>Ga0207013_1092_pt1 | contig 22775 bp, 22 predicted proteins | sample Alteio_BWMinCont_55_FD_153501 | JGI IMG/M metagenome (GOLD analysis project Ga0207013, IMG submission 153501) | Enriched cells from forest soil in Barre Woods Harvard Forest LTER site, Petersham, Massachusetts, United States -... | ecosystem: Environmental > Terrestrial > Soil > Temperate forest >...
TAAATTTAGTTTCACCGCAAACTGTCTTACGTAAAGCAATCAACGCCTCGGCATCTTTTGGCTCACTTGAACGAATGGTGACTGTGCTACCATCTTTCATCTGAATTGATTTTGCCTCAATTCGGCTCATTCATCCGCCTTAAGCCTTTTTCACAAATTCTGATTTCAGATTGATGGCACCAAGCCCGTCAATTTTACAGGCGATATCATGGCCGCCGCCGCCATCTGACAAACGAATGTTGCGCACTTTTGTTCCGACTTTGACGGCCGACGATGAGCCTTTGATTTTAAGTTCTTTAATGACGGTCACTGAATCACCATCGGCCAAAACCGTACCGAATGCATCACGTATAAGATTGTCATCGATTTCGACAGCCGGAGTGTCTGCCTTTGATGTTGAAGCTACCGCACTCCATTCATGAGAGCACTCAGGACAAATCATAATCGCACCGTCAGCGTAAATGTTTTCGGACTTGCACTTGGGGCAGTTAGTGATGTCGCTCATTTGTTATTGTTCACTTTCGTTGCAGTCCAGACCAGTTGGTCCCACGCGCCTTTGATTCCGATAATCAGCAAATAAATTATATTTCCGGCAAACAGACTTGAAGCCGACGAACTGTCTTTATAGAATGCGTAGCCTGTTACCAGTAAAGCAACGTAACCCATACCCGGTAAAATTAAACTCATAAACCAGTCTGAAAGCTCGATGTCTTGGGCTCTCGCCTGAGCCGCTCTTATACTCATATATGCTTTCGGCAACCGACAAAGTCGCCAGAAACCGGTCACCACAACCGCAAGAGCCATAAAGCCCGACGTGACGGTTGGTATGGCCGCCACTGCGCACAGAAAAAACACTTGCACAAAGTGAATGCAGTTTGTGGTCACAAAGGTGTGCACTTGATCTAGATTCTTCTCAGTCACCAATTGAGCGCCAAAGGTGAGCGCAATAAACATTAAACCTGTTAAGCCAGCTGCTGATGAGCCACAGAGAAAATAAAAATTCTGCCAGTTTTGCAAATGAGACTCCTGGTTGAGATGAGACTAGGGTTTTCTACCAGACTCGAGAGCTGATTTACAACACGCAAGAAGTCGGTCAGCCGTTGACGCTGTAATATCGCGAAGGATACGATCACTGCTGTTATTTTATATCGACTAAATATCTGGAGAAAAATGAAAAAGCTGATTGCAGGAGTGATAGTTGGGTTTTGTTTGCCTTTATTAGGCGCATATCTTTTTTTAATTGGCGGCGGGATGCCCGTAGCGACCAAAGGCCCACCTTTACCTCTTGAACGATTTATTGCGAAGGCTGCTTTGCACAAAGCAATGGATAACGAAATTAATAAACCCTCGCCAGTGCCTGCCGACGAAACAAATCTGCAGGCTGGCGCAAAGGTATATGTTGTTCACTGCTCTGTTTGCCATGGTGGCCCCGGCGACGAACCAAGTTTTATTGCGAAGGGATTATTTCCGAAACCGCCGCAACTCTTTGGTCAACATGGAGTGACTGACGACCCCGTTGGAGAATCATATTGGAAAATTAAAAATGGCATTCGTTTAACAGGAATGCCCGGATTTGACGGAAACTTAACTGACACCGAATTGTGGCAAGTGAGTCAACTTGTGTACAGTGCTGACAAAATATCTGACGACATTAAGCAGATTCTAAAACAAAGCGTGAAGTGACGCGAGCACTCCGTTAAACAAGTCAACGTCAGCGGTGGCCGCTTGAATTCCATTTATTTTTGCCGCTCCAGTCTGCCAGAAACTCCATTGACTCCACGGCGGCGGTACCGAAGGGCATTTCACATTATAATGAGCAATGAATAACGGATATTTCTCAAAACCTTGTGGATTACCCAATTGATTCCAAAATGACGGGTCAACGTAGACGATGGGTACTTTGTGTGTTTGTGCCTCAACGTGCTGTAACCAAATCTTGGCGTTTTGTATCTGCGCGGCACTAGAGGCGCCATCCGTGACTTCCCAATCTAACATCGGCGAGAGATCATTGGCGTTTAAATTACCGACCGTCGATTCGAAGAACTGCGCTTGGATAGTCGGGTCATCACCCGGATGAAAATAATGGTATGCACCCCTTACAACGTTCGACTTTTGTGAGGCCGACCAGTCAGCGTCAAACTCTGGACTTTTAAAGGTTATCCCTTCTGTGGCTTTTATAAACGCGAACGTCGTGCCGCCTGATTTTAAGGTCGTCCATTGAGTCGAAACATCGGCATCAGATACATCGGTACCGTCGGTCACATTGCCTGACGGACAAACTGAGATGTTCGCGGCATTCGATGGTCGCGGTTTTAGATTTTCAACCGGGTTAGCAGGTATTGATGTCGCGCTTGATAAGCCACCTGATGAAGTGGTTGACCCGCAACCCGTGACCAAACTCGATATTGCGATTAAAAATAGGCCCAAGAGACCACCCCTCATGGTTCCCCCCTTGGCATTAGAGTCTACCGCTGTAAGGTCGGGTTAGTGGGCCAAAACCTGAGTCTTAAGCACGCCCCTTGCAATACACCTATCTTATGAGAATCTCTCGCACTTTACGGTTTTTGACTGTATTGATTTTAATCATCTGTCAGCCAATTTTCGGCCAAGCTCAAGCCGTTCGCGCAATTGTGGAGTCTCAAGCTTGTGCAACCGTTTTACGGGCACCACTACAGGCGCGAGAAGTCTTATCGGTTCACTACGATGAGAATCTCAAAAAGTACATTACGGTCTATTTAAACACTCAGATTTTTTACTCAAAAGAGTTCGTCACAAAAACATTTCGCACCGAATATTATGTCACAGATTCTCCAATTCACTCCACTCCAATTGTCGGCGAAGAAAAATATCTAAACGAAGTTTTACCACTGGTTAAACTTGCCAATCAAAAATTTGAAGAACGTCGTGGCTGGGGCAAGCAATCTGTCGATCAAGTATCTGGAGAAAATCCATTCTCACTAAAGAACATCGCCGTCGCAAAAAAATATTTGGCTTATTCATCTTATGTTCTCGTTGAAAATCACAAAGGTGATCTGCTCGGAGGCGTTCGCAATATCGAAATGCTTGATCAAAACGGCGATGTGATACCTGAAGAAAAGTTTCTCTCTCTCGCTGTACCTAAAATGGGCCTTGCCAAAAGTGTACCTGGTCTCACTGTCTGGAAAAACGAAATAGGTACTCTGTGCATTGACGAAACCCAATCTCCCGAAACTAGACGAAAAATATTGCTCGAAATTTGGACCCACCTTTTCAAGTTCTTGTTTTCAAAAAGCACCGTCAGAGAGAAGTTTTACGATCAATCCTTTCATACCTACGGAGATGAGACTAGTTTGCGTTACTATTATCCGATGGGTTTTAGAAAGCTGAGAATTTATGAACATAACGGGCAATGGGTTAACTACACCGGACTTGCCGATAAAGATATTCCACCCATTATGGTTGATGGAGAACCTTGGTGGCCGCTCGTGCTGCTACCAAAGGACGCCGTGAAGCTCAACGAAAGACTATCCAACTCCACACTATCAAATGTGAGTCCGGAATGGCTGGCAAATCGGCGAAGTGAAATGGCCGATGGCGAAGACAGTGCTTTTCAATTGGGGGCACTGTTTCCACACCTACTAGAAGATTTGAATTCTGAAAATGAATCGACGTTTTTAGCCGCTCTAACCGGAATTACCGAAGTTATTGAATCGGTCTCTGAACACGAAAAAGTGGCCCACAATGTGATTGACGATCATGAGCTTGGCGAACTGGCCATAGATGAAATTGTAAAAATAAAAAATCAAATTAGCGATTTCATCTATGAACTGAGCCCTAAAATAGCGTCAATGTCTAGAAAACGGCGCCATTCAACGGTAATGTTTCTTGGTCACATTCTCCGACTCGGCAAAAAGGCGTCAAAATTTTTTACTGACATGCCGACCTTCTATAGAGATGGAGTATTCACTCTTTTAAACGACCCCAATATTGATGTCGTGGATTTAATGATGCGCTACCTGGGTAAAGTGCGAACCCCAGAACAGTGGATCGAAGACCTTCGCATTGTTTGGCCAGACGAAGACATTGAGTCCAAAGCAAAATCAATGATACCGGACCTTCAACGCAGACTTTTGAACGACGGTCTCTCGCAAAAAATTATTAAAAATACTGTGACAGGATTACGTCGCGCTCTTTTCGATAGCCCGGTTCGAGTTTATTCTGAGCCGACGGTTTTTTATGAACAGTATTACAACTCAAGCGCCGGAACTTTGGCCATGATCAATTTGCCGCACAAAACTCCCGTCATGATTGCACGGCTCGTCGCACTTGCGGCGGCCGAGCAATATTTGGCCGATCAAAAGACTCAGCACCATTAATCCAGACCTACCGTGGGGGTTTTGACCTTGGGTTTTCGCCAGGAATATGTGTTTGCGACGGATCAAGTGCAGCCTCAGCTCGTTTTGTAACCAGCGTAATGCCACTATTAATCGCGCGCTGATAGGCTTCAAGTTCTGCTGGCGACACTTCATCGAAGTCGATGGCTTCTGTTAAACTTACTTTGCCATCTGGGCTCGTGAATTTGTGCACCCACGGCGCTTGATACCAAGCATCGCCGTATTCGTAAGTTAAACCGGTTTTAATAACGTCGTCTGTCCAGCCTTTTTCTTGAACGAGCATTCTTCTGAACTTCCATGGCTCGGCTTTTAGTTTCGTCAACTCTTCACCTGAAATCTTATTAGACTTTTCGAAAAGGTCTCGAGCAGAATGAAACACAAAGCCATTGCCGTCTTTAAGAGCAGACACGAAAGCAGCAGCTTCTTCTGGAGTGACAGAGGCGAAGCTCATGCCCGGTGGTGTTGCTTTGTAAACGAACTTTTGAGTTTCGTCTGAAGGATGAGTAATGACTATAAACTGACCCGCGCGTTGATGTGGCCATTTCAAGTTATATATGAGCAGATTTTCGACTTCATTGACGTACGTCATTGCAGCCAATTGGCTATACTGTCTATCAGACAGCACGACTCGCGTTTTTTGAACAGCAACACCAAGCGCCTTCAAATGCAGGCCGAGATCCATAAAGAAAATATCTTTCATGCTTGGAGCAATTGAGACGAAGGGGTCCCATGGGTTTTTTCTGTCGGTCACATTACGTGCCGGAATAGGTAACGCTTGAAGTCCGATTTGATTAGTCAAAGCATACTGCCATGCCAATGCAGTTTTACCAAATCGGCTATCACTTGTACCATCCATATGCCATGTCTTGTATTTTGAAAGAATATGAAGAGCATCGTCAGCGGTCGGCTGATAGTACATAGCCTTGGCTGCCGCCAGAATTGACTGAGCGTTAGCTGGAGAATCAACTTCAGCTGCTATGATCGCGGTCATTATTGGCACATGAAAATCGAGTTGCGTGAGAGCATTCAGCACCCGCAGGTCTTGATCAGGCGTCGCTCTTGAATTTTCAACATTTGTTGTCGGGTACAAAGCATCGCCGCCGGTGTCGACCGCGATGATTCTATCAATGCCCTTGACGTGTTCGCAGACGGCTTTGATTTGGTTCGGTAGCGCTCCATCTTGACGATCAATGACGATAAACATGGGCAAATCGGACGCCGGTAAATTTTCAAGAAATCGACCTTTGCCACTTGAGTGCGGTAGGACGATGAATACTCCCGGAAATATCTCACCACCATGATTGACGACCGTTCTATCTTCACCAACCTCACCAGTTGCCGATTGAGAAGCAGTTTTAGCGGTGCGAACCGAAATTACAAACGGAACTTGCTTATTATTTTTGGCCAATAGTTGCGCCAATAAGGCCGCCTGCACACCATCAGAGCCTCCGCCAATACCAATCACTCCTATTTTTTGACCTGGGATATCAGAAAGACGACTGAGCTTGCCGAATTCCTCGGCCACAATCGGCTTGAGATCTGACATCACAAGCTTAGCCCCATCACCTACTTTTTCTAGTTCGAAATCTTTTTTCTCAAATGAACGAGGGTCTAGCCCTGCCGTGTCGGCCGCATCTTTTGCGAAGACCGTGTAGACTCCGCTTCTGCTCTCGCCCACTTGACGAGTTCGTGCTTTTTGATAAATGCGGGCCAAGGTTGTAAAGCCAATATTCAATGCTTCTCTTAGGTGACCGCCTGATTTTTCAATGGCGGCACGAACATTTGAAACGATGGCCGGCGCATAATAAATCAACGTGGCCGTGCCGTCATCGACCCCAGAAAGATTCATTTCGGCTAGTAGAACGGCCAACGTGTTTGGCTGAAGTGATCTTAGTGCCTCGACAACTTCTCTAGCATCGCCCGGGCGACTGTAGCCTAGCATCGTAGAAAGACGAATGGCTGTTCGCTCAAGACGATCGCTTGGATTAAGTGCAAAAATTCGACCTTTGGCTGCGACAAAATCTTCGTACACTTGTTTGGTCGAACGACCTTTTGCCAAACCTTTTAAGGCTTCAATTCCAGTATTAAAACTTTGTGCCAATGGCTCGGTTAACAATAACGAGCCCTCTTGAGTCTTATGACCGCCCACTCCAGCGATATCAACGAGCGCATGAATTAAATAAAAATCTAAACTCTGCTGGTCATTGACGAGACTTTTCATTCCATCAAGACTTGCTGCTACGTTTTCGCTCTGAACAAATTGACCCAAATTAAATTTAGCCTCTAGACCGCGCATAATGATCTGTTGAAATTTTGGCAGAAGTTTTACGTAGGCCGGTGATACAGTCGGATTCTTTTTAAGTGCCGCCAACAAAATGTTGTCATGATCAACGTCTTCAATTCCAGTTTCACGTTTTGTTTTTTCAACGAAAGCCTTGATTTTACCAAGGTCATTGATCACCATTGAGGTAATCATCGCATCAACAGCCTGCTCATTTGGCAGAACACGTTTGACATAAGCCTGAATCTTATTGAATGTCTCTCGAGTCAATTTGACTTCAGGTTTTTGTACCGAAATTAGTTTTTCGTAATTGCCGGCCAAGATCCACTTCAAAACGAGAATGCCCGCTATGGTGCGGTCGAATTCAGGGGCCGACTTGCCGAATAGTTTTTCAGACGCCAACGGTTTTTCTGGATGTGCCATTGTAATACCAAAAGGTGAAGCATCGACGTCACCTGTCAGCGCCATCACGTCTGGGTACTCTTGCACAATACGCAACGGAATTTCATCATCTCTTAATGTGATCAACTCTTTCGCTAACTTTAATCGCGATGATGTTGCCCCTTTACTTATTCCAAGACCTCGGGCCAACCAAGTCACACAGCGATTCACCGACGAGGTTGGTGGCTCAACCGCCATTGTGTTGAGAGTAAACACCAGACTCACCAGCAATAAAATCGCCAACTTTAACGACAAAGCCTTCATTAAGAACCTCCAAAAAACGTTCAAAAAATTGATCGCCTAAAGGATAGTTCTTTATAACGCTTCGCGCTAATTTCACGGCACGACTCGAAAATAAAACTCCATATGTTATTGTAATAATAGAGAAATTCATGGCAGACAAAAGACTTAGAATTTACGACAATGAGCTTCGGCAGGTGATTTTTGCTGAGCTCTATCAGCGTTACTCAGAACCTAAGGCTCAACGTCGCGCCATGACCATTATGGAAGCCGCCATTCAGTGTTTATCGAAACAAGGTTTTGATGGCGTAACACTCGAAATGATTGCTCGCGAAGCGAGTGTGACTCGCCCCTTAATCAGACACTATTTTTCAAATCTTGATGAGTTACTGCAGACCTCAATCAAGTACATACGTTTACTTTTTCAAAAGGTGGCAATCGATGCCATGGTCAAGGCGAAGCAACCCGATGAAATGTTGGCAAACTACATTGATTCATGTTTTTTCTGGCTTGAAAACTTTAGAACCCACGCTTTAGTTTGGCTCGCCTTCATGCACCGATGCGGCAGATCTAAAAAAGCACGCGAGTTGAATACCGCCGCCGTGCGAACCGGCGAAGATAGAATTCAAGCGTTGCTCGAAAAAGGTCGGCAAGACGGAGTGTTTCATTTTTCAGACCCAGTTATGGCAGCGAAAATGGTTCAATCGGCCATCACCGGTGGACTCTTGACTTACATAAGTGAAGATCTGCTCGACTCTAGAAAATATGCTGATGAAATTCGCCGACTTTGCTTTCATGTTCTACAAGCCTAATTTTTAACCTGATGCGAATTACCACGTCTCGGGGATATTTTGACCTTAGACAATAAGTAAGTACAGGCCCACCCCCTCGTCAGCTCGGCGAGATTCTTGCAATTTAACTCTTCGAATTTTTCTTAACAGAAATACGGAGTGTGATTATGCGAAATCTTAAAACCCATTTTGGTTTACTAACATGCGCCCTTTTCATAGCCGCATGCAGTTCAGAGCCCAGCGTCAGTGAACTGCCAATTACCACAGATCCGAATCTTGAAATTAGTAAAATCGAACAGAACCTAGTTCAGGCTCAAGCAGAACAGGTCGATGTGCTTTCGCCCGCCAACTATAAAAACGCCAAAGAGGCTCTTCAAAAAGCAAAAGACGATCAAGGTAAAAATAAAGATCAAAGAATTGTTTTGCACGATATCGCTTTAGCCGAAACGTATCTTGACCAGGCCATCGATAAGGCCAGAGTCGCAACCCAGGTCATGCCTGAGGTGGTGGCCGAGCGCAAAAATGCTGTTACAGCTGAGGCCTTTAAATGGGACAGAAAAGAATTTGAAATAGCTGATAGCGCGCTAAAAGATGCAACTAAAGACATTGAGAAAGGCAAACTTAAAACCGCTGAAAAAATTCGCGGCAAACTGGCAAGAGCATACAACCAAATTGAACTGACCGCTATTCGCGCAGCCAACATTGGCGAAGCCAATAACATCGTCGAGCAGGCGCGTAATGAAGGAGCAAAGAAGTTCGTACCACATATTCTTGGCTCGACCGAGAAACAAATCACCGCTGATGAGGCGTCAATTATCAATGACCGCCATAACTCTAGCGTCATCGCCAAGGCATCGGCAGACGCTAAGGCTGCGGCCAGCCGACTATTAATTCTAGTTCGTGAGGCTAAAAAATCTGCTCAACAAAACCCTGAACAGCTCGCGACTGAATTTGAACAAAGACAGCTGGCTGCTGAAGCCGCAAAAAAAGAAGCAAATACGGTTAAGGGCGAACTCGAAAACAAACAAGGCGATTTGGCCGTTCTTGCGGCAGAAAAGAGCAAGTTAGAGGCGCAAAACGCACTTGAAAAACGCTATGAGTTCGCCGCCCAACAGTTTTCGAAAGATGAAGCTGAAGTCTATAAACAAGGCAATAAAATACTAATCCGACTAAAAGGTCTTTCATTTCCAAAAGATCAGGCAATTATCACCTCAAATAACTATCCGCTTCTAGCTAAGGTTCAGACGATACTTAAAGAAAATAAAGAAGATGAGAGAATCACTATTGAAGGACACACAGATTCAACTGGCACCAAAATTATAAATCAAAAACTATCAACTGAGCGGGCCAAGGCAGTCGAAGACTACTTAAAAGCAAACAATGCCGTGACCGAAGATAAAGTGACAGCAGCAGGTTTCGGATTCTCAAAACCAATTGCTTCTAACAAAACGCGCGCCGGTCGCGCTCAAAACCGACGGGTCGATATTATCATCACCGAAGAGCCAACAAATAGTCAGACAGATCAAAATCAGCCACAACAACCTCAACCAACACCAGAACAGCAGCAGACACAGTAGGTCTGCTGCTGATACGAAAAATTTAGTTTCGCTTTTTTAAGCATAAATGAGTATGCTCGCCTCCACTCAGGAGGCTTTAGATGGTAAGCGGGCAAAGAAGAGAAGTGTTGGTGGCCGATATAGTAGCTGGTCACTATCAAATTATTTCAGGTGTCTCTAAAGACCTCGGCGGAGGTGACGAAGGACCAGATCCTCACAGCCTTTTAGAGGCGGCTCTCACAGCTTGCACAGTCATCACGGCGCAAATGTATGCACTCCGCAAAGGTATGAAATTAGAATCGACTGATGTGATTGTGAAGATACTTTCAGAAGGCGCTGAAACTCGAATTGGGCGTGAGGTTTCGTTTCGTGGCGAACTGACTGCAGAAGAGAAAATCCGATTAACAGAAATTGTTAACAAATGTCCGATTCATAAACTATTAGAGAGCCATGTAAAAATAGAAACCACGGTTCAATGAGCTAACAAATCCGCGAGTTTCTGCAGATCAGCAGCATTGACATCCGATACGACCCAAAAGCTCATTCCGTTTTTTGTCCAAGAAAAAATCTGGTAACCACGTATGCTCTGTAATCTCGGCGTAGAAGACTCAGCACTGGCGGTTGGGTGTTGAAAAACGTTGATCATATGTTGATTAAACTTGTAGACAAGGGCGGCTGTCGGTCGCCCCTCAATGTAGTCAAGTCGACCGCCCAATAAAGCAAAACCATCAGCAGCAAAATCTTTTACACTCGGGGCAAAATCAAGCTTGCCCTCAAACCAAGGCTTAACTGTATGTTGATCCGTCGAAATCACATCAGATAGATGATTCGCCATCAGCGAGCGCACATGAGACGAGACCACCTCTTGCGCCACCACCACATCGCCCGGGCCACTGGTCGACATTCGACCCAACTGAAACGAGACAACGAGTGCAAAAACCGCAGCGACGGCACCACCGCCAATTGAAAGCCATGAGTAAATCGATACAGATGGCGTCGGTTTCGCTTCTAACTCTGAAAGTATTTTGGCCTTTAAATCAGACGGCATCGAATACTTGAGTTGATGCCCATGTGTCTTAAAAAGACGGTCAATGTTTTCGTCTGACTTCATGACAAAGCTCCTTTCGAAATTAAAATTTTCTTGAGCTGAGCTCGCGCTCTGGCCAATCTTGACATGACTGTTCCGTGCGGAATTTGAATGACCTCGCTGATTTCGTCATAACTCAACTCTTCAAGTTCTCGCAGCACTAAAATCTCTTTATATTCAACGGTCAGTTCGTCAAGAGCTTCGCGCAAAATTTTAGCTGATGCATTTTGGCCCAAGATTGTCTCAGCGTCTGGCTGTAAATCGGCGACGTCAGATTCACTTGCCATCTCTACATATTGTTTTTTGTTCTTTAACAGGGTGTAAGACGTGTTTCTAACAATTTGCAAAAACCACGCGCGCGGACTATCCGACGACATCTTCGCCAAAAATCGAAAGGCCTTTAAGCACGAATCTTGAATGACATCGGCGGCATCCGCATCATTTCGCGTGAGCCATCGTGCGAGGCTGTAAGCTGTATCAAAATGAGGCACTATCAATTTTTTGAACTTAGACTCATCCATAACTAGTAGACATATTGACCGCAAAATATATTCCGAACAAGGTGGAATAAATTCGGTGGAATAAATTTTTACCTGGCGAAGTCTTCTATTAAAAAGGGAGGCTTCAATGAACAACCTATGGCGATGGCTCAGTCAACCACCAACCAATGGACCAGATTCTATCATTTTGATTCGTCTAATGACGGGTGGAGTATTTTTTTGGGAAGGTATCCTTAAATTTGTCTATCCGAATCAAGGAGTCGGTCGCTTCACCAAGATTGGGATTCCATTTCCGGAGTTCTCGGCACATTTTGTCGGCTGTTTTGAAATCATCGGTGGAACCCTCTTGATTTTGGGCCTCTTTACGAGATTTGTTTCGGTACCCTTCATTTTTCAAATGCTAGTGGCCGTTTTGACCACAAAAGTAGCCCTTTATTTGGGAACCTCACCGCTCCCACTACCACCGGCCTTACCGCAAATCGGTATGTGGGCAGTTTTGCATGAAATTCGCTCAGATTACGCGCAAATCATGACCTGCTTATTTCTTGCGATATCGGGGCCCGGTCGAATTGCACTCGACTATCGAAGGCTGCACCAATAAATCGCCGGGTAACCCGCCAGCCAGGTGAAAATGAATCGGTTGAGTCCAAATACATAGGCATTGATAAGGTGAAACAGTAAGCCTGCCATCATAAATATCAATGCCAGGTCTTTATTGACAAGACTGAGTGGAAACAAAACTTCGAAAGCGATCACCACCCAAGAATTGAAGGTGTTAATCGTCGATGATTTCGTCAGCCTGTCAAAAATCTGGATTTTTTCGTAGGCGGGTGAATTTAAAAATTCCCGAATGGCCAATCCATTTTGCCAGTTTCGGGTTTTCAATTTTAACCAACCGGCTTTGAAATACGAAAACAACACTTGAAATGTTATGTACCAGAGAGAGATGACTGGCATCTTCGAGTCCGAAAAATAAAGTCCGAGTGAGGTGAAAAGCAATAAGATCGAGGTCAAATAGTCGCTGCCGCCATTAAAATTACCTAGCCAGCGGAGAAGCGTCGCCAGGTGAATCAAAAGCAAAATAGTGAGCAGCACTGGTTGCGGCGAAACTAGAACTGCTGTTGCGATAAAAATTCTAAATAGATTTAAGTAGAAAAAATGCCGATCTTTCAGCAGAAATCTTAATATTTGTTTGGTGACAACACTCGCATTGGTGAACTCGCTTTCTATGTCGGCCCAACGCCAAACCCCTTGCGAACCTGTCACGCTCGACAGCCTTAAAAACTCGACTCCTTGAATAACTGAGAGTACAGCTAGCAACCGAGCGATCAATTGTAAAACAATGTGCGGTTCAGTCTGCATGAGTTAGCTTTCGTAAACAGAAGACATCAAAATGTGATCTGCATCTCGACTTAAATGCTCCATCGAGCTAACCGAGAGCCGAAACTGATAATAAAAAGGTGCTGAGGCCAATTTTAAATCAGCGATTTGATATCGCACTAAGTTCTTCACGATTTTGTAAGTTGTTTTTTCGACAATTTTTTCTGGTCGATTTTCATCGCCGTCAGAAATCTCAAAGCTTAAACGTGTGACTAAGTTGCGTGCGGCATGCAAATAAGCACCCTGCGGATTTATAAATATAGTTTTTATTGTACGGGGAATTGGGGTCAGGCAATTCACCCATCCGCCGAGTTCGATTTCGCTCGGGCCCACTCGCACTGACAGTCGAATTTCGGATCCCGCATCATCGAAGAACTTCCATGACGGAAAGAAAGATTGAAATACAACATACCAGCTCTTCATATGGCCTCAGCTTAACAAGCCCCGCCGTAATTGCAATACAGGGAACTTGCCTTTCGCCAACGTTCGGCGATGATGTCTCAGTGAAAAATACCAACAGCAATCAACCCAGCGGCCTTGTCCCTCGCCTCGGAGTATTCACGGCGTCAATGGTCGTCATCGGCTCAATTATTGGCTCAGGGATTTTTAAAAAAATCGCACCCATGACATTGAAGCTACAATCTGAATCTCTCGTGCTCACTTGTTGGCTCATTGCCGGCGTAATCACTTTGTTTGGCGCTTTGACCTACGCAGAAATTGGCGCCCGCATGCCCGCGACCGGCGGTCTCTATGCGTATTTGCACGACGTATACGGAAAATCTGTCGGATTCTTTTTTGGTTGGGCGTGTTTTGCAGTCATTCAATCAGCTTCGATTTCATCGATCGCCTATGTTTTTGCCGAAGCTACAAAAAGTATTTTTCAAGTTTACGGCGTCGAAACAAAAGTGCTCGCCGCTGCTACCATCTTTTTGCTCACCGCCGTGAATTGTTTGGGTCTTATCTTTGGCGCTTGGGTCGAAAATATTTTTACGAGCCTAAAAATACTAGGAATTGCTATTGTCGCTATTCTCGCCTTCATGGTGAGTCACAACCCAGACATAGCAGTGGCACCAACGATGCAAGCGTTGCCAATCGATGTGCCACACGGTTTAGCATTAGTACCCGCTATGTTCAGCGCAATGGTCGGCGCATTTTGGGCCTACGATGGTATGAACAACATTGGTTTTATTGGCGGCGAAATCAAAAATGCCAACCGCAATCTACCACGAGCTCTTATTTTTGGAGTATCAGGTATTCTCGTCATCTATTTGGTCGTTAACTACTCTTACTTTCACGCCCTCTCACTTGATCAAATTCTTGCGATCGCACGCAATCCCGAAAAGATTTTTGCCATTGAGATGCTTCAACAAACTCATGGTGTTCGCTGGTCACTCTTTGCCTCAATTCTAATTATGGTGGCGACGTTTGGCGCGACCAACGGTTCAATTTTGACTTCGGCCCGCATCTACTACGCCATGGCTCGTGACGGACTCTTTTTTAAAGATATGGGAACAGCCACTCGCAAACAACACACACCAGTTACAGCGCTCGTTTGGCAGGGCCTATGGGCCATGACATTGATCTTTATGGGAACTTTTGAAGACCTCACCGATATGACTATTTTTGCCGCGTTTATCTTTTACGGTCTCGGTGCGTTTGGGCTATTTTTGTTACGCAAAAAACAACGTGAAAACCACACTGGCTATCGCGTGTTTTCATTTGTGCCATTCATTTATATTTTATTTTGCGCGACTCTAGTTATTGTCACTATTTATCAAGACCCAGTGGGAGCAGCGAAAGGGCTGCTTTTGATCGCAGCCGGCATTCCGCTCTATTTATGGTTTATGAAGAGATCTAAGTTTGTCGATCAAGCTCAGCCATCAGACCAGCGTCGCGCTCTGTGACCATGTTGATGACCAATCCTGTTCGCCCAGCCCGAGCTGTACGACCCACTCGGTGAATGTAGTTCTCCATCTCTTTGGGCAAATGATAGTTGATCACTCGACCGATGTTCTCGAGATCAAGTCCGCGTGAGGCCAAATCTGTCGATACTAAGATGTCGACCTGACCCTCACGAAATTTCTTAAGATTGGTTCGTCGTTCGTTTTTACTCATCTCACCACGATAGGGCGCCACTTTGTGTCCGTTTTGATGTAGCTGGGTGGTTAACTTGTCACATTGGTCTTTGGTATTCGTGAACATCAGTGTGCCGTACTTCACTTTTTGCGACAGTATTCTCTCTAAGTGCGTCCAACGCTTGCCGTCTATCACATTGCAATTTTGAGTGGTGAGGGTGGCGACCACTTTGCCACTCCCCGCGCTGCGTACGACTTCTGCACCAGCGAACAACTCAGTCATTAATTGCTGAACTGTTTTTGAAACCGTCGCTGAAAACAAGCCCATTTGCAATTCTTTGGGGCAAGCTTCATGAATGAGTTTTGAATCACGCATAAAACCTTCATCTAACATTTGATCGGCTTCGTCAAAAATCAGAATGTGTATGTCGCTCAGATGAATGAGCTGCCGCTCCATGAGCTGAAGCAACCGACCTGGAGTCGCCAGCAAGACTTCAAATGGGCCATCGATATTTCTTCGTGATTGCTCGAATTTCTGACCACCTAGGGCCGTGCGAACTCGAAGGCGAGTATGATGCGTGAGCGATTTAAATACTTTTGAGACCTGTTCGCCAAGCTCTCGTGTCGGCGTGATAACTAGCGCTCGAGGTGTGGCTTTTTCTTTGACAGCATTGCCACTCATTTCGAGGGTTTTCAGAATATGAAGAATTGGCAATACAAACGCCAATGTTTTACCGCTGCCGGTCTCAGAAACCCCAACGATCGCTTTTTTTGAAAGCATAATCGGAATGGCCTTTTTCTGAATCTCGGTCGGATTATGAATAGTTAATTCTTTGAGTGTGCCCGTAAGTGTAGGCAACAGCGCGAAATCTGTAAATGAGCTCATGTCGATACCTTTTTGACTAGAGTTTATTGAATTTGCGGCGATAGTAGCCGCAATCGTTCAACGGCCCTAGAAATTTCTGATTTGGGGCTTAAATTTAACTAAGAAATAGAGTTTTTACCTATCACTTTCGATGCTCAATCACTAGGCAACGATTTGAAATGACTTTGATTCCAGCTTTTTCGGCTCGTAACTCGGCTTCAGGGTTAGATATCCCTAGTTGAAGCCATAAAACTTCAACTCCCCCTACCTGTAACACTTCGTCTACGACCTGTGGAATACGATCAGAACTACGAAACACATCGACAAATTTTCTGTACTCGGCCGGCACGTCGCTTAACTTGTTATAGATTTTAAACCCGCCCGCATCGTGAATTTTTGGATAGGTACCGACCAATTGCCAACCATGATCTCGCATATATGCAGGCACAGTGAAACTTGGCTTTTCTTCATCAGGGCTCAAACCATAGACCGTGATTTTTTTGTACTGATTCATCAAATTTTTAATTTCGCTATCTTTCACGTTCATGTTCGCTCCTAGAATTTGGCTTCAGGCCCTCACCAAAAACTGTTTGGGTGGCGCACGACTTACACCTAACTTACACGCTGGCTTTATTCAAGGCTTACACCTCTACTCGCGGCCATATTTAGTTCATTTGTTTAGCTGTTGATAATTACTTTTTGGTGCACTGATTGTGTGCGCGATGACTTTGCCGTTCACCCGCGGCAATATATTTTTCGCAATGATTAAAAACGAAAGGCTACACACAAATGATTTATGAAATCACGGTACCTCAATTTTCAAAAATGTTAAAAAATCTCGATGCTATTTTGGCCAAGGCTATACCATACGCAGAGGCAAAGAAGTTTGAACTCGATGTGTTGTTAAATGCACGGCTTGCGCCTGATCAATTTAATTTCACTCGTCAGATTCAAATTGCCTGTGACTCGGCAAAAATTTGCGTATCTAAGCTGACAGGTAAAGATGCACCTGTACATGATGACAAAGAAACTTCACTGGCCCAACTTCGTGTACGCATTTCTGATACTATCGCCTTCATTTCTTCATGCACTGAAAAAGATTTTGCCGGCGCAGCTGAGAGAAAAGTCACCACTCCTCGTTGGGAAGGCAAATGGCTGCATGGCCATGAATATGTCACACAACATTCGATTCCGAATTTCTATTTTCATATGACGGCGGCTTATGAGATCTTGCGCCATAACGGACTTGATATCGGCAAGAAAGACTATTTAGGTCCAATGCCGTTTAAAAATTAAAACCCTACAGAGTACTTTCGATCATGGCGACTGATCGCGAATTGAGCCAATTCGCGAAGTCGTTCTTGTGGTGATTCTAACGTCAAAATGCGCTTGCAAATGCCAAGCGCAATATCATTAGACAGCGGATATCGAAACCCTATGCTTGGCAACTCAGCAATGATTTGCTCAATGGTGTTTGCTGAGCGATTTATTCCAAAATAAATTTTTACAAATGTCAGCAGCAGTTGATCTGGAATGGCGCTCAAAAGTTTCGCGTCGGAATTTTCGATCTCCAAAAGGCTATTTTGCTCCAGGTGATATTTTAGTCTTAAGACTTCACGAAGTTTTTCTATGCAGGATCGCGCGACTTTTTTATCATATCGACTGTAGAGTCTTTCAACGAATGGCAAAATATTATCAACAGTAGTTGAGTTCACAGCGATATTGGGAAGCACCTCAAAGTAAAACTGAGTTGGGTCGGCCACCACTCCCATCACTTGATCAAACTGCGGATCTTGAAGCCATTTGGCTAAGATGGCCTGCGCGCGCGATTCTAAACGTCGATACTGAGAATTTCTAGGTATCGGACTATTCGTATTGATGGTAAACAGCGCCGCGGCATATGCAACAATTGACGACGGACTTTTCAAATAAGCCAATAGCTTTCCGGGAGCGATTTGGCCGTCGGAGTTCCGGCGCTCATACTGAATGATCTTTAGAGCCTCAGTCACACTTTCTGATTTGTTCAACATATCAGCGATATTTAAGTTGCGTTGAGCAAAGCGAGTGTCGCCACTTGTATCATCTAAGACAAAAGGTTGTAATTTGAGAAATTCAACGGTGTCAGAGGCGTCCCAGTCGAAAGCATCACTATAAGATTGTGGATGATTCATTTCGCCAGCGCCAAAATGTTTGTAAAATCCAAATTCGGCAAGGGTTGGAATACTTTCATGCCATTTTTTCTTTGCGGCAACTGCCGCTGCAAAATCTTTGAAAGTTAAAAGCTGTCTAAGTAAAAAATCGCCCGAGTCTAACGACGACCATGAGGTCCGTCGCCCTGTCGTCGTAGTCAGAACCGAAACCGCGCCCAAATATTTTTCGTAAACTGATTTGTTAGCTTCAATCGCATTAATCAGACTACCTGACCCACAGGCAGAGTATAAAATTTCAAGTCTTAACTTATAACCAGTTTGCTTAAAAAACCTTTTTCCTTCTTCAAATATTTTTTTTGTAAGTAAATCAAGGCTCACGGGCGAGCCATATTGAAGCGAAAGACATCCGTCATCCCCATGCGAAGCAATCGCGACAACTAAAAACGGATCGGGGCTTGGATCTTGGGTGCTTTTAATTGCGCCGGTAAGATTTGAAACTTGTTGCTTCAACCCCTTTAGAAAAGACCTGTTTGTGCGACTGTTAAATGGCCAAGTCGTCGGGACTTCGAAGTGTCGTTCTGGTGGCACGTGAAAGAATGAATTCTTCGCCGGGCCATCTTGAATCAACTGGTGAAGCAATTTTTGATCTTGCGGAAAGTCACTGCGATTGTCATAGGGAACCCACGAAACGGCGGCACCCATCGGAACCGCATTGGCGACAGTCGTGACCAGAGAAATTAGCATAAAAAATGAGATGCAGATTTTGATCAAACCGAACAAAAAGACTCCTCAAGAAGGCGAAAAAAAACCTTGCGGGGGGACGCAAGGTTTTCAGGGGGGTATGACCGCTTTCGAGGGGGATCGAAGATGCGATCATACTTCTAACTATTGCAATGGTAATACCCGCGGCGACCGAGCCAATTCGCTTTCAAATGCGAAATGCCAAGAGTGCCAAAAATGAGCTCGCGCGATTTGTACATATGTAACGAAATTTGACGCCTGTCTCATTTTGAGACAGTCATAAACTTCATTCTTTGCTATGTAATTAAGATCTGAATCTTTAGATCCGCTAGAGAGAACCTATTGTTGTGACTATACTACGCTCCATGCAGCCAATGAAAAGAACCAAATCTATTGCTTGGGTCATCGCGACGCTTTTAGCATGCTCAGCCCTCGCTGATGGTACGCCGAGATTATCTCTAACTGATATATCTCTGAAAGACCTCTACTCTTCTAATCCACAAAATATCCCAATCAAAGCCAACCAGGACTCACACATAGATGTCGTACAAGACGATTTTTTAACGGCGTTTTTTACGATGTTGCCGGCTTTGCGACAGCACAATCTTGTATTAAATGACTGGTTTCGCGAAGACCATGTTGTTTATCTAACTGATTATTTAGACGACGGCGAAAAAGAACAGATGATTAAGATTTTTGCCGAGATCTCTCGTCGTATTCGCGAGGGCGACCACAATATGCACCACGTTTTGTTTGGTCTTGAACCCGATCTTCTTGTGACCAAAGTTGGCAAACTTGATAGTGAGGTTTTGAGAATAAAAAATCAGCACAAAGAGGTAATCCGCTTTGCCATCACCAAACACGAGATAGAGAAAAATCAACTCTACGGTACGTTTCCGTATTCATATCACTTGCGAAAAGTCCGTGGCGTTTTAAAACGCTTTGGTTTCGGACGAAAAAATTCTTTTTTCGGTCTAAAATTGGGAACTGCCGCCTGGCTTCACGATGTGTTGGAAGACACCGATGCGACCTATGAGCAAATTGCTGAACTCTTTGGTAAAGATGTGGCTGATATTGTACGTGGAGTGACTAAGTTAAAAAAGACCGCAACCCTCCACGGTGATGAATTGTTGATTAAAACTTATGAACGTACCCGCGAAAATAAAGGCTCACGAATACTAAAAGTCGCTGACCGAATTGCCAATGTCGAAGAGGGCCTTGGCGACCTATTTAGCGGTAAGCCATCTAAGGTTCACAAATACTTCAAGGAATGGGAACTTTTTAAACGAATGTTATACGTACCTGGCGACGCAGACGAAATGTGGATCCACCTAGAAAAGTTATTGACCAATCTTAAATATGCCCAGGAGCAAGCCCTATTAAATATGCACAAGCCTGAAGAAGATTGTGTCGCCCAATTGACCACTGATTAATCATCGTTTTTCGCCCACAAAATTCACAGTGTAAAAAGACTGAATAGCAAATTCGAGTCTTGAGCATTTCAACTCAACAGGTCTGGCGCCGCCATTGCATTTAAACTACGTCGACAACTTTGGGGGTCGGTGTGAGACGTATTATTTTAAGACGTAATTTCTGGCGATCTCTTATCGGCGTCTGGCTCGCTTGCCTAATTCTTACCTTTCAAAATTGCGGCGGCAATACATCTTCGGGGACTTCAACGAACAGTTTATCAACGACACCGCTTAATCCAGACTCGCCCATACCGACAGGTTTACAAATCACTCGGCAATCAGCAAATTCAATTTCGATGACTTGGTCGGGTGCGACGCCCGGCACACTTGGAGTCGATCATTACCGAATTTATCGAAACGGAATCCCGTATGCGACTTCGAACACAAACTCTTATATCGACACCAACGCAACAAATGCCACCAACCCCACTTTCACGGCCGCCGATACTATTTATTCTTACTCGGTTGCCGCCGTTGATTCAGCTGGCACTGAAGGCGCGCAGACAACTCAAACTTTTTATTTGGTCTACTTTAACGGAACGTACTATTGGGGCGATAGCGGTGGAACCAACGACTATTCGTACGGTGTGAACATTGACTACAAAGACACAGCTGGCTCACCAGAATCAGGGCCCTATGACATTGCGGTAACAGGAATGACAGCGCCGGGCGGTGGGTTTCAGCCGTTTGCGGGTAACACAACTCCTGTTTACATATTAGAAGCTGGTAGCTTTAAGTACTTTCAGTTCGACCTAAAACCAACCGTCACTGGTCAACACGTACAAATTTCTATGATCTCGCGCCTACCACCGGGCGACGTGTACCCTTGGGCGTCGCTTGATATCACAGCTTATGGGCCCGACACAGTTGCGGGCGAATGGGGCACATATAAAGTTCCACTCTCGGCCCTTTCAATTGGCACAACAAGCGTTGTTGGTTCTATCACCGGCACAACATTGACCGTAACAAATGTAATCTCTGGTGTTGGTGTTGATGCTGGAGGTTTTTTATCTGGCCCTAACGTTTTGCCTGGCACTTACATCACTGGGTTCAGTGCACATGGGGGCGTCGGCACCTACACGATTTCACCTTCACAAAATGTCAGCGGTGAAATTATGAATGTGCAAAGAACTGGCTGCTATAAAGTCGATATTTATGAAACCACCAATAGCAATAATGGCAATTTCTATCTAGACAATATCATGTTCACGGCGCAGTAGTTGCCGACCTTTGGTCAGGCCGATATTCATAAATTGCGTACACTCCATTACCAGCTTATCGTCGATCATAGCTGCATCTAAATTTTGGAGTGTAAATGAAGCGTCTACTCGCATTTGTTTTCGTCAGCATTTTAGGTTTAATCGTATCGTACAGGTCCAAGTAAAATTTCATGGCAGGGTTGGTCACTAAGCTACATTCACTACCGAGTGTTGATAGCGTGGCGTTTGTTTGTCAGCTAGAATCTCATAAAGCTCTTTCAAATCACGTCCACCCGGGTTCAACCAGCGTTCGACATTTTCAGGCTTAATAAAAATCGGGCAGCGATTGTGACCGGTTTCAGCAATCTCTGCCGGTGGTTCATCAGTAATCACCGCGCATGAATAGAGATCCGGTTGGCCCTTCTGTTTGTTCACATCCCATAACGTCGGGACGATCATATAGTCGTGACCTTCAGGTCGAAAACACAGAATTGTATTTGTAGTATTTTGCTGCTCTTTCGGGAGTTCAAGTTTTTTCAAGTAGTCTTCGGTGGCCACGTGCTCATAAAATTTTTCAACCAAAATGATACCGTGTTGCTTACCGAAGAGAGGCTTCCAAAAACTATTGCCTAGGTTGTTTCGGCGAGCATTGTAACAACCGTTGTACTTGCGATCAAAGGTCTCCGGTTGTCCGCTAGGCCTTAGGTGGTAACGAAACGGCGCCACGATTCGCTCGCCGTTTCTATCAACCGTGATCATTGATAGATAGGTATATGGAAATACACTTTTCTCGTCTTCACTTAAGTACTCTTCTGACTTAATTTTTTTTAACTTAAAACCAATCTGGTCAATTTTGCTGGTCGAAACCCTTAGCTCCTGTTCGGCCTTTTTAGTTGTCTTTTTGTCGAGTTCGTCTTTGGCCTTAGTCTGTCGCACAAATTGCTTCGCAAGCTCGGCCTCAAGACTCGTGATTTGGTCGTTGCGCCATTTTGAAATCGAATCTGCGATCTTTTGCTCTTGATGGGTCTTGGGGCTAATTAAGAACTGAGACTCCATGTATTTATTAATAATGAGTTTTTCACCACTCGAGCGGCGCGAGAATAAATCGTCGTACATATCAAGTTGAACTCGAGCAAAGAAATCGATGCCCAACTCTTTGGCTTCTTGTTTGACCATGGCCGAGTAGCACATGCGGGCACTTTACACCCAAATAAGCATTAAAGCTAAGGCTTATCTGAGTTCTAAAGCCCACTCAAGGATCTGTCTGACAGTCTCAAATTTAATAAATGGATGAACCAATACCATTCTTAAATAGCTACCCTTTGCGTCAGTCACCTCGCTCAACATCGCCAGATTTTTATTCTTGAGGTGCTCACAAACTTTCTGACACCAATGGGCCTGAGTGCCATTTTCAACAGGCGGCCGCACTCGCACGCAAATATTTAAGAATTCCGGCTCGGTGACAAGCTCGAGACGACGCTGAGTCTTCACCCATTGAATACATTCTTCGCGCACACCCAATAATCGATCAATGTGTTCGTCCAGACCTTTTGTTCCCGCACTCTTCCAGATCGTCCAAAAACCAAGGGCATCGGCGGCACGTTCGCTTTGATCATCTAGTAAA
>Ga0207013_1093_pt1 | contig 22746 bp, 20 predicted proteins | sample Alteio_BWMinCont_55_FD_153501 | JGI IMG/M metagenome (GOLD analysis project Ga0207013, IMG submission 153501) | Enriched cells from forest soil in Barre Woods Harvard Forest LTER site, Petersham, Massachusetts, United States -... | ecosystem: Environmental > Terrestrial > Soil > Temperate forest >...
TCCGTTAATTACGGTGGCGTAAGTCGGGAAGTTAAAACTTTGCGCGCTCCTGGTGCCCGGAGCGCCTGGAGTGTTATTGGAAGTATTGGAAAATAAGTCCGGTTGACCGAGCACGACCACTGCTTGAGGTTGCCCCCCCGAGAAGGTATCTTGAAAAAGAAGCACTCGGTGGCTATCGATGTCGGGAACTACGAATAAGGGGTTAATCGTACCATTTACGCTGTATTTGACACATCCTGAAACCAATGGAAAAATGATGAGCGACAACCTAACACAAGTTTTTATCCCCATGGGGAAAGTTTATCATAGTACTAACGAAGTGGCGCAACAGATTACAAATATGCCGCTTACTTTGGATTTAAATCAGAACCCTTTACGAATGAGCTCACCACAAAAACCTTTTAAGGTTATGATCTTCCCCCGAAAAAATGGACACGGCTCTCACGATGCCGGCGCCAATTTTTCGTATTTAGCCGGAGTTAAAAAGAGACTTCTAAAGCGTTCAGGGACCAAGGCGCTGGCCTCAATTATTACTGCAAAAAATTAACCTGCTGAACTTTCGCCACAAGATGAAGGTAAATCCAAGCCTTCGACGGCCTTTGGGGTGACAATCTCTGACTAATGACTCTACTGATATGGACGCATTATTGCCCAAAACTCACAATATTTTAACGCTTGTATTTCTAGCCGTGGATTGGAGGTTCGCATTCACTTGCCACACAAGGACTCCGTCCCCGTATCTTTGTGCTAACGACAGAAACGCTACCTGGCTTGGGAAAGCTCCCTTGAGTAGTTATAAATTTGTGACCATTCGTCTTTGGTGAGGTCAGCCACGCCAGCAAAAGAGCTCCCGGGAAAGTGATTAGAGACCACCGAAATGAAGTTGCTTTGAGAATTCAACCAATCGGCCTTAATCCCTTGCCACCCCTTGGTCATGGGGTTTACACGAGGGGACTGCCCTTCGTTCAAAGCGACTTGAGCTCCGACGCCATTTAGACCGTGGCAATTTAAACATTTCTGCTCATAAATTTTAGCGCCCGGAGCCTCAGGGTGCATCAACTTCTCCCCTCTGGGAATAGTCACTTCGTCAGGCTGCTCAATTTTTTCCATGGCCATCTCGATAGGAATTGGTTTTTCTTCTACGACCACGGCCTTCTTATCACCGGTGAGTCCAGCAGCTTTAAGGTCTTCTGGAGTGTCGGGGGGATTGTGATCATTAAAAGTGCGGACGTAGTGGGCTAGAGCGTATCGATCTTCAATAGACAAATTATTATAGGCCGCCATTCCTGTTCCAGGGGATCCCACCGTCAAAGTATGGAATATTCGAGTGGGCGAGCCGCCAAACCGCCACTGGCCGGTGTGGTAGTTTCTCGGTTTCGGATTCAAGGCTGCCGCAGCTGGTCCGTCACCATAGCCTTCAGCTCCGTGGCAACTCACGCACTGGACTTGGAAAATTTGCTTTCCCTTCACAATAAGTTCTGGCGTTGCTATACGCAGTTTATTTTGGTCGGTTTCACCCTGATTTGCAGAGGCCTCTATTTTTAGCGGTTCTACATGTTTTCTAAAAAACAAATCGCTTGAGGTGAGCAAAATAAATATAACGAGAAAAGCAAAAGCCGATGCAAATGTGACCTTATTGCCAAGGTCATCGAATTTGAGCTGCATGAAAAAGAAAACTACAAGACAGGATTTGATAATGGCAATAATCATGGCAATGACGATGTTCATAATTCCAAAATCGAACATGGAGGTCAAGACTGTGAGACCGGTGAGTATGATCAGTCCCACAAATACCTTAACGTAAAGTGAGACGGGCAAAATCAGGTGGTCGTGTTCGTGTTCGTGGTCGTGTTTCTCGCTCATAGCCTCATCCAATTAGATAGAGTAGTGGAAATAAAAAGATCCAAATGAGATCAACTAAATGCCAATAGAGCCCGGTTAATTCGACAGGAGTAAAATATTTGGAATTAAAATCACCTTTTCTTGTGCGAATCAAAACCCAGGTAATAATGGTCATCCCGATAAGAACGTGAATCCCGTGGAGACCTGTCATCATAAAATAAAGTGAAAAGAAGAGCCCGGGGTTCTGAGCTTTGATTCCTTCAAATTTATAAAATCCAGCCGTGAGAAGGCCTTCGTGGAATTTGTGAGAGTACTCGACATACTTTACGCAAAGAAAGGTCAGAGCGCAGAGCAAGGTTATGACGAGCATAAGGGCGGATTTTTTTCGGTCATTTCGTTGTGCAAAATTAACGGCTAGGGCCATAGTCAGACTGCTAAAGAGAAGAACAACGGTGTTGAGAGCCCCTAGGGTCTTATTGAGCTCAAGGTGAGCTTCATGAAAAGTCTCAGGATAGAGACCCCTAAAAATGGAGTAGGCACAAAAAAGCCCCCCGAATAAAAGAATTTCTGTGACCAGAAAAAGCCACATTCCAAACTTCGACGCATCAAATTCCGCAAAGGCACTTGCAAAATGATGGGGAACTACATGGTGAGTGCCCGGTATTACGGCTTCATGGTTGTGGTCTTCAGACATGGGCGCCTCCTGAGGCAGGAAATAGATTAGGGTATTTGTGATCGTATTCTTCACCATAGGGATAGGCATCAAAGATAATCGGTTCTTTAGTAAAATTTTCTACAGGGGGTGGAGAAGGAATGGTCCACTCAAGACCCCTTGCGCCCCATGGATTTGCGGGGGCCTTCTTACCCCGCCACAAAGATACAAGGAGATATCCAAAAGTTAAAAGTAAACCAGAGGCAAGAATCCATGACCCCAAAGTGGAGAGTTGGTGAAGGGGTTGATATCGGGGTTCGTAGTTATAATAACGTCTGGGCATCCCTAAGTAGCCCAATACAAATTGAGGTAAAAATGTGGTGTTAAAACCCATGAAAACTAAGAAAGCTCCAACTCGGGCCAGTTTTTCTGGATACATTCGCCCAAACATTTTGGGCCACCAGTAGTGAAGTCCACCCAGCATAGCCATGACCGTTCCACCCATCATAACGTAATGAAAATGGGCTACAACAAAGTAAGTGTCATGAAGGTGAACGTCTACGGAAAGCGCAATCAAGAATAATCCGGTCAAACCGCCAATGGAAAACATAAAAATAAAGGACATGGCGTAAAGCATTGGAGTGTCCCAACTCACATGGCCCTTATACATGGTGACCGTCCAATTGATAATTTTAATGGCTGTAGGAACACCAATTATAATTGTCGCCACTGAGAAAAGCATACTGGCGAGATAAGATTGGCCGCTGACGAACATGTGGTGACCCCACACAATAAAGCTAGCAAAGGCGATGGCAAGACTGGAATAGGCTACGGGTTTATACCCAAATATAGTTTTCTTGGAAAAAGCCGTGATGAGTTCAGATATAATCCCAAATCCCGGAACAATCATGATGTAGACGGCCGGGTGAGAGTAGAACCAAAAGAAATGTTGAAATAAAACGGGGTCCCCTCCAAGTTTCGGATCGAAAAAACCAATATGAAAAACCCGTTCCATAACAAGTAAAGCAACTGTGATCCCGATAACCGGCGTTGCCACCACTTGAATAATGGCCGTTGCATAAGTTGACCAAACAAAGAGGGGCATTTTATGGAATGTCATTCCAGGGGCACGCATTTTGTGAACGGTAGCGATGAAATTAAGTCCGGTAAATATTGAAGAAAAGCCCATGACGAAAACCCCGAGGGCCATAAGAGTGACGGCAGATCCAGTGCGAATGCTATAAGGAGTGTAGAAGGTCCACCCCGTATCAACTCCGCCAATGACAATAGAGCAAATGGCAAGGGCCGCCCCAGCCCAAAGAACGTAGTAGCTAATCAAATTCAGTCTTGGAAAGGCCACGTCTTTTGCGCCAATCATGATTGGAAGTAAAAAATTTCCAAAGGACGCCGGGACGTTAGGAATAATAAACATAAAGACCATGATCGCGCCATGAAGAGTGAAAACGGTGTTATACAAATTGGCTTCCATAATTGTTTTGCCAGGAGTGAGATGCTCTAACCTAATGAGGATGGCAAAAAAGCCGCCGACCAAAAAGAAACCTAAAGTTGTGAAGAGGTACATTATGCCTATTCTCTTGTGATCTAGAGTGGAAAGCCAAGACCAGAGACCTTTCTGTCCATGAAGGTAATCCGGGGAAGTAACCTCTGAAGTTGCAGGGCTTGAGTTTGACATTCGCCTACTCCTTTAAACTTTTAATATAGGCCACAAGATAATTGAGTTCTTCTTCGGTCAAGAGCCCTTTATAAGTTGGCATAATGGGATTAAAACCTTTAACGATTTGACTCGCGGGGTTGACTATTGAATTGCGGATATAATTTTCGTCAGCGTTCACGGTGGTGCCGTCAGCCAGGGTAACTTCTTTACCAAAGAGGCCTTTGAGGCTTGGACCAACGGTGCCTGAGGTGGTCGAGACGGTACCGGTTATGGCGGTACCAGCCGAAACCGAGTGGCAGGCGACGCAGTTTCTCTGAGTAAAAAGATGCTTCCCAAGTTCAAGGGGTTTCATTTTCGCGGGATCAATACCATTGAGCCACTTGTCGAAGTCGCCGGGCTCCATAACCACAACGTCTCCGATCATATTTGAATGGGCGGTTCCACAATACTGGGCGCAGAAAATCTGGTTATCACCGGCTTGAGGGGCTTCAAACCAAAGACTTGTGTACATCCCCGGGACAACATCTTGTTTCAATCTAAAATTTGGAACAAAGAAGTCATGGATCACATCTTTTGAAGTCATAATAAGTTTAATAGGACGTCCCTTTGGAACATAAAGGGTGTTGGTTGTGGTAAGCCCGTTTGCGTATTGGAAGGTCCACATCCATTGCTGGCCGATGACGCTTATTTCATAGGCATCGCGGGGAGTATCATGAATTTCGTTAAACCCTATAAGTCCCCAGATAAATATAGCCACAAAGAAAACTGAAAGGACAAGACTTACGGTCCATTCAAAAACCGGATGTCCCTCAATAACCGGGATGGGATTTGTGTTCTTTCCGGCACGGTATTTCCACGCAAACCAGAGCATCGCCGCTACTGTGGGGATGAGGCTTAGGACGCTGAACCAGTAAATAAAATTATAAAGAGTATCGGTCTTCGCCGCCATGGTCGAAGCTTGGGGAAGTGGAAAAGTCAGGGCGGTCCAGAGTAGCATCTTTAGTGTTCCTTCCTTCAGCCGTGTGAGAGAGCTCGTTCTTTACGCCACGCCAGGGTAAAAAAAGCCCCTAAACAAAATACGGTTAGAGTTCCCCCTAGAGTCATTAACCGAGTGGCTAAGAGTACATATTTCTTTGTTGAACCATCGTAATGATAACAAAATAATAGGATTTTATCGACAATAGTTCCTATGTGGCCCCGACCTGCTTCTAAGAGGGCCACTTTCATGTCTTGAGTGGGATAAGTGATTCCGTAAAAATATCGAGAAATCCTTCCTTCACCCGTTAAGACAAAGATGGCGGAAGTATGAGCAAATTGATTTTGTTCTTTATCCCACCTATATTTAAAACCAATTTGATTTGAAACTTGAGTGATTTGTTCTTGTTCCCCCACTAAAAAATGCCATCCTAAGTTTCCGCTCGGGCGATCATAGGCTTTTAGATAGGCTTGAAGCTTTGCTTTAGCGGTATCAGGTTTTTCTCTCGGGTCAATACTAACGGCAACCACTTCAAAATCTTTTCCGGCTGTGAGATTCATGTTTTTTATGGAATCTATCGTGGCGTTAAGGACGAAAGTGCAAAGATTCGGACAGTCGTAGTAAACAAGAAAAAACAAAACGGGTTTGACTCCGTTAAAATATTTTTTGAGAGTGACTGGTTGGTTATTTTCGTCTTTGAACTTGAGGTTCAGATCAATATTAGAGCCCAGATGCTCGTCAACTCCGATGCCTTGAAGTTCCAAGGGGACTTTTTCAGCAAAAGTGACGGAAGAGATAAGAAGACCTGTGCACACGGAGGCCGCAAGGATCAATTTTCTACCCCAAATGTAGGCAAAAAAACGGGTCATTTCTCATCTTTCGCTTGAAGATCTTAAGTACCGAAAAATATTATTCTATTAGGTTAAGGCTGTCAAAAAACTTTTAACGGATTCTGCATTTTTGGAAGTCGCAACGACCCTCACAACAGTCGCTGTCAGTTCCGCAGGTTTTTCCAACAGGCACTGAACAATTATTTTTCCCAGAGCAGAGGTGGAAATGGCAGTTATCCGATTGACACTCTACATCCTTATGACATTCATCCCCTATTTTCAAAATATGGACCGGTAAAGGAGGTGTGGGCGCCGGAGTCCCAATGACCATCTGTTTTTGTGGCTCGTCTCTCCCAAATTCAACCAACTTTCCACTTTCAAATACCGTTTGGAGGCCGCCTTCTTGGGAATAATGCCAGGTCTCCTTTTCCCCCTTCAATTCCCTTAAGTCCGGAGCCCCCAAGAGATCTTTAACTTGGGGAGCGCTCATTCCCTTTTCTAGGCTATTAAATTTTAGATTAAAAGCGGGAGGAGCCGCGAAAACGATGCCAGCCACAAGAATCTTGAAAAAAACACTAAGCAAGGGGAGTTCCGTGGGTCACCGTCCCCACCAGTAAGAAGGTGAAGAGTAAGAGCAGGTATACAATAGAATATCCAAATAGCATGTAGGCCGACTTGTTATCTTTCTTTTTGAGAAGGACATAAGTTTGTCTCAAGAAGATAAGGCCGAGAATTGTCCCACTCACAAGATAGGTCGTCCCCCCAGCTCGAATCAGTGTGGGGGCCAATGTTAATGGAATAAGAAGCAAAGAATACCATAGAATCTCTAAACGGGTTCGTCTATCACCAGAAACGACGGGAAGCATGGGAACTTTGGCCTCTCGATAGTCTTCCTTGATGACAAGGGCCAGGGCCCAAAAATGCGGCGGCGTCCAAACAAAAATTATAAGAAATAAGATCCAAGCTAATAAAGAGATGTGACCTGTAGCAGCGGCCCAACCCATGAGTGGCGCTGTGGCTCCGGCTGCCCCGCCAATGACAATATTATATGGGGTGCGTCGTTTAAGATAGAGGGTGTAGATCACCACATAGAAAAAAATAGTGAATGCACCAATAAAAGCGGAAAGAGGATTGGCATAGTAAAGAAGTATTCCGATGGCCATAACTCCCAAAACTAATCCAAATATCAAAGCACTTCTTGGAGAAATTTGCTTTAAAGGCAGAGCCCGTTTCTTACGGGTTCTTTTCATAACTTCATCTATGTCCCGGTCAAAAAACATGTTTAAAGCGTTGGCCGAACATGCAGTGAGGGTAATGGCCAGGATGACCATTGCAAATCGTATCGGCTGGTGAACCATGCTTCCTTCGGCCACGATGGCCGTAAGCCCGGTCAGAGAAAAGAGAAGCACGATCGTGGGTTTTGTCAAATTGACGTAACTAGCTATAACGGATTTCATATGTTGACATAAGTATCAGGGCAATGAGGCACTCAGCAACAGCTAAATGGGCCACACTCATAGGCACTGGCAATCTAAAGAGGACATTGGCAATTCCAAGCCCAATTTGGACAAAGAGGGCCAAAATAATGGGTACGGCTTTGGGTTTGAACTTTTTGGAATTTATAAGTTTCAAGGCGAAATAGATAGTAACTAAAAAAACGGTGCCCGCTCCCAATCGATGAATAACCTGGTAAGGAATATTTCCTGTCATAGTGGGCCACCATTTTCCATTGCAGGTCGGGAAGTCAGGGCAAGCAAGTCCCGCATAATGACTGCTCACAATCCCCCCTAGAATGATCTGAACATAAATCGCTCCAATGGTGAAAACTCCAAGCTCAAAGAGTCTGCGATGGCCCACTCCTGAAGGCTTTGAACCTAACGTCTTCGATTTTAAAGCCATGTAGAGAACCGTCCCAAAAAATAAGGTTCCCGTGGCCAAATGAAGGGTGACAATTTCTGACTGCAGGAGTTTTAGAACCGTGAGGCCGCCGAGAATAACCTGGCTAAAAAGTAAACCCAAAGCCAGTAACGCAGGTCTTCCTAGTTTAGATCTGAATTCGGGTTTTATAAAAATGACAACGGATAAAACGAGGGTCAAAGTGCTCACGGCTGCAGCAAAAAGTCGGTGAAAATACTCCGCAAAAACTCTTAAATCAAACTGGGGGATAATTTCCCCCTGGCAAAGAGGCCAATCCGGGCAAGAGAGCCCAGCGCCTAGGTTTCGCACGAGGCCTCCCACAACGATAAGAAAGAATATAAGTCCTGCTAAAATAGCTAGAGCCCGAGCTAGAAGTTTAGTTCTGGGCTCAAAAGGTTTTGTGGAATTTTTCATAACATCTTCATACTACTATTGATGGAGGTGGAGGGCCTCTTCTACTCGCGGATCCTTTTGCGGTTGCACCGGGTGATTGAGTAAAAAGTTTCTGACCGTTAAGCCGAAGGCTCCGCCAAATCCAAGGAAGATTCCGAACTCCAAAAAAGGAGTAATAGCTTGAGTTGAATAAGTCGGCATAACCATCCAGAACATATCAATAAAATTAACGAAAATAACCCAGTAGGCCATTTTTAGTAAGTAACTCATATTGCGTTTGGCCTCTCGGGGTAAGAGCAAGAGAAAAGGCACGATGAACTTAAACCCGATTATAAAGAGGGCGTAAACGCACCAGCCGTTCTCCCACCTCCGTAAATAATAGGAGGTTTCTTCAGGGAGGTTGGCGTACCAAATCAGCATGTACTGGCAAAAGGCGATGTAGGCATAAAAAATAGTGAAGGCAAAAAGAAGAAGCCCAAGATTTTGAATATGGTTCTCGTTAACACTTTCGCCAAAATAGCCGTTTTTCTTCATATGAATTACAATGACAATGCTTACGGCGATCGTGACCAAAAAGAGATTGGCAAAGCAATTCACACCAAACATGGTGCTAAACCAATGGGGGTCTAACGACATGATCAAATCAAAGCTTAAGGTTGAAAAGAAAATGGCAAAAAGAGGGATGAATATGGCTGAGAGTTTGACATTTTTAGAGGTTAACTCCGTCCCTCCTTCGGTGTCTTGTTTTAACGAGTTGCGGACGATTTGGTTTCCCAAAAAATACCAAACTGCAAAAAAGCCGAGGGCCCTGATTATAAAGAAGGGAAGATTAAGATAAGGAATCTTTCCTTGAAGTACAGGGTCAGATCCCATGGTCCCCGTATTCATCCAAAGAAATATAGATTTGCCGGCGATCACGAGGGGAATAAATAAGACAAGGGAAGGTAAGAACCAAGAACTTAAAGACTCAGGGATTCGTCTTACCGTTGCACTCCAGCCCGCATTGGTTAAATATTGGGTGGCAGAAAAAAAAGTTCCACCGATACCAATCATGGCAAAGAAATAGTAGTTCATCAGGTAGCCGTGCCAGGCCCGCGAAGGGTTGATACTTAGCGAAATTGCAAAGCTCAGGAGTCCTATAACGATGCCTCCAATAAAGAGGTTTTTGATCTTCATTTTACGGCCTCCGATTCAAGTTCCTGTGTGTCCTCTTTTGTAGGATGGGCGGCTCTTTGAAGGGCCCGGATGTAATCAATCACGGCCCAGCGATCTTCCGCTTTAATTTGTGATCGGTAATTGGGCATGTTGTTTTGACCATTTGTAATAATATTAAAAATACTCCCGTCGGGATATTTTATGATTTTATCGCTAAGGAGACTGGGGGGTCTTGGGAATGGCGGCACAACCGTCCCTTCGCCATTTCCTTTTTTACCGTGGCAAACGATGCAATAAGTATTAAAAACTTTTTGCCCACGCTCCACATTCATCTTGGTTTTCATAATGGGATTTCGCAATTCTCGGCCGGCTTTATCCGTTTCGTCTTTGGTGTAGTGGTAGGGAGCAAACCCTCTTGGGACTGTACCCTCGGGAGGCACTTTGGCCGCGGCACCGTCCTTAGAAAAAGGATCTTCTTTTTGGGCCTTAAGAGACGTACTTTCGTACATATCCGGCATGTATTCTCTTTCGGGTTTTTGGCGTTCGCAAGCTGTAAGGCTTAAAATGGCTCCGCCGACTAAGAGTAGGCATAGTATTTTCATTGAGTCACCGCTGAGACTTCTTCTGCTTTGAATCCCTTAAAAAATTGTGCGAGTTCTATTTCATTATAATTAGAGTCGTCGCAAGGGACAAAGAGTACGAATCTATCGTTTGTTATTCGAGGATGTAAGATTTTAGGGTTTAATCTCGGGAGACCACAAACATAAAAAAGCGCGCCAACCGTGGCTAGGCCGCCAAATAAAACAGTCAACTCAAAAACGATCGGAATGAACGCGGGTAGACTGACAAAGGGTTTGCCCCCAACATTGATAGGCCAATCGACGGCGGAAGTCCAAATTTCTAAGGCTAAGGCGGTGAGTGTTCCCGATAGCCCTGCAAAAAACGTAACCCAAGGGAGCCAAGACCTTTTGAGCCCCATCGCATCATCTAAGCCGTGGACCGGGTAAGGTGTGAAGGCATCATATTTCTTAAAATTAAATTTCTCTCTGGTTTTTCTTGCCGCTTCAACGAGGTCGCCCTCGCTTTTAAAAACAGCCATTGTCCCAAGATGTTTAAAATTTGGCATTTTTGTCTCCTCCGCTTGAGGGATAGGGGGTATGACCAACACTTAAGACCCCTTTGATTTCAGCCATGGCAATAACCGGAAGCACTCGGCAGAAAAGTAAGAAAAGCGTAAAGAAGAGACCAAAACTCCCGATAGTGGTGCCCCAATCCCAAAGGGTAGGGCGATAATAACGCCAAGAGCTGGTTAAGAAATCCGAATTAAGAGAGGTTACGACAATAACAAAACGTTCAAACCACATTCCGATATTAACGAGAATAGAAATAATAAACATGGCCTTAATATTGCGGCGAATATTTTTCTTCCAGAATAATTGAGGCCATAAAACGTTACAAGAAATCATAGTCCAGTACGCCCAAGAGTAGGGACCTAAAGCTCTTTGGATAAAAATAAATCTTTCGTACTGATCGCCACTATACCAGGCAATAAAAAACTCCGAGGCGTAGGCGTAGCCTACGATGGTTCCCGTAAGGAGAATGATCTTATTCATGGCTTCAAGGTGATTTATGGTAATGTAATCTTGAAGATTAAAAGTTTCACGGGCGATAACAAGAAGAGTAACGACCATAGCAAAGCCCGAGAAAATAGCTCCAGCAACGAAATAGGGCGGAAAAATCGTGGTGTGCCATCCAGGTAAAAGTGAGACGGCAAAGTCAAAGGAAACGATAGTATGAACCGATAGAACTAAAGGGGTCGATAAGCCCGCAAGGAGCAAATAAGCAATCTCGTAGTGAGACCACCCGCGATTACTCCCTCTCCAGCCCATGCTCAAAATTCCGTAGGCTGCTTTTCGAAGGCGATTCTTAGCTCGGTCTCTTATGGAAGCCAAATCGGGAATGAGTCCAACGTACCAAAACACCGCAGAAATCGTAAGGTAAGTCGAGACGGCAAAAACGTCCCAAACGAGGGGGGATCTAAAGTTAATCCAAATGGGGCCGCGGCTATTAGGATAAGGAAAGAGCCAAAAAGCGAGCCAGGGTCGCCCCACGTGAATGAGTGGAAAGATTCCTGCCGTCATAACTGCAAAAATGGTCATAGCTTCAGCGGATCTATTTATTGACGTTCGCCACTTTTGTCGGAACAAAAATAAGATGGCGGAGATCAAGGTTCCGGCGTGGCCGATACCAATCCAGAAGACGAAGTTGACGATAAAAACGCCCCACCCTACAGTACTTTGAAGACCGAGGTTACCCAGACCATTAGCAATTTCGTATCCGATACAACTAAATCCCCCGACAAGGGCCGCAAGGGCCACTGCAAAGGCAATATACCATTTTTTTGTGGGGAAGCTCTCTAAGGGCCGAGAGATGTCGTCGTTGACGTCGGCTAGAGTCTTCCCGCCAGTGACAAGGCAATCACGATTTAAAATGGCTCCGCCGGTGAGATTATTAGCGGTACTGGCCGTACCAGCAGTAGTCATACGTTCTCCGTGTTTCTTATTTTTGTGAGGTAGTTAATAGAGGGCCTCGTGTTGAGTTCATCTAAGACGTGGTACCCGCGAGGATCCTTGGCCAGTCTAGTGACTTCGGATCCACTGGAATTTATATCTCCAAAGGATATAGCGTCCGCCGGGCAACTTTGCTGGCATGCCGTTTTAAGATCGCCATCCTTGACTGTCGTCCCCATGTTCTTAGCATTATTCTTTGCTTCAGAAATTCTTTGTAAGCAAAAAGTGCATTTTTCCATAACTCCACGGCTGCGGACGGTGACCTCTGGATTTTGTGAAAGATTTATGGGATAGCGCGTTTGTCCGCCGTAATTGTATTCAAACCAATTAAATCTTCGAACCTTGTAGGGACAATTATTTGCGCAATACCTGGTTCCAACACATCGGTTATAAATTTGGAGATTAAGTCCTTCATCGTTGTGGACAGTTGCAAGAACGGGGCAAACTGTTTCACAAGGAGCGTTTTCACAGTGCTGACAGAGCATAGGTTGATGAACAACTGAAGGATTGTCCGGCGTTCCCGAATAGTACCGGTCAATGCGAATCCAGTGCATGACTCGTCCACGATTGACTCCGTCTTTACCCACCACTGGAATGTTATTCTCTGACTGGCAACCTATGACACAAGCTTGGCACCCGGTACAGGAGTTTAAATCGATAGCCATGGCCCAACGATAACCCTTGTACTCGTGCCCAGACCAGATTGTCGTAAGGCCCTCTTTTTCTTCATTTCCAGAATGAGGGTTTCTCAAATAATCTTCAAGACTCGCCTCTCGAACAATGGGGCGTCCTTCCATAGTATGATGTTCTTGGGTCAAAGCTATAATAGCTGTGGTCCCCGTTTTTGTCAGTGTGGCTTCAAAACCCGAAAGGATGACTTCGGGAAGAGCAGTACCAGTACCAGTACCAGCAGGAGCCGTCCTCAGGAGATTGTAGGCGTTCTTCCCAATACCACTTCCAACACTTCCGGTGTGCTCACGGCCGTACCCGAATGCGATGGCAATAACCTGATCGTGGAGTCCAGGCTGCACTAAGGCGGGGAGTTCGACAGTCGCCGTACCAGTCGTTTTTATTCGAACTACGTCCCCGTCCTGAAGGTGGAGTTTCTTTGCAGCTCCAACAGATACAAGGGCGTAATTATCCCAGGTCGCTCTTGTGATAGGATCCGGAAGTTCCTGAAGCCAAGCATTGTTAGCGCCGCGCCCGTCTCCTAAGGAGACTTTGGGATAAAGAGCTAAACTAAAATTTTGAGTGGAATCTTTTTTCGGCGGATGATTCCCCAACGCGGCTCCCTTAAAAGTACGAGCAGGAGATTTTATATTTCTTAAACCTTTTTTATCGGCCCCGTCGAAAACGCCGTCTCGCAAAGCTGATTCCCAGAATAATTCAAAGGGAGTCACAATCCCGTAATCTTTGTAAAGAGTTTCGCGCCAGTGGGTTTGGACGTATTCATGAAAGTCATGATATTTTGAACTGATTAAACTCAAGAGGGAATCTTGAAAGCTTCTCGTGTCGTAGATGGGACGGATTGTTGGTTGAATAAGACTGAACACATTTTTTTGGGGCTCAGCATCCCCCCAACGTTCTAAGGTATGATTGTCGGGAAGGACATAGTCAGAAATTCCAGCAGTTTCATCGATTCGATCATTGAAGCTGACGATGAGTTCTTTGACTTTTCTTGAGGCTTCTACAAATCCCATTTCTTTTGGAAGGGAGTAAACGGGGTTGGTATTGTAAATGAAGAGAACATCGACTCGACCGTCATTCATGTCTTTAATGAGATTCAAAACTGAACTCATCGAGCCCCGACTTTGATAGGAAGGGCTGTTTTTATAATCAATTGTAGAGCCGTCATTTTGCAGAATAGAATTCAAGAGATTAACGGCGAGTTGGAGGCTCAAACTATTTTTAGTCTGGCTTTGCGGGGAGCCTGCAACAACCAGTGATTTACCCCGCGCGGCCCAAAGAGCCTTGGCCGTAGTCTTGAGTACAGCGGCGTTAAACCCAATAGCGCTCGCCACTTCGTTTGGAGAATATTTTGCCACAACCGTTGCCGTTTCAGCGGGGAGAGTCGTGACCTTCATATTCATGGCAAGTTCATAGGCAAGGGCTAAAGCGATTGCGGCGCCGTCTTCGGGCCGTATAGCCACTCGCTCGTCCGCATTGGAGCCCGTTATGGTCATTACCGATTCAAAGGTAATGAGTTTTGAGAGCTTCTTTTGGCCTCGATCCAACTTACGTGTCTTTGAAAATTGTTTTGTAAACTCAACAGGAGACAGCCACGTGCCTAAGAAATCGGCATCAATGGAGACGACGACTTCAGCTTGATCGAATCGATAACGGGGAAGAACCTTTACCCCGTGGGCAAGCTCTTGGGCTCTTTCAATATCTTCATTAGATAGAGCGTCGTAAACCACATGTTCGCCTTGGGCGAATCCCTTTAAAAATTCTCCAATGAGTTTTAGAGTTGAAGGACTATTTACTGTGCCGGTGAGAAGCCTTACTTTACCCCCACCGGTTTTGATAGACTTTAACCTTTCAACTAATTTCTTATCGACCTCTGGCCAAGTTGTAGCTGTGTTGGAGAAAGAACCCCGGATCATACTCACGGGATGTCTTAATCTATCGGGGTCATAGAGTCCAAGGATCGAGGCTTGCCCTCGTGCACAGAGTCCACCCTTATTTACTGGATGATCGGGATTTCCTTCCAATTTTATAGGGCGCCCTTCGCGGGTTTTAACCAAAGTCCCGCAGCCGGCACCACACTCCCCGCAAGTGGAAGCATAAAAATTGGGTACGCCAAATGTGACTTCTTCAGGTTGATTTACATACGGGAGTATCTTGTGCTGAGGTTTTTGAAAACAAGCCGTCGTGGCAAGGGCCGTACTGGCGGCCATAAGCTTCATGAAATCTCGACGGGAAAATCCATCGGCACCTTCTTCTTCTTGGAGAGGACTTGACGAGAACTCCCGATGAGCTTTTTCTAAGAATTGAGGGTCATTATTGAATTGGGCGAGGCTTGACCAATATTTCTTTTCTTTCATTGTTGTTTTTTCATCTCCTAGCGATGGCATGTATCACACGTCGTGGGTGCATGGTATTGAGGTTGCCTATGACAGTTTACGCACCAACCCATGGTTAATGGTGCAAACTGCTTGACTCGGTCCATCTCTTGAACTTCGCCGTGGCAGACCTGGCAGGCAACTCCTTTGGCGATATGCCTTTGATGATTAAAATAAGTAAACTCTGGAAGGTCATGAACCTTAATCCACGGAATGGGTTTTCCTTCATTATAATTTTTAGTGAGATACTGAATATAGGGGCTGTCTGTTTTAACCATTCTATGACAGTTCATACAGATATTCATCGCGGGAACCGTAGCATGGCGTGATCGTTCAGCGGAGGTGTGACAGTACATACAGGGAATTTGGTACTGACCCGCATGTTTTTTATGACTAAATGGTATGGGTTGAACAGGGGCGTAGCCTTGATTCTTCGACGGCAGCACAGCGTACAAAAACCCGACAAGTATACAAATGAAAACGAGAGTACTGATCAGGAGTTTTGTCGTTACATTGCCGCGAGACGATGCTGCATATTTCAATTTTGTTTCTCCGAGATTTGCGATATTTTCCAAAAACATGTCACAAAGTTAAGGTGAAATCAAAATGAATCTACCTAGAGGCCAAACAATAAGTAAGTCGGTCACCCGAGATGGCCGGGCCCATGAAATCGGAAACGAGAAGAGGTCTCCGCCCAATGAGGAATCTGAGCCAGAGGTTTCAGGGTCGAGACGAGAGTTCTTTAACGCTTTGATACCCGCGTCTGGTAAGGTTTTCACCGGAATTTCAAGAATTGTGGGGACGACTCTTTCAACCCTTGTTGAGGATATAAGAAGTCCTTCTGCCGGTGCAGATTCGAAAGAAGAATCTCGCTAATTATCTCAGACATCAAAGGTCGTAGTTCTTTATTGTGGGTACTGGCGCCCTGTATTTGAACACTCTCCTTCGTGTACTAGCCCCTAATTAAAACTTGCAACTCTAAGATGCCGATGTTTTAAGCCTGCGATAGCAACATAGAGGAGTTGAGCGCACAAGACTGCCGAGACATACTGTACCCCACCCCCGCCAAACCCATAACTATGAAGGCCCACTCCCAAAACAAAATTCACTCCATACCATGCCATAACGACTCCGGAAAATGCGGTCACCGAGGCGGCGATAGTTCCAAAGGTTCTTAACCACCCGGTAAATCGTCCATGTAAAACGGCTAAGTATCCCAAATCGGCAATGAGAGCCCAAGTCTCTTTAGGGTCCCACCCCCAAAATCGCCCCCACGAGTAATCCGCCCAAACACCTCCTAAGATAGTGCCGGCGGTGAGAAGTAAAACCCCAACCTGAAGGCATCGGTAGATAAAAAGTGAAAGGGCCTGAAGTTTTTCGCGATTGTTATTCTCAATTCCTCTCGCGTAGTAGCTCAAAGCAATATTGCCAATTCCCATAGCTAGGGCAAAGGCGGCGTAGCTTAGGGTTATCGTAAGCACGTGGATCGTAAGCCAATAATTACTTCTGAGCACAGGTTCAAGTGGGCGAATACTTTGATCTAAAACCGCGGGGAGCGAATCTCCAATAATAAGGCCCAATGTGGCGACTGTCGTGGCTGCAAGGCCGATGTATTTACGCTTGTAAATGAATTCAAAAATAAGGCCGAAGACAATGCAACCCAGCGAAACCCAGATTATGGACTCATACATATTTGAAACGGGGGGTCTCCCGGCGATGTAGCAACGAAAGATAAAACCCGTAACATGAATTGCAAGGCCTAAAGAGGTCGCCACCAAAGCCAATTTCCCAATAATTTTATAGTTCTTGATGTTTATGGCCAGGGCGAACATAAGGGCGGCGATAAGATAAAAGATGTAGGCCAATCTAAAGGGATGGATCTGGTTATAAAAATATTCTTCAGAGAGAATTTGTTCGGACGGGTAGAGTTGAGGGGCGGAGTTTCTGGCCAGTTTTTTAAAGTTAGAAACCGCCTCGTTAAAAGCTACGTTATCATTTTTGGTAATAGCCTTAAAAAACCCAGACGCCACCATTCCAAAAGCATTTTGATCGTCATCTTTTAAATCAGAAAGACTGAGCCAGTCGGTGGAGAGGGTTTGAGGGATGAGTTTTATGGCTAATCCGGAGATGATCTCGTTATAAGTTGCGATTTGGTTGTTCACCCTTTGAACCGCCTGGAAGTAGGGAGATAGCTTTTTCTTTTCTTTCTCTAAGTGAGAAAGGGCGGTCATGGCTGAGGCCATTTTGTCGTTATGGACTAAGTTCTCAGGGCTGACGAAGAAACCAGTTTCTTTTATTCCCAGTTCTCGTCTTAGTTGTAGGTTTTTTATTTCGAAGAATTTTTGATCTTTCCATTGATTGGGGAAAAAAAGCCATGCCAATACGAGCTCCGTCGGATTTTTTTTGTTAAATGTTTGGCTCCCGGTTATAAGTTGGACGCTCTCCCGAGCGAAAGTATCGAAGGGTTTTACCCGACCACCGTTTTGAATGGCGAGTCTTTCGAAAGACGAAACGTCAACAGCCAACACCATTTTTGTGTTCAATAAAAATGCCAAGAAAATGAAATACTTCATGTTAAGGGACCTCTTTCAACGTTCTTTCGCGATGGCTTTCGGGAGTATTTGGGCTTCCAATAAAACATTGTACCAATCCCCCCTACGATGCAGAGTGCGCCTGCGTATTTAAAGGGACGACCGGGATCGAAGTTAACGCTAAATACGGAGAGCGCCGGTTGATTCCACTGGTCTGACTCATAACTGGACTGATAAATTGTATAACCTTTATTTTTTAAGGGATTATTCATTGAAATGACCTCTTTGCCCTTGTGGTCCACGCTGACGGTGCTCTCATAACTGGCTGGAAGTTGGCTTCCTCCATAATTCACAAGTTTAAATTTCTTTAAGGTGAGATCAAAACCCAGTTCGTACTTTTTTCTCGTAAAGCTTACGAAGTAGGAGTTGCGACCGGACCCATCGGCTTTAACCTCATGTGGATTTTCAAGTTCAAACCAATCCCTATTTCCATTGATCTCAATCTCCACGGCTGAAGTGGTATCTTTAGATTCATCATTTGCTGTAACATAAGATGTAATGGCCTCAGCATGTTCAAAGTAGTCGATCACGGAGAACTTAAGATTCATCCAGCCTGTAGCGTATTCCGTTTTCGGTTTGAGTGGACCCATCCGGATTGGCTCAAGCTTCTGATTTGAAAAAACGGCAAACCTTAAATCCGGAGAATTCATTTTAGGCTTAAAGATGACAATTTGATTTCTTGGTGATGGAGGTTTAGGCAAGGGCCCCAAAATAAAAGTTATTGTGGCCGGGCCTAGGTCGTAAAAAGGAGGAAGCTCTTTATCCAAGCCCAACCATTCGCTCACGCTTATTTTATCATTGTAAATTCTAAACCTTAGGGAGGGAAGGTGAGAAGAGTCTTTATCGTTTTTACCGATCACTTCCGTTTTTCTTTGAGCCTTTTCGATGAATCTTAAAACATGGGCATGGTCATCGTCGACTAGTTTGTAATCATATGATTTTTTTTCTGGGGGGTTTTTTTCAAAATCGACGGGATCGTGAACGATGAGGGCAAAGGGTTTTCCATCTAGGCTCTGATATATATGAAGCTCCGTATTTGGAACAAAGAAGTTATCGGTGGTTTCATTCACTCCGAGAGCTATATTTCCGTCGATTCCTTTTTGTTGAGTGATAAAAGACCCTGCAATCAGTGTGATAATCCCGAGGTGGGTGATGACAAATCCAATGTGGTGCTTTTTCCATGGGTAGCGATCTAGAGCGGCGCCGCTCAGATTTATAACCAGTAAGAGCATTTCGAGGTGCACAAACCAGCTCTTATAAATAACACGCTGGGCTGCGGCCGTTCCATTTTCGGCCTCGTAAAAAGTTCCGACGGCCAATAGAGCAGCCAGACCTAGAATAAGAAAAACGGCCAATTTTATGCTGGAGAAGAAACCAAAAACTCTGCGCCACATTTATTCACATTAATGGCCTAACTCTAGACCAAAGTGAAGTAAAATGAATGCGACGGCGGAGCCCCTTCGCGGGTACGGCTAAAGCTACTGGTACAAGAGAAATGACTTTCAAGCGAAGTCACTTTCTTCCGATAAGTCCTATAAGGAAGTGAGGCCATATGAGTCAGCAAGAAAACAGGGCCAGTCAGTTTCGAAAGACGATCTCGCAGGTTGACGTTCTTAATGTGAAGAATGTCACCAATGGAGAAGTTTATTTTTCGCGCGCTATGCTCGTCGACGTAAGTCCAACTGGGGTGCTCATTCGAGTTGAACGTGAAAATATTTTAGCTTTAAACCTACGTTCAACTTTAACCTTGTCCTCTATAATCGGGTCGGGCGTGGGATTTACAATTGAGGTGATGGATACCTACTTAGAGGGGGTTGTGACCCGGACTAAGCTTGAGGGGCACGGCTCTTTTGTCGTGGCTGTAGACTTTCGAGACGACGCTCCAGAGTATTGGAGGAACTGTCTTGTGGATCTGCTTCCCGCAAATGATGGTGAGGATGCCGAGGAGACCTCAGATATTTACTCTGAGATGGAAGATGAAGATGAAGAGGAAGAGTCTGAGGACGTTGACTTAGACGATGCAAATTCTGATAACGATGACGATCAAGGGTCTGAAAGTAACTAGGCCTGTTGAAAAAGGCATATCTGCGTCGTTCTCGTCGCCAAATCTTCGCTCAACGTACCAATTGAGGTAGGGTCGCAGGGGCCCGTTGCCCTGCTCGCGGCCTCGCATTGCGGCCGGTACCTCCTTGCATCGCCACCTCTTAAATCTGATGGGGATTTTCTAGACTAAAGTAAAAATCATGGCAAACTTGAAAAACCATGAATAAAATAGAAGACGTTCTTAAGGTTTATGAACAATCAAAATCCATCTTTCTAGAAGGGCTCAAAGAACTGGTGCGGATACCTAGCGTCAGTTTCTCTGGGTTTGACCCCAAGCAAGTCGAGCTTTCAGCTCACAAAGTGGCTGATCTTATGAAGAGAAATGGGCTTGAAAATATTCAAGTCCTACCTTTCGAGGGAGCCCATCCTTATGTTTATGGCGAATGGCTTCACGCACCTGGCCTCCCCACTCTCTTACTCTATGCCCACCATGATGTGCAGCCGCCGGGAAGAGAAGGACTCTGGAAGAGCCCCCCTTTTGAACCGACGGAAAGAGAGGGGCGACTTTATGGGCGAGGGGCCGCCGATGATAAGGCAGGAGTGATTTGCCACCTCGCCGCAATTTCTTCGTTTTTGAAAAGTCGCGGGGAGTTACCCCTGAATGTGAAACTTATTGTTGAAGGGGAAGAAGAGATTGGCTCGGAACATTTAGAAGGATTTTTGAAATCCCACCGCGAGCTTCTTCAGGCTGACGTAATGGTTCTTACGGATACGGCCAACTTCGACGTCGGAATTCCGGCTCTCACGGTCGCACTTCGTGGCTTGGTGGCTGTTGAAGTAGAGGTGAGGAGTTTGAAGAGTTCCATCCATTCAGGAATGTGGGGAGGGCCCTTGCCGGATCCCATTTTGGCGTTAGCCAAAATGCTCGGAGGCTTAGTCGATGATAAAGGCGCTCCTGCCCTGCCGGGTCTTATGAAAAGTGTACGTCCCCTGAGTCCCGATCAAAAGGAGATGCTTGGAAGCCTCGATTTTAATGAAGAAACTTTTCGTAAACAGGCCGGATTTATACCGACCTCCAAAATTGTCGGTGGCCCTTCTGATGTTTTTTCAAAAATGTGGTATTTGCCGTCCATTGATGTGAACGCTATTGAGGCGGGTTCCCGCAAAATGGCGGCCAATATTATTTGCGATACGGCTTGGGCTAAAGTGGGAATAAGAATAGTCCCAGATATGGATCCCGGCGAAACACTGACCCTGCTCACAGATTATTTAAAGAAGTCGGCCCCATGGGGTGTAGAAGTTAAAGTTACAAATGAATCTGCGGGAGGGTGGTGGAGCACAACACCAACTGGGCCTGCTTTTGATGCAGCGCGGGTAGCTCTGGAGAAAGGGTACGGACGAAAACCCGTAATGATGGGATCGGGTGGTTCAATTCCCTTTGTTCAGCCCTTCTCCGACGCCCTTGGTGGTGCGCCCGCACTTTTGATAGGGGTGGAAGATCCTTACACTAACGCCCATTCAGAAAATGAAAGCTTGCACATTGAAGATTGGGAGAAAGCCTGTCGAAGTGCTATTTATCTTTATGACGAATTGGCAGTGAAATTACGAATCTAAAACTCAGGGACGTACCGGCGCCGAAAGGACTTTCTAGCGAGTTCCTAGCGTCGCGGGCGAAAGCGATGCCCCTATTTTCTTCAGAAACTTTTTAAAATCTTTGGCCCCCATAGGCATATCAAGATCGTCAAAACCGTCGTTTGTCCACACGTCACCATGAAGATAGCAATCGAGCGAGATAAGTGGAGCCGGATCTTCAGTCTGCGGAAGTATTGTTCCGTTTTTGAAAAGAAATCTGAATCCATTGGGATCGCCCTCAACCTCGTCGATAATCAATGTGTCGGGGCTGTTGAGCCTTCGTATCACTCTAGATATGCTTCCTTTACCCTCCTGATCTGTCAGAGTCCACCAGCAAGTCACAGTCTTATGGGGTAAGACGACGTCAGCCAGGAAAGGGATCCCGAGGTTCACGTTCACTTCCGAATTATACATGCCGCTATAGAAAACCACTTCTTTAGAAATTCGAAGAGTCGAGCCTGGAAGAATGTGGGCCAACGGTATTTCTGTACTCCAACTTTCTGAATTGAAAAGAAGGGATCCAAGAATTGCAAACAACAAGGAAATCAAATTCACTTTCATTATACTTCCTCTAATGGTTGCGTCATCAAAAGAGGCACCCTACAACACCGACATGTTTTTTGCTATTATTATATGGCTCACTTGGGGGGGTGTGCTCGACCCCAATGAGCTGACCTGGCAACAATTACAGGCCATCGCCTAAAAAAGTAATGATGTGGATTATACTTGGAGGACTCCAAGAGCTCCCCGCCTCGGGAACTGGAGAAAAAATTTTTGGAACGCGAGTTGCATAACATATTGACATGCTACAATTGATTTTGGGTCTTGCATTCATGGGTCATCCCCTTTGGGCCGACGTGCCTTCTGTTGTTCTTTCACAGGAGCAGATAGAAGTTCTTCAAAGAGAAGGGTCGAGGCCTGAAAACGCAGATATATTAAAAAAATATCCAGGATTCTACGACACCGTGCCGTCGGAGGACGAAATTAAATACGCTGGGGGGTACTATGTTCGACTTATGGACGCCTACCTGACCGCCATCTTCGCAGAGTACCCAGATATACATTATGACAACAAGCTCGGTGGTTTTATGAAAATTAAGCAGCATCTCGCTAAAGCTAAGGACGAAATCTCTGGAGGAGAAAAAGAATTTTTTGTGACTGAGACGGTTGTTGACTCGAGGACGAACAAGGTTGCGAAGGAAGTTTTCAATAATTACGTTGAAAAAGAGCGTGAATTCCGACATCACACCCTAGATATACGGCCTGATTGGCTTGCAGCCATGGCTTCTCTTCAGAGTAGACTAGATAGCGTGGGACCTGAGGGCAAGGTTTGGAGCAGTAAAGATTTGCTTGATGAAGCGGATAGACTTTCAAAACAAATTTCTGGGCTTTTGATTCCCGGCGCCCA
>Ga0207013_1094_pt1 | contig 22719 bp, 26 predicted proteins | sample Alteio_BWMinCont_55_FD_153501 | JGI IMG/M metagenome (GOLD analysis project Ga0207013, IMG submission 153501) | Enriched cells from forest soil in Barre Woods Harvard Forest LTER site, Petersham, Massachusetts, United States -... | ecosystem: Environmental > Terrestrial > Soil > Temperate forest >...
AATGTTTTAGAGAAAATACATGAGAGTCCGTCGTCTTTTGGTACACCAATCGGAGTGCCCTTTTACTATTCGGGTATGGAAGGATATTCTTATGGAGACTCCTTTGGCATTGGGGTCCAAGTTTACGATTTTGCTTATCAAGTCAGTGGGTTTCCTGGTGTGGCGGCCCTCTATCCCGATCTTTTTGATGTAGGTGAGCCTACTCTGGATTACTATCTTGAAGAAAACAACTTAAGATATATAGTATTCAGCAATCCCAATTACCTGCTTCAAAACTTCAATTTTAATAGTTCAGATATTCAAGTTTATCTTTCAAAAATGGCGCCTCAAATTCCATCTAATGCTGATTTGCGTTCATTCGCAGGAACTGGCGGCAAACTTCTTGAGTACCAGGGCTGGGGCGACACTGTTTTCAATCCGATCGTGACCAAGAAGTTTTATGATGATGGTACCCAGGTTGTGGGTGGACTAAATAAGATGAAGTCCTTTGATCGCCTCTTTCTGATTCCCGCTACGGGACATTGTGGTGGGGGAGCTGGCCCGTGGGCCTTTGATCCTATTCCCGTACTCGAAAATTGGGTTGAAAAGGGTCAAGCCCCTGATTCTATAGTCGGATACAGCCCTGATAGTAATTCGACTCGGCCAATTTGTGCTTATCCCCAAGAGGCAAAGCTCATTGCCCCATCAATGGATCCGACCGCGGCGTCAAGCTTCAAATGTGTGACTCCGGATGATTAAAAAGATCTAACCGTGGAAAGGGCCGCTTTTTAAGCGGCCTTTTTAAATCCATCGCCTCACTTTGGAGCAGTACTCTTTAGTCGAATTTCAATCTGCAAGGTAAAATGCGCGGTGACAGTAATAAGTAATGTAATAACATTGGGTAAAACTAAAAAAAGGCCGATGGCCGTTAGTTCTAATCCAAGATAAATCGGTTTCTTGAATACCGATAGAGTCCTTTGTGAACGAGGGCTGTTTTCTCCTTGCCGAATTAGGAGTAAACCTTGCGGGCCCGCAGTTTTGGAAGGTTGTTTGCCTAAGATGGCAAGATACTGGTCCCCAGAGGAGTTACTTCACTTGAAGAAAGATGAAGATCAATTTATACTTATCTTAGACTCATTTATTGGGGGGGTAAATGTCCAACACAGTTCAGATACATCGCATTTTCGCTACCAGCCTTGAGAAACTTTATCGCGCTTTTGTGGACCCAGAGGCCATGGTGAAGTGGTTACCGCCAGATGGTTTTACAGGAAAGGTTCATAGCTCCGATGTGCGAGTGGGCGGCGGCTTCAAAATGTCATTTACGAACTTTACAACCAAAAATGGCCATTCCTTCGGTGGAAAATACCTTGAACTCGTTCCCAATCAGATGCTCCGCTATACGAACAAATTCGACAACCCTAATATGCCTGGGGAGATGAGCGTGACGGTCACTTTTCGAGAGGTCATCTGTGGGACGGAATTAAAAATTATCCAGGCGGGAATCCCGGACGCCATTCCTACAGAGCTGTGCTACATGGGGTGGCAGCAATCGTTGACCTTGCTGGCTCGCCTTGTGGAGCCAGATATTAAGGATTAGAAAAATAGCATGAAAAAAATATTAGTTGTCGAAGACTGCGTCGAGATACAAGTGCTCCTGCGGGGAGTTCTCGGAAAGCAATATGATATGGTTTTCGCTGGGTCTATAGACGCTGCAATAAAGGCTGTGAACCTTCACGCCTTCGATCTTATCATTGTAGATATTGGTCTCCCCGATGGAGATGGATTTCACTTATGTTCTCAATTTAAAGAGGATGATTCAACGGCCGATGTTCCACTCATTTTTCTAACTATGAAGGCCAGTCTCTCGGATAAAATAACTGGGTTTTCTCTTGGAGCCGATGATTATATTGTAAAGCCTTTTGAACCTCTTGAGCTCCGAGCTCGAATCGAATCAAAGTTCAAATCGTCAAAAAACAAGGTCAGAGAAATAGTGACGAAGGGAAGTTTAAAAATAAATATTCCATACCAAAAGGCTTTTGTGATTGAGGATGGGCAAGAATCGGACCTCAACCTAAGTCCCAACGAGTTTAGACTGTTTTATTACTTCGTAAGTCACGAAGGTCACGTCCTTACCCGTGCGCAACTTCTTGAAAAAGTTTGGGGCACAGAGATCAACGTAACTGAACGTACTGTTGACTCCCATGTTTATACCTTAAGAAAAAAGCTTAAAAGTCACGCCAGCTTCTTAGAGTCCGTCTTCGGAGAGGGATACCGATTCTCCTTTCCGTCCAAGTCTATGGTCTAGTTCTTAAAATAGCGCCTATTTGTCAGAGATATTTGACAGACGTTTCAAAGTCTCACGACAACCTCACTGGATAATTCTTCTGGAAGATCTTTTAACCCCTTAAAAAGGAAAGGTAATCTTATGAAAGCGAGATGTCTTGGTTTTGTCATTTCAGTTTTGATTGTCGGCGCTTCTATAGCCCATGCCGAGGGCTCCGGTTCCAGTACCGTAGGGTATGTGGGTGCCTTACTTGGAATTGGAATGGTTAACAATAGTGGGGGAACTAACTTCACATACGGATTGGGCGGTGGATATAAATTTATGCCCGATTGGAGCGTGGGAGCTGATTTTACCTACAATAGCTTTACGGTGCCTTCCCCACTCACCGCTAACCTTTCACTTATTTTAGCCAACATAAAATACTACTTTGGATCAGGTGGATTTGCGGGTTTGAAATTGGGTGAAGGTACGGTTTCGTATTCGGGAACGGGGAGCCCGGGTTCTGCAAGCAACCTGGCCTGGGGTCCAACAGTCGGCTACAACTACATTTTCACTGATAAATGGTCGGTGGGAGGCGAAGCCAATCTTATTTGGATTAGCAATTCAAATCCCGGAGTGAGTGTCTTTCAAATCCTCGCGAATTTAAAATACTGGTTTTAAAATATGTCGATGTTTTGACCAAGTGCGGAGCAAATTCTAAGGTGGATTTGAGTGGTGCCAGAGACCAAGCTGGTTTAGCCTTGTTATTTTAATGAGTCGGAGGATGATTGTTTAAACAATTTATCACTGGGGGAGGGCAACAAAGAAAAACTCTATTACGAAGATACGGGTTTGCCGTCTTCGTCAGTGGTCTGGGTCTGGCTTTTAAAGTACTTATTCATGGTGTCAATGCTGACTTAATTCCCTTCTTTTTTTTAGCGATGACGTTGAGTAGTGTCTATGGTGGCAAGGGGCCTGGTATTTTGACCGCCGCCATTTGCTCGCTAGTTAATCTTTATTTTTGTATTCCTCCGGAAAATTCATTTTATATAGACTCTTTAGAAAACGCGATCCAATTTGCCGAGTTCACAATGGGTGCTTTGTTAATTAGCTCTCTTACCGGTGCTCTCTATGAAGAGAGAGAGAGAGCAAAAGTAGCGGCAGAAAAGGCCTTGGATTATGTTCAGCAAAAGGAGAGCTTCGTGGCCAACGTGACCCACGAGATTAGGACTCCGATCAATGCCGTTATTGGACTCTCTCAAATCATTAATGAGATCGAGGGTGTTCCAAGGGATGTTAAGGGATATATTGTCCAGATACAGGAGTCGAGCGAGGCCCTGCTGGCCCTGGTCAATGACATTTTAGATTTTGCCAAACTTGATTTTGGTAAAATTGATATCGAATCCATCGATTTTAAAATAGTTGAAAAGATTCAGCGATGTGTGAACCTCATTGGTCAAGCGGCAAGAAATAAAAATCTCGACCTTATTTGCAAGATTGACTCGAGGCTACCGATCTTTTTAAAGGGTGATCCCTCAAGAATCTCTCAAATATTACTAAATCTTCTATCAAACGCCGTTAAATTTACTTTAAAGGGGCAAATCCAGTTGAACGTTGAGGTTCTTAAGCAACTGGATGGCGTATGGTTTGTGAAATTTGGGGTAACAGACACGGGCATTGGGATTGCGAAGGAAGCCCACGAAAAAATATTTGATACTTTTGTTCAGGAGGACATTTCGACGACCCGTAAATTTGGGGGAACCGGCTTGGGCCTTTCGATTTGTAAAAGGCTTGTGGGTCTTATGGGTGGAGAGATGGGGTTAAGCAGTCAAGTTGGCAAGGGATCAACCTTTTGGTTTTCTCTCCCTATGAAAATTGGGGATCAAAGGCTGGCCGAAGAATACTCCACCGAGCAACAGGGTAAGACTAAGTCAGTTAAAACGAGCCTCGACAAAAAGATTTTAGTCGTCGAAGACAATAAGACGAACCTTTTGATCGCGACGAAATTGCTGGAAAGACTGGGGTGTCAAGTGGACTCTGCAAGCGACGGTCGAGAAGCCTTGGATCTTTTAAAAAAACAGAAGTATGACGCCATTATAATGGACTGTCATATGCCAAATATGGACGGCTATATAACAACCCAAAAAATAAGAGAAATAGAAAATCTTAGCCATTTACACACTCCTATTATAGCTCTTACAGCCTATGCCTCAGTCGAAAATGAAGAGAAGTGTACTAGAGCGGGAATGGATGGATATCTCACTAAGCCTTTGCGGTCCGATCAACTCATTATGGCCCTGGGGAAATGGATTCGTTTCGAATCCCAAAGTGATCCCGTTACGGGGTCCCTTTTTCGGACCTTCGAGACAGTCGACAGAACTTTTGATGTCCGTTATCTCTTAACTCTGAGGAAACAATTGGAAGGAGACGGGGATATCGTCGTTGAGCTTATCGATACCTTTGTTGATCACACCCCATCGAGGATCCAAGAACTAGAAAATGCAGGTGAGAAAAAAAATGCCGTGGATTTGGAGAAAATTTCTCACAACCTTAAATCAGCCAGTGTTACGGTGGGAGCGCTAAATATGGCGCGATTATGTGATTTACTTGAAGTCTTGAGTACAAAAAATCAATTGATTGCCGCTGAGGCAGCCATCGGAGCTCTGAAGTGTGAGTTTTTTACGGTCAAAGAGAGGTTGGTTTCTTTTAAAAAAGAAATTTATTGCGCTTCATAAAATATTCAACAGATTTGAGGTTGGCAACGGGCCAACTTTCGTGGCAGGCTCTTAGGACAATCAAAGTTAAATCACTAATACAAAGGAGATCGTATGAAACTAAATGCAATTGTCGCCATTATTGGTGTCGCTCTTTCATTTCAAGCTTTGGCCCATGAAATGCCAGCCCCTAAACTTTCAAAAGACTTTCAGGCCCTAAAGGCTCTTATCGGTACATGGACTGGAACCACAAAGATGGAGGGGAAAGACCAACCCGCTACTGTTACTTATGAATTGACCTCGGGCGGAACGGCAATAGCTGAAAAGTTAATGCCCGGTACCCCTCACGAGATGCTTACTGTTTACGCCAATCGTGGAGACAAAGTAGAAGTCACTCACTTCTGTGCCGTTGGGAATCAACCTCAGATGGCTTTGAAGAAAGCCTCCGGTGGAGTTTATGAGTTTGAAATGGAAGGTATGAAGGGTATTAATGACAAAAATGAAATGCATATGCATGCCATAAAACTCACGCTCGCTGGAGACAAATTGAAACAAGAATGGACAAACTATAATAAAGGTAAAAAAGGGGAAGTCGCCGTTTTCGAATTCGCAAAGAAGTAACCGATCTTTAAGGGCCGTTTATAATGTTTCTTTTAAGAAATCCTTCATGGCTTGCCAGCTACGGTGGTCAGCGGATTCATTATAGGCGGCTCCTTTTGAATTGTCACTTCCAGCCCCCTTTTCCGTAAAGCTGTGGACGGCGCGGCCGTACTGAATCATTTGCCAATCAACTTTTGAGCTTCTCATCTCAGCTTGAAAAGCCAAAAGATCCTCTGGCTTTTGGAAGGGGTCGTCGGCACCAGCGAGAGCTAGGATTTTTGCCTTTATGTCATTTCCGCCTTTCGGTGAGGGACTATCTAATCCTCCATGAAAACTCACAACAGATTTGATATCTGCCCCTGATCGGGCAAGCTCAATTACAGTTGTACCTCCAAAACAATATCCGATGGCGGCAAGGTTTTTGGGGTCCACATTTTTTTGAGTCGAAAGAGTCTGAAGCCCCAAATTAACGCGACTACGAAGGAGTTGGCGATCCCCTTTAAATTTGCCAGCTATGGCGCCAGCTTCAGCCTTTGAAGGACGCACACCCTTTCCATAAATATCTGCAGCAAAGGCTACATATCCGAGAGCAGCTACGGCTTCCACCTTTGCTTTCGTCTCGTCAGTAATACCCAGCCAATTGTGGACGACGAGTACTCCCGGTCGTGGAGATTTTATGGTGTTGTCATAAACCAGATAGCCCTCAAATAAGTTGGAATCATCTCGATACTCTATAGTTTTTTTTATGAGCTTGGCCTGAGCCGAAAATGAACCCAAGGTCAATATAAGAAAGAAAAACTTCATCATGGCACTCTCCAGTTAAAAAAGTTTTACGGTCTAACTTAGCAAAAGGAACCTATCCCATCCAGGTTCAACTTCTGAAATTCCAGAAAGTAGGCTTAGTCCTACGCCTGTAAATCCCATTAGAATTTCAAACCGGCCTATAGGGGGGTAGTTGTGAAATTTTTTCTTATTCTTAAGCATTTTTAAAGTATTGGCGGCCCATTTCAATGAAGCTTTTTTAAATCTTGGATCTCCGGTGGACTGGTAGAGTCGATTAAAAATATGGAAATTTCCTGAGCTTCCATGGCAAAAGAAAGGATCCCCCACTAACGATTTTGCTTCTGGTAAAGCCGCGGCTCGTTTGGCAATAATAAGGCCTTGTTTTTCAATAGATTTATCTTTGAGAACTCTTCCGGCATTAACGAGAACGGGTGCAACTCCGAGGTCGCAGTAACACCAAGCGAGACGACCTTTTCCTATGCCCATCTTCTGTAAATTCTCAGAGAGCCTGTAATCGTAATTTTTTCCATTATCCACCGAGAGGAACCACTTGACGGATTCTCGTAACAGGTTCTTGATTTCATCCGTTCCGTGGTGGGCTTTTAGAACTCCGGACAAAAGACCGATAATTCCTGGGATACCGTGGGCAAGACCTAAATTGTAATATCCTTCCGTTAGTTTTTCGTACTTTACTTCATTAGGATGCAGGTCTTCCTTTAGAGTAAACCATGCTGTTCCCCGACTACTGTAAGTCGCCTTGTTTTTAAAAATTTTTACTAAATTATTTAAGAGTTGGGGAGATTGTCCCCGAGGCCAACGCTCTAGTCCATAAATTCCATAACCCACTAACTCATCCACGAGTCCGTACCGGCCCAAAGTTTTATTCAATCTCAGTTTTCCCTTTAGCTTGGCCACTAGGTAGTCATCGATGTCTTTATTGGGGTCCTCTTTTTTATTTACTTTCAGTTGGACTAAATTTCGGTAATATTCAATAACCCATGCGAGCCCTGTAAATCCTGAATAAAGGGCGTCTATACTTGGGCGTTTTCCCAGGGTATCAGTGGCTTGTACGATCATCGACTCGCTCGATTGCAAATATCGCTTGTCCCCAGAAACTTCAAAACGGTATAAAAAATAGAGGCTCGCCCCGGTGAGGCTTCCTAACCAATATTTGGGGTTCTTAAGATTCTTAAATCTTTTTTCAAATAGAAAAATTTCTTTATCTAATGAGTCGAGATAACTTTGGACTTGGTCCGCAATTTTGTTTTTGAGAATTGGGAACCAGTTTGATTTTTTTGTCATAATTTTCTACCTCTTAACGGGTTAGGATAGCGAGTGTTTTAGCTTCACGTAAAGTAAAGAATATTGACGCCTTCAGCTTAAAAGATAAAGATTTTGAATGATCTTTTAAAAAGAAAAATCTTAAGGAGACTTTATGGCAGGAACAGAAACTCTTGATCTAAAAAGTACGGCTCTACTTGCTCTTGACTTCCAGAACGGAATAGTGGGCTTTGTTCCTGGGGCAAGCCATATTTTTAAGCCAGCGGCAGAAACATTGGATGCAGCGCGGAAAGCTTCTGTCTCGATCATACATGTAGGGCTTGGGTTTCGACCGGGTTATCCAGAAATAACTTCTAATCATCCTATTTTTGAAAGAGTTCGGCAAGGGGACCTCTTTCTTCTGGGTTCAGAATCTTCAAGCTTTCACAATACGCTCTCGCCCTTGGAGGGAGAAATTATTGTAATCAAGCACAGAGTCAGTGCATTTTCTGGAAATGACCTCGAAATGATTCTTAGATCTCAGGGTATAAAAACTCTTATTTTTTTTGGCATTTCTACAAGTGGAATTGTCCTTTCTACTCTCAGGCAAGCATCTGATTTGGATTTTCAATGCGTGGTTGTTAAGGATGCATGTTTTGACTCCGATGATGAAGTTCATCGGGTTCTAACTGAAAAAGTTTTCCCTCGGCAGGCTCGGGTCGTAACAACAGAAAGGATTACTAAAGAATTTCAAACCGGACTTAGAACTGTTTAAACCAAGCATGGGCTATTTTTTTGTATCCCTGACGAGTGGGGTGGACCCCGTCAGCTACTAAATCCCCCGTTGAATAAGCCAGGCCAGCCGTTTCAAAAATTGGCACCCAGCTGATGTTCCTTCCCATTTGTTTTTTCATTATAACAATGTCTCGAATGGCATCATTGTAGATTTTAATTTTGGCATTAAGAGAGTTATCCTTTGTCGGTGTTATCGAGCTTAAGAAGAGCTGAAGGTCTGGAGATTGATTCAAAATAGTATCTACCAGTTTTTGAAGTCTGGCAGGGGCATTTTGAATATCCCAGTTTTGGGTAAAATCATTTGTCCCAATCATCAAAAGGACAACGTCGGGTTTAAACTCGGCCAGCCAATCTACAATATTGTTTTGTATTTGATCGATCCGCCATCCTGCGTGGCCTTCGTGTCGAGGATCGGACAGGGATTTCGGTCCGTCGGAAAGGGAACCAACAGCCTCTAAACCAGGAATCTTCTTTTTGAGCCAGGGTAGGAGAAAGCTACGATAGCCACCTTCTCCGGGGACATACTGAGAATTTATTGTGTACCCCCCTTGGGTGATTGAGTCTCCAAGGGGCATGACGCGAATAGATCTTGCTAAACCAAGAGATGAAAATAATAGAACGAAAAGTACCCCAAGGCGCAAATGGATCCCCTCCCCATTTGCGAAGGTTTCTATTCGACCCCCTTAAATTTTGCAAGCCCCATATTGGGGGGGCTGCCAAAGAGGCGAGCCCCCATGGGTTTTAACGGGTTATGAGACCTTGACGTCCCTTTGTTCAAGCTTATGGCCCTCAGAAATCTTAATTTGACGGGCCTTGGAATCTTCGGCCTTAGGGAGCATGACCTCTAGAACGCCATTATTAAAGGCTGCTTCCACTTTGCCACTCTCAATAGCCGTAGGGAGTTCGAAGGTCCGGGTAAATTCACCATAATACCTTTCAATGAGGTGACGATTATTTTTCTCGTCGCGCTTTTCTGATTTACGCTCTCCTGAAACGGTGAGTTGATTACCAATCACTTCAATTTTGATGTCATTTTTTGATACTCCTGGAAGGTCAAAACTCATAACGTAGTGAGAATCGTTTTCTTCCACATCGCAAGGGGGGTTAAAGGATTCTTGCGGTGTCAAACGAGAAGAATCCATAAAACGATTCATCACGTCATCAAATCCTTGGATCCCTTGAAACCAAGGTGAAAACTCACGAGGGGTCAAAAAATTTCTTGTTATTCCAAATCTCATAAATGTCCTCCTTTGTTTAAGTTAGCTTCACTCATGAGTCAAACATGTGATCAGTTTTGTGAATGTCAAGTAGGACGACCTCAGCCCCCACATTAAGCGGCTTTAGTCCTAAAGGGGGTCGCTTTCTTCCCGTAGGAGGTGTCGAGCAGGCCAGTGTTGCTGGTCTAAATTCATATCTGTCCAATTTACTCAGGAATGCCTTTACCGGAATTGGCTTTAATCGTACAGCTCTTAAGCATTGACTTCCTGAGTTTTAAAAATAACAATTCTCTCTTAAAATATGGAGGTCAAAAATGTCACTTCTTAAAACGGGTTTTTTGCTTTCAGTTTTTTTGGTGAGTGTTTTAGCGCAGGCTCAATCTCGCCAGAGTAGCTACCACGGGTCCCGGTATGTTTCCTCGGAAGAAAGCTCCCACCGGAACTACATTTCAGGAGCATTTGGGTTTTTAGCGCCTGGATATAATACCTTGATTGGCACAGTTAACGGACAACAACAGCAGACGAACTTTCAAACTTCAGGCCTATTCGCTTTAGGCGGCGATTATGATTATATGCTAAATAAGGATTTCTCCGTCGGCGGAGTTCTTCGTTATTATAATTGCTCTTCAACTATTTTAAATAACTCCGTGCAAAACACCCTTTTCACCCTCGGTCCGTCGGTTCGAGCCTATCTGCCGTCGGGGAACTTTTTACCTTATTTAGGTGCTGGCTTTATGTTTATGGCTCCAAGTGTGACTTCCGGTAATGTGAGTTATAGCATCACCTCTGGAATTGGTCTTATGCTATCGATGGGTCTACTCTACAACATTAATGATGGGGTAGCTTTGGGGATTGAAACCATGAGACTGACGGGCCTTTCCAGTAGTATCAATGGAAATCTTGTTGAAGATTATATGCTCAAGGGTAGATTTGCCCTCGGGAATTAACCTTAGGGCAAAAGGACTTATTGTGGACAGCATTGCTCGTGGTGCTCACTTATAGAATGCCACGGCGACCGCTGCGCCGATGAGACCGATAGAAATTCCGTATCTTAAATTGAGATCTTCTCCCAAGTAGAGCCAGGCAAAAATAATGAAAACAATTAAAGTTATGCATTCTTGAAGAATTTTAAGCTGATATCCCGAAAATGCGCCGTAGGAAAGCCGATTAGCTGGAACCTGCAAACAGTATTCGAAAAATGCAATAATCCAGCTTATAAGGATGGCGTGCCAAATTGATAAGTGATGATATTTTAAGTGGCCGTACCATGCTGCGGTCATAAAGCAGTTTGCTAAGATGAGAAGGCATGTTGTGTAGAAAAGTGTCACTGTAAAAGCTTCCTCTTTTACTCTCAATCTTGCACGGAGAAAGTTTAAATGATCAACTACAATCTGGTCTCACTTCAAAAGGACCAGAGCACTTTTTGTACGGAGAGTTAATTTATGCCGCAATATCAAATCGTAGGGAATGATCTTCAGGCTGTTGTTTGTCAGCTTTCGTCGGGGGAAAAAGTTATCGCTGAGGCAGGTCATCTGCTTTCACTTTCTGATGGAATAGAGCTCAATACCTCCACTGGCGGTGGGTTTATGGCGGGGTTGAAAAGGGCCTTTGGTGGATCGAGTTTTTTTGTCAATGAGCTTGAAGCAAGAGTTCCGGGGCAATGTACTTTTGCATCACCCTCACCTGGTCATGTTCAAGAACTTGATGTTTTACCCAATAACGGGTGGCTTTGCCAGCCTGGTGTTTTTCTTTGCGCCGATAATGGAATTCAAATCTCAGCAGCTTTTACTCAACGATTTGGGGCTGGATTGTTTGGTGGATCAGGGTTTATTTTGCAATCCTTGTCGGGGCGAGGGAAGGCGTTTATTCACGTCGGGGGTGCCTCGATAAAATACATTCTAAGAGAGGGGGAATCTCTAAGAGTTGAAACCGGGGCCCTTGCTGCTTTTGAGTCTACTGTCACTTATGACATTCAAATGGTGCGAGGTTTAAAATCCATTCTTTTTTCGGGCGAAGGACTTTGGTTTGCCCATTTGAAGGGACCTGGGACCGTCTATATACAATCGCTCGCTTTAAGTAGATTGGCCCATGCCTTACTCCCTTATTTGCCGTCTCCAGAAGGGGGCGGTTCATTAGGCCGTGTGGCTACCGGGACCGTTCTAGGTGGTCTTCTTGGAGCGGTTCTTAATAACGATAATGATTAATGGGGTTGCTTAATCCTTGGTAGCCGACGGTGAAAGTCTACTTTTTTCATTCTCACAAAGGGACCGAAAGGGGCTCTCCTCGAGAAGGTCTCTATTCCAAAGGCCTAGAGTAGCCGTTGCTTCGTAGGTGCTTTGGAGAAATCTTAATAACTCCTTTGAGGGGTCATCTGACTTTCTGACATCTTTATAGGGTAAAATAAATTCCCGTAGCGTGGGGTGATAAAATGCCGAACTAGAGGCAACCCCAGCGGTTGAAAAACCGATGGGTTCTGGATAAGCATAGCTATAAAACGCCGCATGGGGATACAAGTTGTTGCCTGGCCAAAACCCACAACTGCTCACTTCATGGGAGTAGGCCTCTCTAGCTACGCGATCAGGGAGATGGGTGATATGGCCCGGATGCATTGGGGCTCTTCTTCCAGAAAATCGAGTTACAGCGAGATCAAATCCTCCCCAAAAGAAATGAACGGGACTACACTTACCAACAAACTGCGCTCTGAAATCCTTTAGAACATTGTTAACCCGAATTAAAATTTGCCAAAAATTATGGGCCTGCTCTGGGAAGTATATCCGGGGTCGAAAATCTTGGGAGAACGAAATACTTTCAGAAAGCTCATTAGGCTTTGGCTCAAAAAAACTTCGAATCTCAAAGGCCTCTAGTATTTTCGTAAGTTGGTTATAAAAATTTGAAATAGGATCGTTATTGAGGGGAAGAGTGGCGGAGTGCCCCTCAGACGTTCTAATGCTAAGAAGATGATCAATGAAATCAAACTCAAGAGTCAGCAGTTTCTCACCGTAAGGAATTGCCGACGTAGTAAGACCTCGAGAGCTGACGTAGAGGGTTGCCCCCCACGAATGATTGACCCAAGGTTCGTGACAAAGCCGCACCTTTCCGACTATTTGTGTCCAAAGGTGAATGGTTCTGTAAGTCTCTACCCAGTCGCTATAGACAAGATTTGGCCAATCCATTCTTGAGACGATGCCACTTTTAATCCTTTATTCAAGGCTAAAAAACCATCCCCTATCTCCTAAAAAAGAGATCTAGTAGATACTGGTTACCGAGGCCAAGGGCCGGCTGACAGATACCCCCTAAGGTATTTACGCCGGAATCGCCAATTATGCGTGCTCTTTCTCCCATGCACTCATCGAAAGAGTAAAACGTATTCGTATACCCGACGTCTTCAAAGATATTCGGGTACCCATCGTGAAAGGCTTGAAGAAAAATAGGTCCGGCAGATACTTTTGTACTTCTTAAACACCGTACAATGGCTTGGGTTGCGCCCCCTTTTTTCACGATTTCTGTGGCTGCGTCAATTTGGGATAGGCACTCATTGGCGTTATGAAATAGGCCCATCATTCTGCTTGAGAGGTTTAAATCGTATTTCGAGTAATAAAAAATCTGAGTTCCGTAAACTCTTGTGATCAATCCGCCAGAGTTGGCCACCAGAGCCTGAAGTTTGATGAGTAGATCCTCATCGGCATCAACAGATAATCGAGGATTAAAAACATAGAGTGAATGAGTCATTACGCCAAAGCCGTCGATTTGCATTTTATAAAGGTTGCCGCCCAGATGGGGAGTATTTGAACAGAATGTATCCAAAGGAGTCAAAGAAGTTGCAGCAACAAAATTCTTAAGTTGGTTAGGGATGTCAGCCAAACACGCAGAATAGGATTCATATATCCCTTGACCATCCCCGGGTTGCGAGAGAAGACCCGACGAAAGAGTAACGGAGGTGATTTTGGCCTTGCTTGCAGACTGATAAGTCAGCAAGAGAGAGTAGAGATTATAGCTCTCTCCTTTAGCTGAGACAGGAATAACTCCTCTGCAGGCGGCTTCTAAGACTGTCACTCCCTTTTGAATTGCGAACGTGGTAGCGAGGGCTTCGGCTTCTTGCTGGCAAGACCTCGATGTTTGAGGAACCCGCACGGCATAATGAAATTTTTGGTCTGCCCCTTGGGCATAACCGCTTAAGGCCAAGAATGTGATAAAAAAATTAAGAACAAGAATCTTCGAAATATGACGAACCATATTACCCCCTCTTTTTTTCTTAAAGTCGCAGTGTGGGACGCAGACTATCGTGGCACCTATTTTAGGTCAAGCATCGAATGGCACGAGAAAAGCGAACGAAGCCCCCACGTCTTTTGATGCGCTGCTATGCGGCTGATTATCGGCCTAGCGGTGTCGCCAGGACTGTTTGCATTAAGCTAAGAAACGGGTACCATGAGATTAAGGGGGCTAATGTGAAAATACTTACGATTATTTCAAGAGTACTTTTAGGCGCTTTATTTGTCTTCAGTGGGCTTAATGGGTTCTTTCATTTTGTTCCGACGCCCGTCATGATTGGGAAGGAACAAGAGTTCATGCTGGGGCTTATGGCTGCCGGCTATTTTTTCCCCTTGCTTATGGGGACCCAAGTTTTTTGCGGAGTCTTACTTTTGACCGGTTTTTTTATTCCGTTGGCGGTGATTATTCTTGCCCCAATCATTTTAAATATCTTTCTTTATCATCTATTTATTAGTCCCAAGGGTCTGCCTTTGGCTCTCGCGGTGGGAGTTTTGGAGCTCTTCTTAGCTTTCTTTTCGGATCCGCATAGTAAAACTGTTCTTCAAATTTTTCGTAAGAGCTAGAATTTAGCTATGAGCAAAATCTAATTGGGTATGAGTTCTGATAAAGATCTAAGAGCAAAGCTTCCCGTCACACTCCGGCAGCAGGCTTCTTTCTCAGAGGTTTCTTAATATTTGACTTAAATTTTCGTTTCGGCTGTTCAGTCGCCGAGATCGCCATTACGTTATGAGAGGGCTGATGATAACCCATTAACTCCGCCATAAACTCTTTAAGGTCTTTGATATTGATCGAGCCCTCGTCATTTCCAACGAGATACCCTTCCGCCTGTCCCTTGAACGGATCAATTTTGGTAGAGATCAGGCTTCTGTCATCCGTCATGACTTTAAGGTCGGCTTTGCTGGGATCATTGGCTCCGGGAATGAGACCTACCTGCCCACAACAGAGTTCAGAAAAAAATAGACCTGCGGCCAAAAGTCGATAGTTCATGGGTAATACCTCTCGTTCTAAGACACTTTGCAAAGGATGCCGTCCTTTAGAGTGTCTTATCTTTAAGCGTTTATGAAGAATTGACAGTCCTATGCCGTAATTAGGCGTCTTGACATAAGGATTCTGAGAGCCATAATTCTTTGTAAAGGAGAATTATGATTACAGTTAGAAGATCAGAGGAAAGGGGCCATGCTAATCATGGCTGGTTAGAGAGCTATCATACTTTTTCTTTTGCCGATTATCACGATAGAGCTTGGATGGGGTTCCGCGATCTAAGGGTTATAAATGAAGACAAAGTCTCACCCTCTGAGGGGTTTGAGACCCACGGTCACAAAGATATGGAAATCATCACCTATGTTTATGAAGGGGCCCTCGAACATAAAGACAGTATGGGAACAGGGTCTGTTTTAAAGGTCGGCGATGTTCAGCGTATGACGGCAGGAACGGGCGTAACCCACAGTGAGTTTAACCATTCCAAAGATAAGGATCTCAGACTCCTTCAGATTTGGATTCTCCCCAATGAAGAAGGGATAAAACCAGGGTACGAAGAAAGAAATTTTAGCCCGGATACAAAAAGGAATAACCTTAAACTTCTTGTTTCACCGGACGGGGCTCAGCAGTCGTTGAAAATGAATCAAGACGTTTTAATCTTCGCTACTATTTTAGATAAAGGCAAAACGTTGCAACATAGTCTTAAGTCTGGAAGGGGAGCGTGGATCCAAGTTATTAGAGGTACTGTTGACCTCAACGGTCAGATCTTAAACGTGGGCGATGGGGCGGCGGTTGAGAATGAAAAGGAACTGAGTTTCTTAAGCAAAGAGAATACTGAGCTTTTGCTTTTTGATCTCAACTAAAAGTTTTCTCTACAAAAGTAGGTGCGAAAGTTCGCCAGTATTCTAAAAAGTGGTTGCACGTTGTCCCTGGACCAAGCAAACCGACACCAAAAAATAGGTCAAAACTAAATCAGTTTAATATCTTATAGGAAAATTTCGGTACACCTTTTGCTGTGACCACTTCGAGGAACCTTTTCAAAAAATGGGGGAAACAAAATGAAAAGCATAATCATTGCGTTTGTGTTTTGCTTGACCTTCAGCCAGGTTTTATGGGCCGAAGAATTACCTTCCGTGGAAGGCGATCAAACCCTTCTGATTTATGATCCAGTGAATGAAAGTCTGTCGAAAGAATCTCTAGATTCAAACGGTGTGTTAGTTAAGCCGGGCCCCGGCGGTGGATCCCATGGGGGCGGTCAGTCTGGTGGTGGTCACGCAGGAGGTGGACATTCCGGAGGTGGGCAGAGCGGGGGTGGTCATACCGGTGGGGGCGGACATGGCGGTGGAGGTCACGGTGGCGGTGGAGTAGTACACGGCGGGCACGGCACTCGTCCCCCAGGACACTGGCAACATTATCCCGGATGGCACCATGGCTGGCACCATGACCGAGGATGGCACCCGGGCTGGTGGAGCGCTGGATATGTTTTCCCTCCATGGGTTTGGGGAGATGTCCCTTACGGTTATTGGCAGTGCACGGCCTTTAACGGTAGCCTTCAAGCTTTTACTCGCTTCGGTCCCACTGAGGATGAAGCTGCCTATGGAGCTCTTTACGCCTGCGGCGGTTCAAACTTTCAACAATTTGGATGCTATATCCCAGAGGGATACTGCCAGCCCAATTAAGAAAGTCAGTGTGTTTTAGGTCTTAAAAAGGAGGTCGGAGAGAAATCTCCGACCTCTTCGTATATTGACATTCTGAGAACATAGACCCGAGAATTTAATATGTCTAAAGAGGGTCGATCTGATTTCAAGATTTATCTTGTTGTGGTTTTTATATTACTCTTATTTGTCCCCCAATTTTATGCCTTTATTTTGCAGTTTGTTGGGGGATTTACGCCATTTAAGACTGAGCCCCGACGCATTCATCTCTCCTGGGATATGTTTTCTACCAAAGTCGAAAGGTGCGTACTCACTTGGTCACCGGCAATTCATTTGGGGAGAGAAACCCTTTCAGGACTTCGGGACGCAAGTCTTCCTTTAGAATGGGATCTCACCTTTGATCATGTTTTGGATTATCGCAATGTAGCGAATCTTGGGTGCAATCTTGGGGGCCTGCCCCAAACTAAAATAAAATTAAAATGTTTTGAACAAGAGGGAAAGATCACTCATGAGGAATTTACCTGTCGCTAGTCGACTCGCCCTTCAAAACTGGATTTCAAAAGAAATTTCAAACAAATATTTAATTTTTTTTAGAATCGCTTTCAGCAGCATTTGGTTGACCTATGATTTAATAGATTTTTCAAAGTCTGAAACTCTAAAATTTATTTGGTTTTACCGTTTGCCCGTTCGATCCAACATAGTTGTCAGTCTTCAAGTTTTATTGATTTTATTTGAATTCGGTCTCCTTCTGGGTTGGCATCCCAGAAAAATGAGCTTTGGAGCCTTTCTCTCAAGGGCGTTTCTTTCTTATTTTGTAACCTTAAATGATTTCTTCTATTTCAGCATTGTAGCCCTTATTTTGTCTGTTTGCGACACCGAGGGGTGGCCCAACAAACCGAAACAGATCGCGGGTTGGCCAAGAGATATACTCGTTCTTCAAACGGCTTGGATATATTTTAGTTCATCCATTTTAAAAATGAATCCTTCTTTTTTAAACGGATCAGATTTATTCGTTAGGCAGAATTACGAGCTGGCTATCTTGCCGATGTATTACCCAGCGTTTTTTCGGTCATTTTTATCTACCCTCTGGGGTAATTCTATTCTTTCTTGGGCAGCGGTTTTAATGGAAGGGGGCTTAGCGATCGCTCTCTTTACGTGGCTTATTTTTCCGCGATTTAGAAAGTTCAGTCGCCTTCTAGCCCTTCTTCTTGCAACGGGTATTCACGGGTATGCCGCTTATACACTCAATGTGTTTTTTTTCGGCGCCAGCATGATCGTTCAGGTTGCATTTCTCACTAAAGAATAAAAGGCCTTTCATCTCTTGATCGGCTGACTTCTTCAATTTGAAAGGGTTTTCTAAATTTTAAAATCTGTAGTCGACCGTCCGAATCTTTGACCACAATGGACCTGATAAGTGAGCCCTCTTCACTGGTTATAATCTCTAGCGGAGTGAAAATTGGATGTTCACTTTGGGAGGTATTCACAAAAAGTACGTTTTCTTTGGGATCGTACGATAGTCCTTTTAGGCTGATCCATTCTTCTTCAATTTGATCACCAACATCCAAACCGACAATTTCAATTTCGATCTCATGACCTTGAAGGTGCTTAGAGGTTTGGTCAAAGTAATTTTTCCATTCGTTTTTTTTAATCAAATGATTTTGCACTGTGTGTACCTCGCTTCTTTTGTTTCTCTTGAAAAATTATGCAACATCTAAGCCTTAAGAGACTGTCAGGATGACCAAGTGAAGGAGCGGGGCATTTTGCCACGTGAGACCGACTATTTGACTATTTTTTTACCAGTGTGTTTTTGTCCCGGTGGTCAAAAAACTCAGACTTGCCCTTAAGAAGAAGAAGGGTGTTCTGTTCGTAACTGAATGAAGTTGGGCTGTGAATATCAATTTTAAGGGTAAATCCCATAATTTTAAACTCTTTTTCAAGAAATAAATTATGGCATAGCCCATAAGTCCCCGACCCAGTTTTCGCTGAAATAGAAAAAGATTTTGCTCCTCGTTCCACAGTGCCTCCTGCAATAATGGTAATTCCCCGTGGGATAACAAAACATTTCATGACTTGTTTTTCTTTCACGTCCCATAACCAGTAACCGAGGTCTTCATGAAAAGGATTTTCTTCATCGAGTCTCCATGCCGTGGTCGAATAACGGAGGCCGTAGAGCACTTGTTCGTGATTTTCGGTTCTGCTAATGGGTTCGAAAGTCATCCGCTCACGGTATTTGTTATTTTCAATGCCCCGATCGTCGGAAGGAGCAATATCGTCACCCTTGGAGCCCTCCCAAATCCCCATCAACGGGGCAAGGGGTCCAAGATTTGCAATTAACTCGTCTGTCATTTTTCCTCCTCTTAAATATGAGCTGTTTTGTGAAGACTTAAATCGTCTCCGTCGGTGTTTTTTAATTCTCGAAACACAAAAGCTGAAATTATAGTCAGGCCGCCTAAGAGAAGAAAAGCTTTACTTAGGCCGTGGATTAATTGATCGGGTGCACTCTTAAATCCTTCAGGAATAAAATAGGCCGTCACTAGAGAAGCTGTAGCCACCCCAAAGCTCATGGCCATTTGTTGAGCTGTGCTGACTATAGTACTTGCCATGCTAGTTTGACTTTGATCGACGTCGGCATAAACCAGGGTGTTCATACACGTGTACTGGAGAGAGGAGAAGAATCCAAAAGCTGAAGCTTGAACAATAATGACCCAAGTTGGAGTGTCGTGTCCCACCGTTGAAAAGAGCGCAATGATACCTCCGATTGAAATCGTATTGGCAAGAAGGACCGATCTATACCCAAATCGACTTAGGATCCTGGGAATAATTATCTTAAGCAAGATGGCTGCAATGGATTGAGGCATAATAAGGAGGCCAGATTGAACGGGGGTATAACCCAATCCAATTTGATAAAGTAAGGGAAGGAGAAAGGGCATTCCTCCTACCCCCAATCGGGTTATAAAACTTCCGAGAACGCCGACTCGTAGAGTCCTGATTCGAAAGTACCCCAGGCTTAATAACGGATGAAGGGTAGTGACGCTGTGAAGGGCATAGGCAATAAGCAAAGAAAGGGCGATACCGAGTAGACCGAGGATTTCTGTTGTTCCCAAGGTGTGTTCACCAAAAACTTCTAAGACATAAGAAAGAAGCGCAATTCCTGTGCTAAATAAAATTAAACCGATGAGATCCAATTTAAAAGTCCGCTCGTGGTAATCGGGTAAATGTTTGTAAACGAGATAAAGTCCTAAAATCCCAATGGGAATATTAACGAAAAATATAATTCTCCATTGAAAGTATCCTACGATGAGTCCACCGACGAGAGGACCGAGCATGGGCCCGATCAATGCGGGTATAGCTACAAAACTCATAGCTCGGATAAGTTCTGACTTTGCAAAGGAGCGGACCATCGTAAGGCGCCCGACGGGAACCATCATGGCTCCTCCGCAACCCTGAAGAATCCGGCAAAAAACGAGAAAATGGATGTTATTTGAAATGCCACATAAAAATGAACCCAGAGTAAATACGGCAATAGCTGAGGAGAAAACTCGTCTGGTGCCGAATTTATCGGCGACCCAACTACTAATGGGAATAAAGACGGCTAAGCTTAGTGTGTAACTACTGAGGACGGACTTCATGCTCAAGGGTATGACTCTGAGAGAGCGGGCGATCATAGGAACGGCGGTATTTAGAATTGTAGAATCCAGGGATTCCATAAAAAAGGCTACGGCCACAAGCCACGGCAAGAGTCTCTTATTAGTCATAGGGCCCCCTCTTAGCATAAAAGTCTTCTGTTTTTCTAGTTATTTCAATCCCTTAGCCATCTTAAGTGGACCGTTGTGAGAGCCGATAAGTGAGGGAATGAATTCAAGTTGCCTGAGCCGCATAGGTCTTAGCTTTGTTGCTGTATTTTTAATTTTAGTGGGTTGCACTAAAGGTGTTGTTCCCTCTTATTCTATTTATGGTTTTAGCTTTTGGCCCTTTGTTGACGGAGGAGCCGCTGACGGAAGTCCACCCTATATTTTAAGTCCATCTCAGGCTCCCGTTTCTCAAAATCTTAATGGCCAACTGCTTATGATTTCTGCGCGGGGTAGTTTTGGTGGATTTAACAGTTTTTATTACAATGGAAACGAAAATGCGCCGACTTGGTTTAGTCCTGGATCCTTTTCTGAGCAGACAACACCAGGTTTGGTGAGTAACCCCTCCCTCGCGGTTCTAAATTCCAATGCTTATTCAGCCTGGATAGAGGTCAACACAGGGACTAACCCGGGAGTCACGCAAGTGCATGTAGCCGAGCTTATAGGTACGACCTGGACGGGAATCGATCAAAACCCCACCTGCGGAGGGGTTAGCTGTACAAATAGTTTACCGACTCAATCTGCAAACTCTTTAGCCCTTGTGAGTTCAAATTTGGGTTTAAGCTTGTTTTGGTCTGAGAACTTTGCGGGTATTAATCAAATTAGAGGAGTTTATTCGACGACCGGCGGGACGACCCCAGGGTGGACGCCTCTTGTTTCTGGGGTAAATAGTTTTGCGAATTTGTCAGGCACCAACTCGGGGTTCGGTCCCCAAGCGGTGGCTTTTAATTCTAAGATCTATCTTGCATGGGCCGAATACGTAGGGGGAAATGCAGCCCCTGCCCAAATCCAAGTGGCGGTTTCTTCTGACGGAATTAATTTTCAAAATGTGAGCGGAGGACTATCCGCCATGAGCGAATCAGACCCCGCTGGGGCCATGACTCCATATCTTGCCGTTAATAATAACAAACTTTACATTGCTTGGGTTGGGTATTTCAGTGGAATAAGTCTTGTAAGGGGGGCTGTTTACAACGGAAACGACGCCTCCCCCTCGTGGGCCTTTATTGATGGAGGAGGGAGCCTGAACATCGCCTCCTCAGTCGTCGTGAGTTCACCTCAACTCATCTCGTATAATAACCAACTCTTTGCAACTTGGATTCAGCCGCTGCCTAGCGGAGTGGGTCAGGTCCGTTTAGCCTCTTATAACGGTAATGACGCATCTCCTTCGTGGCAATATGCCGACGGGGGAGGAACTACGGGCCTGAATTTCAACACCAATATAAATGCTCTTTTTCCCACGCTCATTAATTTTAATGGCCACTTATACTCTGCCTGGGAAGAGTTTAATTCTGGATCCGGTTTACCCGACCTAACTCGTGTCCGGCACATTTTTTAGGCTGATTTAATTTCCGCCTCGTGGCCCCCCTGCTAGGCCACGGCGGTACCATACTATTACCCACAACTTTAAGACTAAGTTCTTTTGAGTCGGCCCAAACCCAATTGCCATTCGGGTACAGGACGCTCTTCCATGGCTCGCGGGCGACGAAAACGGGTCAGCGGAAGCAATCTATTGGAATGGTGAATCAAGTGACGACTTACATAACCCCTCCTGGGGCCCGAGCCTGCACCCTCAGGCAAATTGGCTTTGCCCTCCCTAAAATATTGTCCAAAAACTTTGGCTAAAACCTTAGTGGACCGATTCTTGTCTACTCATGGGTTGAGTCAACTATGGGCGCGAGATTATATAAAGGCGGAGGATTTTCTGGCTGAAGTTTCTTGCGCACTCTTTTTAACTCAGCTCCAATTGCAGCATTATTAAAAGGCCAATTCATCGGGTCTATGAATCTCGGGTTCAAGTATCTAAACGTGAATTGCGCTAGGTTTTCGCTCGCCCGCTTTTGTATCAAAATTTGATCCAGCCAGCCAATGGGATTCCATAATTTTTCTTTTAATCCATCGATGTAGATTTGGAACGTAGAGGTCCATGCTCTGTATTCGGCTAAGAGTCCTCGATCAAGTCCAGCAATGATCCAAGAGTCTAGAGTCTTTGAGTCAGATTCAGAGATGCTTTCCTTTTTTGATTTCGCGATGTCCATCACTAGCTTGTTGTCGCTATATCGCTCAATAGCCGAAATAAGTCTCTCATCAAGGCTATGCAAGAGCTCATGGGTAAGAACAACGAGCCAATCATTGGGGTCAATAATCTCCAGATTCATAAAAATTGATCCAGTCCCCCGTTCAAAGCCGCCTTTGAGATTAGTGGGAGCTAGGTCCTTCTTGTAGTGGCCGGCAAGTCGGAAGAAAAAACTCCCTTCCTTCGATTCTTTTTGGGAGAGGAGTCTTAAAAAGACTTTTATACTTCGCTCTTGGGAACTACCGAGGATTTCTAAGCTCTTTCTCAAGAATACTGTCGGAAGC
>Ga0207013_1098_pt1 | contig 22329 bp, 21 predicted proteins | sample Alteio_BWMinCont_55_FD_153501 | JGI IMG/M metagenome (GOLD analysis project Ga0207013, IMG submission 153501) | Enriched cells from forest soil in Barre Woods Harvard Forest LTER site, Petersham, Massachusetts, United States -... | ecosystem: Environmental > Terrestrial > Soil > Temperate forest >...
ACGCCGATGCGGTGGCTTCCGAAGAACTACGCTACTTGGGACGATCTGCTAGGCACTGCGGTTGCCGATGGGCTTCGCGTTGCCAAAGCGCCAGGCGATTTGAGCAAGTGGCGGTATGGGCAATTCCATCCCATCGATATCGAACACCCGGTCTTTGGGCAAGCTGCCGTGCTGCAACGGCTGATACGAGTTCCTACCGGCACGGGGGTTCAGCCACAAAGCGGCGACGATGTTACGGTCAAGCAAGTGGGACGGAGCTTCGGGCCGTCGGAGCGCTTCACGGCAGATATGTCGGATCTGGATCACAGCACGCTGAATCTTGTGCTGGGAGAATCGGCGAACCCGTTGAGTCCATGGTTCATGGATCAGTGGGGGGCGTGGTATCACGGGACGACGTTCCCGCTGCCGTTCACGAACACCGCTGTGGATGCTGCTGCTACGCACACCCTCTCGCTGACTCCGCGCTAGTCTCAGGCCGTTGCTTCCGTCAGCAAGCGAATCACCTTGGCATCCAGATCCTTCGCCACCTGCAAGGCCTTCTCATTGTCAGAAGTGGCCAGATAACTTGCCATCGTGTCGTACGACACATGCACTCCGTCGGCCCGCTCATAGACAAGAATCGTAACCGGGGCATACGAGCCCGCATCCGGCACGTGCGCGGTCATCTGTTTCATGATCAGCGGATTTCCCGCGATGATTCGAACGATCTTGTATGCCGCGACGGCCGGATCCCTTCGCAACGCCGACCCCAGATCCAGGCGCATGAACTCCATCAGGTCGGCGCTCCCCACAGCGCTGTGGATCACAGAAGCATAATCTTCAAACGTCGGAGCCTCATTCAAACGGCGATTGAGCTCTGCGAGGTTCGGACGGCCAATCCCTTTATCCAGCAGACTGAGAACTTCTTCGAACGATCGCTTCGACACAAATGTAACTCGATCGACCGTGATCTTCTTCGTCGTCATCACTCACCCCCAGCCTCCACTTTAGCTGATGGGAATTGCGATGCCGTGCTTCAGACGAAGATGCCCGGGGAGCGACAGTTTTTTCAGCTTGCGCTCCAGGACATCGACCTCCGCCACCGCAATCTTTCCGGTCCATTCGCAATCGCCGAACTCGATGGAGACGATCTCGCCCTTCTTCAGGCCGAGGAGCAGGCCGCGAATCGTAGTGACCAGGCTGACGTTGAAGGCGATCTCGTGGACGGTCTTGCCGCCGAGCTTCACATCGACGTAGGGGTGGAGCGTGGAGTGGATCGAGTGTTCGGCGATGGCTGAGACAATCTCGACCTCGGGGCTGGTGCGGCTGCGGCGCACATCTTCCATGAACATCTCATAGTGCTTCCAGCCATTCGCCAGCGTTTGCAGCACGCTCATGTGCATGGCCTCGGCGAGCGAGTCGGCGATGCTGCCCTGCACGCTGCTCCAGGAGATGGTCTTCGGCACCTTGTCGCGCAGCTCTTTGAGTTCGTCGGCGCCGAGTCCGGCCTTGAGATCTTCCTCGGCCTCCTCGCCGGTAGCGACGGCAAAGAGATCGCCGATGCTTAAATCTTCGGTCAGGACATCAGGAGTTTTCTTCTCTACGCTCTCCTCTATCGTGTTCGTCGTCATGATTGCTCCGATCTGGACTTGCGTCTCTTCTTAAAAAACGAGATGCGCTCTTCAGCGGGCTTTACCCCAGGTTCAAAACTCAACGACGCATACGGTTCTCTCCCCAACAACGTCATCTGCGGCACGCCTGGCGTGCCCAAGCGAGGGATCATTGTGAGGTGCGCGGGAATTGGAGGAGGTATCTGTGCAATCACCAGAGCGGCCATCATCGCCAGTAGCCCAAGGGCAAGCGGCGGCCAAATCGATGGCGTCACATTCAACACAATCTCATGATTGAGTTCGGTCTCCCCAACCACGGCGCTAGCCGAAACCTTGTACAGTTTTGCCTTCGCGTAGTGGTGGGTGCCCGAGTCGCTCACCGTCTCGACGGGCGAACCGTCACCCCAGTTCAACTTGTAGCTCGCGCCCACCTGTGCCGGCTCCAGCGCTGCCGTAACGACGACATCCTTCCCTACTCTGGGCCGATTTGTGCTCGGCGTCAGGGTCAAGCTCACAGGGACTGAAGGCAGCTGCGGCGGGGGAGGGAGGAATTCTTGTGCACCGATCCCGTCTACACCACCAGCGCTTGAAGGCGGCGCTGCACTGCTCGGTGTGGACGCGCTGGGCGCCGGTGTTGCAGCCGGAGGTGTTGCTGGCGTCTGCGGAGCCGATTGCTGTGGTGGCGGTGCGCTCGCGGCCGGCGGCGTACTCGCAACGGGAGGCGGAGCCGGCGGCGTAACTGGCGGCACATCCGGTGAGGGCGAAGCAGCTACCGGCGGCAGCGGCTGAGGCTTCTGTGTAGGAATAAACGGCTGCAACGGAATGACCGGCACCACATGAACCGGATACGTCGGCGGAGGCACGTAACTCGGTGGCGGCGTGTACGACCCTCCCCGTTGTCCATAGGGAGGTGGCTGAGGCCGACTCTGCGGTGGAGGCTTCTTTGTCGGCACAGGCGGCGTGTTCGAGGAAGCTGGTGTTCCGTTCGGGTTCGACCGCGTGAATCCTGTACTTGATGGTTGCGTGTTTGAGGAAGCCGGCGTTCCGTTCGGGTTCGATGGCGTAGTTCCTGCGGGTGTGGATGACGAACTCGGCTTTCCATTCACATAGCCGATCTGAAATCCGGTCGTGTTTCCGGTATTTGTTGTTCCCGTATTTGATGACGACGAATTCCCTGAGCCCGGCGTTCCACTTGGGTACTGGCCCGACGTTGTTCCCGTTCCGGTGGGAGTTGTCGAAGACGTATTCGATGAGTTCGACGAGCCTGTTGTCGGCCTCGTGGGAAGTTGCCGCGCAGGTGCCACATAGGTATACGAGTTCGGCGGTGCCCCTTGCGATGATGTCCCCTGCCCGGGGATGGTCGCGGCCTTGTTGGGCTGTGCAACCGCAGGGGGCGGAGTGTACACATACTGCTGCGCCGCATTGTGCGTGTTCGTGGCGGGCTGTGATTGCGCAGCGGGGGTGGCCTGCTTCTGGACCTGCTGCTTCTGGACGTTGTTCGGCGCAGCCTTCGCGGTTGCTGCAGGCGGAGGCTGCTGTTTCCGCACTGGTTGCTGCGCCTGGTAGGTGGTCGCAGAAGTATTGTTGTTCTTATGATTTGGCGGGTTCTGCGCGATTGTCCCCGGGGTGGCGAAGCCCCACGCGCATACGAAACTAAGCACTCGGATCCATCCATTGCATTTCATGGAATCCCTCCGGGGCCGTAGGGGCTCATCATATACCTTTACTGACTATTCTTCCCGCACCCCCGAGCCCGTTAACAGAATGGTGTTTCCACCGCGTTCATCGTTTCGAAGTAAAATCCTCTTTCGTGCACGCGGGCCGCGAATCTCCAATTCAAATCCAAAGGATCCACACTAATGGCAAATCCCTTCTGTCACGTTGAACTCGCCTCGACCGATGTCGGCAAGGCCAAGACTTTTTACACCTCGCTCTTCGACTGGAAGATCAGCGATATGGATATGGGCGGCGGTATGATCTACTCGACCTTCAAACCCGCAGAGGGCAGCCCCGGCGGCGGCATGATGCAACACCCTGTTCCGGGTGCGCCCTCCGCGTGGCTCACGTATGTGCTGGTCGACGATATCAACGCCGCCACGAAGAAAGCAGCCAGCCTTGGCGCGAATGTAATGCGCGATGTCACCGAGATCCCCAACGTGGGCTGGTTCAGCATCATCACCGACCCGACGGGCGCTCACCTCGGCCTGTTTAAGTCGAAGTAATCTCCGCCGCCTTGAGTTCGTACGAACCGATGGCCCATCCTTCGCGATCTCGTCACGAAGCGTGGGCCGTTCGTTTCATGTGCAGCCTGTTCTGCAGTGTCGTCATACACTAGTCAGCAGATGCGACTCCACCACCTGCTCCTCGGTCTTACTCTCGCGGCCACGCAAGCTCATGCGCAATGGGATATCGAAGACTCCCACACTACTGCCAGCCTCCGCGGCATCCACAACGTCGGCGGCGGAGTTGCTTGGGCGAGCGGAACCAATGGCACTGTGCTTCGCACGGAAGACGGCGGGTATCTCTGGCAAACCTGCAACATTCCTCCCGGAGCAGAAAAGCTCGACTTCCGCGGGATACAGGCGTTCGACGAAAATACTGCGATTGTCATGTCGTCGGGGACGGGCGATTTGTCGCGTCTTTACAAGACGACTGATGGATGCCAGACGTGGAAACTGCTTTTTACCAACCCGGATAAAGAAGGATTTTGGGATGCAATCAAGTTCTCGAATCGCGATACCGGCGTTCTATTAGGAGATCCAGTCAACAACAACTTCGTTGTCATGCTTACCTTTAATGGTGGTGAGAAGTGGGAACGCCAAACACTCCGTGCAACCGAAGATATTAACGGCGAAGGAGTATTCGCAGCGAGTAACTCGTCCCTGCTCCTTGAATACGGAGTAGGCAACAGGATCTTCTGCACTGGCGGTCACGGTGGACCTCGCGTCATTTCACTAGGAACGGGACCAGGCGACTACTCTCCCGATCCCACGGATAAGCTTCACTGGTCCCGCAGTTTGTCAGCCTCGCTCCTTCCGACAAAAGACCCGACCTTTGAAAGCAATGGATGCTTCTCATTAGCTGCGGATAAACGTGGTTTGGGCACAGTAGTAGCAGTCGGCGGCAACTACAAGCATCCTGATGATCGCAATGACACTGCGTGGACTAATGTCTACGTCAATTCAACCAATTACAAAGATGAATTTGCGTGGCACGCTTCTAAAACCCCGCCCCACGGCTACCGCTCCTCCGTCGCTTATAACGCCGAACAAAAACTCTGGATCACCGTAGGTCCGAACGGCACCGACATCTCCACCGACGATGGAAAAAACTGGACGCCCCTAAAGCCCAGCCCGCAAGATCCGCCCGACGCTGACAAGAACTGGAACGCCCTTTCGCTTCCCTTCGTTGTAGGTCCGCACGGACGCATCGGGCGCCTCCGCACCATCGACAATCCGAAAAAATAATGTTCGTTGTTATCTGCGAAATCTGCGGTCGATCACTAGGGTTGCTGCGGGGGAGTAGTCGGAGTGGTTGGCGAAGGCGTCGTTGGCGAAGTTCCGAATCCTGACGTTGGCGACGTGCCAAATCCCGAGGTCGGTGTCGCTCCAAAGCCCGAGGAGTTGCCTGCCGCTGACCCCAACCCCTGAGTTCCCGACGAAGCTCCGCCGAACAGCGATGCCTTCGCGTACAACTGCTCGATCCGCGGATCGTAGATAAACTCCCATGTGTTGTACGTTGTCTGCTCGTTCAGGATTCTGATGGAGTCGCCCTCCTTGGGCATACCCACTCCGACAAACGGTGCGCCGCCGCCCGTGGAGGTACCTGTCGACTGGCTCGCGATCCCGGCGGCTGAGCCCAGCGTGTTTGTCGTACCAGAACCAGTGCCCGAGTTGTCCGGAGAACCCGAAGCCCCCGAAGTCCCCGAAGAACCCAGCGTCGCCGGACCATTCGTGCCGCTCGTCGTGGAAGATCCGCCACCCAGCGTCGGCATGCCAGACGATCCACCCGGTCCGCCTGTCCCAGGAGATCCGAATGCGCTCGATCCCGACGAACTGCCTAACGCCGAGCCGTAAGACGGTTGGCCCGTTCCTGCTGCACCCGCGCCGGCCGGCCCTGCGGAAGCCATTCCTGCAGCCGAACCCAAGCCCGGCGTCAGGCCCGTCAGTGGCGCACCGAAGAATCCCTTGACCGTGGTCTTCGCTTCGCCAACCTTGATGATCCGCCAGTCGTCCTTGCCCGTCATCGGGTCGATGTAGCGCTGACGGAGGAAGCGGATGTTGTTCGTCTTCTCGAGTTGCTCGATCGATCCCGGATAGTGCCCGAATTTTTTGTAGTAAAGCCGGATGGCCCGTACGTACTGATTTCCGCGGTGCACCGCTTCTACCTCGCGGTCGCGGCGGAGCGCCTGCGCGACTTTGGGAGCGGCTACGCTGAGCGCAAGGAGAATGAAAAAAATCGCGACGATGAGGCCCACGAGCATAAAGCCGTCCTCACCCTGCTTCGTCTGTACGTCGAAGTTTGCGCGATTCCTGTTCATATCACCCGCCTTACCGGGCCAGCGGCAATGTCTGCCGGTTGTTGTTCGCCATGTCCTCCACCAGGATGGAGTTGGCCGAGATCGATATCACTTTATACCGCCGCTGCACGATGTCGCCATCGGAAGCGAGATAGACGTCTTCGCCGCGGAGGAGAAACGCCCGTCGCGAGCCGTTTGCCGCAGTCGCGGTGCCGAAGAATTTCAGGTCGATCGGCGGTGGTGGCGGCGGTCCCGGCGGAGGAGGTGGTGGTGGCGGCGGGCCCGGCTTGGGGCGCGCCTGCGCTATCACCTTCGGAATTTCGATGGGAGCGGAACTCGAGGAGAAGATGTTGCGGCCGCTGCCCGAGTAGACGAGCGACTCCGTGACAAGCATCGCGTCCATGCGCAATGTTGGATCGAGCTGTGCGGAGGTTGTCCCGAGGTTCTTCGCTGCTGCACCCGCAACGTTGCCCGCAGGCACCGCAAGTACTGTTCCGGTCTTCGGCGCTGCAACGGTGGAGTTTGTCTTGATCACCGGAGCTGCGGGCGGAGGAGCCGACGGGCTCGAAAGCTGAGTGTAGAGATAGAACACGCAACCAACCACGAACACGCCGAGCACGCTCCACAACGCGATCTGGTTTGGCTGCTGCTTTCCGCCGGTCTGTTTCATCGCGCTCATCGCCGGCCTCCCGCAGCAGGAGCGTCCGCCGCATCTTCATCCGTTTCACCGGTAGTCTTCTCCGAGCTCTCGGCGCCCACGGGAGATCGCAGATACGTTGTCAGTCGCAACCGCAGGCCGACTGCCCCGCTCTGTGTCCCGGTCAGCGTCACTCCGTTGATCAGGAAAAACATCTTGTCCCGCTCGAGTGCGTTGATGAAGAGCACCAGCGGCCGGTAGTCTCCGCTCAGGCTTGCATCGATGCTCGCTTCGGTGACTGCGCCGACCGTGTCCGTGAGCATCGGCTTGTAGACGTAGTTCGCGCGGCCAAGCTTGACGCCTTCTTTCTTGGCCAGCACACCGAGCTCGCCCGCTACTTCGGAGTTCGCGAACGGAAGCCGCTGCTTGTAGAACTTGTCCGCGTCCTTGGTCGCCTGCGCCAGCTTCTCGTCCAGGCCTTCGAGCGGCTGTCTGGCGATGTCGGCGGTCTTCATCGCAATCGTCTGGTCGGAAATCGCTGCGGCGTTGTCGCTATTGCCCGCGCGCCACGCGAACGCCATGTGCACCAGCAGATAGAGATTGATCAGTCCAAGCACGGCTACGCCGGCAATGTGCAGGTTCAGCAGCGTACCCAGCTTGCGAGCCTTCTCGGCCCACTCCCTTGCCGCCGCCGCTGTCCGTCTCTTCTCGGCTACTGTCGTCATCGCGGCGCTCCCTTCTGCATGGGAGCTTTAACTACTGGTCTGGGACTAGGCGACGAAGTTTTGGGAGCGGTGGATCTCCGCGGCGTTGCACTCTTCGGTGGAGTGCCTTCCGTATCCTTCGTGGCAGCTTCCTTGGGTTTTGCGGGAAGCGGATTGTAGCCGCTCCATATCTCGAACTGCACCGCACCCGGCGCGACGATCGGTGCATTCACGCTGCGGTTTCCCTCCTGCGTCTGGGCTTGCTCCGACGCAAGCCGCGGCAACAGGAACCGCTGCGACGTCTCCAGGTTCCTCACCAACTGCACCGCGCGCTCACGATCGCCGCTTACTCGCAGCCGGATGTTCACATCGCCTTCTTTCGTGATCTGCGGCTCGATGCTCGTCACCTGCACTCCGACGGGCAGCACTTTTTCGAGATCCATCATGACGGCCGTCCAGCTAAAGCTCTTCCGCGCGAACACGGCGTTCAGAAACTGCGACCGTTCCAGCACTGCCATATTCTGCGGCTGATGCATCCTGGCCTCGTTCTTCACACGTTCCTGTTGGTATTCAACCGTCTTCGCCTTCAGCGCGTCCATCTTCGCGCGCGCCACGCTGGCCTTCGCATTCAACGAGTGCAGCGCATACGTCAGCCCCACGGCCAGCGCCACAAGCAAGACCATCGCGAGCCGCAGCCGCGCAAACAGTGGTCGCAGTTCGACAAATGGACGATTCGCAAGATTAACAGAGATCCGCATCAGTTCCTCAGCGCTCCCCGGACACCGGCCAGCCAGCCCCGCGGCACACTCGCCGTCACTGCCCCAATCTCAATCATGCCGGGTTCTACGATCTCCTTCACCCGCAGACCCTCCACGCCACTCTCTTCCATCATTGCAGCCACCGGCTCCGCACCCAGGGTTCCCGCCACCAGCAACTGGTCCGGCGACCGCTGCAGCGAGTCCTCAAAATAAGCCGCTGCCACGCTCACTGCCTGCGACACCTCGCGTGCCATAGCGCGCGCTTCGATATCCCGCACCACGGCGGTCTCCGTCACTGAAGTCTGCATCGCAGTTTCTGCATCGAACCTGTCCCATCCGCCCGGGCCGAGCGGCTCCTGCTGCGCCCACTCCTGCGCCGTACTCTCGCGGCTTACGACCGGAAGCACCGTCGGCACTTCAACCGACCCACCGACACTCGCACTCATATCGACCGACCGGTGCAGCAGCAGCGTTCCTGCCCGCACAATCGCCGTCGTCACCGCGCCCATGCCGGCATTCACGACCAGGACGGCAGACTCAGCCTCATCCAAACCAGCCAGCGCCGCCAGCGTACTCGGCAGCACGGCTCCCGGCAGATACCCCGCGGCCAGCACCACCGACTCATACTCATCCAGCACAGCTTTCGGCATCGCGACCGCCAACAGCTTTACCGAGTCCTTCTCGGTCGACATCACCTGGTAGCTCACCATCGCGTCGTCCGCATCGAACGGCAACAGCTTTTTCAACCGAAACCGCACCACAGGCAACGCCTCTGCGGTCTTGGAAGGCAGTTGATCGAAGTCCACAAACAAAACACGCGCTGCGGAGTCCGGCACAATCACCGTGACATCGCGCGACCGCTCCCGCCCGCTGCCGGCAATGTTATCGAGCACTCGCCGCACTGCCGCCGTCACTGCCGACTTGTCGACGATATTGCCCGGCTTCAGGCCCGGCGTCACTGCGCCGTCAGCCAGATCGGCACGAGACACAGCAGTCAACAGAGCAGCCGCATCCTCCGCACGTGCAGCCACCACGCCCTCGGCCCGAATCTCAACCGCCAGCCGCGGTCGCGTCCCTAATGTCTTCGGTAAAATTTCCATTCCGTCCTAGACTACCTTGCTCTCAGCCAACCGTGCGCCGGGCAGACACATATCTGCCCACTGGTCTCTCTTGTCTAAACCCTTCTTTATTCTCTTACCGCCCGGCCTCAATAAACGTAACCTTATTAATCTCTCGCAGCGTCGTAATTCCGGCCCGCACCCGATCCAGCGCCGAATCGCGCAAGAACGCCATGCCCTTGTCCCGAGCCTTCTTCCGAATCTCGCTTCCTGGCTTCTTCGCCAGCAGCATCTCGCGAATCTCGTCGTCCAGCTCCAGCAGTTCATGAATCGCCGAACGCCCGCGATACCCTGTCCCGCCGCACTCGATGCACCCCGTTCCCTCGCGGAAGTTGAAGTTCCGCCACTCCGCCAGGTCGAGACCGCTCAACAACAGATCAGCATCACTGTAGTGCACGTCCTTCACGCAAAATTCACACACCTGCCTGACGAGCCGCTGCGCCAGAATACAGTTCAGCGCCGAAACGAAGTTGTACGGTTCCACACCCATGTTTAAAAAGCGCCCCAGCACGTCGACGACGTTGTTCGCGTGAACAGTGGTGAACACAAGGTGGCCCGTCAGAGCCGAGTTGATCGCAATCTGAGCCGTCTCCGCGTCGCGGATTTCGCCGACCAGAATCTTGTCCGGGTCATGACGCAGAATCGAGCGCAACCCGCGGGCAAATGTCAGTCCCTTCTTCTCGTTCACCGGAATCTGCGTGATCCCGCGAATCTGATACTCAACCGGGTCTTCAATCGTGATGATCTTGTCTTCTTCGGATTTGATTTCGTTCAACGCCGCATAAAGAGTCGTCGTCTTACCGGAACCCGTCGGCCCAGTTACCAGCACCATACCGTACGGCTCTTTGATGTACCGCCGGAACCGTTCCAGATCCTTCGCCGCAAATCCGACAACATCGAGCGACAGTTTCTTGAACTTCTCCGACATCGATTCCTTATCCAGCACACGAAGCACAGCGTTCTCGCCATGCACCGTCGGCATAATCGACACACGAAAGTCGATCAGCCTGCCCTTATACCGGACGCGAAATCGTCCGTCCTGCGGGACGCGCCGCTCGGCAATATCCAGTTCGGACATGACCTTGATACGCGAAAGAATCGTCTGGTGATGCTCGCGCGCAATGGGAGCCATCGCCTGCTGCAGCACGCCGTCGATGCGGTACTTCACCAGCAGCGAGTCATCGAACGTCTCGAGATGGATGTCCGATGCCCGCCGTTCCAAAGCGGTAAAGATCGTCGTATCCACCAGCCGGATGATCGGCGAGATATCGTCCTCGCTCGTCAGCCGCTCAATGGAGATGTTTGAGTCCTGGTTTTCATCGCCGTGCAGAACATCGAACGCAAGTCCTTCACTGGCCTCATCGAGCACGCGCTGGCTCTGCTCGGTCTTCTTCAGCAGCTCGGAGATCTGGCTCAGTGTCGCCACTCGCGTCACCAGCCGCTGCCCCAGCAGCCCTGAGATCTCGTCGAGCACCATCAGCTTCGAAGGATCGCTGACCGCAATCGCCAGCCGCCCCTCCATCTGCTCCAGCGGGACGAAGTTGTACCGGAACATCATGTCGACCGGCACGCTCTTGAAGAGCTCATGCGAGATCTTGAAGTTCTTCAGGTCGACAAACTCCGCATGATAGCGCCGCGCAATCAACTGCGCCCGCTCGATCTCATCCATTCCCTGCTCAAACGGTACTGCCAACGGTGCCATTGCCATAATCGTCAGACTCCTAACTGTTCCATCCGTCATACCCCCAACGCATCCAATCACACAAAAGCGGCAGGAAAAACCTCGTTACCAGACACAATCCACTTCTCCTGATCTTTGTATCTTTTCATCCTTTGTGATCAGTTTGCAGGAATGCGCCAAAGCTGTCGCGCCAATCACCCGGTCGACCGGGTCTCTTGGATACGCCGGCGAAAACTTCATCGTCAACTCCGCAATTGCACCGGTTACCGGAAGGACCTCGACGTTCCTCTCAACCTGCACCAAAAACGCGGCCAACGATGTACGAACTGCGACCTTTCCGCCTGAAATCACTCGCGCCAATTCCAGCAAAGTCATATCGGAGATCACCAGGGAGCCGCTCTGCCGTTCGCTCTTGATCGCACTCGTCGCGGCATCAGAGAGTAGTTCTGGTGCCTCAGCAAGCCAGATCACAATATGTGTGTCGAGAACGATCACCCGAGAGAGTCCCACTCATCCGCGTCGAACGCCGGCGACACGATATCGCCTAGAATCTCCAGATTGCCTTTATAAAAACCAAAGATCGGATCCGGTTCCTCCAGAGGCATGGGCACCAGCTTTGCTACCGGCTTTCCATTCTTTGTCACAATCACCGGCTCCCGCTTCGCCTGAACCTCATCCATTACCGCCAGACAGGTAGCTTTGAACTTCCCAGCCGCCATCGTCTTCATAACAGCACCTCGACTATGGTCATAGTACCATAGTCACATCCTCATCCTCTAATTCTCCTTCTACTTAACAAGAATATGCTATTCTCCGGCCATCACCCGGCCCCAGTATCTACGACTTCTGGAGGACCTTCCATGAGCACAACGCCCGCCACCCTCTCCGGCCTTGCTCCCAAGGCCATCAACTGGTCCATCGCCCTTAGCGTCCTCCTCATCATCGCCGGCATCTTCGCCATCTGCATCCCGGGCGTCTCTGGCCTCGCCGTCACGCTCTTCTTCGGCTGGGCCATGATCGTCAGCGGCATCACTCACTTCATCTTCGCCTTCAAAACCCACACCACGGGCGGCCGCATCTGGGAGGTGATCATCGGCGCGGTCTATCTCTTCACCGGCTTTATCCTGCTGATGCATCCGCTCGACAGCCTGCTGGTCCTGACGCTCGTTCTGGCCTGCTACCTCTTCTTCGAAGCCATCGTCGAGTTCATCAACTACTTCCAACTTCGTCCACGACACGGCGTCGGCTGGCTGCTTGTGGATGGCATCATCACCCTCATCCTCGCCGTCATGATCTGGCGCTCCTGGCCGGTCAGTTCGGTCTGGGTCATCGGGACGCTGGTCGGCATCAGCATGATGTTCAGCGGCTTCTCCCGCCTGATGCTCTCGCTCGCCGCGAAACGCGTTCTCAACCGCGTCGCCTGAGCGCGTCGCTAAGACTGATCGGCATTCAAAGAATTGATCAGCGAATCCGCCTGCGCCATCGACCCATCCAGGCTCACCATCAGCACATCCACATCGGTCGACATCTTCGCAGACGTCCCCTTCAGCGACCCGATCGCCCGGGCATTCAGGTTGTGCTTCAGAAACGTCACCTGGTCGCGAAACGCCGTAATCACCGGCGTCATTCGCGTTTCTGTCTGCCGCATCGCCTTGATGTAATTCGCCTCATCCAGCCGCGACTGCCGCAGCATGCCCGCCGACTGCGCCTTCAGCTTCTTGTTCTCCATCCCATCGATCTCCTTCTGCCACTCCTTGAAGAGATCGTTCGAGACCTGATCGATCGAGTCGATTCGGTTGTGCAGCTTCTGCGCGCTATCCGCGGCTTTTTCGTACTCGCCGTTCAGCTTCTTGTAGTTCTTCTCCAACTCCCCGCCCTGAAACCCCGTCAGCGCCTGAAACGACTCCATCGTCGTCTTGATCTGCTCCTTGGCCTGTTGTTGATCCTTCTTCGAATCCTTCACACGCGACACAAGGATGTCCCGCTTCTCCTTCCCAAACGTCTTCATCGCCTTATAGTAGGAGCGGGTACATCCAGCCAGAAGAATCAGCGGAGCCATTCCCGCCGCGCAACGCACAACCCAACGTCGAGAGATCACAGTCACCCCCTGCGCACTCGTAGCAGTTGGAAGAATTGTAAATTGGTCCAGTCCGTCGCCTACGGCCCCCCGTTACGCCGCGCCCAGTTACTCCCCAGGCCGCATCGCAAGCCGCGCATTCACCGCCTGGTATCCTCGCGAACGCAACCAAAGCTCGATGGCTACAGTATTGATCGAGAACCCAATCCAGAATGCGAGGCCGAAGAACTGGCTCGGCTGAAGATGCGTCAACCGGCTCGTGGCAAAGAATACGCCCATCACCGGACGTGTCGTCGCAATGCCGAGAAGAATCGCCACGGCCCGCAGCATCCATCGCTTCTTCTCCGCCGCCTCACCGCGCCGCATGGCTCTATACGCCCGCGCCAGCGAAAACAAGAAGAGGCTATTGAAAAGAAGAACCGCCGACACCTCCACCCATCCTCCCACCGGATAGGCGCTCATCGCGTACGCGGTCAACCCCACCACGAACCCCAACGGAAAGAACAGCCGCTCCGCCCACACACCACCCGTCCCGCGCAGCAAAACAAATGGAGTCAGCAGAACAAACGCCATCGCCGGAAGAATATGCGCCAGCGTCAACGCAGCATGAGAGGCAAACACCGCATCCAGCACAGCGTTAGGCGACGGGCTACTTTGTAACGTCCCGCCCTGTGACGGATGCGCAAGCGCCACCACCCGGCGCACCACCACCGCAACCGCAATCACCACGCATATCCAGAAACCTGTCTTCAACCAGCCCGGATAACGATACGGATCGGTACTGTTTTCCGTCCTGTTGTCTGCCACTGGAGTCCTTGTATTCATACGACAGACCTCTCCTTCCACTACAGGTCATACGCAGCGAATACCGTCTCCGTTCCCTCTACTGCCCTCCCGCACCACCCGCGCTCAGGCTGAAGATCGGCAGATACAGTGCAATCAGAATCGTCGTCACCACCAATCCCATCATGACCAGGATCAGCGGCTCAATCAAACTCATCGCGGCCGTCAGATTCGTCTGCACATCTTCCTCAAAGAACTCCGCGACCGAGTTCAGCATCTGCGGCAGCGCGCCCGTCGACTCGCCCACTTCGATCATCTCAGTCGCCAGCTCCGGAAACACCTTCGTCGTCTGCAAACTTGCCGACAACCCCTTCCCTTCCCGCACCGTCTCGACTGACCTGTAAACCGCACCCGCAATCTGACGCGAATCAATCGACTTCGCCGCCGTCTCCAGCGATGGCACCAGCGGCAACCCGCCCGTCAGCAGCGTCGACAGCGTCCTCGAAAACAAACCCACCTGGTATTTCATCCACACCGGCCCAAATATCGGCAGCCTGATGCGAATCTTATCGATCAGGTTCGCGCCCGCATCTGTCTTCGACCACTTGTATAGTACAAATCCCAGAGCCGCCGCCACAATCGCGACATAGATTCCGTAAGCCTGCGCCTGCCTTCCAAGATCCAGCAGGAAAGTCGTTAGCGCCGGCAGCTTCGTCCCCAACTGGTCATACAACTGCGCAAACCGCGGCACCACAAACGTGATCAGGAAGATAAACAGCGCGATCACCATCACCACCAGCAACGCCGGATAGATAAGGCTCGCCTTCAGCTTCTTGCGAAACGTCAGCGACACGCGTTGAAAGTCCAGAAACCGCTGCAACACCTCTTCGAGGTTGCCCGAACGCTCCCCTGCCAGCAGAGTCGTCGTATACACAATCGGAAATCCACCCTGCGCCTCAAACGCCTGCGAGATCGACTCACCCGTCTTCACCCTCGCCGCAACGTCCTCCAACTGCGCGCGAAAATGCGGCAGCTTCTGCCTCTTCGCCAGCAGATCCAGCGAACCGAGAATCGGCAACCCGGCTTTGATCAGCGTCAAGAACTGCTGGTTGAAGATCAGGAAGGTCTCGAGCTTCACCTTCTTCTTGCTCGCGCCCAGCATGCTCTTCGCCTTGACGGAGTAGACGTAGTACCCCGCCTGCGTAAACCGCGCCCTCAGTTCTTCGGCCGTAGCCGCGGCGTGGCTCTGCTCCATCACCCGTCCCCGCTCATCCGCCAGCTTAATCACAAACTCAGTCATAGATCGCTAAGACACCCGCCAGTCCCCATGAAGTCACTCTGTTCATCTTAGACGTTCCCGTTACGAATTCGCCCATACAACCATCAAGGGAGTGCGCTTGTCCCCGCGTCGTCACCCCACGTTTCAGTCGTCATCACTTTCTGTTTAGCCGTCGCCCACTTTTCAGCTGTCAATTTTTTCGGCCGTCATTCTGAGCGCAGCTCAGAATCCCAGTATTTGCCGCTTTCCCTCCACCCAAACCACTCACCCCACCAGCCTCCCGAACGCCTCCTCCAACCCAACCCTCCCCTTCAAGACAAGCTCCCGATTCTCAAACTCAATCCACCCCTCATTGAACCCATCCAGCATCACCATCCGCGGCAAAGGATTCTTCATCCCTTGCGATCGGAACAACGTCTCCCACGTATCCCGAGGCACCACCTCCGTCCGCACCGGACGCCCCAGCACCTTTGACAAGGCAGTCGCAATATCATTCGGCGTCACACGCTCAGGTCCCTCAAGCTCAACCACCCTGTGCCCCTTCCACATCTCCTGAATCAGCCCCGCCGCCACCTTGCCAATATCAATCGTCGAAACCATCGGCACGGGCCTATCCAGCGGCTGCAAAAAACTTGGCACCACGCCTTTCTCCTTCGCATCGGCTACATGCCAGCTCGCATTCTCTATAAACCACCCTGGCCGCAGAAACGTAGTCGGAAGCGTCGCCTCTCGCAATACCCCTTCGAGAATCGTGTGTTGCGACAGCAGATTTTCCCGCGCCGCCTGCGCTCAAATCGTCGAGAGATAAACCACCCGCGCCGGACGCGCCTTTTCCAGCGCCGCCCTCAGGTTCGCCGCCGTCTTCCTTGCCTCAGGAAACCCCGGCATCGGATCGAAGCTCGATGGCACCATGACAAACACACCCTCAGCCCCTTCAAACGCCGCCGTCAGCGCGGCCACATCCTGAATGTCTGCAACCGCGAGCTCGCACCCATACTCCGCCCACTCCACACCCTTGCGCGCATCACGCACCACCGCGCGCACCGGCCTCCTAGCCGCAAGCAGAGTACGAGCCAACTCACCACCGACATTCCCGGTAATTCCCGTAATCGCAAACATCGTCACCTCCTCGAGCTATGAAAATCAGTCTGCTCTTAAGATGCGACAACGACCACTCCGAGGAAATTATTCAGCCTCGATTCCATCCAGCAAAAGCCCCAACATCATCTGCGCATCGCGAATCGCAGTCCTGTTGCCCTCAAGACGGCTGATCATCAAAGCGCCTTCCAACCCGGCAATCAAAGAGTTGGCAATCCGCCGCGGCTCGACATCGCTCCGAATCTCACCGGCCTTGATCCCATCCTCGACAATCGCGCACAACCGCTTTTTCCAATCCTTGATTCCCGCATGCGCCAGCCCACGCAGCACCGGATTCCCATCATCCGTATCGATCGCCGTATTCATCAGCGGACATCCACCGGGAATGGGCCCCGGCGTCTCAGCAAAACGCCGAACGAGAAACCGTAACTTCTCCACCGCGCCGTTCACTTCATCCAGGCCCTCACGCCGCTTCTTCGCCGCCTGCCCCCACGCATAACGAAACACCTCTGCGGCCAGTTCCTCCTTGCTCGCAAAGTGCCGATACACTCCACCCTTCTCGAGCCCCGTCGCCTCGAGCACATCCTGCATCGAACAGCCCTCGAATCCTCTCTGATTAAAAAGCGGCGCGGCCTGCTCGATAATCCGCTGCCGCGTGGTCTCGCCCTTCTTCATCTCTCCCGCCTCGTCTCCCACCTCGTCATAACCACTCGCCCGAAATCCTACAGCAAAAAAAGGGCATCGAATCGCGTCTCTCCTGAATCAGATGCTAGAAGAGACCATACGGTCTCTTTTTCACAGGCTACCAGAGCACCGGTAGAACTCGACACCAATTCAGGAGGGAGACCCGCAACCGATGGCAACCGCAACCCTTTTGGAACCGGTCGTAGTCGCTCCGCCGCCAGCAAAACCCTCTCCCGCAGCCACTTCCAAACCCACCCGCCCCATCATTAATCCCTGGGTCGTCGCCCTCACCGTCACCCTCGCTACTTTCATGGAGCTGCTCGACACCTCCATCGCCAACGTCTCCCTCCCCTACATCGCCGGAGGTCTCGGCCGCTCATACGACGAAGTCACCTGGATCCTCACCACCTATCTCGTCGCCAACGCCGTCGTCCTCCCCATGTCTGCCTGGCTCTCCCGCGTCTTCGGTCGCAAGACGTACTACATGGCCTGCGTCGCGCTCTTCACCATCACATCGTTCTTGTGCGGCATCGCCCCCACACTTGGCATCATGCTCATGGCCCGAGTCCTTCAAGGCATCGGCGGCGGCGGTCTCGCCCCAGTCGAACAAGCCATCCTCGTCGATACCTTCCCCCCCGCGAAACGCGCCTCCGCCTTTGCGCTTTACACCGTCGCCATCGTCACCGCGCCTGCCATCGGGCCCGTCCTCGGCGGATGGATCACGGACAATTACAACTGGCGCTGGGTCTTCCTCATCAACATTCCCATCGGCCTGCTCTCTCTCTTCCTAACGAACCGCTTCGTCCACGATCCCGAGTCCTACGCCGAAGAGCGCAAGACCGTCCGCAAAAATGGCAAGCTCTCAGTCGACGGCATCGGTATCGCCCTCATCGGCCTCGGCTCTGCCGCTCTCGAAATCCTCCTCGACCGTGGCCAGATCGACGACTGGTTCGGCTCAACTTTCATCATCTGGATGTTCGTCATCGGCGTCGGCTGCCTCGCCGCAGCTATCTTCTGGGAGCTGCACGTCACCGATCCCATCATCGACTTCCGCATGTTGAAGGTTCGCAACTTCGCCATCGCGAACATCTTCTACTTTGTCTTCGGCTTCGGCCTCTTCGCCTCAACCACGATGATCCCGCAGCTACTCCAATCCCTCTACGGCTACCGCGCGATCGACGCCGGCCTCGTCCTCGGACCCGGAGCGCTCGTCATCACCTTCCTCGCCCCCGTCGGCGCGCAACTCGTCCAGCGCGGCCTCATCAAACCCAAGCTCCTCCTCTTCGGAGCCGTCATGGTTGTCGGCATCTCCTTCCTCCATTACAGCCACTTCAATCTCGACACCGACTACAAGCACTACGCTCTCGCCCGCGCCCTGCAGGGCCTCGGCTACGCGTTCTTCTTTGTGCCGCTCTCCGTCATCTCCTACTCACAACTCAGGCCGGATCAAAACAACAAGGCCTCCTCCCTTACCAACTTCTTCCGCAACTGGGGCGGCAGCTTCGGCATCGCGTTCATCACCACCGTCGCCGAGCGCCGCCAGAACTTCCACCAGTCCAGCGTCGGCGGCAACATCGCCGCATCCTCACCCGCGCTCCAACAAAACGTCCACCAGACTGCGGCCTACCTGCAAACCCACGGCTACTCCCCCACCGACGCCCTCGCCGCCGCATACGCCCGCGTCTACGAGCAGCTCCACGCCCAGACCCAGCTCCTCGCCTTCATGGACTGTTTCCACATCATCGGCATCATCACCCTCATCGCCGCGCCCCTCGTCCTCCTCACCAAATCCTTCAAAGCCCCTGCCAAATCCACCGCCGCCCATTGAAGCAACAACCGAATGACGCAATATTGACAACTTGCTGACACAAAGAGCCGCATTAGTTCGGCACTATAAAATGGGTGCGTCGTTCAATGTCCCATTGAAAGCCTTTCCAATGACCTCGGCCCCTTGGTTCACTCTCGTGCGTAAGTCGGTTTCGATCTGCCTTCCAATCGCCGCCACGATTCTGTTGCCCCTCGCAAACGCGCAACAGCCGCTCTTCTCCGTCACCAGCTTCTACAATCCCCCAACCGCCGCATCGACCTTCGTAACCGGTGATTTCAACGGCGATGGTCAACCCGATATTGCGTTCGTCTCGCCGTCTACCGCCGCAGGCCAGTTCGTTACTCTCACCGTGCTTCTCAACAACGGCGCCGCATCTCCAACTCCCGTCGTCACCAACTCTTTGAGTTGCGCAACCGTCCCGCAAATCTTGGCCGCAGACATCAACAAAGACAACAAGCTCGACCTCGTACTCTCCTGCGGCGAAGGATTCGTTGCTGTTCTCCTTGGCAATGGAGACGGTAGCTTTCAAAAACCCGTCTTCTACTCCACCACCGGTACACCGGTAATCGCCCAGCCAGTCGATCTGAACGGCGACGGCTATCTCGACATCGCGGCAGCCACTCCTACAGCCGTTCTGGTCATGCTCAACCAGGGCGCCGCCGCCCCAGGAAATCTGCTGCCGGCAAAAACCTATCCCGTGCCAACTGGCCTCGGTATCACGCTCGCCGGAGTCCAGAGCGGCGACTTCAACGGCGACGGAAAACAGGACATCATCGCCGTCAACACCAACACCGCGCAATCCATCCCCTTCGTCATTTTCTATGGCAATGGAGACGGTACGCTTCAAACTCCCCAAACTCCGAATCAGATTCCCGCCGGTGGCCCATTCGTCGCAGCGGACTTCAACCACGACGGCATAACCGACCTGGCCTATCTTTCGATTGGGTCACCCACGGGCGCACCCCAATCCGTGCAGGTCCTGCTTGGCGGTTCAAACGGAAAATTCACCAATGGCGTAAACATCTCTCTCAACGGCGCTACCAACTACGTCAATCTCGTCTACGCCGGAAGCACAAACGGCGGCAAGAACGTAAACCTCGCGATCGTCGGAAGCAACACCACAATCATCCGCGGCGACGGCAACGGAGGATTCTCCTTAGGCCCTTCCTACGCCATCAGCGGCACGCCACTTCCCGAAACCGCCAGCGACGGCACCACCAACCTTCTCTTTCTCACAACAAGCGGCTTCAGCCTTCTCGCAAGCAACGGTGACGGCACCTTCAAGGGACTGCCCAGCCTCCAGGTTGGTCCCAACGGCTTCGTCGCTGCAGATCTCAACGGCGATGGCCTTACCGACATCCTTACTCTGAACTCCCTGTTCCCAATCAGCACCGGCGTCAATCTCGTCACCGCGATCGGACGAGGCGACGGCACCTTCCTGGTCACCCATCAAACTCCCGCTATTAACAACCCAACGTTCGTCCTCGCGGCAGACTTTAACGGCGACGGCAAAATCGATGCCGCAACGTTTCAGCCCGGCACAACGAACTTCGCGCCATCGGTCGCTATCTATCCCGGTAACGGCGACGGAAGTTTTCAATCAACCCCGACCTCCGTCAACCTTCCTGCCGGCACCCCCTTGCACGCGATCGCAGGCGACTTCAACGGCGACGGCCATCTCGATCTCATCATCGCCACCTACTCCACCGCGCCGAACCAGGGCCAGTCTACTCAGACCCTTATCTTCCTCCCCGGTAATGGCAACGGCACCTTCGGAGCCGCGGTCACCTTTGCAACTCTCACGTCGTTCAACAAACCGTCCTCGGTCTTCGCAGCAGACCTCAACAAGGATGGCAAGCTCGACCTCGTCTGGAACAGCAGCGTCTATCTCGGCAGCGGCGATGGCACCTTCAAACAACAACCTCTCAGCGTCGTCGACACGCCCACCACCAGCGGCGGCTTCAACGGCCCCTTAGCCGTCGGCGACCTTAACGGCGACGGCATCCCCGATATCGTCGTTCAACCTCCCAGCATCGCGGGCAGCACCCCCGGCTTTGCCGTCTACGCAGGCATCGGCGACGGCACCTTCCAGACCACTCCGCTGTTTGCCAACGCGACTCTGTCCCAAAGCACCGGCGTAATCTCCGCCCTCATCGGCGACGTCAACGCAGACGGCAACCCCGATCTGCTGGTAGAAATTCAAGACCCAAACAGCGGCAACGCCATAGTCTCGGTCTATCTGGGCGACGGCAAAGGAAACTTTACCGCGGACCCTAACATCTACACCGCTGGCCACAACAACCAGGAACCCTCGATGGTCCCCTCGCCCATAGCGGCCCTCGCGCGCCTCAACAACAACGCTCCCGCACTTCCCGGCGACAACACCCTCGACTATGTCACCTTCACCAGCGGAGGAGCCACCTCTCTCCTCAACCAACTCAACCCCAAACCAACAACGCCATCGCCACTTCCCTCACAAACCTTGCTTGCGCCTCCGATTGGTGACATCGCTCCCTCACGTCCAATCCCTCTTACTGCCTCGGTAAAAGGCTCGAATCCCACCGGCAGCGTCTCGTTTGCCTCAAACGGGATCGTGCTCGGCACGGTGCCTATCACCAACGCCTCGGCCAGTTATTCAGCCACCTTTCCCGCCTCCGGCACATACACCATCACCGCCACGTACTCTGGCGACAGCAACAATCAGCCAAGCTCTTCCACCCTTGTATTAGCGGTCGCGCCAATCGCCAGCATCACCAACTTCGGATTGCAGACTACGACCCCGGGTGCCAATCAGCCTGTCGTATTCCTCGCCTCAGTTTCCGGGGACCAACCTACCGGAACTTTGACCTTTTCCATCGCAGGCGCAACCATCGGGACCGTTAGTCTCAGCAACAGCAACGCATCATTCTCCTACGCCTTTCCCACTGCGGGCACCGTTGTGGTGACGGCGACATATTCCGGAGACGCAGCGAACCTTCCCAGCTCCAACACCGACAGCGTTACCGTCGTGGTTCCGAACTTCACCTTCTCCTCCATAGGCTCCGTCGCCACCATCACCGCCGGACAGTCTGCAACGACAACCCTCAACGTCTTTTCGGAATACGGATACCACGGAACCGTCAATCTCTCTTGCAGCGGCCTCACCGCGGGAGAAGCGTGCATATTCTCCCCTGCTACGCTCACACCGAATACAGACGGCTCCGTTACCTCCTCCACCATCGTCACCTCAACAACTGCCCCCACCTCTGCCCACCTGCGCGGCCTCGCCGAACCTCTCCATCGCATCGCCTGGGCCGGTCTCTTCTTGCTCGTACTCTCCCCAAAGCGTATCTGGCGGATAAACCGTCGCCGCATGCGGTCATCAAGGCTCGCTATACTGCTTGCCATCGCCATGCTCCACCTCTCCGCCTGCAGCAGCTCGTCTCCGTCTGGCACACAAAGCACGGGAACCGCCAATCCAGGAACTCCAAAGGGGACGCAAACCATCACCGTCACCGCAGCAGATTCAGCTGGAGGGCCGTCCCACTCCATCTTTCTTCAACTCACAGTCCAGTAACCGCCAGCGCCTGTATTT
>Ga0207013_1100_pt1 | contig 22122 bp, 19 predicted proteins | sample Alteio_BWMinCont_55_FD_153501 | JGI IMG/M metagenome (GOLD analysis project Ga0207013, IMG submission 153501) | Enriched cells from forest soil in Barre Woods Harvard Forest LTER site, Petersham, Massachusetts, United States -... | ecosystem: Environmental > Terrestrial > Soil > Temperate forest >...
ATTGTGCGAACGACGAGAAGTCTTTCACTTACGGCCGCTGGTCGTGTTTTCTATGAAGCGAGTCTCGGGCCCATTCAAATACTCGAAGATGCCCAAAAATCGCTCTACGGTGGCGACAGTATTATCTCTGGCACAATCAAGATCACGGCATCAGAAGACCTGGGCACTCACGTCATTGCGCCAGCTCTTGCTGAGTTAACAGTGAAACACTCCGGTTTAAACTTTGATTTACTCTACACGGATGAAGTGATCGATCTGGTCAGAGATGGTTTTGATGTGGCAGTGCGAATCGGGCGGGTGAGCGAAAGTAGTTTTAAAGTGAAACGTGCCGGAGAGGTGGTTTTAGTTTTGGTGGCGTCACCAAAATATTTGAGCGGCAAGAAGAAGATCAGTCGACCGCAAGATTTAGAAAGCCACGATGCGCTCACATATCGTGATCAAGCCTATTTATTAAAATGGTCTTTGCGTTCGGGTAAGCAAATCGTGAATGTGTCGATCAAGGCGAGAATTTCAAGCAATCAAATGAGCAGTCTTTTAAAGACGGCTTTGGCTCATGGGGGAGTGGCTTTAGTGCCCCAGTTTTTGTGCAAAAATGATATTGAATCGGGAAGGCTTGTGCGAGTGTTACCGGATTGGAGTAGCTCTGGTTTGCCTGTTTCAGTCATCTCGCCGCTGGCGTCATCATCTTCGGCTCGCCTTAAGACCACAGTCGATAAATTATTGGGTTCGCTGCAGCTCGCTTTGAAACCATAATGCTTAATATTTAGACTTCGCTTTGCCAATAGCCGCGTTCTTCGCTACAAAATCGCAATGTTAGCAATTCTATCGATCGTCGTCGGCATGGTCTCTGTGCAAATGGGGGCGTCATTCGCAAAAGGTTTGTTTCCGATAATTGGTCCGTATTCGACGGTTCTACTCAGAATTTCGATTGCAGCTGCCATTCTCGTTTTGATTTGGCGACCTTGGCGCCAATCTTTAGGCGGCAAGTGGCTAAATAAGTCTTCGCTGAAAGCGCTTGTACTCTACGGAACCTGTTTGGGCCTGATGAATATGACGTTTTATTTAGCGTTGACGAGAATTCCGCTCGGTATTTGCGTCGCCTTAGAGTTCACTGGGCCGCTCGCGGTGGCGCTGCTGGCTTCAAAGAAAAAGATTGACTTTATATGGGCGATTCTAGCGGCCCTTGGCATTTGTTTGATCTTGCCACTGAAGGCTGAGCAAACGGCCCTTGATCCAATTGGCATTTTGTTAGCGCTTTTTGCTGGCACATGTTGGGCGTTCTATATTGTTTTCGGCAAAAGGGTCGGCACCATGGTTCATGGTGGTATTGCCTCTTCTTTGGGCATGGTTATCGCTTCTTTGGTGACGGTTCCATTTGTAGCAACACAAATTGTTTGGTCAGATCTAACGCCTAAGATTTTGCTATTGGGCACCGGGGTCGCCCTATTATCTAGTGCAATACCTTATACCATCGAAATGTTTGCCATGAAGAAGGTGCCGACCAAGACATTTGGTATTCTGATGAGTTTAGAGCCAGCCATTGCGGCGTTATCTGGACTTTTGATGTTGAACGAAAAATTAGATTCAACTCAGTGGCTGGCTATTGTCTGTGTGATTATGGCTTCGGCCGGCAGCGCCAAAACCTCAAAACAAGAACAACCTCAGTCGCAACCACCTTTGCAGACGCCTGCCTAATATCTCAGCCTAAAATATATAGTGCAGTGAACCAAATCTAGAAAATGTTAGGCCAAGCTTGGCTTTGCCTTGCGTGAATCTTTTACCAAAGCTATATACCACCCATCTTTTATTCCGGGGGGAATACATGAAATTACGTTCAGGATTACTGCTCGCGTCTGCAGCTATTTTATTCGGCGTGAATACGTTCGCAATGACGGTTTGGCAAGACAGCCTTCGTTTAGCGACAATTAAGCGCGCCAACCGAAAAGTATTACTTGTTCAACTGAATGATCTTGCTGGCTCAGCAAAATCTGATGCTTTGGCAACTTTGGCATTGCCGATCACTGAGAAGTACTCTGTTGAGCCGATGCTGACACACCCGCTTAAGAACTTTTCGGTTCTCGAGCAGAGAAGTCTAGGTCGCTATGTGTACATGATTTTCAATCACTCATTGAGTGCCACTGACGCCGCCATGGTTTTGCAATACATGAGCAGCTTGCCAGCTGTGACTCAAGCGTTTTTCGAACCGACAGTTTCGGACCCGATTGCGTACCCAATTATTGTGCCAAAATCGCAACTTCGCACAGCGCCAAAAGTGAGCGGACCAGCACCCAACTTCGAAGAGAAACAACAATATTTGCAACCAGCGCCAGTTGGAGTTGATGCGCAATACGCTTGGACATTGCCGGGCGGCCACGGCGAAGGCGTGAACGTCATCGACATCGAAACCGGTTGGTACCAAGAGCACAATGACTTTCGTAAAACATTTTTTGAAAACGGCAAGAACGCTCGCCGCGATCACGGCACCGCGGTTTGGGGCATCATCGCTTCGAAAAACGACGGTGTCGGCACAACCGGTATTGCCGACAAAGTTGAATACGGCACTTGCGGCACCGGTTACGCAGGTGGCGGCACTGACGAATACATTCGTCTTTTGACGCGTGCGACGGTCGATGCTGCCGATCACGCGCGCCCAGGCGATGTTGTGGTCATGGAACAACATATGGCGGGCCCAGATCAAGGCAACTATTCACCTGTCGAATATTTTCCGCCAGTGTTTGAAGTGCTCAAAGCCATCACGGATCGTGGAGTGTTTTGTGTCGCTGCCGCAGGTAACGGCAACTCAAATCTTGATTCGGCAGAGTACGCTGGTGCGTTTGATGAGACCGTTCGCGACTCAGGTTGCATTCTTGTCGGTGCGGGTGGTTCGCCCGTCGGCAATAGCCCACGTCATCGCATGTACTTTTCGAACTATGGCAAACGCGTCGACGCATTTGGCCCTGGCGAGCTTGTGACCTCAACAGGTTACGGCGATCTTTTCGGTAATGGCGACACAACTTCGAACTACACAGCACAATTCAACGGCACATCGAGCGCAACACCTGTTGTATCGGGAGTCGTGGCGGTATTGTCTGGAATGGCGAAAGCGAAGAACGTGATTATTACACCAATACAAATGCGCGCGGCCATTCGTGCCACTGGCACGCCTCAAGACGGCGGCAAAACTGAAAATATCGGCAGCTTGCCGGATCTAAAAGTTTTGACCGCTAAGCTGTTTGAGTCAGTCAAATAGTTTTGTACGAATTAAAATATTAGTTCAGCACATGAATCTGATCGCAAATGCCGGCGTCTTTTAACACAGACGCCTGCTTGCGAATCTCACGGGCTTCACGAGTCTCATTTGAATCTAGGTTGTCGTTTGTTGTTGTGATATCCCAATTCATAAAGAGCGTGCTTGATTCGCTTGTGGTCACAAAATAATGGCTTGTCCATCCGTTTGCAGAACCGTTGCCGCCGCCAATTCGAAATTCGCAGCGAGCGTGAAAAGGCGCACATTGTTGACTTTCAATTAATTTTTTTAGCGCAGCCAATTGCTCAATTGAATTGCTTGAGTCAATCATAGCCACTGAGCTGCCATTCGCGTTGACGTTATAAGAATCGACAAAGCCCGAGCTGACTCTTTGTGATTCGACAAAAGTGATTTCGCATTTTGGCGCTTTGGCTTGGGCGGTAACGGCCGAAATTGCGACGGCTAGAAAACTCACTAAAATTATTACTAGTCTTGGCATCTGTGTACTCCATAGTTATCGATTTGAGAGGGGATTATAATGTTAAGATTAAGGTTTCACCATACTGATTTAATACATACCTGATCGATATTAAGAGACTTTTTGAAGCCGAGATCTGAATTGTGCAAGTAACTCTTACTTGTTGTGCCAATTTGCGGCTGTTATTGTGGCCGCTATGCTTTTTACCCCCATCAAATTAGCGCAAGTTGAATTTAAAAATCGAATTTTTGTTTCACCCATGTGTCAGTATTCGGCCAAAGATGGCGTGCCGAACGATTGGCACTTGGTGCATTTGGGTTCACGCGCCATTGGCGGTGCGGCCCTGGTGATGACCGAAGCAACCGGTGTTTCAGCGGTGGGGCGCATTTCACCCGGCTGCACCGGGATTTGGAATGAAGAACAAGCGGCGGTTTTCGCTCGCATCGTTCGATTTATTCAAGAACAAGGTGCGCTGGCTGGAATTCAACTCGCACATGCCGGCCGCAAAGGTTCAACGTCGGTGCCTTGGGACAGCCCACAGCGCGTGCTTTCTGCGGCACAAGGTGGCTGGCAGGCGGTGGGGCCAAGTGCGGTGCCTTATAAAAATGGTGATCCTGAACCGCGTGCGTTGAGTGTGCGTGAAATCTCTGGTGTCGTTGGTGAATTTCGTGAAGCGGCTTTGCGATCGTTGAAAGCCGGTTTCGATGTTGCCGAGATTCATATGGCGCATGGATATTTGCTGCATGAGTTTTTGTCGCCACTTTCAAACCTACGCATTGATCAATATGGCGGCTCACTCGAAAATCGTATGCGCATGCCATTAGAGGTCGTCGATGCCGTTCGTGCCGTCTGGCCCTTGCAGAAACCTTTGTTCGTGCGAATTTCAGCCAGCGATTGGGCCGAAGGTGGCTGGGACCTCGCGCAGTCATTGATATTGGCTCGTGAACTTCAATCTCGGGGAGTGAATTTAATCGACTGCAGCAGTGGTGGGTTGACGCCGAAACAAGAAATTGACTTGCGCCCCGGCTATCAAGTGCCGTTCGCCGAGGCGATTCGTAAAAAAACTGGAATGCCTGTGGGCGCCGTGGGTTTGATCACCAATGCTAAACAAGCCGATGAGATATTGAGCGCAGGGCAAGCCGACGTTGTATTTTTAGCGCGAGAATTTCTGCGTGACCCTTACTTTTCATTGCACGCAGCTCGCGAACTTGGCGTGACCGATGTGAAGTGGCCGGTGCAATATGAAAGGGCAAGAAATTGAAATTTCTGTGGAGTATCTTCGTAGTGATGCTGGTGGGGTGTGCCCACGATGGCCAGCTTTCGTCAGAAGAGCAAAATAGTTATCGAGCATCGGCAGAAAAATTAAATTTAGAATCTAGTTTTGCTTTTTCGGTGAGCGGTCACGATTATTACTTCGTCACGTCTAACACGAATAATTGTTCGCACATTGATGGCTACAAAGATGACCGCCTGACTTATTCGTTCCCATATAAGCAACTTGAAAAGTTAACCGGTGTCTACAAGTCTGAAATCGAAATCAGTCAGAAGATGAATCGGGCGCTCGCCTTGATCGAGTCGTTCTCGCCGCGAATGTATGTCTGCCCGCCGCTGCCGCCACCGGCGAAATTGTCGACCGCAAAGAAAATCGATGATGCTGTTGGCCTAGGCCTGGACTTCATCATTTACGGTTCTATGTTTGCGGTGGTCGCGCCGGTTGCGGTTCCGGCGTTGATGCTGGATGCCCATATCGAACATCAATTGCATAAAAAATTGCTGAGAGTTCAGTTGGGGGCCAGTTATGCCCAGGTTAATGAACTTCTCGGGGCTTATACAAAAGAAGAAAAAGTCGATGGTTACGTTGTGCAAAGCTTTGATATTCGTCGAAGTATGGACTCCACCACGTGGAAGAGATTGGTCTTCGTCTATAAAGATCAGAAATTGATCGCCTATGTTTGGGGTTTGGCGCGTTGAAACCCAGGTTCCGTAACGGTCAAAAACCGCGACGTAGCAGAAGCGGTTGAGTTGCGCTGGTGATTAATCCTTGCGTCATATTGGCCGGACTTTCACTTCCACCGTGGAAGTGGGTTGAGAAGGCGAGTCTTTCAATTTTTAATTTATTTGGATCTCAAGCGCGGATGGCTGTAGCCATGAAATCAGAAATTTAGTCATTGTGTGGTTACGTCACTTTAGATTATTGACTGAGATCCTCGTCCCGAATAAGAATGTGTAAACTTCGATCGAGAGGGGGATGGCAATGTCGTTAAGAATCGTCTATTTTTTATCAGTGGCAACCATGGTTGTTTTTGGCGCGTCGGGTGCAAAAGCCTACACGCTGGATAACAATGGCATCGTGCTGGATAATGAGGGCCACCTTCTCCTTGCAAGCCAACGGGACGCTATTCGCGCCTGTCCGGTGGGCACCCACCTTCCTTCGGCCCGAGAGTTCGCCAATGACGCCCACGCACGAGGAGCAAGAGGCACTGCGGAAATGCCTCATACCGGGTTCGATCAAGCTCCCGCTGGATACGACACAATTTGGTCAAGCACTCTACAAGGTCAAAGGGACGATTTTTATTTTAATTCTAAAGGCTATCACCGCCCTCAAGGGGACCTTGGTAAATATTGCTTCTGGACCTCATCTCTCGCTCATTTCGAAATCTTTAGAGGCTATTGTTTTAACGGCAAGAACGCATACTTCGTTACATTGCATACTGGGGTGAACTTCTTGCCCGTGCGCTGTATTCCTACGGCACTTTAAAGTAGACCTTTTATTTTCAAGCCGCACTCCACTGATATCGTTGGTCCATGCGCGCCCAGCTGACAGTTCTTCAGAGTGCATTGGGCTGATTTGTCATGACGCTTAAAATCAATCCACGTTAGTCTTCATGGGATAAAATCCCTTGGTTGCAATCAGAGAGCCGAATATCTTTTCGTTCTCCAAATTGTCTGCAATTTATTTTTAAACGTTTTGAATTTAAAAGCTCGCCTTTTTTAGGCGAGCTCGAACAAAAGACAGGAGTTTTAGGTGAATGTTGGACGTCAGTTTAAATCAATAAACAACGCCGTCACATCTATTGGACCGAATACCAAAGCTGCACGAACACCATAAAATTCTCCGGGGTGCCGGGGCGCTTCAAAAGAGCTTTGTCTAGAATAAAATCGTCAACCGCTGCGGTTCGCGCCTGAATGAATTTAGCGTAGGAGGCGACATCTTGAAATTTAACCTCTACATAGCAGTTGCCATTTAGATAGGACTGTTTACCCCTAACAACATTCGTTCTTGCTACGCCAGCAACAGACAAGTATTTCTGTGCAACATCGACGCACTCGACCTCGGTGCCAAAGGGATCCAGCGGCTTGCCATCTAGCCCCAAAAACTCATCTTGCATAATTGTTGGGGTATTCAAGAAAAATGGAACTGAAGAAGACGAGTTGAGCTCCTCTTTGTCAGGACGAACCTTGTTTGCGATTCGATACGCAATAAAGTCTGCCATATTCTTATTTCCAAAAAATGTTAACTGGACAAAGCATTTTCCGTCTGCCGTTTTATCAACCGTGGCTGAAAAGATCGGGCTACCCGACAGCTCCTGGCTATCTTTAAAATCTGCCCGAACCTTCCGACAATCATCGTCGGTCGACGCTTTTGCAATCGCACCGATCGTAAAAATTAGCAATGTTAGCACCAATTTAGAAATCATAGATTTATCCCTTAGTAAGTTCGAGCCCATAACCAAAAGCTACAAAGTCGTTACTGAATGCTTTGAATAGAATAGTCACGGCCCGAAAACGTCGAGCCAGCATCAGCATTTAAATCCTGGACACTACCGCCACAATCAGAATTAATCTCCGAAATGAGACCACCAACTGCAATCGTGACTTTACCTGTTGTTTGGTCAATCTCGTCATTTCGAATTACTTTGAGAAATTTCTGGTTACATTCAAGTTCGAAGTTGACTGTTAGGTTTGGTGGCAAGTTGCTTGATTCAAGATAGCTATTAAATGGGATAACGCGAAAAACGCGATTTGTGCCCGGATTATCTGACGGAACTGAATTGCCGCTTGTTCCTCCACCAGATGCCGGGGAATTTCCACTTGTACCGCCCGCAAATGTGACCTGGGTAAATGACAAAATCAATATTAGTGCTGACGTTAGTTTTGTAAATTTCATGTTGATTCTTCTCATTATTGTTTTTCTTCGAGTTTCTCATCGGGCTAGGAAAACCCCGAACCGAGTTCGGGGCCAGAAGAGATTTTTACCGCTGGATGCTTTGAACCACAAATTCGCGGCCGGAATAGGTCACACCGGCATCTTCAACCATGTCTTCGCTGCTGCTGCATGGATTCATGAGATTTTCCGAAACCAATCCAGCGGCGACAACGGTGACCTTTCCGGTCGCTTGATCGACAACATCATGCCGAACAACCTTCAAAAAGGTTTGATAACACCTAACGTTGAATGTCGCCATGAGCATCGGCGGAAGGCTTTCAGTTAGAATAAAGCTATCAAAAGGAATAACACGATATTTTGTTTCGTTATCCACGGGCGAATTACCACTCGTACCTCCACCAATAGGGATTGAATTTCCGCTTGTCCCGCCACTAAATGCGATTTGACAAAAGCAAAGTCCAAACAAAACTGCGGATATTGCTGTTAATTTTTTTGAAGTCATATTGATCCCCCTGTTTAGTTATCGTTTCATAACGAGGATCGAACTATGCTCCATTTTATTCAAGATTTTTTATTTTCTTTTTCGTCAACTTATGAGATTTTTACTCTTGCAGAGCAGATTGGGGGAAGTCGTGTCAAGTGTTTTTGGAGCCAAAACCTATGTTGAATTTATATCTCATTGCATAGCTACAAGCCTAAAGTCACGAGGCTCAATAAAAGCCTTAGCTGAGAGAATTCAATGTCATCCCACCTTTATTTCTCAAGTTGTGCGCCACAAAGCACATTTTAATCATGAACAAGCTGTTAGATTTTGCTCTTATTATCAACTCACTGAAGATGAGGCAGAATTTTTTATTGATCTTTTAAACCACGACAGAGCAGGAACACCCGAAGCAAAAAAACATTTTCAAAAAATTATTGACCGAAAATTACTGGATCGAAAAAGCCTGCAAAAACGCGCAAAAATAGTGTCGGCATTAAGAGCCGAGCAAGAGGTCCGCTACCTTGCAAGTTGGGTACCGTGTGCTGTTCATGCTGCGATTCAGATCCCTGATTACAATTCGCCGGAAAAGGTAGCCCGTACTCTCGGTTTGGACATAAACTTAACTTTAGAAACGCTTTCGACTTTGCAGCAACTTGGCTTAATAGAAGAGGAAAAAGGGAGATGGGTCGCCACCCAAGAATCTTTGCATATCGGAAAGGACTCTCCGCTCTCAAGCACTTATCACACCAATTGGAGACTTAAGACGGCTTCCCGTTTGGGCGAAAAGCGAAGAACCTTGCGGCAAACTCATTTTTCTTCAGTCTATGCCATTACAAATGCGCTTGCTGAAGAAATCAGAGAAATTATTATTCAGAACCTTCAGGAAATTCGAGGTAGAATGGTTGCTGCTCCATCCGAAGAACTTCATGTTCTTTGTCTTGATTTTTACCCATTGGCCCACACGGATTTCTAGTCATCGGAGTTGGTTCAAAAGGTATCTTTTTGAAGCGGCAAAAATCGAGAGGTGCGCAAATTGACCGAGCGACATAATTTTTTAAGTCTCGATGAGGTTGCCCATGAAGAACCGATCAAGCGTCGCCTATGAACGTGCCAGTGAGAAGCAGAAATTTTCAAAATTCGAGAAAGTCGCAGACAAAATTTTCTGTAAAAAGCACTACAATTGCAGCGGGTTGAATCTCCTCGGACTCGACAGGTTAGTCATTAAAACACTTGTTAACCATCCAGCTCGTGGTCACAAAAGCAGAGACTTCCAAAGTCGCCAGGTGTTGCGTTGAGAAAAAAACCGCGACGTCGAGAAAACATTGCGTCATGAGAGTCCCCCTCGAGATAACCGTTGCTCTAACAGCGCGCAACACCGCCGCCGGTGCTGCACTGCGCCCACGCGCCTCACCTCAGCCACTCCCTTTGACAATTATGTGCTTTCGAAATTAATTGTAAGGCTGCAAAAACACTAAAGAACATTAGTTAGGAGCCTCGATGGCGACCACTGGCCTCAAAGACCTTCAAACCCTCGTTAGTCTATGCAAACGCCGCGGCTTTGTTTTTCAAAGTTCAGAGATTTATGGTGGCCTCAATTCATGCTGGGATTACGGTCCGCTCGGTGCTGATTTTAAATTCAATGTGAAAATGTCGTGGTGGAAGGTGATGACCCGCAGACCCGATATCGTCGGTCTCGATGCCGCGATTCTTATGCACCCCATGGTTTGGAAGGCTTCAGGTCATATCGATGGTTTTACTGATCCTCTGAGTGATTGCAAATCGTGCAAGACGCGCTTTCGTGTCGATCAGGCGCCTTTGAAAGATGGCAAAACCATTTGCCCCAATTGCGGTTCGAAAGAGATCACTGAGCCGCGCAATTTCAATTTGATGTTCAAGACGTTTATGGGCCCGGTCGAAGATGCGGCCAATGTGGTCTATTTGCGGCCAGAAACGGCGCAAGGGATTTTCGTGAACTTCGAAAACGTGCAGACGAGCATGCGTAAGAAGATTCCTTTTGGTATTGCGCAAATTGGTAAGAGCTTTAGAAATGAAATCACTCCAGGCAACTTTACGTTTAGAACTCGTGAGTTCGAACAGATGGAGATGCAATATTTCGTCAAACCCGGCAGTGATATGGACTGGTTTGAAAAGTGGAAAGAAACTCGCCTGAAGCACTATGACACTCTTGGCTTTAAGAAAAATTCTTTGCGTTTCAAAGAGCACGGCCCGAAAGAGTTGGCGCATTATGCGCGCGCAGCTTTTGATGTGCAGTATGAGTTTCCGTTCGGTTGGCAAGAGCTTGAAGGCATTCATAATCGTGGCGACTTTGATTTGACTCAACACTCGAAATTTTCTGGCAAAAAACTTGAGTACTTCGATGAAGCGGCCAAAGAAAAATTTGTGCCGTATGTGATTGAAACTGCCGTAGGTTGCGATCGTCTTGTTCTCGCACTTCTTTGCAATGCCTACGAAGAAGAGACTTTGGCGGGCAAAGAGGGCGCAGACAAAGAAGCCGGCGACGGCGCTGCTGATACTCGTATTGTGATGCGCTTCAAGCCGAATTTGGCGCCGGTGCAGGTGGCTTGCTTACCGCTTTCGAAAAAACCTGATTTGCAAGAGATCTCAAATAAAATTCGCGATGATTTAGCTGAAGACTTTCGCGCTGACTACGATGAGTCGGCCAGTATCGGTAAACGTTATCGACGACAAGATGAAATCGGCACGCCGTTATGTTTGACTGTCGACTTTGACACGCTCACTGATAAAAAAGTGACCATTCGTCACCGCGACACCATGACTCAAGACCGCGTTGAGATGTCGAGACTGAAAGAATATGTGAACGAGAAGATGAAGAGCTTTTGATTAAATCGATCGGTTTTTTACTTTCCGGGGGGAGTGTAAGATGTCGAACATATCAGGTGTCAACATGTCACAAAAGAACGTGAGTAGCGGTACTGGTCGTGATGCAGCGGCGGCGGTGAAGTACAAGTTGCCCGAAAAGATTGTTTACTTTTTCTCGGCCGGGCAAACCGACGGCAATGCGAAGATGAAAGAGGTATTGGGCGGCAAAGGTGCCAACCTCGCCGAAATGACTTCGCTGGGCTTACCAGTGCCTCCGGGCTTCACCATCTCGACGGAATGCTGCCAACCTTTTTACGACAACAACGAAACTCTGCCGCCAGAAGTGGTCATAGAAGTTGAGCTCGCCATGGCGCGCTTAGAAAAAATCAGCGGCAAACAATTTGCGACTGAAAAAAATGTGCCGGCGAATCCTTTGCTTGTGAGTGTGCGTTCAGGTGCTCGTGCCTCAATGCCGGGGATGATGGACACCATTTTAAATCTCGGCCTCAACGATCAGACCGTTGAAACACTCGGCAAATCAGCGAACAACATGCGCTTTGCCTACGATGCTTATCGTCGTTTTCTGCAAATGTATTCGAACGTCGTTATGGGCATGAACGGCACCTTTCTTGAAGTGATTCTTGAAGATCTTAAGCACGATAAGGGCTACAAGGCCGACACTGAGTTATCAGTCGATGACCTGAAGCTTCTCACTGGCAAATATAAAAAACAGATTTTAGAGCACACCGGTCGGACCTTTCCGATGGACCCCAAAGAACAGTTGCTGGGCGCTATTGGTGCGGTTTTCAGAAGTTGGAACACTCCACGAGCATGCACTTACCGTGAAATGTATGGTTACCCCGATTCTTGGGGCACGGCTGTGAATGTGCAGTCGATGGTGTTTGGCAATATGGGCAATGATTCAGCTACGGGTGTGGCTTTCACGCGTGACCCTTCGACCGGCGAACACAAGTTCTATGGTGAATTTATGGTGAACGCTCAAGGTGAAGATGTAGTGGCGGGTATTCGTACGCCTGAACCTATCGAAAAGTTAAAAGCCATTATGCCGGCAGCGTTCGCGCAGCTCACCGAATGTTATCAAAAATTAGAAAAATACTTTCGCGATATGCAAGATATTGAGTTCACCATTGAGCGCGGCGTGCTTTACATGCTGCAAACTCGTAATGGCAAGCGCACGGCCAAGGCCGCTTTGAAAGTCGCGCGCGACATGATTCAAGAAAAACTCATCAATGAATCAGAGGCGATTTTAAGAATTGACCCGAAAGGGCTTGATCAGTTGCTGCATCCGACTCTTGACCCGAAAGCCATGAAAACTAAACTCACCAAAGGTTTGCCGGCAAGCCCCGGTGCAGCCGTCGGGCAAATTGTGTTTTCATCTGAAGATGCTGTGGCCTGGGCTGAAAAAGGCAAAAAAGTAGTTTTGGTGCGAGTTGAGACTTCACCAGAAGACATCGAGGGCATGGTGAAGGCGCAAGGAATTCTAACCACACGTGGTGGTATGACTTCGCATGCGGCCGTCGTCGCTCGCGGTATGGGCAAGTGTTGCGTCGCCGGTGCCGGTGAAATGGATGTCGATTATCGCGCCAAAACTGTGCGCGTGAACGATTACGTAATGAAAGAGGGTGACTACATCACTCTTGATGGTTCAACAGGTGAAGTGTTCTTGGGCGAAGTGAAAACCGTCGAGCCAGCTTTAGATGACAATTTCACTTATATTATGGGCCTCAGCGATAAATTTCGAACTATGGGTGTGCGCGCGAACGCTGATACTCCACATGATGCAACCATGGCTAAAAAATTCGGTGCTGAGGGAGTCGGTTTGTGCCGAACTGAACACATGTTTTTTGCCGCCGACCGAATTGATGTCGTGCGTGAGATGATCTTGGCCGAAGAGCGCGATGAGCGCGTTGAGGCTCTTGATCGCTTGTTACCCATGCAGCGCGAAGACTTTATCGGAATTTTGCGGGCGATGGACGGCTTGCCGGTGACCATTCGTTTGCTTGACCCGCCACTGCACGAGTTCTTGCCACAGTCTGATGCTGAAATTCGCCAATTGGCCACACGGCTGAAGTGGGAAGAAAACACGCTTCGCAACAAAGTGCGCAACTTGCACGAATCGAACCCAATGTTAGGTCATCGCGGCTGTCGGTTGGCGATCACGTACCCAGAAATCTATCAAATGCAGGCGCGGGCCATTGCCGAAGCCATTATTCATTTGCTCAAAGAAAAGAAAAACCCAAAGGCTGAAATTATGATTCCGCTGGTGGGTATGAAAGAAGAATTGAAGCGTTTACGCCGCTTGGTTGAGGTTGAAGTCGAGCGCGTTCAAGAAGAAGCTGCAGGCGCTATTCCGTCTAAATTCGATGTTTCTATCGGAACAATGATCGAGCTGCCGAGGGCTGCTTTAACGGCAGATAAGATTGCTGAACATGCCGAATTTTTTAGCTTTGGAACCAACGATCTCACCCAGACGACCCTCGGTCTTTCTCGAGATGATTCTGCAAGATTTTTGAGCACTTATGTGGCCGATGGAATTTTGCCAGCTGATCCGTTTCAGACCGTTGATCGCGAGGGTGTTGGTCAATTAATTAAAAAAGCAGTTGATTTAGGGCGACAAACGAGACCCAATATAAAATTAGGTGTCTGCGGCGAGCATGGCGGCGACCCCGATTCGATTGAATTTTTTCAAGAGGTCGGACTCCACTATGTCAGCTGTTCGCCATACCGCGTGCCCATCGCACGTTTGGCGGCAGCTCGCGCAGCACTACTGGCAAAAGAGAATGTTAAAGAAAACATTAGTTCGGCAATATCGAACACGAGTAAACACTAAATAGGGGCAACATTTGAGAATTAAAAAACTCGAACTTTTTGGATTTAAATCATTTAAAGACCGCACAGTGATTCAGTTTGACGAAGGCATTACCGGCGTTGTGGGCCCCAATGGTTGCGGCAAATCAAATATCGTTGATGCCTTGGTTTGGGTGATGGGCGAAATGTCAGCCAAACATTTGCGTGGCTCGAGCATGGCCGATGTTATTTTTGCGGGCGCAGATGGATATGCTCCAATGGGCATGGCCGAAGTGTCTTTGACTCTTGAAAATGATGGCGGCCCTTTTCCGGCTCAGTATGCGCGTTTTAGCGAAATTCAAATCACTCGCCGTTTGCACCGCGAAGGTGAGTCAGAATATTTAATCAATAAAGAGCCAGCTCGTTTGCGTGATGTGCAAGAGGTGTTTATGGACACCGGTGCGGGTTCAAAAGGTTTCTCAATCATCGAACAAGGCGCCATCGGTAAGATCATCACTTCGTGTTTTGATCGAAGAAGCGGCGGGTATTACTAAATTTAAAGTTCGCAAGCGCGAATCTCAGCGTAAACTTGAGGCCACCGACCAAAACTTGGTGCGTTTGCAAGACATTATTGGCGAACAAAAACGTCAGATCGATAGTCTTGAGCGACAAGCTCAGCGCGCCGAACGTTACCGTCGTCTTAAAACCGAACTGCAAGAAAAAGATTTGTGGCTCGCCTCGCACCAATATTTACAAATGCGTGATGAGTCGACTTCGGCTGAGCGAATTTTCACTGAAGCACGTGATAGCGATGCCGGAGCTCAAGCGCAAGTGGCTGAACTTGACGCCAAGCTTGCGACTTTACGTTTAGAGCTCACTGAAAAAGAAGCGGCTGTGCAAATTAGCCAAAATGACCATCGCCAAAAGCTTTCGCAAACCCAAGAAACTGAATTTCGCATTCGTGAATTGAACATGGCCATCGATCAAGCTCGCCGGTCAAATGAGATGACGGGTTCGATGCTTTCGCAATATCAATTGCGACAAGAAAACCTTGAAACTGAAAAAGCAGACCTAACTGAAAAACTAACTGACTCACGTGAAGAGAGTGTTCGCCTAGAATCTGACCTAACTGCCAAAGATCAGGTTTACCAAGAGATTGTGGCGCGCATTCAAAAAGCCGACCAAGAGTTGACCGATGCTCGCCGTGAAATGTTGGGTCTACAGACCTCATTGTCGCACCTTGAAACTCGCGAAGGGGTATTGACCAATCGTCATGCTGATGAAAGTAAACGATTTGAAGCGAGCCAAGCCCTAACAGCTGAGTTGCACGCGAAAAAAGGTGAGTTCGAAGAGCGGCGCAATCGATTGTTTAAAGATTTAGAAGTCGAACGCCAAATGCAGCTCGATCTCACACGTGACGTTGATTTGATTCAGCAGAACTTGCAAGGGGTGAAGCGCCAAGTGACCGATCGTCGCCTTGAAGCCGATGATCTAAAAGACGCTCTCAATAAAGTGGCAAGCCGATTGTACGGCCTTGAAAATCTACAGTCGAACTTCGAAGGTTTTGAAGAGGGCGTGAAGAATGTGATGATGTGGCAACGGTCTCGGCCCGTCGTTGAAGGTGAAGCGACAGAGGGTTTTCGCCCGCTAGCAGAGGTCGTCGAAGTTCCGGCCAAGTATGAATTGGCCATGGAAGCTTCTCTCGGCACCCGTCTTCAGCTTCTTCTATCTGGTTCACACGACCAATCTCTCGGCGCCGTTGATTATTTAAAAACCCAAAAACGCGGCCGTTCAAGTTTCTTAAGTGGTGGTGGCGCCGGCGTTGAAATGGTCACCGAATCTGTTTCTGCCGTTGATTATCAGGCCCTCAAATCAGAAGAGGGCGTGCAGGCACTTCTCGGCGAAGTGGTTTCAATACCCGAAGTCTACAAGCCTCAAGTGGCGACATTTTTCTCAGACGTCGTGGTCGTGGATTCGATTCGCACGGCACTGAGACTGCGTTCGACATATCCAACTCGCACATTTGTAACTTTAGAAGGCGATACGCTGACAGCCGATGGTGTTTTAACCGGTGGTGCGTCTGAAAGCGCTGATTCTGGAGTGTTAAAGCGTCGACGCGAAATCAAAGAATTGTCACTTGAGCGAGAAGAATTGGCCGGCAAAGTTCAGTTGGCTCAGCTTTCGCTTAAGAAGTTAGAAGAACAGGAAATCGGTTTAGGTGAATCACTTGAGGCGGCTAAGAAAACAGCTGTCGAAAAAGAAATCTTGCTTGCGGGCTTGAAAAAAGATCTTGAGCGCGCCGAAAATGAGTTCGGCAATGCCCAAACCGCCTGGGAGCGCGAAAGTCGTGAAGCCGCGAAGATCGAAAACGAAATCAACTCCTTAAAGAACACGTTGAGCGAAGTCACTCGACAGGCTATTGAAATGCGCGAGAAAAAGACTGGCCTTGAAGCGCAAGTTCAAAGTTTGACCGATGAATTGACAGCCAGTCGATCTGGAGTCGACGAAAAGGGTCGCGAAGTCACCGATCTAAAAGTCCGTGCAGCTTCACGTCGTCAAGAAGTTGAGAGTTTTGAACGTGAATTAAATCGACTTGAAACGACTTTAAATGAACTGTCGCAGAACCTCGCGCAAATGTCTGAAGAGACAGCACGCAATACTAGCACCTTGAATGTGAGCCAAATTGAAGTTGAATCTCTGCAAACTGAACTTCAGCGCTTGATTCACCAAACTCACGAAGCTGAATTGACGGCGTCGAGAACGCGCGATGAGTTTGAAACGGCCGCGGGCGTAGTTCGAAGTATTGAAGAGTCGCTCTCAAAAGCCAATCACGATCTCAATGCTTTGCGGGCGCGCATGAATGAAGCGCAATTAAAACTTGAACAGACGCGAATGAAAGAGGGCTACTTAGTTGAGCAGATGCATGAGCGCTATCAGTTGAATTTGGCTGACGTGGCGACGAGCTATATACAGTCGCATACACGGCTTGATGCGCCAGAAGAAACAGTGAGCCAGTACACCCGTGAAGTTGAAGAATTGCGCGATAAGATCAAACGCATTGGTGAAGTGAATCTGTCGGCGATTCAAGAGTATGACGATGTGAAGCAGCGCTATGAATTTTTATCGCAACAACACACTGACTTACTTGAAGCCAAAGAGAATCTTCGTAAGGTGATTGATCGAATCAATCGCATTTGCTCACGACGTTTCAAAGACACCTTTGAGCAGGTCAATGAACGGTTCAAAAAAGTGTTTCCGGTTCTGTTTGGCGGTGGCGAAGCCCATTTGATTTTACTTGAAAACGCAGAGACAGACGACCCAGGTATCGATATCGTCGCTCGTCCTCCAGGCAAGAAAATGCAGAACGTAACGCTGTTGTCGGGCGGTGAAAAAGCGCTAACGGCCGTGTCGCTGATTTTCTCGATCTTTCTTGTTAAGCCCTCACCATTTTGTTTGCTTGATGAGGTCGATGCTCCACTTGATGATGCCAACGTTTATCGCTTTAACGATCTAGTGAAAGAGATGGCGAAGCGTTCACAAATTATTGTGGTCACTCACAATAAACACACCATGAGAGTGAATAACAAACTCTACGGCGTGACGATGCAAGAAAAGGGCGTTTCGAAAATGGTATCGGTGAGTTTGGCCGATGCAGAGCGATTGGCACAAAGCTAAAAGGCGATTGCAAAATCGCCTTCGCCAGTTTTAATGAATAGGAAGTTTTAATGGATTCAACGACCCTTACCGTCGTACTCGCGATTGCCTTTGCGGTGATAGGTATCGGTTCGACACTGATCTATTATTTTGCTCGTTATTATTTCAAAACTGATCACTCAGATAAAGAGCTGTTAACCAAAAAGCCGGTTGAAATCGGGCTTGCTAAAGATGCGACAGCAAGTGGTGTTACCGCCCCTGCGGCGGTAACCGCGGCGCCGCCACCAACTCCGTCAACTCCGAAACCGGCGCAAGTCGGCTCGGCGCTTTCACAAACGCGCTCAAGTTTTTGGGGGCGAATCAGCTCGGCGCTATCAGGCAATATCAAGGGCAATATTCGCGACGAACTAGAAGAAATACTCTATACCAGTGACTTGGGCCCGCAGACGGCCGAGACATTGCTGGCACAAGTGAGTGAAGGGCTTTCGCGAAATGAAAAATCAGATTTAAATGTTGTGCGAGTTGCATTGCGCGAACGACTTGAGGCAATTTTAAAAGCGCCAGCCCGCCACGAATTATTTGAAAATACCAAAGCCAAACCTACGGTTTGGATGGTCGTTGGAGTCAATGGCGTCGGCAAAACCACCACCATCGGCAAACTTGCGGCGCAAGCGCAAGCGCGCGGATTGAAAACCATCATTGTGGCTGGCGACACCTTTCGTGCGGCCGCCGATAGCCAGTTGAAAGTTTGGGCCGAACGATCGGGCGCAGAAATTTATAATCCAGAAAATGTAAAAGACCCAAGTGCGGTCGCTTACGCGGCTCTTGAACACGGCAAGGCGGCAAAGGCCGATCTTATCATCGTCGATACGGCCGGGCGTCTTCACACTCAAGATCATTTAATGGAAGAACTTAAGAAAATGAAGCGTGTGATGACCAAGATTTTGCCAGAGGCTCCGCAAGAGCGACTGCTTGTGATTGACGCCAATGCCGGGCAAAATGCCTTGATACAAGCTCGACAATTTAACGAGGCCGTTGGATTGACCGGTGTGATCGTTACAAAAATGGACGGTAGCGCAAAGGGTGGTATCGTTGTCGGTATTGCCAGCGAGTTGAATTTGCCCGTCACACATATTGGTATTGGCGAGGCAGTGGAAGATTTGCGGGCATTTTCGATTAATGAATTTGTCGAAGCGATTTTGTGATGCGATTTTGTGACGCAATTTTATAATTTCGGGGTTTAAGGGTTGACGACGTCCCATTCAATTTTAGTTTTCATTATCGGTGGCACAGCTTTGTTTTTGCTGGGCATGGGTATTGTCAGCGAAAACTTGCAAAATCTCGCCGCCAATCGCGTACGCGACGTGATTTCGAAACTAGCTGAGACACCGATTTTATCGGTGCTTGCCGGCGTGGTGATTACGGTTTTGATTCAGAGTTCGGGTACGGTGACCGCTATGTTGGTGGGCCTCGCCACTGCGGGGGTCGTCACTCTCGATCAGGTCATGGGCATTATTCTGGGCACAGGAATTGGCACAACCATCACCACTCAATTGTTAAGCTTAGATGTAGCCTCGATTGGATTACCAATTTTTGGTTTTGCCTACGTGATTCAATTTCTCGCCGAAAAACGTGTTCTCAATCGTTTTGCCCAAGCTATCATGGGTTTTGGCCTTATGTTTTTCGGACTTGAAGTCATTGGCTGGGGCACCATGGCTCTCAAAGAGGCTGCACTTTTTGAAGAGACGCTCACGTACTTTAAAAGCAATCCTCTCGCCATGGTGGCGATCACCGCGATTTTTACGGCTCTTGTTAGAAGTAGTGCTACGGTCGTGGGCATTGCGATGTCGATGGCGATGTCGGGCATTATCAGTGTGGGTGATGCCTTTTATTGGGTGTACGGCGCCAATGTTGGTACCACGGCCACCGCACTATTAGCTGCTGCTGGAAGCAACAGTGTAGGCCGCCAAGTTGCCTGGGCCCATAGTTTACACAAAATATTGATGGTGGCGTTGTTCTACTTTTTTACTCCGCAAATTGCCAAGTTGATCACCACGGGCAATGCAGCTCGTGATGTGGCCAATGCGCATTTACTTTTTAACCTCACGGGCGCGATCATATTCTTTCCGTTTATTCGGCAAACGGCGCGCTGGATTCAAAAAATTGTGCCGAAGCGATCTGGCGAAAATGAATTCTCTGTTAAGTATTTAGATCGTGCGACCTTTGAATCACCCAGCGTGGTTTTGGCACATGCTGAGCGCGAGTGTTTGCGCATGGCCGATATTGTGCTTGGCATGATTAAAGATTCGATCTCGCTGATGCACGATGAAAACACCGACATGGTGGCTGATTTACGCGGCCGCGACAATCGAGTCGATTTGCTCAATCGTGAAATCAGCTTGTTTATCACCAAATTTATGAGCACCGATGATGCTGAACTACATAGACAGATGGTGCGACTATTTAGTTTTGCTTCTGATTTAGAAAGTGCAGCCGACGTTATTGATAACTCGATCATTGAATTGGCCGAGAAGAAACATGCTTTAAAACTAGAGTTTAGCAAAGAGGGCTGGAAAGAACTTGAGACATTGCACGCGGCGGTTATGGAAGTCGCCGAGCTATCAGTGAGTTGCTTTCAGTTGCAAAGCCCCGATCTGGCCGCAAAAGTGGTTTTCAAAAAGCGTGTGATTCGAAAAATGGAAAAGATGCTGCGCGAAGCTCACATCGAGCGCATGGTGGCAGGTCGCAAAGAGTCGATCAATACCAGTTCAATTTATCTCGATGTTTTGTCGGATTATCGTCGAATCGTGGGCCTATTTGCAACCCACGTGTATTCATTTTTAAAAGCACGCTAGAAATCGCGAATTGACGCGACGTTTTCTCGACGCCGCGGTTTTTCCGGTGGTTAATCCATGCGTCATTCCGAAAAATGTCCGACATTAGTTTTCGTTCGGATACCCAGCTGAGCAAGTGCGAGTGGGCAACGTGCGCGTACCGCCGAAAACTTGGCACTCACGAGTCCAGATGATTTCGTGCTTGCGGGTATCGCAACCCGCACGATCGCCGTCGACGCTATTGATCGGGTACCACATTTGGCAAATGGTGCCGAGTTTATTTGGGTTGGTTTGTACTTCTGGAACACCTGCGCCAGGAATTCTTGGGCCGTCTGTGCGTGATTTTGGCATGCAGATTTCTTCGTTGTCGCAAGGAATGTGTTTTACATATTTGCCATCGCGCTGACAGACGCTGTCTGGGCATTGACGCTTCCACGGAATGCCGCTTTCCATATCTCCGAACTCACAACTCACAGAGTTATCAGCGACCCAAGTGCTACAGGCGGCGTTGGCAAAGCTTCCGGCCGACATCACCATTAACATAGATATAACGATTGTTTTCATTAATCCCCCCATAATTAATAATTTAAAAATCCCCTAAACTAAATCAACAAATCAGAGCCACTCACTTACAACCACTGACAAGAGTATTGTTGCACAGGCAACATCCCGCGCGACTTTGCTGTACATTTAAGTGTGACGCCCTCGCTTGTCACAGACAAAGTGGGCCCATCCTGCATAATTTCGACGCCCGATGCTTGTGGGTCGTTTTTTGCGTCTTCTAGGGCTTTATAGAGCACCGCCTGAACCGAGTTCGCGTCCATCACCCACGCTTCGGTGTCACCTTCGACTAGGCATCGATACATTTGATAAGGCAACATTTCGCCCGATTTTGCCGAGCAGGTCAGCTTAGCGTTCTGACTTTCGATAGTATAAGTGCCGTTGCTTTTACCAATGAAGCGCATCGTAACGTCACGAGCCAGCTTTTCATTGTAAGACTTTTCAAGAGCTTTATGGAGTAAAGCCTGAACCGAGACGGCCGATGGATTCCAAGCCGCGAGGGCCTCTAGAGAACTTGCCGCTGAAGTTTCAGGAATCTGTGCAACAGGTGCCTCTTCTAAAGGTTCACGCGTCACTGGAGCGCTCAATGTGCAGGCATATCTTTGCACGGCCGCCATTCCTTCCGCTTTGCCTTCGCATCTAAAAACAGCGCCATCGTATGAAACAAGAACATAAGATCCACCTTTGAACATCGACACGGTGTCTGGTGGAAATGCTTCGTTAGCATAGTCAGATAGTACTTGAAGGAGCGTAGCTTGAACCGAGCGAGCATTCATTGTCGGCTCGTCAATGGGGCCGGTGATTTCACAGCTGTATTCATTCAACTTTCTCCGACGGCCCATGAAAGGTTCGGCAGACCTCTGTCGCGATCGACAGACGAGACTCGAAGTTCCATCGTTGAGTCGAAACGTGTATTTGCCTGTTTTCTTGATCAAACTCAAAACAGAGTCAGGGCCCGGGTTTTTAGCGTAGGCCGCTTCAAGGGCTCTAAAAATCACGCCTTGAACTGTAAATCCACTTGAACTCCAGGCTTTCAATACTTTGGCT
>Ga0207013_1101_pt1 | contig 21791 bp, 27 predicted proteins | sample Alteio_BWMinCont_55_FD_153501 | JGI IMG/M metagenome (GOLD analysis project Ga0207013, IMG submission 153501) | Enriched cells from forest soil in Barre Woods Harvard Forest LTER site, Petersham, Massachusetts, United States -... | ecosystem: Environmental > Terrestrial > Soil > Temperate forest >...
CGAGATTCACTTGCGAGAGTTCAAGAGCAGATAAACAAGCCTTGTCTATGTCGTCATTTCGATACTTCTTATTCAACGTGAGAAGTCCCCAGACCACACGGGTATCAACAAAACCCTCACCTCTGGCCAATATGATGGCAATAAACCTCTCAACATTAAGACCTATCTCTTGGGCCCGTTTTAAATAATGGCTGTGGTCAGAGAGAGTCTTCTCCCATGGCTCTTTGTAGTGATCTTTACAAGCCTTCGTCGTAAATTTATCGGTGACCCGCTCGTACACCTCTAAGAGACGACCTCGGCAATAAATAAACACTTGTTGAGAGTTACCAATAACCAGGGTTTGTTCTTTTTTTAATTTCTTATCGACACGATAATACTTATTTTCAAAGCGAACATAAAGCGTTCGACTCTTTTACTTATACTGGAAGAGGCCGAAGTGCCCTTGGATGAATTTCTCAAGATGCTTTAGTCTCGGCTTTGAAGTCTGCCCTACACTGCTGAAGTTCTGGCCATCCATTGATGTCTAGGTGGTCGCCCGCAGAAATAAATCGGAAATGTCTTAGTTCCATAAGATTTAAAAAAGCCTCTAGTTCGAGAGCGCAGCGACAAATGCGACCGATGTCTGCGACAATGACAACGTCGATTTTCCCATCTTTGACGTCTTGGGTAAGCCTTTCATGCTCAGGTCCCAAATTGGAAAATGAGTCGCAGCAGTCACAATAAAGCTCGACAGAGCCTTTCGAAAGTTGCCCATATCGGGCGACAAATCTATCTAGAAGGGCCTTTTGAAAGTTCAGTGAATATGCTTGGCCTGGGTCCGCTCTCAAATAATACGCAATACGTTGCCTCATTTTTATCCCTTTCGTTAATTAATTTTTTCTGAAAGTTTTTAATGGATCAGCTTCGTGGGGCGTAGGGATTTGATTCTTTGAAAGAAGGATCTTCTTTTAAAAAAAGATTGAGTCCTTGCAAGGCGGAACCTAAAAGCTTTATCTCGATGGGTGAGGTTTTCTCTGATTGAACGCCCATTTTATCTAAAGAGTCGGCGGCTTGAGGTATGGACCCTACATTCAGAGTAAGGCTGCGACTCCCGCCTCCATTTGCAGGAAGGAATCGCACTTGCGTACCGTCAATTTCCCAAAGACCTCTATCTAACGGCCTAAGCGGAGCCATGAATTTTTCCCAAACAGCAATAACCTTCTCAACATCCTTCTGGACAAAAACAACCTCACCGGCCCTGACTACCCCCAAGGGTTTTGCCGAGGACGGCCCCTGTTCATCTACCCGGAGTCGTTTTCTCTCTTTAACTGGGGGACTAAAATCGCAAAAGAAAGTGCAGTCTCCTTCGTCCATCAGTGACGGGATAACAACATTTGTGTAGAGCCTTCCAGTCTTGCCATTGGATAATTCGCCTTGTCTTACGAAGGGGTCTTTCATTGGAATTGACCGCTTTTTTGTTGTCGCATGTGAGGCTACTAATTCCCAAGGTTCCAGAGCGAGGCCTTGGGGATAAGCTGGTCCGTCATAAGGAAGGTTAACCCATTTAATAATTTCAAGAACGGTGTTTCCAACAAAAACACCGCCACAAACATACCCTCCGTACTCCTGAAAGGGCCAATTCATAGGAAGCTGAAGAGTGTCTGTAAAAAACTTAAAAAGATTTTCGGGATCGGAAGAGTGAATCATAATGTGGTCGATACGCCGGACCGGACCCGCCTCGGCGATTTTCATGGCATTACGAATTCGAGAAACAAACGAGCCAAACATTTTTTGCCTACCTTTTTAGAAGAGAAGGATGGTGTTCTTCTAGCCAGATTAGAACAGTTTTTTGAAAACCTTTGGTAAACGTAATCAACTCCTCTACATCTTCTTCCGTCACGCCGCCAACAGCGTCATACTCAACTTCGTGCCTCTTCATTCTACAGGCGTCAAGGTATTCCCTGTCTTTTAGAAACTTTTCACCAAAAATGAGTGGTAGAGCTTGGATGGTCCTATAATGGAGGGATTGGCCGGAGGCCGGGCGATAGCCGCTTGCATAAAGTAAGATTGTGCATAATTTGAGGACCGCATTGTAGGTAATTCCGAATCTCCAGTCAGCGACCATTTCGCCTTGTGCGGTCTTAAGGTCTCGTTTGACAATGGCCAAAAGGTTTGAAACCTCTTTGGAGTCCGTCTTGTGAGCCCGAATCCAGTTTTTATCAACCCAGTCTTTTAAGGTCATCTTCAGATCCCTTTAGAAAAATTTTTTCGTTTTCTAGAATGTTTGTAACAAAATGGTCCTTTGAGCGCTTTCTCCTCGCAAATTCCTTCTCGGTCATAGCATGGGGATTTAATTCACGCCCCAGTTGCTCCTTGGTCTTCGATAAAAGCTCAGAGACCCGCCGTAAACCAATGTCGCCAATTACAAAGAGGTCGATGTCACTATGGGCCCGCTCCTCACTCCTAGCGAGAGAACCGAAAATAAAAGCACACTTTATAGCTGGGTCTTTCAAAGCCCTCGACAATATGCCTACTGTCCCCACTGTCTTTATAACGATGTTATGAATATCGAGGTAGATGGGGTTTTGGCGATTAGCAGAGTAATAAAGGCGGTTTCCGTCCTTACGGCTTATCACAAGGTCAAGTTCAGTAAACTCTCTTAAAACTTGTTGGACTGAGCCGATAGCGAGGCCCGTCTTTCTCTCTATGTCCCGCATGTAGACCTCGACGGGCTCCTCAAAAAGGACTCGCAAAACCTCAGCCTTAGCCTTAGAAGAAAGCATCTTTTCTAACACGTTAACCATTAAGTATAGTTATAACATACAATCGTATATTAAAACAATACAATTATTGAGATGGTTTTCTATACCTCTTCTCGCTCGATTTTCTAGGTTCACCTAGGTATAAGTATTCAGTCCCCCAATTGTCTGTCCTTGTAGCCTCCCGGAGAATTTTAAATTCTAACTTACGGACGACGTCGCGGAAGTGTAAGGGGTTAGCAATAAAGAGGGCGATCAATACACCTATACTAAAATTAATAATTTGGTTGAGCATGGCACTCTCCTCCATTGATTTTAAGGGTTGATTTGGGGCCCATTTGGGGCCCAAAAAGTGTAGGAATGTGCCGTTTAGTATCTGAGTGTATCGGTCGTGTCTTTGGTTAAGTCGGCGAAACTACTGAGTTCCCGAATCAGTACAAGAGGTTAGGGAATGGGATCATAAACTCCCCCCCTCTCCGCCACAAGCAATTAAGGATACTGAGTTTTTTGGGATTTTCAAGCTCTTCGTTTCAAATATAATATTTCAATATTGAAATATTATATTAAATGTACTATCTTTGAGATGTGTGGAGCGTTGAAATGGAAACACAGAAAGCGGAGTAGAAATTAGAGGCCTTAATTAAATCGAAGGCCTTGTCGGAATCTGACCAATTTGTGATTGCCGCTTGGACACGTCAAATAATGTTTCACGGACCAGAATCGCTTCGTATTGATCCGAAGTGGGCAGATCATGAATTTTATGAAGATTGGAAGGGTTATCGCTCTTCATCGTTTTCCATTGCTGGAAGAATTATTTATCGGATTGAAGACAAGGTGGTAAAAGTGAAAGTTGCTCGTATTACGATGATCATGATTATAAAGGAGTAAGATGAATGAAGACAAGTAAGAGGAAAAGCCCCTTGGACATTGTTAAAAACCCGAAGACAACGGGCCAACTGATTAAAGCTTTTAGGATGAATTTCGATATTTCACAGATGGATCTTGCTTCAATCTGTGGAATTACGCAGGCTAACCTTTCGTCAATTGAAAATGACAAACGTGAGATCGGCGCAGATGTTGCCTTGAGAATGTCTGCTGCTTTAGGGCTGGCTCCAGAGATTATTCTATACCCAAATGGATACGAATCGCATCCTCAGTTCCTTGAAACAAAACGCCGAGCCTCGGTTTTGCGTAAACATGGTTGAGGGCCGTAAAAGCTAAAGGATTTTCAAAAGGAGGTTAAGACTTTTGTTCGTTAAGGCCAAGGAAATCACAAAAAATAAAGTTATGTATCGGAACAAAGACGGTTCAACCGTGACTTATGTCGGCGGAAATCGAACATGGCGAAATCAAAATCCTGGAGATATCGGTGCAGGCTCTTGGGCAAATAGACATGGGGCAATTGGAAAGGCTAGTGGCTTTGCCGTTTTCCCAAATTATGAAATTGGCAGGAAGGCGATATTTGATTGGTGGTTGACTCCAGATCAGCGTGAGCTGTCAATTTGGAATGGACTTCATATGTTTCTGGGAGTGCAAGCGCCAAGCCAGGAGTTTCGAGTATAGAGTATGTGTCCTGAGCCCGGTAAGTCTTCTCCTCCTTATTTTCATCGGAAACCTGAAAACTCTATATGGTCACTACGCCTTATATGCGCCTCCTCAAATCACAAATGAAATTACAAATGAAATTACACTCGTCACAATATCGGCGGCAAATTTTCAGTGGTTAGAGGCCGCGATGTTGACCTAAATTTTTAATAAAAGTATTCTACATTCTTGAAACACAATCAATCGCGTATCTTTCTTTTGACTTTACTGGGTTTTAACTCTTACGCTTTTTATGGTTGGACCTGGGAGGGCCCTCCTGCACCTATAGGGAGCGGCCTTGTTAACCTCAACCGACCAACAACTTACTTAGAGAGTACAGGGTCTGGGTTTAGCAGCGTCCCCTTAGATGGCCGCCTAAGGGGTAATTTAGTTTTGCTTGAATCAAAAGAAGATACTTATCAAGTCAATTTCAAGACTGAACTCTTTCAACTCCCCTATAGCATTCCATTAAGCGGTTCAGGCGTGAATACACCCACTAACTTATGGGCCATTGATGTTGGAGGAAGCTATAGACACAAAGTCAATGATAGCCACGACTATGGGCTTATTTTAGGGATCGGTTCAGATAGTGATATTCCATTTAACAGCGTCAATGAAATCGACTACAGCGTTACGGCGACTTATCATTGGAAAAAGGATATTCTCCACTCCTGGCTTTTTCTTCTCAATTATTCGGCAACAAGGTCGTTCGCGCCGGGAGTTCCCCTTCCCGGTCTTGGTTATTTTATTATGGATCCCGAAAATCATACCCAAGTTTTTTACGGGCTTCCGTTCTTCTTTGGATGGGAGTTTGCTAAAGATTGGCAGCTTACGGCCAATTACTTTCTGCTCACAACAATGAACACAGAAGTCAATTATCGATTAAACGATAAATTTAAAATTCACGGTGGATTTCAGTGGGGCTCTCAGACCTGGCTAAGAGCGTGGCGTTCGGATTCCCGTAACCATATTATTTTTGATCAAAAGAAAATTTTTGCCGGCCTCGCATCAAGTATTGGTGAAAACTGGTTCCTGGACATTTCAACGGGTTTTGTCTTTGACGAACGGATCGCCGAAGCCTATTCGATTCTCTCTCAGAATATAAATTATAACTACTTGCCCGTGAGCATAACTGCCCAGGGCCAACTAGCCTACAAATTTTGATAAATAAACATTGTCTGCAACATCTGATAAAGCCTTCTGAAATAACTCAAGAAGATCTTCATGGACCCTTAACATCTTATTTTCCATAGGGAATATTCTAATACTCTTCCCCAAATTAAAGGTCTAAATAAAGTCTAAAAAAGGACTGATGATCAGATTACTCTTCCGTTTTAAATCGGACGCCAATTATAGATCTGCCCGGAAAGGGTTTGATCCACCTCACTTCGGCGAGAATGACCCGACGTCGGTTGAGTTTATCTAATACAATAGATAGTTTAATAGTCTCATTGACCTTAACCACATTGGTATTAACTTCCAAGCAAGCCCCTTTAGCGCTCATATTAGTCAACCTACTGTCATAGTGCTTCCCAGACTCAATAATGACTGAAGCCACTTGTTGGGTCGCATGACGAACAGATTCCCTAGAAAATTTAGGAATATTCTCCAGAAGTCGGACACAGAGCCCCGCAATATCTTTATCCACATTGATAAGAGATTTCTCGATGAGAATAATGTTTTTATCTTCAAAAATTGTATCTCTGATCCCCTCATCGGTCGTATCGGCAAAAACGAGGACCTGTGGAACATCAATCCCTTCGCAAATACTGCGAATAAGGGCCACTTGTACAATTCCAAACCCTTGAAAGCTAAAGACTACTGAACCGATGGCACCTTTTGTTAACAGTTCTCTAGCCACTTCACTATTGGACTCAAAATTTACCTTATACCCGGGAATTTGAGAGAGGCCTTTATGAAGCTTCGCGGCGGCTTCATCAGGTTTGCTGAACAATAAAAGATTTGTGATTCTGGCTTTTATGATATTTCTCCTTGATTGGCCCAACTAAAAATTCTAACCCCTTTTATTTTGGTAAACAACCTCGTTTCTAAAAAAGCTTTGTCTTTATCCCTTCTTTTTGAAAAAAATCTTTAATAGCTTGTCTATCAAGGGGCTCAAGACGCCATAAAAGTTTGTACAAAAGTTCAAGAGTCGCTTGGCCCTCCGGAGTACGAATGCGCTGGGTCAGATCCCGCACGTCTTGAGGAGCGTAGATATTTCTACGTTTTTCGTTGTTTTATCGAGTTGAACGAGAGTTCTGTTTAAATTTGTAACCAAGTGATCTAAGAGTTCAATGGTGTGGCCCACACTGCCCTCATTCTTAGAGACTATATCAAGAAGTTTACCCGCTAAGCCATACCCTTGAGAGAGAAGTTGATCAATTCTTGGAGGATCCTCACCTCTAACGACAGCCCCGGCCTCATGAATGGGTAAACTCAGTGAACCAGGTGTGATCTCTAAAAACTTCTCCCCAATGATTCCCGCCAGGTTTATAAAAAACTTGCTGTCGCCTCGCAAAGCTTCCTTTGCTCTTTTTGAAACACTTATTTTTATCTTTAACTTGACCTCGTTTCCCTGCTGGTCTCTTTGATCAGGGACAAACTCAATGCTCTCTACCTTACCCACCTTGATACCCATAACTCTGACGGGTGAACCCACTTCTAAACCACCGGCGAAATTATACTGAACAAAAAGGGCGTATGAGTTCGAAAATGGATTTACAACCCCCATAAGCCAAGCAAAGGCGACGACTGTAATTACAGCCCCTAAAAAAAATAATCCAACCCGTGTTTCAACTTTCATTTAATACCCATACATCAATAAAGATGACTAAATAGCCACGTTAAAATAAAATCGAGAACAATTATACTTATGGCGTTTGTGACAACGGCCAGCGTGGTGGCCCGTCCCACCCCTTGGGCTCCGTCCTCGCAACTCAGACCGTAGTAACAGCTCACAATGGGAATCACAAATCCAAAAACTGCGGCCTTAATCAGCGATAAAATTAAATCTTTAAACGACGCGAACCGATTCATCGCAGAAAAATACGTTCCCATAGAGTAGCTAAGATTTGAAATGCTCATGAGCATTGAGAAAAATACGCAAGCCCCATTGGCAAGAACCGTGAGAGCCATGGCCGATAAAATAGTAGCTAAGACTCTTGGCACGACTAAAAGTCTTATTGGATCTATTTGCAAAAGCCTCAGAGCCTCAATCTGCTCAGTGATGCGCATCAAACCGATTTCCGCTGAAATCCCCGCACCCACTTTTGAAGCCAAAAGAAGAGCCGTGATGACACAACCCAGTTCGCGCAGTATGAGAAGGGCCGCAAATCCCGGAACCATATTGGCCGTTTGAATCACTAACTTCATATGGTAGGCGTATTCCATGATTGTGACGACAGCTGCAAAGCTGATTGAAAACAAAATTATAGGGACGCTTTGAACCCCAATGGCATCGAGCTGAATTACAACTTCTTTTTTTCTCCATGGTGGAGATAAAGTCCTTCTCAATACATCCTTAAAATAGGTTTCAAAAGAATTTAGCTCGTCCACAAGAACTCCAACGATCGGGCCAAATAACTTGTAAACCAATCGACCACAACAATTCCAACCATGGTGATAAGCGCCGTCGAAATAACGCTTCGCCCGACCCCTCTTGCCCCGCCTTGAGTAAAATACCCCTTGTAAGTACAAACAGTGGCAAGAAGAATTCCAAAACTAAGACATTTGAAGAGTCCCAGGGCAATGCTCCATCCCGTAACAAAGTGTGGGATGGCGTTGAAGTACTCTTGCGCGCTTAGTCCTCCAACAATTTTACCTAAAGCCGCACCCCCAATGATGGACGAGAGAAGGCCCACCAATAACAGGATAAAGCTGCTCAGGACAATCGCAATAAAGCGTGGGACGACGAGGTGTTCGATGGGATCTGTACCGAGACATCTCATAGCATCGATTTGTTCTGTGACTCTCATGGTCCCAAGTTCTGCCGAAGTATAAGCCCCAATTTTACCGCTTAACATAAAGGCGATCAGAAGTGGCCCGAGTTCCCTTAAAGTGGCGCTTGTGGCGAGTCCGCCAAGAACGGTCAGCGCTCCAAATTCTTTAAGTTGAGAATTAAATTGAATCGACATTATGGCTCCAACAAAGAAGCCAGAAAAAGCCGTTATAGAAATAGCTTGAATCGTCACCCTATAGATTTGTCGAGAAAGATCGGGGCAATTTATTGACTTCGACTTGATGGTCTTTAAAATTTTCCCGACAAAGATCAAAATGCGGCCCAGTTCATTTAAAAAACCCATTTAAGCTAAGAACTCCTGAACAAGAGGAACCTTAGAGGTCCTAATGAGTTGTGGGTTAGACTCCTCAACGATCTGACCCTGATCTAAAACTACAATGCGGTCGCTGATTTCTAAAGCACATTGCATATCGTGAGACACTACAATGGCAGTCACCTTCAGTTTCCGCGAAAGTCGCCAAATCAATTTATTTATGGCACGGGTGATGACCGGATCAAGGCCTGTGGTAGGTTCATCAAAAAGTAGGTATCGGGGCTTAATCGCCAGGGTCCTGGCCAGGCTCACCCTTTTTTGCATTCCATAACTGATTTCAAAGGCCATTTTGTTTTCAACACCATAAAGCTCAACTAAACTCAAGCTCTCCAGGACCACAGATTTTATTTTTTCCTCAGAATAATGAGAGAAATGCCGGCGAACCCCAAAGGCCACGTTTTCAAAAACGCTAAGGGAATCAAAAAGAGCAGGGTGTTGAAAAACCATCCCGCACTTCTTTCGAATCGGAACATATTTTTCTTCCGAAAGGTGAGAAACCTCCTCTTCGTCTATCCAAATTTCTCCGCTGTCCGGCTTCAGTAACCCCACAATACTCTTGAGAAGAACGGACTTACCCGTTCCAGATCTCCCGAGAATAAATACAATTTCGCCACCGGAGACCTTCAAATCAATTCCGTCCAAAACTTTTAAATTTGAAAATTTTTTCTCAAGTTTTTTAATTTCAAGAGACATCCAGAAAGTCCCCTTCACCTCTGAGAAATTTCTGGACTCTGGAGTCTGGATACTCTTTCGCCTCTTTTGGTGAGCCGAGGTTAATCAAACGCCCCTCCATGAGGAGGGCTATTTGGGTTCCAACCCGAAAAGCCCATTTCATGTCATTGGTTACAATGACGACGGTTGAGTTAAATTTATTTTTTGACCTTAGAATGACCTCTAAAATAACTTTACCCGTGACGGGATCCAAACCTGCAGTGGGATCATCATAAAGAATAAACAGCGGGTTTAAAACGAGAGTTCGAGCTATTGCCAAACGTTTTTGCATCCCCCCTGATATTTCACCAGGAAATAGATTTAAAACGTGGGAGAGTTCGACCTCCTTTAATATGTTTTCAACTCTCTCTTTGACTTCGAGTTCATTTAAAGTCGAGGTCTCCCTCAGAGAAAAGGCTAGGTTTTCGAATACCGTTAGAGAATCAAAAAGCGCGTTTTTTTGAAAAACCATCCCGAGAGTTAAATTGACATCTCTTTGAACTCGACCCGCAGATGGTGAGATGAGTCCAACCATGGTCTTTAAAAGAGTTGTCTTACCAACCCCACTTGGACCAATGACGATCAAAACTTCCCCACGACGCACAGCAAGATTAATATTGCTAAGCACCTTCACACTTTTATTGAAGGAAACATCTACGCCCTCTAGTATACTTACCGACATAACGTCACGCGAATTTTGTTGATTGGTGCATGCGCCTGACTTACACATTCCAAGGAGGCCTTCATGCCAAGCTTTGAAAAAATAAAAATCCCAACCGGTGAAAAAATCAAAATCCACTCCAATGGAAAATTACAAGTTCCCGACTATCCCGTCATTCCCTTTATAGAGGGAGATGGTACAGGTCCGGATATCTGGAAAGCGTCGGCTCGAGTTTTCGATGCCGCGGTTGAAAAGGCCTACCATGGAAAGAGAAAAATTGCATGGTGTGAAGTTTATGCCGGCGACAAGGCGGCTCAACTTTATAATGGCAATTCATTTCCCGCAGAAACCCTTGAAGCCATAAAAGAATTCGTAGTGGCTATTAAAGGCCCACTTTCAACTCCTGTGGGCGGGGGAATGCGCTCCCTTAATGTCGCCCTCCGAAAAGATCTAGACCTCTACGCGTGCATCCGACCGGTGAAGTGGTATCCGGGAGTCCCCTCACCTGTCGTCGCTCCAGAAAAAGTGAATATGACTATATTTCGAGAAAATACCGAAGATGTTTATGCCGGTATAGAGTGGAAGGCCGGCACTCCCGAAGCCAACGAAGTGATTTCTTTGGTTCGCAGATTTAAAAAAGACATCCGAGAACTTTCTGCGGTTGGCATTAAGCCGATGAGCGAGTTTGGTTCCAAACGCTTAGTTCGTAAAGCCCTAAAGTATGCTATTGAACACAAGCTCCCCAGCGTCACCTTGGTTCACAAGGGCAATATCATGAAGTTTACCGAAGGAGCTTTTAAAGACTGGGGCTACCAAGTCGCTGCCACAGAATTCGCCGATCTCACGGTTACGGAGACAGAAGTAGGAGAAAAATTTAACGGCAAGGCTCCTGCAGGAAAGATTGTGATGAAGGATCGAATTGCCGATAATATGTTCCAACAGGCTCTTCTACGACCAGAAGAATATAGCGTTTTAGCAACCCCGAATCTTAACGGCGATTACATTAGTGACGCCTTAGCAGCTCAGGTCGGTGGTCTGGGGATTGCTCCTGGCGGAAACATTGGTGACGGCTTTGCCGTTTTTGAGGCCACTCACGGTACCGCCCCAAAGTATGCCGGTCAAGACAAGGTCAATCCCGGTTCAGTTATCTTAAGTGGCAATATGATGTTTGAATATATGGGATGGAAAGAAGCTGCAGAACTCATTGAAAAGGGCTTTACGAAAGCCATCGAAAAAAAGACCGTGACTTACGACTTTGAACGGCTGATGAAGGGAGCAACTCTATTGAAATGTTCTGAGTTTGCTGCAGCCATAATTTCCAACATGTAAGAGGAGCAAAAAAAGAAATGTCAACAAAGAGAAATAAAATCACCGTGGTGGGCGCCGGATTTGTTGGATCAACAGCGGCACATTGGGCCGCAAGCAAAGAACTGGGCGACGTCGTCCTAGTGGACATCAATGAAGGAGCTGCAAAAGGTAAAGCTCTTGATCTTTACGAATCTTCTCCCGTTGAACTCTTTGATTCAAGAGTGATTGGCACCTCTAATTACGCCGATACAGCGGATTCAGACGTTGTGATTCTGACTGCAGGGCTACCTCGAAAACCAGGTATGAGCCGGGATGATCTCTTAGCCACCAACTCTAAAATTGTAAAAGAATGCACCGAGGGGATCGTCAAATATTCACCCAACTGCATCATTATTGTCGTCAGCAACCCCCTCGACGCTATGGCCTACGTCGTAAAACAAGTCTCGGGGTTTCCGCGAAACCGCATCCTAGGAATGGCAGGGGTCCTTGATAGTGCTCGGTTTAAATCCTTTATTGCACAGGCCTGTGACGTGAGCGTTAAAGACGTTCAAGCCTTTGTTCTTGGCGGTCATGGAGATACAATGGTGCCCATGCCGAGACATTGTTCTGTGGGTGGGGTTCCCCTGACAGAAATGCTCGCCAAAGAGAAAATCGATCAGCTTGTTGATCGAGCCCGAAATGGTGGGGCCGAAATCGTCAACCTACTGAAAACAGGCAGCGCCTACTATGCGCCTTCGGCAAGTGCGGTTCAAATGGCTGAGGCTATAATTAAGGACCAAAAAAGAATCTTACCTTGCGCCGCCTTACTCGATGGTGAGTATGGAGTGAAGGGAATATTTGTTGGCGTTCTCGCTAAACTGGGTGCAGGCGGAATGGAAAAAGTCATCGAGCTTAAACTTAATGACCAAGAAAACGCCGGTCTTCAAAAAAGTATTGCTGCCGTTAAAGAACTGGTCGGCGCTCTGAAACTCTAAACTTAAGGATCCTCGAGTGAATATTCATGAGTACCAGGCGAAAGCCCTTCTCGCTAAGTTAGGCGTGACAGTTCCTGCAGGCAAAGTTGCGGCCAATGTGGCCGAAGCTGTCACGGTGGCAAAAGGGTTAAAAACACCCTTATGGGTTGTAAAAGCCCAGATCCACGCCGGCGGTCGCGGTAAAGGGGGTGGGGTCAAGGTCGTTAAGTCTATTGATGAAGTTGAAAAAGCAGCTACAGCCATGCTTGGAATGACCTTAGTAACTCACCAGACGGGACCCGAAGGCAAAAAAGTACACAAACTTCTTATTGAACAGGGTTGCAATATAAAGAAGGAATATTATGTCGGCTGCGTGGTCGATCGCGCCTCTTCTAGGGTGGTGATGATGGCCAGCTCAGAGGGCGGAGTGGAAATTGAAACCGTTGCTGCAAAAAACCCAGAAAAAATTCACAAAGAATATATTGACCCCGTTATAGGCCTTGCTCCCTTTCAGGCCCGCAAGCTCGCCTTTGAGATTGGAATGCCCAACGAAGCCATAAGCAAAGCCTCAAAATTCTTTTTAGCCCTCTATAACGCATTTATTCAGTACGACTGCTCCATAGCTGAAATTAATCCCCTTGTGTTGACCTTCGAAAATGAAATTCTCGCTTTAGATGCAAAACTCAATTTTGACGACAATGCACTTTATAGACACCCGGAGATCCAAGAACTTCGGGATCCAACGGAAGAAAACCCTGCTGAAACAGAAGCTTCAAAGCATGAATTAAACTACGTCAGTCTTGATGGAACTATTGGCTGCCTTGTAAACGGTGCAGGGCTTGCGATGGCCACGATGGACATTATTAAACTGGCCGGTGGGGAACCAGCAAATTTTCTAGATGTCGGCGGCGGGGCCGATAAAGAACGAGTGACCTACGCTTTTAAAATTATTATGTCAGATCCAAAAGTGAAAACAATCTTCGTCAACATTTTCGGTGGGATTATGAAGTGTGACATCATTGCTGAGGGTGTTATAGCCGCAGCAAGAGAAGTGGGGCTAAAAGTTCCCCTCGTTGTAAGGCTGGAGGGAACAAATGCTGACAAAGGGAAGGAAGTCTTGAGCAAGTCCGGAATTAAACTGACCGTGGCTGATGGAATGGCGGATGGAGCGAAGAAAGCCGTGGCGGCCGCTTCGGGGAGCATAAAATGAGCATCTTGGTCCATAAAAACACCAAAGTCATATGCCAGGGGATCACCGGCGCTCAAGGAACCTTTCACACCACTCAGGCCCTAGAATATGGAACAAAAATGGTCGGTGGAGTTACCCCCGGAAAGGGTGGAACAACTCACGTCAGTCTCCCCGTTTTTAACACTTTAGAGGAGGCCGTAAAGAAAACGGGTGCGACTGCAAGTGTAATTTATGTTCCGCCTCCCTTTGCCGCCGACGCGATCGAAGAAGCGATCTTTGCAAAACTAGAACTCGTTGTATGCATTACGGAAGGCATCCCGGTGGCCGACATGGTCAAGGTCAAGAGAATGCTTACAAGCCAGACGAAAACAAGACTTATAGGTCCAAACTGCCCGGGAGTAATTACGCCAGGGGAGTGCAAGATCGGAATTATGCCCGGACATATTCATAAATCCGGACGCATTGGGGTTTTATCCCGTTCGGGGACACTCACTTACGAGGCCGTTGGGCAACTTACAAAACTTGGGATTGGCCAGAGCTCTTGTGTTGGGATTGGCGGTGATCCCGTCAATGGCACAAACTTCATCGATATTTTAGAAATGTTTCAAGCCGATCCAGGCACTGATGCTGTTATTATGATCGGCGAAATTGGCGGATCCGCTGAAGAAGAGGCCGCTCTTTGGATCAAAAAGAATATGAAAAAACCCGTAGTCGCTTTTATCGCTGGAGCGACAGCTCCTCCCGGCAAAAGAATGGGTCACGCTGGGGCCATTATTAGTGGTGGGCACGGGACGGCCGAAGAGAAATTTGAAGCTCTTATGAGTGCGGGTTGCAAGATTGCACGGAGCCCGGCAGATCTAGGCTCAACACTTAAAGAAGCGATAGGGGCGTGACCACAAGGTGAGGTCACACCCCAACTAAGAGGAGAAGAAAATGACGGAGCAAACGCTGAGTATAATTAAACCTAACGGCATTAAGAAAAATGTCATCGGAAAAATCATTGACCGCTTTGAGAGTAAAGGGTTGCGAGTTGCGGCAGCTAAACTTGTAAAACTTGATAAGGCAAAAGCTGAAGGTTTCTACGCCGAACACAAGGCCCGACCCTTTTTTGGAGAACTCGTAAGTTTTATGACCTCAGGTCCTGTTCTCATTATGGTCCTTGAGGGTAAGAATGCCGTTCTAGCAAATCGAGATATCATGGGCGCCACTGACCCGGCCAAGGCAGCCGCGGGAACAATCCGCAAGGACTTTGGGGACAGCATGGGAGAAAACACGGTTCACGGATCTGACAGCCCTACCAGTGCCCATAGAGAAATCCATTACTTTTTTGAACAACACGAAATTGTCAACGGCGCTCACACTTAATCAAAAGATTACGTTAAATATCACTTCCCTCGCCCATGGGGGAAGTGGCGTAGGTCGCTATCAAGACTTCGTTATCTTTGTGCCCTTCACCTGTCCTGAAGACGAAGTCCAAGTTGAAATTACATCTTTAAAAAAAAATTATGGTGAGGGCCGCCTTGTCAATATCATCACTGCGTCTCCACATCGAACGCCTCCACCGTGCCCCGTATTTGGTCAATGCGGAGGATGTCAGTGGCAGCACATCCGCTACGAAGAGCAACTCAAGCAAAAACAGGGTATTATAGAAAGTGCCTTAAAGCGCACTGCAAGAGAAGAAGGCATTGAAATCCGGCCTATAATCCCGAGCCCTAAAGTTCTTCATTACCGGAATCGTTCGGAGTTTCAAATAGAGGGCTCAAAAATCGGATTTTTCGAAAGAGGAAGCCACTCCCTCGTTGAATTTGACCAATGTTACATCGCCGATCAAAAAATAAACTTGGAGCTCAAGAAACTAAAAGGTACCGGGTACCTTTTTTCTAAAAAAGTAAAGATCTATTTAAACCAAGACGAAATGGTCAGAAGTTTGAATCTTAATTCCCCAGGGGAAGACTTGGGGTTTTCTCAAGTCAACACTCTCCAAAACAAGAATATCCAAGACTATCTGATCAAAGAACTCTCTAAACCCCAGAAACATAATGGACAAATTCTTGATCTCTATTGTGGGCAAGGGAACTTTTCTTTTCCTCTCAATGACTTAGGTTGGAGGGTTCGCGGAGTTGATTCTAATGCTCAAGGGATCCAGGTCGCAAATAAAGCAGGTCGGTCGGGAGTCACTTTTTCAGTTGGAGATGTATCTTGTGAAGTAAAGAAGCTCTTGAAAAAGAAAGAGGTTTTCGACGTTATCCTCATGGATCCTCCCCGAACGGGGGTCGACAAAAATCTCCTCCCTCTTATTCACGAGCTACAACCTGAAACGCTGATTTATATAAGTTGTAACCCGACGACTTTTGCCCGAGATTGGGAGCGGTTCAAAAAAATTTCTCAATATAAAATTCATACCTTACAGCCTTTCGATATGTTCCCTCAGACCTTTCATGTTGAGCTAGTGGCCATAGCCAAAAAGTAAATTTCGCCTTATCAGTGACGCTTTTTGGAGCGCACCCGACCTGTCGATCAATTTAACTGTCTAAAATATAGGCACACACTTTGTACTAAGGGCAACCGTATCTCCGAGACAAAATCGAGATACCAAATGTGGAACGTATGTTGAAAATGAAACAGAGTATTATTTACATTCTCATCTTGAGTATTCTCTCTAGCGCCTTCGGACCTCAAACCTTCGCCTATGGCTCCGAAGAAAATCAAGCGTCTACCGCCGAAGCGCCAATTGTTGAAACCATGCCCCAAGAACCAGAGGAACCCTTAACGCAAGTTCCAGTCACGAGCGAAGAGGAGATTGCAAGGGACGTTGAAGAAATGTCCACCAAAACTGGGTCCTTTGGCATAGATCCAGAATCCGCCAGTCAAATTGAAAAAGCCCTCAGTACGGGTGATGAAAAAAAGATTGTGGCCAATAGGTCCGCTTGGGACACGCTCCAATCCATGATCACCAGTTTCGTTATCCTAGCCATAGGAGTACTCCAAAAAAAGGCTCGCCAAGAAAATCTTAATTTAGTTCCAGATAACGAAAAGGCTTTGAGCGATTCTGTATCGAGCCTATGGCCCGTTCTTAAGTATGTTCTTGCTAGTGTTCCCGGGGGCTTTGTAACCTATAAGATCAGTAAGGCTGGATCCAAAGCCACCGAGAGGTATGCAAATTATTTTTTCAGTACAAAAATGGCCGTTTGGATCTCGCGATTCATTCCGTTCTTTAACGCAAAGGCCGCAGAAAAACTCTTTAAGTATTTTGTTTCAGCTGGTTTGCTTTCAATCGGTTCAAACTACGTAAAAGGATTTGTTACTTTCGCCGTCCAAGAAGTTTTAGCTCATCCCGAGATGTTTGGGGGAGTCACCAATGAAGAAAGAGCTACTTTAGAGTACCTTCAACAGCAAGCAGGCTTTGGTTATTTTCTTATGAGTCTCGGGGGTATGACGACTACTCACTACGGGGATAAGGTCCTGCCTGGTTTGACCTCAAAAATTTGGGACTCAGAAACAAAAGCTAAATACGAAGCTTTCTTTAATATTGATTGGAAAGTTTTTAAGGCCATGTCGATCATTTTGGCTTGGGATAGCCAGTTAAGAACGGCCCTTTGGCATCATTTGACAAGGCAAGCTTTTCTCCAAGGTGGAAATGGACTCATGATCTTGGCATCGGTCATCTCTGATTTTATTAGCGAATCAATCAAGTGGTTGTCCGTCGAAACAGCAGCCCCAGCGGGTTGGGACAAACGAGCCTTCATCATTTCGGTAGTTGTAGGCCTTATTGCAAGCTTTGTCCCAGACCGAGGGAAAGATATGGGAACAGTCTACGCAAACGAAAAGTGGGCAAGCTGGCAGGCCGGCTGGGTAAAAAACAGGATAATAAATAAAGTCCTTGAAGGCTTTAACTACCATCAGCCTGAAGAGGGACTTGTTAGAGATCTAAAAGAAATCTTCAAGCGAGCTCAAAATAGCCGGGAAAACAGATTCGTGAAATTTGCTTACTTAGCTATGCTTTCATTACAAAGAACGGCCAACGTGAAAAATGATGAAGCGGGAATGCTAGCTCACCAAATTAGGCAAGCCCAAGGAGCCATTCCGCAACCACAAGGGTTTGGACAATGGTTGGACTACATTTTCAGGCAAACCTTTGACTTTATGCCAGATCGGGTTTCCATGTGGTGGGATAAAGGAGACGTCCCTTATTATAAGTCCGTTTTTCAAGACTCAATAAATAACATGATGCAAATTTATTTAGATGACACAGCTATTTTTCAAAAGTTCGCCGATCAAAATTGGCCTCCCGCTGCTAAGACTGTAGTAAGCGGTCAACTTAAGAACTTCCAGCAGATGGAGGTTTTCATAAACTATTTAAATCAAACTCTCTCTCAAGAATGGGGGACCAACACTCCTTCCATCGCCTACACTCAGAGCTTAGGCCTCCTTGAGAAAGTTTCGTTTTGGGGAATTAGGGAGTCAGACGTCCTTAAAGTCTTCATCAGCGGACCAACAGCCCACCATTAAGCCTTGATATTTGTTGTCTTTTTATTAAGCCTTTGCTAGCCATAGGGAATGGTAAAATCGACTTTCTTATGCGCTGCAACAACCATTTCAATTCTCGTTTTTTTTGGTTGTTCAAATAAAGAGCTTCATCAAGAACAAGCCCAACTTCATCTCCGCATCGGCACGGGCTTTTTAAGTCAGGGGAAAAACCCACAAGCTCTCGTCGAACTTCTAAAGGCTGAAGAACTGGATCCCCAAGATCCACAAATTCAGAACTTTTTAGGATTGGCCTATTATGTAAGAAAAGAATACCGGCTTACGGAAAAACACCTCCTAAGAGCTCTTGAGCTATTTCCAAAGTTTAGCGACGCCCGAAATAATCTGGGGCGACTTTATACGGATATGGGCCGATACGACGAAGCTATCACTCAACTTAAAATAGCGTCCAAAGACCTTACCTATCCTGTTCCTGAGCGCCTCTTTCTTAATCTTGGGTTGGTCTATTTAAAAAAAAATGATTACGATATGGCTCTAAATAGTTTTAAGAAGAGTATGGAGTCTAATACGCGATTTTGCCCAGCCTATAACTACTATGGACAAACCCTATTTCAACAAGGAAAGTATAAGGGAGCCATCGAGTCTTTTGATCACGCCCTTGCCCTCTGTAACAATAACTACGACGAGGCCCATTATTATAGTGCCGTAAGTTATTATAAAATGGGGCAGACAGAAAAGGCCATTGCGAGATTAGAAGAGGTGGAAAAACAATATCCCGAAAGTGAATATGCGACAAAGGCCAAAAATATGATTAGGACGATCCAATAAAGGTGCCATGAAAGAACTCGGTCAGTTTTTAAGAGAAAAAAGAGAAGAAAAGGGGATGTCCCTGGAGGAAGTCTCCGTCGCCACTAAGATCGGAGTTCGGGTTCTCTTGGCTATCGAAGAAGGAGATCTTTCAAAACTCCCCCCCAAGGCTTTTGTTAGGGGATTCATTCAGTCCTACGCAAAGTACTTAGGTCTCGACGTCAAAGAAATCTTAGACAAGTTCCAAGAGGCCGTTGGCACAACAAATCCAAAATCGATTCCCATTCCCGAAGTGAACCGAATAGAAGGCGACCTTCCCGGAGGGATTCGAAAAATCGTCACCGTCACAGCTATTGTTTTCACCATAGTTGCCATAGTTATTGTTCAAAGAGTGATCTCAAAGAGAGAAGCCGAAATGAGAAGCGGCGAAGTCCAAGCCATCACAGGGGACGACTCTCCTTTACTTTTAAAGGCTTCTCCCGCTCCGGGAACAACTCCCTCGCTGACTCCGCCGCCTTCGGCCACGGCTCTTCCAAGTCCCGTTGCCACCGCAAAAGAATCAGCGTCAACACCGCTTCCAACGGTCGCTGCAGCAACACTAAGACCTCGTCCCACGGTGACTCCGGCTCCTACGGCAGCGCCTACGCCGATGGCTGTTAGCACTCCCGAGGTTCAGGCAGTGGCTACCCCGGTCCCGACTCCTGAAGCGTTGGTCCCTCAAGAAATTATTGTCGAAGCTCTGGATAAAGTGACTCTGAAAGTCACAATAGATTCAAAAGCAGCTCAGGAAGTCCAAATGAACGCAGATCAGATTCAAACGTTTAAAGCCAAAGGCAAGATAAAAATTTTCACCCCCGACGGTGGAGCTATAAGTATTATTCAGAATGGGTATGACTTAGGTGTGCCGGGTAACTTAGGGCAGCCTAAAACGATGGTGTTTCCTAAATGACACTTTGGCAAATTTGGTTTTTGGCCCTAGCCATAAAAACAGCGCTCCTTCCTTTTTTACCCATTACTCCTGACGAAGCCTATTACTTTGCTTGGGCGAGGCATCCCGCTCTAAGTTATCTTGATCATCCTCCCTTCGTGGCGTGGCTCATGACTGCGGCCCTGCCCTTTTGGAAAACAGCTCTAACAGTTCGTTGGCCAGGTGTGTTTCTCAGTCATCTTGGATTCGTCCCCTGGTTCGGGATTTTAGATCGCTTGGCCTTCTCCAAGAGAGCTCAAAAATATTGGCTCCTGGCCATCCTTTTTGGTCCACTCACGGGGCTTGGCAGTTTTATTATAACGCCCGATATTCCTCTGATGTTTTTTTGGAGCATAGCTCTGTGGGCTCTTCTATGGACAATGGAGCAGCCTTCGTTTGAGCGCTGGTCTATGCTTGGCGCTGCCCTGGGCCTCGGCTTACTTTCTAAATACATGATGGTTTTGTTTTTTCCAGCAGCACTCATTTGGATGTTTTGGGACGGAAGACTTGGAGAACTTAAGAAGGTGGGGCCCTGGTTTGCTTTAGTTCTGTGCGGCCTTCTCTTTTTTCCTGTTATTTATTGGAATTACCTCAATCACTTCGCCTCCTTTTTATTTCAAACCAAGCATGGACTCACCGCTGAAGACTTCAAGTGGCGCTGGCCGATCGAATTTATGGGAAGCCAACTGGGCCTTATCAACCCTTTTATGTTAGTAACGGGGGTGTGGACACTCTCTCAAAAACCTTGGCGAAAGTCGCCGAAGTACAAGTTTCTCGTCGTTTTTGCGATGCTGCCCTTCATTTTCTTTGTCTTAACCTCGTTTAGAGCAAGAGCTGAGGCCAATTGGGCTGTCTGCGCCTTCCCGAGTTTTTTAGCCCTAGCCGTTCTTGTTGTGGACGATCCCGCCTATTTTCCCCTTTGGAAGAATTGGCTTAGGTCAGGAATTGCTCTGGCAGCACTTTTCATGGCTCTTATTATTTCGCACGCTATTCACCCGTGGCTCCCCATTGACAAAGAGAAGGATCACACCCGAATTATGCGGGAGTGGAGTGAAGATATTTCGGCTGTTAGGGATTTTCATCCCCTTTTTGCCCGAAGTTACCAAATGGCCGCATTTCACTCTTTTTATAGAGAAAAGAATAATGAGGTTTTTAAATTAGCAGGTCTCGACCGCATTGATTTTTATGATTTTCTCCAAGAGGCTCACCCAAAGACAAAGGGGTTTATAATATTAAAGAAAGAGGATCGAATCCCCGTCACACTTCTAACGGCCTTCGACTTTACAAATCCTCGAATCCTTCCCAGTGGAATGACTTTATTTGATTTGATTCCAAGGTCTGCATCGATTCTGTCTCCTAAGCCCCAACAATGAAACGTTGGTTCTTTATTGCCTTTATATTGGGACTCTTCTTTTTTACCGTCGTCGTGCTCATTTCTTCTCACTTAAGCTTTCCCCTCATTTTGCCTACAAGTAAGATTTTAAATACAAGATTCTATGATTACTCCGGCGTCACTCATGTGCATAGCAATCTCAGCACCGGAAGTGGAACCGTAGAAGAGATCACAAGAGCCGCAGCAATAACCCACTGCAACTTTCTGATCATCACTGATCTCAACCCTCTTACCGATGGTCACTTCATGGATGGATACCACGATGACGTCCTTGTCGTGTGGGCAGGGGAATACAGTTACCTCGGTGGTCACCTTCTCTCTTATGATATCCCTGAAGCCCGAAAATTTAACGGGCCCGGGCAAGCCCATATTTTCTTTAATGATTATTTAGAAAAAAAACCCTCTGGTCAGGGTTTCGCTATTGCGGCCCATCCTTTTCTTCCCCAACATGGGTGGGAGAATTTAAGTCTCTTAGGCCTGCGAGGGATTGAAGTCTTAAATCTTGAAAGCCTTTGGCATAACGAAATCATCCAGAAAAAACTCAGCGTTTTGTGGAGTTTTATAATTTTACCTTTCAATGCAGATTTAAGTTTTTTAAGACTTTCAGAAACCCCATCGCGGGAGCTCGGCATGTGGGATAAAATTTTAAAAAGAAAACCCTTTT
>Ga0207013_1102_pt1 | contig 21782 bp, 21 predicted proteins | sample Alteio_BWMinCont_55_FD_153501 | JGI IMG/M metagenome (GOLD analysis project Ga0207013, IMG submission 153501) | Enriched cells from forest soil in Barre Woods Harvard Forest LTER site, Petersham, Massachusetts, United States -... | ecosystem: Environmental > Terrestrial > Soil > Temperate forest >...
GGTCCACCCAGTTTAAATTCAATTTCGTGCTGAGACTTCGTATCGTTTCTGAAAATCTTCGACGAATCTCCGGCCACACTTTTGCCGATCATGGCGAGTGCATCGAAGTTTTTGTCTTGAGATTTCTTCGCCATTCCAGAAAGACTCGTGTCGATATTGCTTAATTTTTCAAGCGAGCTGAATTGTGCAAGCTGAGCTGCGAGCTCATGCCCTTGCATCGGGTTTGTTGGATCTTGGTTTTTCAACTGAGCTAAAAATAATTTTAAAAAGGCATCTTTGTCCATGTCGGGGTTGCCCACACGGCGCGTCTTGGCTGGGTCAACCCAGTTGGGGTCAGCGACTTTATTTAAATATTCACCGAGATCTTTATCACCGAGAACTTGATCTTTTTCAGTCGCGCTCAGAGTTTGCTTGCCGTCGCCTTTCATTGAGCTTTGCTGCTCAGCGGGCGACCAGGCACGTGTGTCTCGTTTAATACTTAACATCTATGCCACCAAATCTAATCTGCGAGCATCTTTTCGCTTCGTCGATGCCGCCGCGTAACTCGAATTGCCTGCGCGATCACGAGTTTGACTCGACGGTACTGACGGCCCCGAAAATTCAAACATTTCATGACGGCTTGAATTATTACGTTCTCTGAAATCACCTAAAAATCTTTGTTGAAAACCCTGCTCCATCTCTTGCTGTCTTTGATTCATCTGACCAGCAAGATCTTTCGGAGTATCAATTTTAATCGCATCTAAATGTATTTTATGAACGGCTAGAGAATCTTTTAACTCCCCTAAGCCTTTTTCTAAAACTTTCTTCGCCTCGTCACTTGCCGTCACCATCTCAACATTCAATTGGCCATTGACCATTTTGACTTTGAGACTAAGTTGGCCAAGCCCTTCAGGCGTTAGCGACATTTTCATCTCGCCGCCACCCTTGCTGGCCAAAAACTGTGCTTGCGAAATGATTTCTTTTACGTTGGCTTGCATTTCAGCTTGTGACGCCGATGCCGTGTTCACATTAAAAACTTTTTCGCCGCCGGCAACATTCTTCGCCTGATGATTGGGTTGCTGCAAACCTTGAAGTTCAGCTTCACCGTCTTTGTCATCTTTGCCAGACTTTGCCTCGCCATCGGCCGCGTGATCAAGAGCTAAAATTTTACCAGATGCGGTCGCACCAGCCGCTGCTGCCGCAGAACCTGTAGCATCGGCCGACAATGAATTCATTTTTGTGTTGATTGGCTCATTGCCATCGGCATCTTCGGCTGCATTTTCAGCCGCTGCCGCCTTAGCTGCAACATTGGCGTTCATGGCAGCCGCAGCCGCCGCAATAGAGGCCGTGCTCATGACTGGATTAGAAACTTGAGATTGCGCAGCATTCGAACCTTGTGCTCCCGGTTGAGCCGCTTTTAGAGTTTGCAAAACAGTCGGGCTACCCATGGGAGTTGTGGTGGCGGCAGTGGCACTGGCAGCTTCTGTTTCAACACCGGCTTGTGCCGCCGCTTGGCCACCTAGTCCCGCAAGAGCCGCTTTGGCTTTTGCATCACCTAAACGATCATTTGTAATCGGTTGCATCTCGGCCGGAATTGATTGTCCATTTGCATCTAGAATTTGATTTTGTTGATCCGCCTGTTGAGCTTTCGGTTCAGCCGGAGTGAACGGCCCCGTTCTAAAAAACTTGTCACTCATCGTATTTATATTTGAGCGCAAGTTCTGTAAGTTGGCTTGGTCTTTATCCATGACATGAAATTGCGCCTGTTGATTTGTATTAGAGAGATACTGCGCCATTCCAGCTGCAGCCATCATGCCGAGCATTTCGCCATAAAGACCCGCTGCTTTTTTTGAGTTTTTCGGGTCGAGCTTTAACTCGCTTATCAATTTGTCAGCCGTGTCTTCAGGGGCTTCGGCTAAATCTTGCACCGATAATTTAGAGAACGCCTCAACTAGTTTATCAGGTGAAACTCCAACTTCAGATTGCATGCGATCTAGAAATACTTGCATCGCCATTTGACGGGCTGATTGAACTTCGCCTTGCGTTTGCGCTTTGCCGTCGTCAACTTGATTGCCGTCGGTCTTGTCGGGCTTTGGTGCGCTGAAGCCAACTGGCACTACGGGTGTTTGAGTTGAATTGTCTTTTGGAGCCGATATATTCGCTGCCCCAGAAGAACTTGTCGGCAATGAGTTCGATGAATCAGCGCTCACTTGATTGTCGTTGCCTTTAGATGATGCTTGGGCGTTGGCTTGTGCCGCAATTTGATCTGAAGAAGACGCCAACACATTTGAAAATGAATCATCGGTCTGATTTTTTGCCGGACTTGAAGATAGGTTTATAGATGAGCTTACAGATGAACTAGAAACTGGAGTAGACGATGACTTCGTCGACTTTGAAGCCGCCTGATTTGCGCGAGACTGCACGCGACTTGCAGAAGCCTGCGCGACTCTCGTGAAATCTGGAATATTCGAATTTGCCCCTACGTTGTTCATACTACTCTTCTAAATATTAATCGCGTTTGTACCCAGTGAACTTCTCAGACAATACTCGTGCCTTCGTTGGATCTAATAAGTTTAAAATCTCTGCCGCATTCTTCTTTTTCATTTTGCCCAAAACCTCAACCGCAAGGTCTTCATTTAATTTGCCAAAAACGTCTGCGGCCTGCTTCGGTTTCATATTCGAGTAAAACTCCACTAATGTATTCACTCTCACTTGATCGACCTCGACTCGGTCTTTTAGAACATTCGCTACTTCTTCACGAATCTGTTCTAACTTTGCGATTCGGGTCTCGACCTCTTTCTTCTGTTTATGCAATTCTTCTTCCAACGACGTCAGTTCAGCTTCGCGCAGGTCGAGTTCTTTTTTTCGTTCGCTTAATTTATTGAAATGACTAAGCTCTTCATCAGTGAAACCCTTTTTTTCTACACATGCTGTCTTGCCAGCCTCAGGTTGAGTCTCGGCAGATTTTGGGTCTCCGGGTTTGGCAGGATCGGCAGATTTTGCCGCCGAATCCGCACCCGCAGTCGCATTAGCACCTGCCGGTTTCGCGCCATTGGTCGCACTTGATTTGTCACCAACCGCGTCTGAAGCCGCCTCAGCCAACGACATTGCGCGAACTTGAATACGTGAGATCCAACCTGAAAATACAGAGGGATAAAAATACCCAACACAACCCACACCTAGGCCCAGGGCGGCGACTCCGGCAAGAAGAGCTGGAAAAGTCGAAGAGCGACGAACCGCCTTTTTCACTCGTAAAGCTTCGCGGAGATAATCTTCAGCTGACTCAGCTTGCTCTTTCTGAGCTCGCTTGGTCGCAACTGTGACCTTGGCCGGCGGCGGATTGATCGGCCGCTTAGGCGCATTGGCTTTTACTTTTTTAAAGTGTTGTTGATATCCGTCTGCCATAATTACCTCTATATCTGGGTTCCATTTTTCATGTGATCTTTTTTAACCGCTGCCCGCATAATTGAAATATCATCGATCTCTTTTAATTCTTTCTTCTTTGCTTTTAACTTAAATTCTTCTTTTTGTTTTTCTTTGAGTTTTTCTAAAACTTTAAAGCTCTGCATTTTTTCAGTCAGTATTTCGAGTTTCTCTTCTGCAATTTGCATAAGTTCTCGAGCTTTTTGTCGTGCCCGTTTAATGAACTCTTGCTGGCCGATGATGAACTCTTCAAATTGGGCGAGGGCCTGGGCTTGAGCCCCACCTTTTGCCGCCGTCTTGTCAGCCATTTCTCGGGCGTCATCAACTTGCGAATACATTCGTTTAATGAGATTCAACTGCTCTTGAACATTCGCCTGAGCCAAATGATATTCACGCTGAGCCATGTCTTGCTCGGCTTTGCGTTGGCGCATAACTGTTTCAAGGCGAAAGCGAAATCGCATTGTTATCCTTTACCCACAATTGAATGCATAATTTCTTCGGTGGTCTGAAAACTCGACTCTTCGTCTACGTCTTGGCGCAAAAACTGATTGATTCGATCTATCAATTGTATGGCGCGATCGATTTTGGGGCTTGCGCCCGACTTATACGCTCCAATATTAATTAAATCTTCAGCATCGCGATAGATGGCGAGACTTTCACGAATCACTTGCGCCATGCGTGTGTGGTACGGACTCACCACATTTTTCATCACCCGACTGGTGCTTTGCAAAACGTCAATGGCCGGAAAGTGCGCACGCTGTGCAATCTTTCGATCAAGCACAATGTGACCATCAACAATTGACCGAACCGCGTCGGCAATAGGTTCGTCCATGTCATCACCTTCGACTAACACTGAATACAAACCGGTGATGCTACCGGCGCCGGCGAAATTTCCGGCACGCTCAAGTAGTTTTGGTAAAGCTGAAAATACGCTGGGAGTGTATCCTTTAGAAGCCGGCGGCTCGCCAGCACTCAATCCAATTTCACGCTGAGCCATCGCAAAACGGGTCACAGAGTCCATCATAAAAAGAACATGCGATCCACGTTTGGCAAAATACTCGGCAATAGACGTTGCTAAGTAAGCACCACGCATACGAATCAAAGGACTTTGATCGGACGTCACTGCGACAACCACAGAGCGGCTGAGACCTGATTCACCAAGGCTGTGCTCGATAAATTCTTTCACTTCTCGACCACGCTCACCGATAAGCGCAATCACGTTCACATCGGCAGTCGTGGCCCTTGCCATTTGGCCAAGCAATACTGACTTACCCACACCAGAACCGGCCATTATCGACATTCTTTGCCCACGACCAATCGTTAGCATTCCGTCGATGGCGCGAATACCCACACTCATGGGCTGAGTGATCAACTCACGTCGCATTGGCAATTCGGCCTCTGAATAAAGCGGCATCTCTTCAAAAAGATTTAGCTCGGGCAAATCATCGATGGGTTCGCCTAGGCCGTTAACGATGCGGCCAAGTAGACCCTCGCCGACACTCACCGTGGCCCGAGACTTCATCAATACCACTTTTGAGCCTAAGCCCACACCTTGCATTGATCCTAGAGACATCAATAAAACTTCTTGCCCGCGAAAACCCACCACTTCGGCTAAAAAATTTCTTTGGTTGTTCAGCGAGTAGATTTCGCAAATACTGCCCAAACTGCACCCGGGCACATAGGCTTTAATCAATAGCCCCGTGACTTCGATGACCTTGCCGATATCTTTTGTTAAAATCGCCTCAGCAAGTGCGCGTTCATATTTTTCAAAGTTCAGGGCGTGATCCATTAGGCCTTACCTACGTTCGGAAGTTTGGATTCAATCGCCTGCCATGCTTTTTCAACTCTTTGCTCAACGGTGGCGTCTATCGTGCCAAAATCAGTTTCAATCAAACAGCCACCACGACTAATTTCATCTTTGGGTTCAAATTTCACTCTTTCTAAGTTTTCAGCTTCTTTCATATTTCTATTGCGCAGATCTTCGACAAATTTCAAATCGCCTGGGTTCAGTCTAATTTTGATTTTTTGTGCGGCCTGAAGTTCGGTGACGAACTTATTTATCAATTCTAAAATTGGTTTTTCGTCTTGCGCGATTGAACGCATGGCGATTCGCTCAGCAATTCGATACACCATTTGCATAATGATCGATTCATATTGGCGACATAAATCTTCAATCAGAGAATTGAGGCCTTTTGTCGATTCATCTAAATGCTGAACACTTAATGTAAGTAACTCACGCTTCTCTTCGTAGGCCTTCTCGGTGCCCTCGATAATGCCGAGGTCATATGCTTGTTTGTAAGCTTCTTCTTCGATCTCTTTGAGCCTAATAAGCACCGTCTCTTCGACTTGTGCTTCGACTTGTTGCTTTCGTAATGCTTGCACTCCAGATTGCTTGGCGACAACGTCAGAGATAAGAAAATCCGATGACTTCGCAACTGCGCGGCTGACAAAATCTTTTGCGATCGGCGTGGTTTCGATTCGCAAGGCTTTTGGCTTGTGGTTAAACGCGATGTGCTCGGCATCATTTTTCTTATAGACATTACTCATACGAGAGAGTCCTCACTACCACCGCGAGCGATCAAGATCTTGCCTTCGGCTTCAAGTCTTCGCGCCACGTTGACGATTTCAACTTGAGCTCCTTCGACATCTGACAATCGCGCTGGGCCCATGTTAGACAGATCGTCTTTCAACAAGTTAGCCGCACGTTGAGAGATGTTCTTAAAGATCTTAAGCTTAATCTCTTCAGGCGCCGTCTTAAGTGCGAGCAATAACTTATCGTTCGGAACTTCTTTAAGAAGTGTTTGAATACCTTTGTCGTCGATTTTGACGATATCTTCGAATACGAACATCAATTTGCGAATCTCTTCGGCTAAGATCGGATCTTTCTCTTCGATTCGCGACATAATTGAAGTTTCTGTGTTCTTATCCATAACGTTCAACATTTCAGCCACTGGCTGAACGCCACCCAAAGAGGCCTGTTCAACGGTACCGAGGTTCGCAAGCTCTTGCTTTAACACGCGATCAACTTCAGCAATTAATTCTGGAGCCACGTGGTCAAGATTCGATAATCTGAGCACCACTTCGGCCTGAAGTGTTTCAGGCAAGCGTTTTAAAACCTCGCCCTTTTTCTCCGGCTCCAAATGCGCCAAGATCACCGCAATGGTCTGCGGATGTTCGTTAATTAAAAAATTTGAAAGTGATTTTGAATCGACGATCTCTAGGCTCTCAAGAGTTCTTTGCACTGGACCACTGGCAGCCATGTGACCAAGAATGCCGCGCGCCCGCTCTTCACCAACGGCTTCAACCACCGTATCTTTTTGCGTTGGCTTTTCAGAGAAAATGTAATCTTGAGTTTCACTGATCATTTCGTAAAACTCTTCAAGAACCTTTTTTGTGATCTCGACGGGCACAATTCTAAATTTCTGCATAGTGCCGAGTAACTTTCGAATATCGCCGTCATCGACGAATTTAAAAAGTAACTTAGCAGCAGCCGGGCCCAGGTAATTCAGCAGAATAGCTGCTTTCTCGAACCCGCGAAGTTTATCCCACGAAATATTTTCGGCCTTCTTTACGACTGGCATCTAATTCTCCCGCCTTGAAACCCATATGTTAAAAGCAGCTGACGATTTCTCGATATCTTGCTCCATAATTCCCATAATGCGTTCTTTAAGAAGTTCGCTCTCGGCCTTATTCGGATCAATGGCCTCTTCAAGCACCGGCAGAGCACCCGACATACCCGGAAGGGTGTTGTCAGAAGTCTGTAGCTCTTCAAGCTCTTCAATTGTTCTTGGCAACATGTCTTCAACTGTTTCTTGAAATGAATCGGTGATCCAACGCATGAACGGTTTCACCACGATGAAGAAGAAGAGAATGAGTGAGAAACCCAAGATCGACCATTTAAATAACGCGCGTAAGATCTTGTCGCGATCAAGTGAGTTCAAGAGTCGACTCGACTCAGTGAAGTCTTCACGTTCGAATTTAATATTTTCGATTCGAACTGAATCGCCGCGCTTGGCATCAAAGCCAATGGCGTTCTTCACAATGTTTTCGTATTTGGCGAGTTCTTCGGCTGTACGAGGCGCCCACTTCTCAACCATTTGACCGTCAGGGCCTTTTTCTTGGGTGGTGATACCATCAACAAGTACGGCCACAGACATTTTTGTTAACGTACCTGCAGCTTCTTGTACTTTTCGTTTCGTGGTCGGAACCGAAAAGTTTGTGGTCTTCATTTCTTTTTTGATGTTTTGTTGAAAGCCGACCGTACCGTTGTCACCAGCACCAGGCAAATTGGCCCGCGATCCCGGTATGCCTGTTGGATTGTTGCGCTGACCATCTAACATTTCATCTTCAGTGGCCTGAGATCTGATGGCTGTTTGATCCGGATCAACCGTCTCTTCAACACTGTCGGTCGATTTTGGATTTAACGTGGCATCTACGCGAACAATCACTTTGCCCGAACCCACCACGCGAGAAAGAATAGACTCGACTCGTTCTTCTGCCTGCTCTTCTTGCTTTTTCTTCATATCGGCCAGTTCAGCAGTCACTCCCGCTTCAGCCGAATAATTTTTTGATAAGACTTTACCTTTTTCATCAACAACTGTGACCTTTGATGGGTCAAGGCCTTCTACAGAACTTGATACCAGGTGAGTGATACCTGCCACTTGCTCAGGCGAAAGGGTCTTACCTGGGTTCAATTCAAGAACAACCGAGGCACTTGGTTGACCACCTTCTTCGAGAAATGTCTTTTTATTCGGGAGCGCTAATAAGACCTTCGACTGCTTAATGGCCGTCAGCGTATTAATCGCGCGCATCAACTCGCCTTGAATGGCGCGCTGATAATTGATTTTCTGAGCGTACGAAGTCACTCCAAAATCTTGCTTTTCGAACATCTCTAGACCCATGGTGCCAGTTTTCGAACTGCCCATCTCAGACATAATCGCCATCTGCGTAGCCGGCAGAAGATCGCGCGGCACCATGATCGAGTGACCGTCGTCTTCCATCTTAAACGGCACACTTTTCTTACGCAAATTTTCTAAGATCGACGGCATCTGATCGGCTGCTACGTTTGTAAACAGCGGCACGAAGTCGGTTCGCGTGGCCATTGTTAGAACAATCACCACGCCGACCATCGCAATCAACGTCGATATGACGATGGTATTTCGCTTTACCGGCGGCATCGAATTAAAGAACGATTTAAATTGCGCCGCTATGGTCGAAAATATCTTAGGCACCTGACACCTCTACATTTGGTTCAAAAAAATTCTTCACCTTAAACCTGCATCTTCATGACTTCTTGATAAGCTTCGATAATTTTATTTCGAACTTGTGTAAGTAACTTAAACGCCACATTGGCTTTTTCAGTTGCAATCAAAACTTCTGGAATATTCTTGGTCTTGCCTGTCGCTAATTTTTGCATTTGTGTATCAGCTTCAGTCGAGATCTCGTTCACTTTGTTAACGGCATCAGATAGCGTCGTGGCAAAGCTCTTAAATTCGCCTTTTGGGTCATTGACCGCCTGCGAATTGATATCGTCATTTCGAATTTGGGTATTTGTTCTACCCGTCTTTAAAAGATTTTCTGAATTCGAAATCGTCAAGCCATCCATGGCTTACTCCTTCGCCCGTTAGGGCTTATTCACGACCTAACTATCGACCAATCTCAAGTGAGGTCATCGCCATATCTTTAGTTGCCTGCATGGCCGAAACGTTCGCATCATACGAACGAGTCGCCTGAATCATATTCGTCATTTCTTCCATCAAATTAATATTCGGGTACGCCACAAAACCCTTTTCATCAGCATTTGGGTTATCGGGTTCATATTTCATCAAAGGTGCACCGCGATCGACATGCACGTCAGTGACTTGCACGCGTTGCAAATTGCGATCAGGCTCAGCTGTTAATATTTCGCCAAAGTTTTTAGTCTCGGGCATCGATTCGAAAACCACATCTTTACGACGGTACGGGCCACCCTCTGGTGTCGACGTCGTGTTGATGTTCGCAATATTCGAAGCAATGGTATTCATGCGCATTCGTTGCGCCGTCATGCCGCTACTAGAGATTCGCATTCCCGTTGAAAAATCCATTATCTAAGCCCTCCCTCAGTTGAGGCGTACGCGAGGCCGGCTAATTTTTTATTTATCAATTGCACAGCCGCGCGATAGATAATTGTGTTCTCGCTGAGCTCTGCCATCTCACGTTCAAGATCAACGGTGTTGCCGTCATTGGTCACCGTGATATCTGGGTTTTCGTAAACATCAGCCCCTACACTATCAATGGGCCCACCGGCCACCGGTATCTGCTCGGGGTGATCGGTGGTCATCTTGCCCATTCCGTCTAGATCAACGGCGCGAGCAAGCGCTTCTTCAAAATCAATTTTCTTAGCTTTGTAGCCGGGCGTTTCTGCATTGGCGATATTCGACGACGCCACCTGCTCTTTCAATTGCCGAAAATTAATCGAAGCGCCGAGCGCGTTGGTAGTTTTATCGAAAATAGAACTACTCAAGACCCACCTCCATTTTATATTCATTTATTTTATTACGGAGTGTACGAATACTGATCCCAAGAAGCTCGGCCGCACGCGTTCGATTTTGTTCGGTATGCTCTAGGGTTTTTAATATCAACAGCCGCTCGGCCTCTTCAACGGTCATGCCCGGGCGAATCGTCGTGTCACGACCGGCAGCTGCCGCGGTAAAGCCTTCGATGTGTAGATCTTGTTCAGAGATAACTGGTTTAGCCGTTAGAAGAACGGTTCGTTCAATCACGTTTTGCAACTCGCGAACGTTACCCGGCCAGCGCCATGATTTGATTTTCGCTAAGGCCGATTCATCAAGCTTCTTTAAGGCCAGGCCGTTTTCAGTGCATGATACTTCGACAAAAAACTGGCTCAAAAGCTCAAGATCACGCGGTCGATTTCGCAGAGGTGGAATTTCTACCGGAATCACATTTAGGCGATAAAACAAATCTTCGCGAAATTGATGTTGGGCGACCATGTCGGTTAATACTTTGTTTGATGCGGCGATAATGCGCACATCAACTTTAATGGCTTTTAATCCGCCCACTCTTTCGATTTCACCCTCCTGCAATACACGCAAGATTTTGGCTTGAAGTGAAAGTGGCAATTCAGAAATTTCATCTAATAAAAAGGTACCCTGATGCGCATGTTCGAATTTGCCGATTTTGCGTTGATCAGCGCCTGTAAACGCGCCTTTTTCGTAGCCAAAGAGTTCGCTCTCTAATAAGCCTTCAGGTACAGCCGCACAGTTCAGTGCCACAAATGGCTTTGAGGCGCGATTGCTTTTTGAATGAATATAGCGCGCGAGCAGTTCTTTGCCCGTACCGCTTTCGCCATGAATCAACACCGCCGCGCGACTTGCGGCTACGCTTTCAGATATTTCTAAGATCCGCTTCATTTGCGGATCAGCAGTATGAATAACCTTGGCTGTCATCTTGACGCCTCTTTCTTCACTTCAAGTTCTCCGCGGCTGGAATACGATTAATATATTTCTTGTAGGTGTCTTGCCACTGCGCCTGCTGCAACTTTTCTTGAGCCAGTTGCTGATAGAAAGTGCCAGTCTTTTCATCAAAGCCCGTCCACATTCTCTCGGCACCCTTTTGATCGCCCTCTTCAAATAGGATCAGGCCTGCTTTGTAGCGAACCGACGATAAAGGCTTCGACGATTCGTAAGCATCTAACAATTTCGAATAAGCTTCGACGGCCGCAAGCTTTTGCCCTTGGCCCAAAAGTAAATCGCCACGAAGCTCTAGAGCTTGTGACCAATCTTCGTCAGACACTTGGCCTTGGCTCGCTTTCAGTTGTTCGACTTTTTTCAAGCTGGTTTCAGCTTCAGCAAATTTTTTGTTGTTCAAATAAAGTCGAGCCAACTGTAAATTTGGCTTTACCATTCGAATCGACTGCTCAGGATCATCGGCGTAGACTTCAGCCAATTTCTCAAGATTTTTAATTGCCGATTTTGTATCGCCCATTTTTTCGGCCACCGTGGCACCAAGACGCACGCGCTCGATCTCTTCTGCTGGCTCCAATTCAGACTTGATATTCTTTAAGAAGTTAAATGCCTCTTGATAGCGACGATCATCGACAGCTACAGATGCTAATCTCAAATTCACCTGAGATTGACTTGGCAAATGCTCGTACACCTTGCGTTCTTTTTCTTCTTTGGTGCCGGCCATCGCTTTCAATTGGTCAAGAATCTGCTTGTAAGATCGCTCGGCCTCTTTAGGCACCCCAGCTTGCTCATATGCATTAGCCTGAAAATAATTGGTATCGACGCGATTGCTATTTTTTAGCCACGTCGTCGAGTACTTACCGAAAAAATTAAGCGCTTCAATGTAATTTCGCTTTTCAACTTGCTCTTTCAAAAGATCTGAAATGTTTCTTAAGATGCGCCCACGAAATACATCTAATTTTGCAGTGTCAGGGTGAGCTTGATAATAACCAAGTAACAGCTCTAGCGCTTCAGGATACTCTCTACGTCGTGACAACGCAGCCGCTTTCAATAAAGTCGTGAATTCATCAATCTGTGGGAGTGTTGATTTTTGCGAGATCTGATTGATTTCGTCTAGGGCCAATTTCTTTTCGCGCTCAGACATATCTTTCAGTGACTGACTCAGCATGCGTATGCGCGCCACTTCACTACCTGGACTTTTTGGAAAGCGAAAGTAGGCCTCGGTTAAAGCCCCTACGACTCGAGTCTGATCGGCTCCTAATATTTCAAGAAGTTCACCGATGCGGGTCAGGGCGTAGCCACCGTATTCATGGTTGGGATAAAGGCGAACAAAATCAATAAAGCCTTGCAAGCTCTGCTTATGCTGACCAAGCCAAAATTTAGCCTCACTCGAATTGTATTGGGCGTTCGGGTAAACCACATTGAACTCTGGATATTTCTTTTGTGCCTCTTCGTACGTTGCAAGTGCTTTTTTGTAGTCTTTTTGCTGAAAGTAAACATCGCCTAGACGATAAGTCGCTTCAACTGCTGATGCTTTATCTTTAGGATTTTTGATGACCTCATTGTATGTCGATATCGCATCTTGCGGTTTATCCAGCAACACTTCGGTTTCAGCGATAGCCATTTTTACTTTGTCAATTTCAGCTGAGTTCGGATATTTCTGTTCATAAACCATCAACTGACGTAGCGCTTCGGCCCCTTCATTTGATTTCAAATACGAATAAGCCAGCAGCAAAGAATTGCGCTCAGTTAAGACTGATTCTGGAAACTGATGATTTAAATAAGTTAACGTTGATCGAAATGCTTCGCGATCTTTAGTATCACCATCACGCTGGTAAACTCTTAGATGGGCCTCGGCCTCAAGGTTTTTAACAATCTCTTCGCATTTTGAATTTGGGTATTTCTTAACAAAATAGTTGAGCGTCTCAAAGAATGCGCCCCAGCGTTTTTTCTCAAATAATGTTAAAAGAAATCGCGCTTCTTTATTTTGCTGGGCCACTGCAATGTCATCGTCTGGCTTAATTTCATATATAGGTGGGTTAGCTGCCATTTCATCGAAGCGATTGAGCTTCAGCGCTAACATCGGAAAACGAATATAGATATTCTGTTGGCTCGCAATGATGGAGTCTTCTTTGATTTGGTAATCTTTTATTCTAAATCGGTCATAGTTGGGGTCTTCGCCGTCAAATACTCCCCGTTCAAAGCGAATATTTGAGGCTTTTTCACTGGCTTCAGACGGTGCGCCGGTCGGAACAATGGGCGAACCCTTAAGATCACCTTTCGGTTCCATCTTTAGAAACTCAGTGCTGGCCGGTTGTCGACTAGTGGTTTTACCTTTGCTGGCAACTTTCGCTGTAGTTTTTTTATCTGCAACATCTCTGGCTGCAATATTCTTGCCGACGGCAGTTTTTGCCGCCGCGCCTTTTGTTGCGTCATCGGCAGAATTTGCTGCCGGTGTGGTGTTATCTGCCGTAGCCGGAGCAGTCTCTTTAGACTTAGACGTACCCTTGTAAAAATCAAAAATTAACGACGAAGGTTGGTCGGTTAAGTAATCGAAAACTTCAATGTCTGAAGATGCAAGTTGAAATGAAATTTCGTACTTTCCGTCCGGAGCATTTTTATTAACCGTGATTTTTTTTATGAACGGGCAACTCCAGGTTTGTAAATCAACAATGGTGCGCTCGTCGAACGGAGGCAGCACAAGTGAAATTTTGTCGCCGGTTCGTTTCGGTGTATCGTAGACCCATTGTTGACGACCACGAAATTCGAGGTGTGTCGTGTCGCCGATTCGAGAAATTAATCCAGCGGTGCTTGTTTGCGAAGTTGCTGGTTGCGATGGGGGTACCTGTGCCCAGACTTGTGGGCCGCAAAAAAAGAGCGCGAGCGCGATAAAAGTCGCACCGAGAAAAGTCGAGCTCATTTGTTCGTCCTGAACCAATTTCACCAAGACCTCTTGTCATGATGTTCGGGTACACATTGCTACACTTGTCTTAAGCACATTTAGTGCCAATCAAGTCTCGGCAAAAATGACCGAGTAACGTCGAGTTTTTGAGTGCGCAACTTGGTGAACGTCGAGCTCAAAAGCAGGTACTTGTCAGTGTGTTGTCACTGTCCTGCCAAACCAGTGACGCCGACCATTTTTAGACTCGACTCTCATGCCCGAAGACAGAAGGCCCGATATATAACGGTACGCGTGAAGGTATTAACATCTATGAGTTTTTCAAATTTGAATCGCATCTTGTTTTGCAACTGTTTGATGGTGGCCGTCAGCACAATGCTCGGCTGCGTTTCGGTTAGCATTGGTGGCAAAGCGCCACAGAAAAGTCATGAGATGAAATACGTGGCGCCCGCCCAATCATTCAAAGAGAAAAAATCAGTTGATGTTGATGATTCTTGGCGCAATGAAAAGAACGGCAATACCATTTCTATTCTTAGCGAATGTGCCGACCCTACCGATCCTTCACTCGAGCAAATTCATAGCGGTATCATCGCCGAAATTGAAAAATCACAGGTCATCGAGAATCATCACATAGATTACAACGCCCGCGACGCCATTCACTCGGTTGTAGACGGACAAGTTGATGGAGTGCAAACCCGTTTTGAACTCGTGGTATTTAAGAAAAATAACTGCACTTACGTTTTGACCTACGCGGCCGTGGCGAAATCATTTGCCGACAATCAGCGCGACTTTGAAGAATTTGTGAAGGGGTTTAAAGTACCATGACCGCGCGAGCTGAAAAATTTTTTACTTTTGTCGGCGGCACCTCTCAGCTGTTCGGCCAATTTCTTCGCGAAGTCACTCGCCGCCCATTTTATTTTCATCTGCTCATTCAACAAATTCAAAGCATTGGGGTTCGCTCGTTGCCTTTGATTTTTACAGTGGCTGCCAGTGTCGGCATGGTGATGGCCCTGCAGTTTGGTATCGGTTTAGAAAAGTTCGGCGGCAAGCTGTATATTCCAAAATTGGTTTCTGTTTCGATCATTCGCGAATTGGGGCCGATATTCGCAAGCCTCATGTTTGCAGCACGAGTCGGCGCGGGCATCACCTCAGAAGTGGCATCTATGGTGGTCACTCAGCAAATCGACGCCATACGTGCGCTTGGCACCTCACCCATTAAAAGAATTGTTGTTCCGCGAATTCTTGCGTGTTTAATTTGTCTACCGTTACTCAGCATCATCGCAAATTCTGTCGGTGTGCTTGGCGGCATGCTTGTGGGCACCTTCGACCTTCGTCTAGACCCTGGTTTCTATTGGCAGAAAATTTTTGTTTCGGTCATTCTTGCCGACTACCTTTCTGGTTTCGGTAAAACATTTTTCTTCGCCATGTTTGTGGCATTACCTTCTTGCTATTATGGCCTCAACGTCGAGCGTGGCACGCAAGGGGTTGGCATTGCCACCACTCGGGCCGTCGTAACGTCTTCAATTTTAATTTTAGTTGGCGATTATTTCTTAACCAAATTTTTCTGGATATTTGAATCATGGAAGTAATTGAAGTTTCTAATTTTAAAAAAATGTTCGGCCATAAGGTCATTCACCGAGACGTCTCATTCGTTGTGAATAGCGGCGAATGCTTAGGGTTACTGGGCGGCTCTGGGGCCGGCAAAAGTGTGATCTTGCGAAGTCTTATTGGCTTAGAGAAACCTGACAGCGGGCAGATTCATATCAACGGCCTTGAGGTCACAAAACTTCCAGAATCTGACCTAAGAGATATTCGTAAGCAAGTGGCCTACGTTTTTCAAAACGGCGCGCTTTTTGATTCGCTGAGTGTATTTGACAACGTTGCCTATCCTCTACGCGAGCATACCAAACTCAAAGAGACCGCGATCAAAGAGCGAGTTCTTTCGATTCTTCACAGCTTTAATCTGCATGGCACTGACACTTTATTGCCTTCTGAGCTTTCAGGCGGAATGCAAAAACGCGTCGGTCTTGCACGAGCCATTGTTTTAGAACCAAAAGTGATTCTCTACGATGAACCCACGGCCGGTCTTGACCCCGCCAACACAATTAAGATTCAAAATTTGATCTTGCAGCTAAAGTCGACCGGCGTTTCGTCGATTCTTGTCACTCATGATATGGACACCGCCCTGCGCGTCTGCGATCGCATCGCATTTCTAGAAAACGGCATCGTTGACGATCTCGGTTTGGTCTCTGACCTCAAAAAGGACCCAGCCGAAATCTTAAATCTCTTCGTTAGGGGGCAAAATGAGTGAACCCGTTTCAAAACTTAAAATTGGTGTTTTCGTTGTCACTGGAGTGGCTTTATTTATTGCCTCAATCATTATGTTCAGCGGCACACGCAGTTTCTTGCACTCGTATGTTCCATTTCATGTTCATTTAAAATCGGCACAAGGCCTCGCTCGTGGCAGCGTGGTTTCGCTCTCGGGTATGGACGTCGGTAATGTTCAACAAATCAAATTTGACGACACCTCAATGATGGATGTTCGCGTTGATGTGCTCGCTGAAGTTGCTCACCGCATCACCAAAGATTCGACAGCTTCCATTCGCACTCAAGGCGCTCTCGGCGATAAGTACATTTACATCGTACCGGGCGGGCCCGAAGACACTCCACTTGCCATCGATGGCGATATCAAAACTGAATCGCAACAAGATCTACTAGAGATGCTGACGAGTGGTAAAGGCCCTGACCTTTCAGTGATGCTTGCGACAGTCAAAGAATTGAATCAACTTCTCAATTCTCTGAACAGCAACGATCGAATGGCCAAGTTGATCGACAACTTAGCCATGGCTAGCCAAGGTCTAGCGAAACTTTCGACTGAACCAGGCATTCACGATTCGTTCACGCATTTGAAAAGTGTTTTACAAAAGATCGACGATGGTAAGGGAACTCTCGGTCTTTTGATCAACGATCCGGCATTGCACGATCGTTTGATGAGTTTATTGGGGGATGAACCACGAAACCGTTATCTAAAGCCTCTGCTAAGAGAGGCCATCAAGCAAAACGAACAAAACCAGAGAGCACGCTAAGGCTTGTCACTCTGCAGATTTTGTTCGCACTAACGCCGTCATATTTGATCGGCGCCGATCTTTTTGTTGAAGCCCCACTCTCACTCCCCTCACATGTAAAGCCTGGCTCAATTGTATTTATGAAGTGGCATGACAATTATGAATCGTTACACATTGCCGATCATGAATTCACACGCGTTGGCGATCGTGCCATGGCAATTATTGAAACCAAATCATCAGCTACCATTGTCGGGGTCATGAATTTTCAACCCCACTACCCCTTTCACTCACCCAGCGAGACATTTTTCACCCACGACATTCACGTCGATTTAGAGAAAACAAACGAGAGCGTAGCGCTGCGATTGCCTTCTTCAGTGAAAGAACGCCTTTCGAGTTACACCGAAGAGAAAAAGTCGGCCGATCAAACCGCCATTCAAGAGGTTTTGACTCAGTCACACGGAGAATTCGACTATCACCAATGCTGGACTTTGCCCCTTGTCGAAAAATACAAAGAACAGCATAAAGTGGTCTCGGAGTTCGCCTCACCACGCACTCCGCCCAATGGTCCGACCTACTATCATACGGGCGTCGACTTTCGCGCCGGCGAAAAAACGGCGGTCCACGTTGCAGCTAACGGTCGCGTGGTGCTGACCGATATGTTTCCGATTTCGGGCAATATGATGGTGGTCGATCACGGTGGTGGGATTTTTACTGAGTACAAACACTTAAGTGAATTTCAAGCTCAGGTCGGCGATCGTGTTTCTCGGGGTGATGTGATCGGATTATCTGGCGCTACCGGCCGGGTTGAGGCTCCCCATCTTCATTGGGAGATGTCTTGGCAAGGAATTCCCGGAGATCCGAATCGGTTTCTTCGGGCTTTGGAACGGATTTGCGATCGAGAGTGAATCGAATCGACTTCACCCAGTTTCTTTGCCCAGCAAATTCATTGATCTTTTCACGCAGCGGCTTCACCAAAAATAACAACTCCTGCATGCGGGCGGCTGACTTCACCCAAACGTAAAGATCACCACTGATGAAGCTAACAGGCACTGTGTGTTTGGCCATTTCATTGCCGACGACCTCGGCCCAATTGCTCCATAAGCGCCAACGAACAAACTGCGAGCCAAGTGGAGTGTTTGATTTTTTAAGGACGCCAAGAAGAATTTCAGCCGACGTCTGCAGCTCGCTTTTTCGGCGAGGGATGCGCTTTTGATAGTCGGGTCTGTTGTCGTGGCCACTGCCATCGTCGAATTCGTCGGTCATGGATTGAAACTTACATGACGGTGAATACGAAATACAGTGGCACCCTTCGAGGTGGCGCCCTGCGTTCTGCTATTTCGGGCACTGAATCGGACGCTGCGAATTCATAAAGATCTGAATGTCGGCCAGTACGGTTTTTTTGGCTTGCTCAAGAGCTGCGATGTTGCGCTTATCCTTAGTGTCACATGTCGGACTATAAATAACTTCACGAAAATCAGGACTTTGAATGGTTCGTTGGGTGATCTGAGATTTATCTACAGCTGTGCCAAGTTCGTTAAAAACGATCAAAAGACTCGTGTCTTTTTTTCTATAATTGTACGTGATCGTCGCCTCAGCGTTGCAATCTGAATTGATAAACACTGACTACATATCTTCCGTTGGTAGTGGGCTGAGCTCCATACAGGTGTCTAACACAAGAACCACAACTCTGTCGGGCAACCTACTAGGTTACGTTTGGTTTATCTACTGTAATGATTCTGGTGTAACGATTCCGGATGTAACGATTCTGACTCAATGAAGTTTTTATCGTGGCAAACCTAGCTCTAGTTCAAACGGAACATACCGCCCCTGGGGCGGTAGAGCGCCTTCACCTTTTCTAGTTTATCGATCGGCTTGGAACGGTATATTCTGCCAAAATACTTTGCCCGATCACCTAGGTAAAATATCTCGCAATAGCGGGCCGAAATAGGTGTTTTCGGTCGTTTTACGTAGCTCATAACCTCTTCGCAACTGATCTTGAATTGTTGCGGCCCGTATAAATTCGCGAACATCTTCAAACTGAAGATAAGCCTCTTTTTGCTCTGGCAAAAACATTTTCAATTCATGTTCATAAGAATCTAAAAACTGATCGAGTTTGATCGAGTTAAATTTATAATATAGACCGGCGTCTGATCGTACGGCTTTTTGGTATTGGTGAATTGGTTCGTCATTCAATAAAATAAAAAATAACGTCTTACCGAGACTGTAAAGGTCAGAATAGCTATCTGACTTATGATTGATCGCCAATTCTTGAGCGACATACGCTGGTGTATACGAAGCTAAACTTTTGCCTGCTGGCCTAGCTGTATCAAAATCTATCAAACCGTAACGACCAGCATGCAAAAGAATATTGGCAGGCTTAATATCGTTATGATTTAACCCGACCGCGGCTAAACTTTTTAACTCGCGCAAAGCTTACGTTTCTATTGAGGGCGAAGATGATCTTAAATCTCTCGCCGGGAAATTGGCGACTTTGTCTGAGCCGAAACGAAAAATAGAAACACTAAAGGTTGTTCATCAACTCTTGATAGACATTTTGCGCGTGTGGTGAACCATCGAGCCGCCAACCTCAATCAAAATAGGTTCTGGATAGAATTCAAGTTCGTCTTTAAGGCCACTTTTTTCTACATATTCGTAACCCTGAGCCGCCTGTTCGTCGTCTAATACGTCGAAACTAAATGGCGCTAAAACTTTAAGAATCACGTCAGGTCTTTGATCACCAATAAAACGAGCTCTATATAAAAGATTGCGATCTGAACTCATGCTCGCGATCAAAGTTAAAGCCCCAATAGATGTTGAGAATCGAACTGGTAAATCGATATTTTTATTAACTCGACCACCCTGAGTGAGAAAATCATGACAGGTAAATGATCGGTTTTCAGTCAAGAATGCCGCTTCAGCATTTGCCAATGTCATAGAGCCGTATGTCAACAGGCTGATCAGTATGCCAATAAACGGCACTCTAAGAATCTTCAAAATAAAGCTCAGCAACATAGAAACTGGTTCAACCATATATGCACGAAGAATTGCAAAATTTAGGCAATACGAATCGATTTGCCTATATCGTATTTTCGGCAAATAGAGGCGTCATCTACGGAATATCGACACCCAATTGGACCATTCGACGTTTGGATCATACAACCGGCGTTTCGCAAACCGTACGCATAGCCATTCGGTCACAGGCATTTGGACAACGCGAAGAAGCGTCGATGGTGGAAAATCATGGACGACCGTTGATTCTTTTCAGGCAGACGTTGGCAGTACAAACGAAGCGTCATGCATCATCCGTGACCCAAAAGGTGACATTATTGTCGCCGGCAACATACATCGATCGGCGATAACTTTGCGAAAATATGTGCGCTGAAATGTTTCTTAAAACGTCGTCGAGTATTTCGCCAAGTATTCATCAATCATTCGGCGGGTGATTCCGCCGACATTTTCAAATTGAAATCGAATGCGTAACCAATCGGGGCCCGACTTGTTCATTTCGGTAATCTTGGTGGCCATCGAAATGGCTTTCATTTCAGGTGTACCTTGAATTTCTAAATTGCATGACATCCCAAGAGACAAATTATTCGCCTTCACTTCGGCGTCGATATATTGATAACCCAAAACAATCGAACGGCCGATCAGTGCCAGTTTCAACTCCAGCACAAAAATATTCATTCGCGTTTCATACCGAGCCATTCGATCTTTGTTCATTGATTTGGTGAGTGTCAGATCAAAATTTTGCGAAATCACCGCGGTGTCAGCGGCGACGGCCACCGGGCTCACGGCCGTCGTATCGCCGAGACTCGTATCGGTTGGCGCCGGAGCGACGCCCGAATTCTTCCAGTTAATATTTTTGTTTTCACGCAAGGTTTCAGCAAAAACTGAATCGCGCACGATGATGGCATAAAGTGAATGTTCGCCATAAGGCAACTTTTGAATACACACCCGAGCCGACGCCTGAAAATTGTTGTACGGAAAGCGATAGGTGACGTCTTCATGTGGAGTGAATTCGTAGTTCTTTAAATCGCCTGCCAAAGTAAACATTTTGGTGTCGCCGAAGAAAACAAAATGATCGAGTGGTTTGCCTGCAAACTCTTCGCCTTCGACATGGGTGAGCCAGGCGCGGCCAACGGGATTAATGTGCTGAACAACGCCATCTTCTGAGATGAGTATCACTGGATCCGAAAAAGGGTCGTACAAGCTGAAATCCATAGTGTTCTGACATCATTACAAATTTTTGCCAAATTCTCGACTCAAAAGAACGTGGTGGCAGCGGAGGTCTTGCGTTAGACCAAGCCTTTGGGTAAGACCGATCCAGACTTATATCTAGTATCTGGCAAGAAAAACTTAAAGCGCCCAATAGAGGTCACAGGAACTAACGTGGCAAATACGAACGAAATTCATGTTGTCGGTGGTGGGCTCGCCGGAGTCGAATGCGCCTGGCAACTCGCTGAACGCGGCCACAATGTCAGACTTTACGAAATGCGTGGAGTGCAATCGACCCCCGCCCATAAAACCGACCAACTCGCTGAGCTTGTGTGCTCAAATTCTTTTGGTTCACAAACTGACTACTCGGCCCCAGGCCAACTGAAGTGGGAAGCCGAAAAGCTTGGCTCACTCATTTTAAAGGCCGCGCGCGATGCGACCATTCCCGCCGGAATGGCTTTGGGAGTAGACCGTGTGGTTTTCGCTCAAGCCATTACCTCTGCCATTGAGCAACACCCACGTATCAAACTTGAGCGTCGAGTGATCAATAGCCTCGATGAAGTACCGCGACCGGCGGTGATCGCCACGGGCCCACTGACTCACGAAACGTTGGCGCTGAGTATTCGTGATCATTTAAAGACAGCTGAAGATGCCTCTGAGTTTTTATATTTCTTCGATGCCATTGCACCTGTTATCGATGTTGACACCATCAACATGAATGTCGCATTTAAGGCCGAC
>Ga0207013_1103_pt1 | contig 21611 bp, 18 predicted proteins | sample Alteio_BWMinCont_55_FD_153501 | JGI IMG/M metagenome (GOLD analysis project Ga0207013, IMG submission 153501) | Enriched cells from forest soil in Barre Woods Harvard Forest LTER site, Petersham, Massachusetts, United States -... | ecosystem: Environmental > Terrestrial > Soil > Temperate forest >...
GGCAAAATAACGGGCGCCATCAATACCGGCCTTTTAGTTTTGCTGGGTATTGAAGATGCTGATACTGATGAAGACCTTCAATGGCTGGCGCAGAAGATTGCCGCATTACGTATTTTCGGCGATGAAAACGGACTAATGAATAAAGCGCTGGCAGATATTGATGGCGATATTCTGCTGATCTCGCAGTTCACACTTTTGGCTCAAACTAAAAAGGGGAACAGGCCATCGTTTATCAAAGCGGCCCGTCCGGAAAAAGCCATTCCGCTTTATGAAAAAATGATTAAAGTATTGGCGGCGATAACAGGGAAAAACATAGCAACAGGGGTTTTTGGTGCAGACATGAAGATCAGTTTAACAAACGAAGGCCCCGTTACCATCATTATGGATACAAAGGACAAATAGACACGAATTTTCACGAATTAGTTCGAATTACACGAATTGGTCCGTTTATTTTGAGCATTGGGCCAAATCTGTATCACAACGATTCGTATAATTCAAAATAATTCGCGCAAATTAGTGGCCTTTAATTGCTTATGTCTCAAATACTGTTCAAGGAAGAATCTTACAAAATAATCGGAGCCTGTTTCGAAGTTCACAATATTTTAGGGCATGGTTTTAAGGAGTCTGTTTATAAGGATGCTCTTGAACTTGAATTAATCAGATTAGAAATTCCTTTTATAAGGGAAAAACCGTTTACTATTGTATATAAGGAACAAAAGCTTAAGCATTATTTCGTCGCTGATTTTGTTATTTATGACACAATTATTCTTGAAATAAAAATCGGGAGCTACATTGGCGATCCCTACATAAAACAAACGCTAAACTATCTTAAAGCATCCGGCCTTCGGCTAGGCATAGTTATAAATTTCGGTATGTCGTCGCTAGAGTCTCAAAGAGTAATATTCTAGAATAAGACTAATTCATGCCTATTTTAATTCGTGTTCATTCGTAATAATTAGTGTAATTCGCGTTTATTTAAAATATTTTATGGAAATCAAAGAAGCACAGCATCTTGTAGATAACTGGATAAATAAAACCGGTATCCGATATTTTAACGAGTTAACCAATACAGCCATATTGATGGAAGAGGTTGGCGAAGTTGCCCGCATTATGGCAAGACAGTATGGCGAGCAATCGTTTAAAAAATCGGATACCGATGTGAATTTAGCCGATGAAATGGCCGATGTGCTTTTTGTATTGATATGCCTGGCAAATCAAACCGGTATTGACCTGACCGACGCGCTGGAAAAAAACATGGAAAAGAAAAGCATAAGGGACGCCGAAAGGCATAAGAATAATGAGAAATTAAACCCTTAGAACATGAAAAAGTTAATGATTGTCCCTGTGTTATTTTTTGCGCTAACTGCTTGCAAACACAAAGATAAACTGGTTGCCGAAAGCAAAGTATTAAACAACGAGACGATGGCTGCACCGGCTCCGTCAGAAAAACGAAGCGAGGCAAAACTAGCGCCCACCAAAGATATTGTCCCCATTGAAAAGAAAATTGTAAAGGAAGGCGACATCAGTTTTGAGACCCGCAATATTTCGGAGACCCGGATTGCTATCACCAATTCGCTGAATAAATCAGATGGATATATAGCCGAGGAAAGTGAATCGAACAACAGCGATAATAACCGGAAAGAGTATACCATAAAAGCCCGGATACCGGCAAACAGCTTTGATAAGTTTGTAGATGAGGTTTCTAACGGCGCTGAAAAGATAGATTCGAAAAACATCAGCATGAAAGATGTTACTACGGAGTACATTGATATTACTACCCAACTGGCCAATAAAAAGAAACTGGAAGAAAGCTACCTGGCGCTGCTAAAACAAGGTAAAAAAGTATCCGACCTGCTTGACATTGAAGAAAAGCTTACCGACATACAAAGTGACATCGAATCGACCCAGGGCCAGCTCAACTATTTAACGAAACAGGTTGACTACAGCGAATTTGACATCACGTTTTACACCAAGCTCGCGGTTGTTGACGACGGAAAAACCTTTGGATACAAACTAACATCCGCCTTAGCTGATGGTTGGGAAATTTTAGGTGCGCTATTTTTCGGATTTATCGGTTTGTGGCCGTTATGGATATTAGTAACAGGGTTGTATTTGATTGTTAAAGCAGTGCTCAGAAAAATGCGGGAGAGAAGCGCAAAGGCACAGACAAGCTAGTGTTGTGTCACTCGTAAACTGACGATTAGTCTCAAGTCGAAAGTCTCAAGTCCTCAGTAAAGAAAAGTACAAAATTTGACCTAAGGCTTTCGACTAAAGACTGTTGACTTAATACTAGCCTAGTTTTACCAGCTTATCCCCATCAAGCACTGGAATAGCAGTTGTTATATCTATTTGCAAACAAAATTCAATATCCCGTTCAATGCCTAATTTTTCCAGGCGTTCACGATGGGATGTTTTTTTGAGGTATTGATTTATATCGTGCTTACCTAATTGATAAAGATCGTTGGCCGCAATCGCGGCATCATCAAGCTTAAAACTAAATTCTTTAAGCTGCTCCACTACTGCACCGGCAAACAGGGTATCCTCCAGGTTGAAATTGTTTTTCCAGCCGGCACAAACCAGCAAAATGTTTTCATCCTGTGATTGTAGCCAGGTACACAGCGCGGTAAGATTTAAAAATGACCCGATTACGATTTTTTTTGCCTTAATAGACAAATGCAAAGCATGTGTGCCGTTAGTGGTAGTTAGTACTATTGTTTTCCCTGCAACTTTTTCGGCAGTATATGAAAAGGGTGAGTTGCCGAAGTCAAACCCGTCCACCACCTTACCGTCGCGTTCAGCGGCTAACAAATAATTAAGGCCCTTCTCGCCGTAAGCAGCACACTCTTCTACCCGGGATACCGGTATAATCGCTTCAGCGCCATTTTCAATGCCATAGCAAATAGACGATGATGCCCGGAAAATATCGATAACTACGACGATGTAATCCTCCACATTATAGAGTGGGATCAGGGCAGGGCTTAGGCAAACGTTTATTTCGTTCATTGGTTCACTGGTTCATTAGTTCATTTGTGAATAGTTCAATAATTTCCATGTTCATCAGCGGTATTGGCTTGATTGTACACTTTACGGTAGTTGATTGTGCAACCGCCTGCTTAATACCAATGAACTAGTGAACTATTGAACCAATGAACTATTTAGTAAAAGGTGGTTTAACAATTTTGGCTTTAATCTTATTGTTGCGGATGTCTATAAATATTTCGGTGCCTTCTTTTGAGAATTCGGTTTTAACGTAGCCCATGCCGATAGCCTTTTGCAGGGATGGTGATTGCGTTCCGGAAGTTACCCTACCAATATTATTGCCGTCGGCGTCAACAATTTGGTAGTCGTGGCGTGGGATACCACGGTCGATCATTTCAAAACCAACCAGCCTGCGTTTTATGCCTTCCTGTTTTTGTTGTTGAAGGGCAGCCGAATTGGTGAATTCCTTATTAAATTTTGTCACCCATCCCAAACCGGCTTCCAGCGGCGAAGTAGTATCGTCAATGTCATTACCATAAAGGCAAAAGCCCATTTCCAGGCGCAGGGTATCGCGCGCGCCGAGTCCGATTGGTTTTATCCCGAAGGGCTCGCCGGCTTTGAAAATAGCGTTCCAGATATGTTCCGCATTTGCGTTATCAAAATATATCTCGAACCCGCCCGCACCGGTATAACCTGTGGCCGATACCAGTACATTATCTACGCCGGCAAACTTCCCTTTTTTAAAGGTGTAGTATTCCATTGTGGCCAGGTCAATATCTGTCAGGCTCTGTAAAGCTTCGGAAGCTTTTGGCCCCTGTATGGCAAGCAGAGAGGTGCGGTCTGAAATGTTTTTCATTTCGACACCATAGGTATTAAATTTAGATATCCAATCCCAATCTTTTTCAATATTGGAGGCGTTAACCACCAACATATAGGTTTTTTGGTCGATACGGTAAACAAGCAGGTCATCAACTATGCCGCCATCCTGGTTAGGCAGGCAGGAATATTGGACCTTCCCGTCATAAAGTTTTGCAGCATCATTGCTGCTCACCTGCTGTATAAGGTCGAGCGACTTTTCTCCTTTTAAAATAAACTCACCCATGTGGCTCACATCAAAAACACCCACCTTGTTGCGCACGGTTTCATGTTCGGCATTGATGCCTTCGTATTGTACAGGCATATTATAGCCGGCAAACGGTACTATTTTGGCGCCGGCTTTTACGTGTATATCGGTTAACGCGGTGTTTTTCATATTAAATTTAGCAGGACGCAAAAGTAATAAAATCATGTTTGAAAGACGATTTTACCTTTTGCAAATTAGATTGCCTCTATTTCATTTGCGCTCCATTAGGATTGCACCAATAAAATAATGATTTTCGCGTAATGGACCTGCTGCTGCCGCTTCAATTGCCCCCCTATCCTTTCAGGATCAGTGATCAAAACGGACAGTTAACGCTGTTTGACGAGATCAGGAAAAAGAATATTGTAATTACACCTGAGGAATGGGTGCGCCAGCATTTTGTTCAGTATCTTATCCATCAAAAACATTACCCCAAAACACTGATAAAACTAGAAGGCGGGCATAAGCTGCACGGCATGGCCAAACGATCAGACATTGTGGTGTTTAACCCTACCGGGGAAAAGATTTTACTGGTTGAATGCAAAGCACCGTCAGTGCCTATTGATCAAAAAACCTTCGACCAGGTTGCGCGCTATAATATGGTTCACAAGGTAAAATTACTGGCCGTTAGCAATGGCTTGCAGCATTACTATTGCCGGATAGATTTTGAGAACCGGGGTTATAAATTTATTGAAGAACTTCCCGACTATAAGGAGATATGATTAATGAACTACATTAACCAAATGCTGTATCTTTTCCATTAACTCTTCCGGCTTAAACGGTTTTGACACATAATCATTCATCCCCGAATTAAATACTTTTTCTTTAATATCATACAGAGCAGATGCCGTTAGGGCAATGATTGGGATACAGGCTTTTTTAGGATCTGCCAGCTTACGTATCTCAACCGCGGCATCAAAGCCATTTAATACAGGCATTTGCAGATCCATCAAAATGATATCAAAGTTGCCGTATTGCAATATTTCAATCGCACGTTCCCCGTTTTCGGCAATAGTTGGGCTGATGTTCCATTTTGAAAGCAGCTTTTTCATCAGCAATACATTAACCGGGTTATCCTCGGCAATAAGCATGCGCAGGGAACTTAAAGTATCCGTGTGATACATCGGGTTTTTTTCGTTCCACTCTTCAACACTTTCCGTCGATACCGGAAACTCCATGTTAAATGAAAACTCCGAACCTTCGCCAATAGTACTGGTTACGTGCATATGCAAGCCCTGCAGCTCAAGCAAACGTTTTACAATAGCAAGACCCAGCCCGGTGCCTCCATATTGCCTGGTAGTGGTAATCGATTCCTGCGTGAAAGGTTCAAAAATACTCTCCAGGTTATCTTTTTCAATACCGATGCCAGTGTCTTTAACTATAAAGCTTACGGTAACAGTGTTGTGCCTGTCCTCATAGCATTTAGCTTTTACCCATATATTACCATGTTTTGTGAATTTTATAGCATTGCTTACCAGGTTAAAAAGAATCTGGGTAACACGCGTAGGATCGCCAAAAAGCACTTTGTTTTGAAGCGCCGGATCAATTTCAAGCGTAAATTCCAAACCTTTTTGCTGGGCTTTTAACATTTGTGCACCGCAAATATTTTGCATTAGCTCAATCAGGTTAAATCGTATGTTTTCAAACACCACTTTGCCCGATTCAATTTTATTGAAATCAAGCACATCATTTACAATAGCCAGGAGATTATTTGCCGAAAATTTTAAAACATTAAGGTTCTCCCGCTGATCGGGCCTGGGATTGCCCATAATCATCAGGTTACTCATGCCAATAACCGCATTAAGCGGTGTCCGTATTTCGTGCGACATGGTAGAAAGAAATTCCGATTTTACCTGCGATGATTTCTCTGCCTTTTCGATGGCTAGTTCCAATCGGTTATTAAGTTCCGCCTGTTCTTCACTCTTTTCTTTAAGCTGCTTTATATTTTTGAAAAATGCACTGTAAAAGTGGCTATGAATAAAAATGATAATAATAAAGTTGGCAAACATGCTGATTATGATGGTTGTTTGATCAACTTTTTCGGGCTTGAGTGCTATAAAATAGTTTGCATTATATTCCAATACCAAAAACACAAGCACGGGAATAAGGTTTAACATGGAGTAAAATAAGCCCCACCCCTGCCCGAGCATATAAAAACTAAATAATATCACTAACAATATGACCTGTATAGTAATAATATCAACGTTTTGGATGGCGATGTAAACATTGTTAAGGTTAGTGAGCGTTGCCATAATAAGCAGCGCATGTGATATCTGGCGCCAGTCGGGCCGGTAGGTAAGGTATTTAAACAAGAAAACGAGACAACACAGAACGATACATGCAGTAATGATAAGCATTACCTGGTGCTGAAAGTACACACTTACGAGTAATCCGGCGGCGGCTACAAAAACAATCCAAAAACCATAATATAATAAACGAATACGAGCCTGATCGAGAACGGATTGTTCGTCTGTAAGTATGTTGTTGATAGAAAAGTTAAAAAAACTTATTTCCTTACTCATTAACTGTAGGGTATTACTTAAAATTCAGGATAAAAAACCACACAGAAAGGCGCGTGAAATTGCCTCACCTTTTACATATTCAATAATTTATCTTAAATCTTTATGCAATTAGTCAGCCAAAGCCGATAAGTTCTCTTCTAAAATTTTGAGTTTTGCCTCAGCGTCAGCCTTCTTCTTTAATTCAACTTCAATTATTTCCGGTTTTGCGTTGCTCATAAACCGTTCATTAGATAACTTAGAGTTAACAGACTTCAAAAATCCGGTTAAGTATTCTTTTTCTTTTTGCAGCCGTAAACTCTCGGCAATGGGGTCCAAATTTTCGTTCAGCGGTACATAAAACTCATCTGTTGATGCCAAAAAGCTCATTGCACCACTCACCTTATCCATAACGATATCGATGGCATTGATATTGCCCAACTTGGTAATAATAGGATCAAACTGTTTATATGGAATAGTTGAATTTACTTTAATGGAAAGTGTTAATGCGTCCTTAGGTGAGATTTGTTTATTTTTACGAATATTGCGTATTTGGGTAATAACTTGTTTAATAACTTCAGTTTCTGTTAACAACTGTGTATTTATTTGCCCATAAGTTGGTAATTGTGCAACAATACAACAATCATATATTGCACGTTCCCCAAACAATTCGTCGTGCCACAGGTCTTCCGTGATAAAAGGCATGAACGGATGCAGTATTTTTAAGATGTTTTCAAAGAAACGGGTAGTATATTGGTATGTTTCACGGTCAATGGGCTGTTGATAAGCCGGTTTTATCATTTCCAGGTACCAGGCGCAAAAATCATCCCATACCAATTTATAGGTGGTCATTAGCGCTTCAGAAAGTCTATATTGGGAAAAATTTTCCTCGATTTCTATTAACCCTTGGTTAAACCTGCTCTCAAACCACTCAATTGCTATAGAGTTACTGGATTTTAAGCTATCGTCAACCTCCCAGCCTTTTACCAATTTAAATGCATTCCACACTTTGTTGGCAAAATTCCGGCCCTGCTCGCAGTAACTGTCATCAAACATCAGGTCGTTGCCAGCAGGCGAGCACAGTAGCATCCCCACCCTAACACCGTCGGCACCAAATTTCTCTATCAGGTCTAATGGGTCGGGAGAATTGCCTAAAGATTTTGACATTTTGCGGCCAAGCTTATCGCGTACCACGCCCGTGAGATAAACATTCCTGAACGGAAGTTCTCCCCTGAACTCATGCCCAGCCATAATCATTCTCGCCACCCAGAAAAACAAAATCTCAGGTGCAGTCACCAGATCGTTGGTGGGGTAATAGTAGTTTATATCCTCGTTATTCGGATCCTTAAGTCCATCAAATACCGATATGGGCCAAAGCCACGAAGAGAACCAGGTGTCGAGCACGTCTTCATCCTGTTTTAAGTCTTCGGCTTTGAGCTTTCCGCTTTCAGCTTTCAGCTTAATTGCTTGTTCAAAAGCTTCCTCTCTTGTTTTGGCAATCACAAATTGGCCGTCGGGCAAATACCAGGCAGGAATTTGCTGTCCCCACCACAATTGGCGGCTAATGCACCAATCCTTTACATTCTCCATCCAATGACGGTAGGTATTGACAAATTTTTCCGGGATCAGCTTTATATCCCCTTTTAAAACATAATCCAAAGCTGGTTTGGCCATTTCATCCATTTTGCAAAACCATTGCATGGAAAGTTTTGGCTCAATTACAGCATTTGTACGTTCCGAAAAACCAATTTGCGATTTATAATCCTCAACTTTTTCCAGATAGCCATCCGCTTCAAGCAAAACAGCAATTTTTTTGCGTGCAATAAAACGGTCCTCTCCTACCAGTATTTTTGCATTTTCGTTCAGCGTCCCGTCGTCATTTAAAATATCAATAACCGGCAGGTTATGTTTTTGCCCAAGCTCGTAATCGTTAAGATCATGCGCCGGGGTAACCTTTAAGCACCCGGTTCCAAAATCCATGGTCACATATTCATCCAGGATAACCGGGATCTCCCGGTTAATAAGCGGAATCAAAACAGTTTTGCCATGCAGGTGCAAATAGCGTTCATCATTAGGATTGATACAGATCGCCGAGTCAGCCATGATGGTTTCGGGGCGCGTAGTCGCGACAGTGACGAAGCCTGAAGTCTGAAGTCCAAAGTCGGAAGTTAAATCCTGACTTAAGACTTCCGACCCAAGACTTACGACTTTATACCTTATATAATAAAGCTTCTGATTTACCTCTTTACGGATCACCTCCTCGTCACTCACGGCGGTTTTTCCCTGCGGGTCCCAGTTTACCATGCGGATACCGCGGTATATCAGGCCCTTTTTGTAAAAGTGTACAAAAGTATCAATTACTGCTTCAGACAGGTCATCGTCCATTGTGAAACGGGTACGGTCCCAATCGCAGGAAGCGCCGAGTTTTTTTAGCTGTTCGAGGATAATTCCTCCGTACTTTTCCCGCCAATCCCAGGCGTAAGCCATAAACTCGGGGCGCGTAATGTCTTTTTTGGTGATGCCGCGCTCTTTCAGCATGGCAACAACCTTTGCTTCGGTGGCAATACTTGCATGGTCGGTACCGGGTACCCAGCAGGCATTTTTACCTTTCATCCGCGCACGGCGAATCAGTACGTCCTGAATGGTATTGTTCAGCATATGGCCCATGTGGAGCACCCCGGTAACGTTAGGCGGCGGCATTACTATGGTGTATGGCTCCCGTTCATCGGGCACCGATTTGAAAAAGTTATGCTTTAACCAGTAACTGTACCATTTATCTTCGGTCTCTTTGGGCAGGTATGTCTTAGAAATATCCATAAAGTACAAAAATAGCTTTTTGCATGAATAGTACCCAAAATCCTTTCACTTTAGACTTGCAGCATCGTAAAAACATCCCGGGCATACGCAAAGCAGATGCAAGATATTGCGTCTCTACGTCTATACTACAACTGCAAAAAATCTTTCACCTTTCTACTTTCACCTTTCACCTTTTTTCCTTCAGATTTTGTTTTAATTAAAAATTTCATGCTTGCGAAATTTTATTAGATTTGCCGTCTTGTTTAAAACGCTTATAAACTAAATAATTACATATATAATTCAAGATGCAAGGTAAAGGGGTTGTTAAATTTTTCGCCATATTGCTGGCTGCTGTATGCTTATACCAGCTTTCATTTACTTGGGTGGCCCACAAAGTTGAAGATGATGCACAAAGACATGCCAAAGGTGACACGGCGAAGGTAAAGGTTTACCTGGATTCGATAGCTACCCAACCGGTATATCCAGTATTAGGTCACAATTATCAATACGTTAAGCAGCGGGAGCTGGCACTTGGTCTTGACCTTAAGGGGGGAATGAGTGTAACGATGCAAATCTCGTTGAACGAACTGGTAAAAAAATTATCAAATAATAATACCGATCCTGTATTTAACCAGGCGATTGCCGCGGCACAAGTTGACGTTAACACCAGCCAGCAGGATTATATTTCGTTGTTCGTTAATGAATACGAGAAACTTAGTCCCGGAGGAAAGCTGGCAGCTATTTTTTCGACCAAAGACAACCAGGATCGCATTAAATTTAATGCTTCCAATAGCGAAGTTGAAGCCTATTTGAAAGACGAGGCAGATGCTGCTGTAAAGCAATCATATACTATTCTAAATACCCGTATCGACCAATTTGGGGTTGCTAATGCTAACATCCAACTTCAAAAAGGAACCGACCGCATTTTAATAGAATTGCCGGGCATAAAAGAACCCGACCGTGTTCGTAAGCTTTTGTCGGGAACTGCGAAGCTTGAATTCTATGAAACTTATGATAATGCCCAGGTTTATCAGTTGCTTACAAACATTAACGGCATAATAGCGGCTAAAATAAAAGCTGCTAAAAAGGATACAACAAAAGCAGTAGCCCAAACATTAGCGAAAAATACAGCAACAACAGCCTCTAAAACACCTGCGGCAGCGAAGGATACTGCGGCAAAAGGTGCTTTATCTTTGTTAAGCAAGGTTCAAAAAAATGCCGGGAAAGATACCTCGGCGCTGGCTTTAAACAACAAATCACAATTTGCCGATCAAAATCCACTGTTCAGCATATTGACTCCGGGCGTGTATCGTGATCAGAGCGGCCAGCCTCAATTGGCGCCCGGCCCTATAGTTGGTAGCGCTTTAGTAAAAGATACGGCTAAAGTTAATCAATACCTGCGTAGCCCGGATATAAAAGCAGCTATCCCGCAAAGCATGAAATTTCTTTGGTCAGTAAAACCAGAGGACAAAACCAAGGTATTTCAACTATATGCCATAAGGCTTGCTGGCGCCGAAAACGGCCCTGTGTTAGCAGGCGATGTTATTAACGATGCTCATCAGGATGTTGACCAAAAAGGCAGCCCCGAGGTGATCATGGTGATGAATTCACAAGGTGCAGACAAATGGCGTAGTGTCACCAGTGTAGCTGCAGCAGATCAGAACCATAAACAATCTATCGCTATTGTTCTGGATGATAATGTTTATTCGGCACCTGTTGTACAAAACGAAATATCGGGTGGTGTTTCGTCTATTTCAGGTAATTTCACTGTAGAAGAAGCCACGGATTTAGCAAACGTATTAAAGGCTGGCCGCTTACCGGCTCCGGCACACATTGTTGCTGAAGCCGTTGTTGGTCCTTCGTTAGGAGCCGAAGCCATTCATGCAGGTTTACTATCAAGCCTTATTGGTCTATTGGTTGTATTGGTTTTCATGATAGCCTACTATAATCGTGCGGGTACCGTTGCGGTTGTTGCCGTTATCATTAACATATTTTTCCTGATGGGTGTGTTAACCAGCCTCGGTGCGGTATTAACTATGCCTGGCGTTGCAGGTATCGTGCTCACCTTAGGTATATCGGTTGATGCCAACGTACTGATTTATGAGCGCGTTCGGGAGGAACTTGCCCTGGGTAAATCCATAAGGCTGTCGGTAGCTGATGGCTTTAAACATGCCTTATCATCCATTCTCGATTCAAACATTAGCACCTTCTTAACGGGCTTGATACTGTTTGTTTTCGGTACAGGAACCATACAGGGATTTGCAATCACGTTGATGATCGGTATTGTTACTTCATTATTCTGTTCATTGCTGATATCCAGGATAATCTTTGAATGGATGCTGGAAAAAGGATGGGATATTAAGTTCTCCAATCCATGGAGCTCGCACACTTTTAAAAATGCTAATTACGCTTTCGTAAAAAAACGTTACATATTTTATATATGCTCAGCCTCTTTTATTGCCTTGGGATTAATATCAATGGCTACGCGGGGTTTTAATTATGGTGTTGATTTTGTGGGCGGCCGTACTTACGTTATCAGATTTGCCGATAAAAATGTAACCACTGAAGATGTTCGCCAAATAGTTGAGAAGAATTTGGGTCAGGGTAATAATGAAGTTAAAACCTTTGGAAGTGACATAAGCGTAACCACCAAATATCTTATCGACGATAATGCGACTAACGCCGATGCTAAAGTACAGGGCGCTTTAATCAAAGCGCTGGATACAAATCCGCAAACTCATATTACAAAAACTAATATAGTAAGCTCGCAAAAGGTTGCGCCTACAATAGCCAACGGACTTAAAAAATCGGCAGCCTTAACGGTAATATTCGCCATCATTATTATTTCCACTTACATACTTATACGTTTCCGTAAATGGCAGTTTAGTTTGGGTGCGATGATTGCTACGGCGCACGATGCTGCTATGGTACTGTCGTTTTTCTCGATATTTAAGGATGTGCTGCCATTCTCGCTGGATATAGACCAGTCATTTATAGCGGCCATATTAACGGTTATCGGTTACTCTATTAATGATACAGTGGTTGTGTTCGACCGTATCCGCGAGTTCCTGAACCTGCATCATTCAAAAACGGATGATCCTAAAACCGTAATTAACAATGCCATCAACAACACGTTAAGCCGTACCATCATTACCGCATTAACGGTATTGTTGATATTGCTGGTATTGTTCATTTTCGGTGGTGATGTTATCCGTGGGTTCTCATTCGCACTACTTATCGGCGTATGTTTCGGAACCTACTCGTCTATTTGCATTGCCACACCGGTAATCGTTGACTTTGGAAAGAAAGATTTGAGGTAGGTTTGCTGGTTGATTAAGTTGATTGGTTGACTTAGTTGATTGAGTTAGAAAGGATAAATTATCTTTCATATAAAAGAGAGGCCGTTTCATTTGATTGAAACGGCCTCTTTTGTTATGACAGCAAGGGTAAGACTAACGATTTTTTTGAATATCGAATAATGAATGTTGAATAATGAACACCGAAGTTCACTTCATCATTCGATGTTCAACATTCGATGTTCGATATTAAATTTCTAACTTATATCAATTCCCTTTTACCCGAGGCCAGGCTCCGGTAAACAGCTTCGACCACCTTTATATCCCTGATGCCTTCGGCGCCGTTTACCGAACTTTCTTTGTTAAGATTTACACAGTTTGCAAAATCGTCCATTTGTAGCGCCTGCTGCCTTGCCTGCGGGAATTTCATTGGCCCCTCGGGTGTGGTGCCTTTGATACCACCATAAAAGAAATTGGGGTTAAGGTCAACGTTGCCCTTTTCAAATTCCGCATGTGTGTAGCTGACTTCGTCGCTGTAGCTCGATCTGCAATTCGCGATAAATCCATTGGGAAACTCAAGCTGCCAGAATACTTTATCGTCGACTTCCTTAAACAAGGTTTGGTTTGTTTTTTCCTGCCGGGCAGACACCACCGCAACGGGTTCCATACCGGTGGTATACCGGGCCGACTGTATCGTATAAATGCCCATATCCATGAGGCTGCCGCCTCCGGAAAATGCCTTTTTTAAACGCCAGGCGTTAGGGTCCTGCGCATAGAAGAAACCGTTAGCACATTCAAAACTCTTTAGTTTGCCATATACCTGCTCCCTGCTGATGCGTATCAGTTCGGCAGTGTAAGGTTCAAAGTGCATCCGATAGCCTATTGAGAGCAACCTGTTAGCCTTTTTACAGGCAGCCACCATCTCCTGGCAATCCTTTACACTGAGCGACATTGGCTTTTCACATATTACATGCTTACCGGCTTGTGCCGCGCGTATGGTATACTCTTTATGCATAGATACCGGTAATATTACATATACAATATCAATATCGGGGTTTTGGGCTATGCTATCAAAATTCTGATAATTATAGATATTTTTTGTTGGGACGTTATATTTCGCTGCCCACTCGGCAGCTTTATCCGGATGACCGCTTACCAGACCGGCCAGGTAGCAATTTTGGGTGTGCTGCAATGCAGGCGCAATTTGTCCTCCGGCATACATGCCCAGACCGACAATGGCTATGCCTAATTTCTTATTTGGCTTGCTTAACGCCAATGCCGATAACGCCGGTGTAAGGGCAAGTGCGCCCATACCGATTGCACCGGCGCGGATAAAACCACGCCTTGAGAATTCTTGATCTGTTGCCATAAAGTAGTTATTTTAGGTTTATGGCGTCAAGTTACAAAATTTAGGTTTTGTATTTAATGTTTGGTGGATGAAAATATCACACGAATAATAACAACGAAAAAAAAAGGTGTCATGCCGAAGTACTCCGGCATAACACCCAAAAAAAAAAATAAAAAAAGCCTCCGCCTCCAGGCGGCAGATCCCTAACTTTCAATAATCACTTTCAAGGCCTTTTCTTTTGCTGCATTCCCAAATGTTTCATAGGCGTCAATCATTTTATCCAGTTTAAAACGATGGGTAATTAATTTGTTTGGCTGTATTCTTTTTGATTGTACTGTTTTTAACAGCATCGGTGTGGTAACGGTATCAACAAGGCGGGTGGTGATAGAAATATTTCTGTCCCACAGCGCTTCAAGGTGGAGTGTAACACTTTTTCCGTGAACCCCGATATTGGCTATATGGCCCCCTGCTGCAATTATCTCCTGGCACAATTCAAAGGTTGCCGGTACGCCAACTGCTTCGATAGCTGTGTCTACCCCTTTTCCATTGGTAAGACTCATTATCTTTTCAACGGCATTTTCAGCGGCGCTATTAATAGTTTGAGTTGCACCAAATGTTCTGGCTACTTCCAGTCGGTTATCATCCTGGTCTATTACAATAATTTCTGCCGGGGTATAGAACTGAGAAGTTAATAATGCAGCCATCCCTACCGGGCCCGCACCTACTATCGCAATGGTATCACCAGGTTTTACCTGTCCGTTTAAAACACCGCATTCAAAACCAGTTGGCAAAATATCACTCAACATTACCAATGCTTCTTCATCAGCGCCTGCAGGAATAGGGTACAAACTGTTGTCGGCATGAGGTATCCTCACGTATTCGGCCTGAACGCCATCAATCATATAGCCCAATATCCATCCTCCGTCTTCGCAATGCGAATACATGCCTTTTTTGCAATACTCACATTTGCCGCAGGAGGTAACGCAGGATATGATCACATGGTCGCCTACTTTGAAATTACTTACCGAGGTCCCAACTTCCTCTATTATACCAACACCTTCATGACCCAAAACGCGTCCTTCTTCAACTTCCGGCATATCGCCTTTCATGATATGCAAATCAGTGCCGCATATCGTGGTTTTAAGAACTTTTACGATAACATCAGTTGTCTTTATTATTACAGGCATAGCGTGATCTTCCCATGCTTTGTGGCCGGGGCCATGATAAACCAATGCTTTCATGCTTTTGGCTTTAGCTGCGAAGTTACCGCCATCGCCCGCCACATCTACTTGTGCCCCATTTTGACCAGGTGCTGCAACTTTTTCTGAAATTAAATTTTCCATAATCTTTCGTTTAATTGTCCTTAAAGTTATGGGTATTTAATACCGTTGTTAATGATGGTCGTTACTATAAAAAATGACATTAGGCACAAATTTGGTTCAGGATTTCACTGATTTGAATTCTATTTCACCGATTTGGTGGAATTTCATCGATGTAGTTTGATTATGCAGATTTTGGGTGGCGATTAGTAGCTGATCTCCCATTCAAGATCGTGAAACTTCTTCTTTAACACTCAACTCGTATGTTTCTGACCCGCTTCCGGATAAAACGCCTTGAGGATTCTTTTCAATGTTCCTATGAGAATTTACCGTAATCTCTTTAATAATATCGTCCAGTTCCTGGCATGAAAGAGACAAATAACTTAATAATTCTGCTTTGTCTTCGCTATCATGTTCTTTGATAAGCAGCGTGGTTAATCCCATAATTCGTGCAAGGGGTGCTCTTACTAAATGTGACTGCATCCATGAAATGTCGCGTAATGTTTTGTTTTGCTCTTCAATTTTCTGTAAATAAATTTTACTTGCGGTAACATCTCGTCCTGTAATACAAACGCCGCTAATTACGTTATCTTCATAAACCGGTGTGAGCGTGTAATGAATCCAATAAACAACTCCATTTGTTTTATTGTATTCCCTATCGTATTCAACAATTTCTCCATTATGAGCTCTGGCAATAAGTGCCTGAAAAAATGGGCGCCTTGAAGTTTCAACAAAGTTAAAAATGCTTTTACCTGTTTCAAATTCGGTTTCTGCGACATTTAATTTTATGTACTCCCTGGCTTTTGAGTTAAATACCTTGATAATACTTGCGGTGTCAAATAAGATAAAGCCATCTATTGCGCTTTCAAATATTGCCAGTAAATTTGATTCAGATTCCTTGATTTTTAAATTAGCATTTAATATTTCCTGCTCATTTTTTAACTGATTTGTAATATCGGTAGCGAGTACCAGCCTGGCCGGATGTGCGTTCACATCAATCGTATTACTCTCAATTCTAACATAAATATAACCGCCATCTTTTTTAACGTGTTGCGACCTCCCGTCATAAAAGTTTTTTGAAATTTTATTTTCTTTTACAATACTTTCAACCTCTGAAACTTTTTCTGGCGGGCGAATATCCCTAATTGTCATCGACAGGAATTCCTCCCGGGAATAGCCATAATTTCTTATTGCAGCCTCATTTATATCTAAAAACTGCAGGGTTTCCGTATCAAATAGCCACATAGGCAAAGGGCTATGCTCAAAAATGTTTTTATACCGCTCCTTTAATTTATCTTTATTTTTAATGGTCAACTGAAACCTTTCAAATATCTTGTGAATCAGTACTACAACAACAATACTTACGAAAACAAGGTTCGAGCTGAAAGCAATCCATCCTCCCACTGAATATTCGACAGCCAGCACGCAGTTAAAAAGCTTGAATTGGATGATTAATGCAAATAGCAAAAGCAACCCGGTATTTACCAAAATGGAATAATATGCCAGTGTTATCGGAAATACAAGCGCAATAAGGCAAGTAATTGCAAATAAATAAAATATACCGGGGCCAATATACCCTAAGTTATAAATAAGAAATATCGATAAAATATAAAATACGCCAACCACAATAATTTTTCTGTTTTTAAGCGGCCACTTATTAGCGAATGTCACCAGCATAACCAGCAGTAAACTTATGGTATCCACCATCGCAATAGCTGGATAGTTATCTTTTACCGCAATGAAAATTCCGGGAATTACCGCGATGAAACTCACCGGCAAACAATATAAAAGGAAACTCAAAAATAATTGATCCTGCCAATAATTTAATTCGCCCACTTTACGTAACTGGCCCGAATAAACACTCCCTTTTACAAGACGTTTATAACGTATCAACCATTTATTCATTCTCCCGCTATTAAAAACTTGTAAAGTGTATTTGTACGTTAACTAAATGTATTAGTTGCTGTTGATACCTGATTCAAGATTTGATTCAAAAGATTTTCGGATTGGATTATTGGTAAATTATGAGCTCAAACCGCTACTGCCAACGCAGCACACTTGTTATAATTCGGTATTTGGCAAAACACCACAGTCCACTTATCTGTTGGAATACGGGGACTGTCATTCCATGTTTTTCATTTTTAAATGAAAATCAACGTTGAGTTTGTCGTTGGTTTTTATCAGGCCACCTAATTTCCTGGGCGGTTTGAGGTTAAAATCAGAGAAATTCACATCCTGTGACCCCAATAAATGAATGTTTTTTTGAGCATCCACAGAAATCCGGTAATTGATATCAAACCGTTTGCGAATTCCGGCAATTTCAATATCTACCCTGCCGGTTATCGGCTCGGGCCTTATGCTTAGTACGGGAAGCTTGTTTAACGATAAAAAGCTGATATGAAGACAAGGAAACTCTTTTTGTTTCAAGGTTTTTTGAAGATCATGTGTCATGATGGAGTTATGGCAGTCAAAACTTAGAACCTTCAGGCTGACGCTGCCCGATAAAGCAATTTCCTTATCGCTTTTACTTTTATTCAGGATAAGGGTATCGGTTTGATCGTAAGCTAAAATCTCGCAGGTAAATTTATTTACATTGGTGCTGCCGTTAACGCGCAAGTTGCTGTTTTGGCTGATCACCCATTTTTTTGTTTCTGCCGCGGGGTTCATATGCTGGGGTAAAATAAAACTGGTTAGTAAAAGGAACAACAGGTTGATCCACAAGATATTTCTATATAGCATCTTCGTAGGGTTTTATCACGGATTAATTTTTGCAAATACCAGCCCGGCAATAATTGCCTGTACCAGCCCATATAAAAACCAGCTTACCACCATAACCACCGTGATATCCAAAGCGCTGAAAGATATCCACATAACGGGCAATAAGGCGATGACGGAATATACCAGACCAAATTCAAAGCCTCTTAAAATAAGTGCGCCTTTAAATAAGCCTTTGAACCTGTCCCAGAACCACGACAGCGCAAAACTGATAATAAACGCATGCAGATAGAAGAGCACATCCCTGCTGCCGTCAGAATTGAACAGCGGGTTATTATATTCAATAAACAAACCCGGGAAAAACTTCACTGCCAGGAAGAGGCCGCCATAGCTAACTATGAACAGGATACATCCTGCAATCAGCCCCGAAATAAGAATTTTTTTCATTTTTAAAAAGTTAAAATCTGGTGATATAAAGGTGATGTTTGATGAGGGAAGAACAAATGATAGCTGTCACCGGGTAATATGATGCGCATCATAATTCAGAGAACGGCCTAAAAACAAAACCCCCGGCTAATCGCCGGGGATTTTTGCTTATTTTACTAAGCATTCATAAAACAAACAATTAAAATCCGATGGAAGCCTCTATCATTACTCCTTTAAATTTGCCGCCGTTGAGGATATTATTAGATGGATAACCATCATATTCCTGGTTTACATATTCAACCTTTGTCATTATGTTTTTTGTTAAGAACCATCCAAGTGAACCTGCTTCCCTATTAACGGTAACATTTGTTGTCATCCCGGCAAGTTGGGCAGTTACAGTATTGTAACGGAAACCAATCCAGAAGTTTTGCTGGTCTGCAGGGAATCTGTAGATTAAATCAGCTGCGTATTGGGTTGCTTTGCGCTCGGTGGTTTCTGTAATGGCCCTGCCTTTAGCATCTTCAATTGTTCCGAAAAATTCAAGCCCCTGGTATTTTAAAAACAGGTTACCCATATACGTATGAATTTCTTCGCTGAAACCTGGGTTTAATCTGCCTGAAAACGGGCTGTAGTCAATCGCATCACTTAATGTTGTTCCATTTGCTACAGCCTGGTTTTCCATTACATTGAAATAATGTGATCCGGTACGGTCGCCGCCCATTAGTGTATTACTGTTATCGCTTTTAACTGAATAGAATGATCCTGTTAATCTCAACCTGAAATCTTTGTTAAGCTGTTTGTCGAAACCAATTTTTCCGAGGAAAGCAGGATCATATTTATTCAGCTGCCCTGTTTCGGCATCAATTTTAGTTGACGCAAGAACTGTTTCACTCAGTTCACCATCTGTAACTCCGCCCATAAGAAACAAACCAGATTTGTTAAAGTAGTAAAATTGGGCGCCCAGTTCTGTGGAAAACTCATCCATGATGTAGTTTTCTATAAATGGATTGTAGATAGTATTACCTCCATCACTTCTTCTGTAGTGCTGATCGCCGTAGTCAACGTCATTTTGGCCTATCCTGATAGTAACACTTTTCATGATATCATTGACAAGATCACTATGAAGAAAAGTTAATTTATCAAATTGTATGTAACCTCCTTTAACCCAGGTATCCTCATGGTGCCTTGAGGCCAGATACTGGGTAAGGTTCATCCGAATACCATCAGCCAACTGAACGTCGACGTTCAAATTTGCCATGGGCAGTTGAAATGCGTGTGTGAGCGGCATAAGGCTATTTACATTGCCGGTAAAGCCTGTTTTTGTTAAGGGGGCCGCAGTATTGCTTTGTCCCAGCGCCTGGAAAGTGAGCTCGAAGTTACCACCTACTTTAACCCTTAAGCCCGTAAATTTAACGGTATCGATTTTAGATGTTTCAAATACATTTATACCCCGCATATCATTCGGGCGATAGTACTGTATTGTTTCCTGAGCTTTTGCTCCGGTATTTATCAAGCTTAATCCTGCAATTGCGACTAAGCCAATTATATTATAAAATTTAGTTTTCATGATACTAGTTTTTAGTAATGAGTTGATTGTTTTTGTATAATAAGTTAAATTGTATAGTAAGGTCATTAGTTACTTTCATGGCCCCCAGCATAAAGCTTGGCGGTTCAATTTTGTAATCGGTTAATTTTATTTTTTGAGAACCAGTACAAGTAATTGTGTTATCCGGATTAACAACTGCGGTAACATTTAATACAATAGTTTGAGTTGCGCCTGCAATAGCGAGTTCGCCGGTTGCTTTAACCAGGTATTTGTTTTTTTGAAGTAATGTTATTACTGCCGAATTAAGCTTGTAAGTAATCTTAGGGAATTGATCGGCTTTGATGGTTTTGTAAGTTCTGCTGTCCATTGATTCATGCTCGCTCTTTAAACTTTTAGCATCTACAGATAAACTGAACGAAACCAGCGAGCGAAGGCTCCCCTCATCAAACTTAAATTCACCACGACTTTCAATAGTTGAAGAGGTCATGGTCCAATCATGTACGTTTGACGAGCCCAGCACTTTTATGGTGGCATCCTTGCCGGGAATTACCTTATAACTTGTTTGTGCTTTTAACCCCTGGGGTATCGCACTAAAAAGAATTGCAGCTATAATGATCGTAACGGCTGAAATCTGTTTGTTAAAATTTTTCATTTTTATTTGTTTTTTATGTTAATCAAATGTAGAGTGCACTCCCCGGGTAGAAAATGACGGTCATTGGGTATATAAATGATGCGCATCATTTTATAGATGGCATTTTCGCCGCAGCTTTACCGTATTAACCCATATTGTATGAAAACCATATTTGTTAAACCAAAACCCAAAAAAATAGGCGGATATGCAGCTTTACTGCGGCGGAAAATGACTGAAAAAAAGAGGAGCAAGAGAGTCCGACTTTTTTTATGTATTGATGTGAAACCGCAAAAAATTTATAAGCCTTATTATAAATTTTTCACTGTATACAAAAATGAAACCGTTGTAAACCAGGTTTCAACCAATGATTTTAAACCATTTCGACCAACTTATCTGAAAATAAAGGCTGCCTGCAGGTCAAACTCTACTGAGAACCTGGCTTTTTCTATTCCGGCCCACTATAGACCATTGTAGCAAAGCCGGATCGGTTGCCGGTATTATTAACAAAATTACCTCAGATCCTAACTTATTAATGGCGGTTGTTGGTATGCATAGTGCCGACGGGTTAACCACTTTTTTATTGGGAGATCATGCCAGTGAAATCATCGAAAATGCAAAATGTCCTGTTTTGGTTGTGCCATACCAGTACCCGTTTAAGGACTTCAATAAAATTTCATTTGCGAGTGATCTTATGCATAACAGCAATGATATTCTGTACAGCTTATATGGTTTAACTAGACATTTTGACTCAGAGGTTTTAATTACACATGTTACCGACGAAGGTTCTGAAGCCATAGAAGATGTAAACACTGAAATTCACTTCACTAATCCCGCTAGTACTGGAATTAATTTCCCAAAAGTTCATTACCGGACTATCAGGAACAAAAGTGTTACCGCCGGACTGGATTGGTTAGCAGAACATTCCGATATTGACCTT
>Ga0207013_1105_pt1 | contig 21138 bp, 26 predicted proteins | sample Alteio_BWMinCont_55_FD_153501 | JGI IMG/M metagenome (GOLD analysis project Ga0207013, IMG submission 153501) | Enriched cells from forest soil in Barre Woods Harvard Forest LTER site, Petersham, Massachusetts, United States -... | ecosystem: Environmental > Terrestrial > Soil > Temperate forest >...
ATTCTTGTCATGCTCTTTGAAAAGCAGTTCAGCAGGAAGATTAGCCGTGTATTGTACTAAAGCTCTTCCCTGCCGACCTGCTGTGTCTCTCGCTGTATACTGGTAGAACCCGCTTGATATGACCGGGTTTGCGCTCATGGTGCCGCTCGATTTGCCTTCACGAAATGGGTAAAAGGTCGCCGAAATGACTTCAACTTGAGCCGTAAATTGATCTTTTTCAACAAGCACCGTTGCCTTGAATAAGGTGTTATTAGACAAGAAACATTCGACGTTTGAAGTTTCAGCAGCCATCGCGACCGATGAGGCTCCAACTAGAAAAGCCGTGATTAAAAATATTTTCTTCATTTTTTTCTCCTTAATAAATTTAATTAAAGTGGACGTGAATATTAACGCCTCGACCGCCTTCGAGCGTTCTCAATACAAAATATCTTCCGGCGGGGTTGGTCATGATTGGAATGTCCTTGTAGTAGTTATAATTTGCGCCGTCTAATTCTGTAACTTGGCCGCTCCCTGCCCCGTCGACAGCTTGAAAATACTGACATTGGCCAACGTTTGAAAAATGAATTGCTGCTTCTTGGTAGGAGCTCGTAATCCAAACCTTGCCCCCGCATACTGGAACAACGGACGAACCATTATTGGCGTAGACATCAACCGTTTTGGCAAAGGAATATCCAGAGTTGGGTGGTGGGGGTGGTGGTGGACCTGAAGGATCTTCGCCAGGAGGTGGAGGCGGCGGAGGTGGAGGTTGTGAGCTATAGCCTGTTGTGTCTACAAGGAGTTTATCCCCTGATGGTCCACCGGTGTTTGTGAATTTTCCGTAATAAAGGTTTCCATACTCAAGAATGAAGTTGGGTTTTAAACCAATATCTTCATGGTACAAAACTCGGCCGTTAAACTTAACCTCTAGCCATCGGCATTGGGTGAAGCGAGTCTTCAAGATCGGGTTAGAACCTCCGCACTCAAGCCAAGCTGTTCCGCCGCACATATCGGTGCCAGCGTTAAAAGTCTTGCTTTCATTACAATGGATTGTTTCGCTACCGGCACTAGCGCTTATAGCCCACCCAGATGCAAGGGCTAAAGCGAGGCCGAAAATTTTTGATCGTTTCATTATTTTCTCCTGTCAAATTTTGGATAACTTCCCAAGGAGAAGGCTTAGCAAGGGTTAGGCCGCGTTTGCTGAGAGAAAAAAGAGAGTCCAAAAGTATCTAACTAGTTAAAACCTCTGCAATTATAAAAATTAAGATAATTTTATTTTTCCTGATGCTCGTAAATTTTTCTAGGAACTTACTAAAACAGTCTTAAAAAAGCCTGGACTCAAATTTTAAATTCTAAACACCGATTTAGAGGTATGGGGCGGAAGTCCGAGTTTGAAATTATTTTGAATAAAATCTTGCGACAAAAGTCTGGGGTTGAATCTGAAGCTGAAGTTATGAGCTCTCCTCTTTATGAAGACTATATAAGTAAAATCAATTTTCAATTTGGTCCGGTAGGTCTCAACTCTTCAGCTCGAATCAATAAATTTTATCCGAAGACAAAAATAGAAAAGGAGAATGTTTTAGTGCCGCCAAAGGAACCCTCTGCACAAAAAAGGGACGCAGATCAAATCAAAGTTGCGACTCAAAAGGTAAAGAGAAACCTGAACTTCGACCAAAAAGGTTCACTCAAGGTCTTTGCAATTTTTGGAGAAAATTTGACCGAATATTCAACCGATGAAGAAATCAAAATGGCCTATCGGCGCTTAGCAAAACGATTTCATCCCGATGTGAACAAAAATAAGGGGGAAGAGTTTAAAATGATTTCGTCAGCCTATGAAAAATTTATTTAACTCCTTTGGATAGGGCGACTCGGTCACCAAGACGGACGAAGGTCTCAAGGCCGGCCAAGGAATTCTTTAAAATCAATGGATCAATAAAGAATTTTCCGGGCTCGCCTAAAATGATAACGGTTGAGGCGCCGAAAAGAAAATAACCTTTCTCATCCCCTCTTTTGAAGTGATTTCCAACGTAGGTTTGAATGATCTTTCCAACGAAAATCGCGCCCACTTCTATATAGGCCAATAATCCAAAATTTTTTGTTTTTAAAATCGTGATTTGTCTTTCATTCGTTATAAAAACATCGCCTTTCCACCTTAATGCGACGGGGTTAACAGACTGTAGCCTTCCTTCAACTTTCCACCTGTCTACCACGTCCCCGTCATCGGGAAAATGGAAGCGATGATAATCGACAGGACAGAGTCGAGCAATAAGGGCCGGGCCCCCGGCAAAGGGTTGGCACTTGTCTGCATCCCCTAGCAGCTTAGAAGAGTTTAATGAATCTCCTTTGATCGGAAAATCCATTTTCGAAGTCACTTTATCGAACCCAAGGTAACGACCCTCGGCGAAAGCTGGCAAGTCATCTTTACAAAAAACTCGCCTCCCCGGTAAAAAGCGTCTTGAAAAAAAATCGTTAAAAGATCGAAATGGTCCCGTTTCAAATTCTTCAGTTTGAATATGGAAATTCTTGATAAAAGGTAAAATTTTTGACCTGCTTAAGGGCGAGTTTTGAAACCCTCCATAGAGCTTACTAAATATCGATGAAGACAAGACTTCAGAAAGTCTTTGTCCTATGGATGTTTCGTAGAGAAGCCGAAGGGCCCGATCCCCATAGACCGATTCTTCTTCGATTTTTTTAGAATAGGGATTCCAAAATTTTATTGGAGATGAGTTTTTCATTAGAGCACGACGCTATTTGAGTTTTGTTTGTAGCGCAAGACGAACTTTGTTTAAGACTTCGTCAATGGAGAGGGGTTTTTTTAAAAGGTGGAATTCGGTAAGGCCAATATCGGTAACAGAGAAGTTAGTGTCCGCAGTCATGAGAACAAAAGGGATTTGGGTTAAGATAGGATCTTTAAACTGTTTTTTTCGAAACTCAACTCCGTCCATGACGGGCATTGTCAAATCGGAAATTATTAGATTTGGTGCCCCATCGCTTTTTGCTGTGCTTTCTAAAAACTGCAGAGCTTCAAGCCCGTTACACACAGTGGTCACTCGATAGTTATCAAGTTCTAACACTTGTTTTAGAAGGACGGCTATAGCTTCATCGTCCTCCACAACTAGAATTTGAGGGCGTTCCACAGAATCCAGGTCAACTCCAATCAAAAAATTAAAAACTTAAGGCCATACTTTTTAATTAAGAAGTTCGATTTTGTAGTATAAATTTTGACTTAAGTTAACAGAGAGAAAGACGAAATGAAAGAAAGTAATTTTATGAATGACGCCATCAACCGCGTTCATGCTTTGTATGCTCCAGAAGCTTTTAAATATGCAGCTACAGCCGTTGTGGAGGGACTTTATAAATATTTTGAACGATCGATCATTCAAGAAAGGACGAGGGTGTGGAAAAACCCGAAGGATGTTCTTAAGATGGTAGAGGGTTTTTTGAGTGAAAACAAATCTAGTTTAACCCAGGAACGGGCTGAAAAAATTGTAGGGGTTTTTTTAGATAATGCTCATGTTCTACATTCGCCCCACTACATGGGGCACCAGGTTCCCCCGCCCATGGTGGCTTCGGCCCCCTTTGACTTTCTTGGTTCGGCGACGAATCAAGGGGCTGGATTATATGAAATGGGTCCGGTGTCCTCGATGGCAGAACGCGCGGTCGCTCACAAGTTAATGGGGATGATCGGGTTTAATTTAGATCAGGGAGACTTTATCGGGACAAGTGGAGGATCTCTCGCAAATCTTACGGCCATTCTAGCTGCAAGAAACCACAGATACAAAGATTTTTGGAAAAGGGGATTATCGTCTTCTCAAACCAAGGGGAAGTACCCTGCAGTGGTGACAAGTCAAGAGTCCCACTACAGTATTTCTCGTGCCATGGGAATTCTAGGGTTAGGCACAGATCAAGTATTAACCGTCCCGGCTGATTCAAAAAGAAGGATGAATCCCCAATCCCTCGAAAGAGTGTTGGACAAAGCCACCCAAGAAAATTGTGAAGTTTTTTGTATTATCGGAACGGCCGGCACTACTCCAACTGGTGCTTTTGATCCCCTAGATAAAATTGGAGCTCTTGCCAATGCACGAAAAATTTGGTTCCACGTGGATGGAGCCCATGGCGCCAGTGTTCTTTTCTCGAAGCAGCATAAGGATCTGGTTAAGGGAATTGAACTTGCCGACTCCGTTACGTGGGATGCCCACAAACTTCTCTTTGTTCCCTCTTTGTCGACCTTCTTGCTGTTTAAGGACAAGAGAGCGAGTTGCACCACTTTTCAACAGGACGCTCCGTACCTTCATACCGAAAGATCTGAGGACTACGATACCATTACGCGAACTGTTGAGTGTACAAAGAGATCTCTCGCGTTAAGTCTGTGGGCCATGTGGTCCCTTTATGGAGCTTCAATTTTTGAGGACTTGGTCGATGTCGCCTTTTATCAGACTAGAGTGTTTTATAAGATGTTAAAGGAGTCCGTGGATTTTATTCCTCTTCATGAGCCTGAGAGCAATATTCTTTGCTTCAAGTATTTTCCTGAGAAACTTAAGGGGGCTTCGGATTCCGCTATCTCCGAGTATCAACAGTTGATCAGAGAAGAACTAGTTAGAAGAGGCGAGTATTACACGACGGGAACGAGACTGGATGGTTCGTATTGTTTGAGAATTACTTTAATCAATCCCACAACCAGTAAAACCCACTTTAACGGTTTAATGGACGCTATAAGAAAGTTAGATAATCTCTAGCCCCGAAAGTTTTCAGAGTGTCGAGGGATCTTCGAAATAAGTTCGAAGGGTCCTTACCATATTGCCACCGTGCGCACCATCTATCACCCTATGATCAACGGTGATTCCGATTTGAAGAATGGGAGCAATTACAATATTGCCCTCTTTAACCACGGGTTTTTCCTCAATGGTGCTCAGTGAAATAAGGGCGGGGACTCGAGAATAGGCCACCAGAGGGGCAAAAGAGAGGCCGAGGCCGAGGGTTCCAACATTGGTGATCATCATGCTTCCAAAAGCGTCCCGTGGTGTTCCAAAAATCGGGGACCAAATATTTAATCCGTACAAAAGAAAGCCAAAAAGATCCAAAAGGCAACCCACAAGAAATGTGGGTAAAGATCCCATAATGTTCTTTGATTTTTTGTAGGTAGGGTCTCCATCAAATCTAACCTGGGTCACTGCGTCCTGCATTTCTTTTGCAATTTCTAAAACGGTCTTTTTTTCGGCGTCCCGGATGGTGACACCAGAAAGATCTATCCCCTTCATGTCCGTTGCCACTTGAAAAAAAATATCAACGGCTTTTCTAGGATAGAGGCGTCCCATTCTCAAAATACAGTTGATGGCAGGGTGTTTGGCAAAGCAGTTAGCAAGGGCTTTTCCTAAAAAATGGGTTATAGTGACTTTGACTTCTCCAGAATTCTTGTTTAAGTCGGCAATATAATTCAGGGCTTTTTGGACGTCTAAATCTATGGCTGCATAGACGCTAGGGTCTTTAGCCGTTCGCCAGGATCCAATAGCAATTTTTCTCCACGGAGATAACTTCAGTGGAGCACCCAAGTTTGCATTCTTCTCAATAAATGACACGGGCGCCAACATACCTGATTTTGAGGTATTTCGCGAGCTTTGAAATATTTGGTCCTTAGGCTGCTTTTTGTATTCGAGTCGGGTGAGAAGATTGCCCTTGAAGTGATTTTCGGGCCAAATGTTTCTGAGGGTCCTTAAATTCTAATTTCAAGAGCTCTTTTCGGTAGGGTTCTCTTAACTTGCCCCACAAATCATAAGTGGCCTGGGGTAAGGTTAAATTTTGAAGCTTTGAGAAAAGAGTCTCAAGGTCTTTGGGCCTTTCAGACGGTTTTTTCGAAAGACATCTTTCAAACAATCTGAATACGCCCTCACAATTTACTGCTTTGAGTTTTTTCTGAATTCTTCTATAGGAAAGGGGGTGAAGGTCGCTATTATGAAAGTATTTAATAAGAAGAGAGCCAAGAAACATCCCCATTTGATACACGATGACTCGCTCGGTATGGACTTTAGCGAACTGAAACTCAGGGGCAGCAAGTTCAGGAGTATTTCCGAGGAACTCTCTTGGGTATAAGCCGCTCGATTCAACCATAAGACAAGAGTCAAAATCGACGAGACAAGCGGAGGTGAGATCATCAGTGATTCGAAGGTGGTTATGCTTGAAATCTGTATATAAAACCTTTCTTCTATGAAAGGCGCACAATTGCTCGATTGTGAAGACCCATAAGGCCAGGGCTTGGTCAGGTGGAAATGATCGAGCAAAACATCCTCTCCCTGGAACGAATTCCATCGCGACATAAGAAAACTTTTTTTCTCCGACAAGACGTATGATTTTTTCTTTCGCGATTGAAACTCTTTTCGGGACGGCAAGGCCCTTTAGAATTTCAAGTGAAGCCTTTTCTCGGTCCACAATGTTTTGAATCATGGGGTCTGATCCGAACTTTACCTTTAGGATAAGGGGTGCGTCTCCAATTCCGTCGATTTTTGAAACGAAACAAGGTTCTGTTCCTGTCAGGACTTCACCCGGCCATTTCTTCTTGCTCATATCCTTTTATTTCGGAGTCCTTTATTCGAAGATAAAGGGTTTTCTATAGGATAAGCCTTAGACCTAAGTCCTAGAAAGTTGCAATGGAGTAGGCTTCGGCTTTGGCAATATCGTCCCAAGCACTCGCATACTGTTGTAGCTTTGGGGTTTTTGCGACCACTGCTTTTAGAGCGTCATCTTTTTGTTTCTTTTTGCCTACCAAATTCAGGCTTGGGTTCTTAAACCCTTTGTCCTGCCCAGCATAAACTTTGTAACTGTTTTGCAGGTTAAAATAATCTTCTTGCGCTTGTCGGAGGTGTTCAGGACTTGTCTTTCCGTAATCTTCTAGGTTTTTTATCCTGCGGGAGAATAGCTCCAGTCTATAGGGTAGTGCCACATCGCGAATCATTTCAAAGTGCTCTGCGGTATAAGCTCTATTCGTCGATCCGGGATTTCCTGAAACAAAGACAAGCTCATTTTCTATAGCTCCGTTAAGATTCCATTTCAAGTAATCCTTGGGTTTTACGGCAATTCTGAAGCTCCCGGGCCCTTTCCCTAAAACCTAATGATTTATTTTCACGAAGCAGACTTAGAATAATTATCGTTTTTTATTTCAGATTTTGCAAAGAAACCGTTGTGGCCGCGGGTAATTTGGCTTCAGAATTGGACCTGGGATGCTGTCGCGCCAAGTTATTTTTTGCGGCAAGAGTGATTCCAAGTCGGACATGTCTTTATTTTGCCAGCTCGGCCACCTTTGAATTTATTTCTTCTTATTTTATCGATTCGCGGGGAGAGTATGTTAACGTGTCTAATGTCACTTTTGGAAAAAACTCTCAATCCCCCTCGTTACGGTTTTGAGCGAGATGGAATTCTATATCACGCCACACATTCAGAAATAATAGGTGAGTTTTTCTTTAGATTAAATATCTTCGAGTCAAAGAAAAACTGGCTCCCATTGTTTAGCTGGGTCACGAGCTTAAGTTTTATTGTGCCATTAATATTTTTTTTCACGCGCTACTGGTCTTGGAAGCTTGCGTGTCTAGGTTTCGTTTACAGTATGGTCATTCTTGGGAGCCACGGAACATTTTGGTTACACCGATATTCCACCCATCGCGCATTTAGATTTAAAAACAAGCTTTTTAGAAACGTTTGTCGAAATCTAGTCATTAAAATTGTACCCGAAGAAGTGTATGTCATTTCTCATCATGTCCATCACAAGCTGGCGGAAAAGCCCGGTGATCCCTACAATGCCTATTGCGGATGGCTTTATTGTTTTTTAGCAGATGTAAACCATCAAGGGATAAATAGAGACTTATCCCAAAGAGAATACCTTGTTCTTTGCGGAATGCTAGAGCACACGGGAGTTCAACTTAATAGTTACAGTGATTATCGAAAATGGGGGTCGCTCTGTCATCCGGGCTGGACCATTTTCCATTATTTAATAAATTGGTCTTTTTGGTACTTGGTCTTCTTCCTTCTAGGAGGCCATGCTCTGGCTACAGCATTATTTGGCTTTGCGGGAGTTTGGGCTATTGGTATTAGAACCTTTAACTACGAAGGTCATGGACGAGGCAAAGATCGAAAAAGAAAAGGTACGGATTTTAACCAGAAAGACATTTCGATCAATCAGCTTTGGCCGGGGTATGTGGCAGGCGAGTGGCATAACAATCATCACCTTTTTCCAACTGGCGCCCGCAGCGGATTTTTGCCCTATCAGCTTGACCTTCCGTGGATTATGATAAAGCTGCTACATAAAATAGGAATTGTTTCAACTTTTCGAGATTTCAAAGATGAATTTTTTAAAAAGCATTATCTACCGTTTAAAGCTCTTTCATCAAAGCGATACGATCCACCCGCGACCCTTCGTAGCGATAACCATCCCACCCAAAGCTCACGCGATTCTCTCTTGGAGCCTTAGGTTTAGCTTCACTTAAAGTCATTTGACGTCTGTCCCCTTATTTTTTAAGTCCACCACGTTCAATTAGGAGATTTAATTGATTAGGGAGAAACTCCCTTAAATGCTAGGGTATCTTGTGCGAGACAATACATTTTTTGGACAACGATTTATGTTTCCGGACATTGATTCTGTTTGGAATTTCAACGATCTAGATGAGACTGCAAGGAACATTCATTCCAAGATTGCGAGTACCACTACCGACCCATCGGGTTTACAGTCCCTAGAACTTACGATCCAGTTAGGCCATGTCCAGGGTCTGCAAGGAAGAACACAAGAGGCTCAATTGACCCTTGATTCGGCCAAAATACGGATAGGTGAGCTTGGGGCCGGGGCGAGTTTGAGACCAGAAATCAGGTATCTTCTCGAATCGGGAAGGCTTGCTTGTCTTCTTAGAACCCCCGATCAAGCCCAGGCTAGATTCGGGCGCGCCTGGGAGTTGGCTATGGAAAATGGAGAAGATTTTTTTGCTATTGATGCGGCCCTTATGTTAGCCATCACCCAACCGCCTAAATTGCAAGCGGCCTGGCTCGAACGAGCCATTCACGTAGCCCTTGAAACGACCATAATGGAATCAAAGAAATGGCTCCCCCAAATTTATCTGAGAAGAGGGTGGGCTTTTTTTGATCTTTTCAATTTCGAGATAGCCCTCGTGGATTTCGAAGCTGCAGTATCAGGTCTTGCGACGGACAATAGTGATCTGCGGCTTAGCGCCGAGTGGGGCGTGGCGAGAACCTACCGCGCTCTGCGCCGGACCGACGAAGCCCTTGCCGTTCAGCAAAAACTTCTTCAGCGGGTGGACACTGAAACCTTCCAAGGCCTGGGACGCGGTTATGTTTTGTGGGAAATTGCAGAATGTTTTCTGTCTCTAAAAAAATTAGGGGATGCCCAAAACTATTTTGCTCAAGCTCTGCTTGAGTTTTCAACTAAAGACGCGTTCAAAAATTCAAATCCTGCAGACTTTAGCCGTATTCAGCATCTTGGGGATAAAAAATATGCCGGAGAGCGAAGCGAGTAAGTGAATTGTGATCAAAATTAAAATATCGCTTGTTTGCTACGGGGATATGGGCGATAGAGATGAGGAGGTCCTATGAAAAAACTTTTTGCATTGTTTACCTTCGCGCCCGCCGGCCTTAGACTGGCGTTAAAAACCCGCCCCGAAGCTGTTGAGCCATATGGAGAGCGTCTTGGTAATCGTTTTAATGTTTTTTACCCCTTAGAGACCGTATAAATTTTAAGATTTCGGTCTCTGAAGAATTAACTCGAGCCGTTTTGATTTCTTTTCCTGAAGAATTGACCACAACAAACACACAAGTCTTACTGTGGGCATCCATTCCGATACAATTTGACATAGCAGCGTTCCTTTCGGCGATAGCACTTGGTTATTAGACATCTCCAAAGTGTATGGCCTCCGAGGCCCTAAAGCGTGGTTTATCCTTCAAAGGATCTTGTTACCACCACCGTTGGGCGCGCTGCTTTTATACTTTGCCTTGTTTCGAAGAAAAAAATTGAATTTAACCTATACGCCGCTCGACCACAGCGCCAACTGAGAACGCGCCTCGATATTTGCACCTTTCTAAACTCCCAAAACTTCTTCAGCGGAGCCGTGGCCAGCAAAGCTCATATTTTAAACCAATCTACTAGGAGGCACGCCGCCACTTTTTCCTCAGATGGGTCAATTCGTTTTCGAATATCGCTTATTGTATTTTGAAGCTCTGTACGGATCAATTCAAAGCCTGCCTCGCTTAGAGAGTGGATGCCCGTGTATTGGTGGCTTATCGCATTAGTGGCTACGCTCTGAATCACCCGCTCTCTCCAATTGCGATGGTGGAGAGAGGCAAATACCTGGGTTTGGGCCGCATGAATGCCTTTTTGGGGGTCAAGCTAACGAAACACGCGAATACGTTGATAAAGTGTCGGGTTATGAGGAGGAATTTGATAAAAAATCAAAAGCAGATCCCAATGCAAAATATAAAAAAGCAAAACCCGTTGATCCTTACCCGTCAGGTGGTCACTGGATAACTAAAGATGGACGTCATATTTTAATAAAAGACTACCCTCGTTTGTTTACAAAAGTTTTGAACGCTTGTGCAACGGCGCTGAACAGATTAAACTCACAGTCTGACAATCAAATTATTTTAAAAACCATTGGGACGAATGAAACGGCTCATCAGATGGACATCTCTGAGAAGCAACTCGCGCTGATCAAAACCTGGGAAAAAGAAAACTATTTTGCAGCAAATGAAAGTGTCCAGTCTGAGAGAAACAGAGCTTTTGAATCGAGGAACGATCGAATTGATAGCCTTCTTCTTCTGGCACGAGTAACCAATACTGAAGACGTTACTGTACGAGCTCTAAAGTTAGCACTCCGGTTAGGAGAGGCTAATCTTGGATTCACCGACGAACAGGCAAATTCTATCTTGTCTCTTTCCCAGAGAGCACGTCTTGGAAAACTCCCCACTAAAATATTATTTGGAATGACCCAAGTGGATTTATTTACTCCGGAAGTCACTGACAAGTTGAGAAGTTATTTAATCAGTCAGGGGCTTCGTACGATTCCAATCCATTCAAATGTCGATTTCCGTGTCTACGCCAGAGGAAATGCAACTGCAGAAACTTTGTTATTAGACGAATCTCACAAGAGAGATTCCTTTTATGGAGATACTTCTTCCTTTAGAGACGCAAAACCTAATCTGCCCGTCCCATATTACCGTGACTTAGGGGCCGCTTTAGCCTACGGGCCGGATAATGTTATAAATCTCATAGTTGATTTTGGAGGCTCTCTCACTCCCGGGGAGTTTAGAGACATTTTGGGTTTGATGTCGATGGTTGATGTTTCTAACAAGGTCGAAAAATTTTCTGAAATTAAAAAAGCTTTAGACAGTTCACCCAATATTCCCGAAGCCTTTAGGCCAATTCTACTTGCAGAAATTCGAAAGCGACTTGGTCATGGGTAATCTTATAATTTCAGCGGTGATATTATTCTCGCAAGTTGTGGGTTAAAGTGTAGGTAGAGATCTTATGTTTTCACTATCTATTTGATTCTACTATATTTATTCTTCATAAATGGAGGAGAGAGAGGGATTTGAACCCTCGAGACGCTATTAACGTCTACACGATTTCCAATCGTGCGCCTTCAGCCACTCGGCCACCTCTCCGGATATTGGGAACCTTTAGATTCCGAATAGTTAGCATATTGGGTGTAAGTCGTCCAGATCTGAAAATCACAATTTGGGAACAATTTGGGAACATCTCAGTCAGAAACCCCTCTCATTTTACAGCCTTTAAACAGGGCCTCGGTTCCTCAAAATTTATTATCTGGGATCCCACTTTTCCGGCTAGGGCCGATAGGCGGTCGTCGGTCCTATGAAGATAACAGGCTGTCGCATTGAGACTCTTTTGGTTAAGTAACCTTCGGATGTCTTCAACACTTGCACCCTGCTCAATATAAAGTTCTGTGCAGGAATGACGAAGCTCATGGGGAGTAATGATCGTCACCTCAGCCTCTTTACAAAGAATCTTTAATTGTCGAGAAAACGCTTCTTGTGAAAAAACTTCTCCACGAGCCGCATCTACAACGAAAGAATCATTGGGCTTATCCTTGATCCGTTCAAGAAGATATTGGGCAAGAGGTTGTGGAATTGGGGTAGTTCCCCAATCCCGTTGTTTTGGATAAGGTTGAATCCTGCGAAGCTTTTTATTGTAAGCTTCTTTGATATGGATTTGGCCTTTTTCAAAGTCAACGGAACTCTTTCTCAAGGCTTGAACTTCTGAAGGTCTCATTCCAGAATAGAGTTGAATCCAAATAACAGGCCCCAACATATGATTTCGGCTGTGAACTAAAAGCTTTCTAGACTCGTCGGGAGTTAGAAAGTTCCTTTGTTTTTGAATAACTTGGGGTCGGTACCTTCTTAGCACAGGGTTTCGCTCCAAAATTTCAAAATGCTCACAGGCGTCTTCAAAGAGTTTATGAAGCAAGCTATAGATTTGAAGAATGGTCCTAGGGGACCTTCCTAATTTCTCAGCTTCTTTGAAAACTAAAGCAACATCTAGTGGTCTTATGGAAACTATCTTTCGATTTTCTAATATCGGAAAGATATAATCCTTTGCCATTTGATCCTGGCTAATTTGCCAGCCTTCAGAAACCCTTCGACACTCTGAAACCCAAAGATTCCAATATTGCCGGAGGGTGAGCTTGCGAAATGGCTTGGGTTGAATAATTCCGCCCAAATCCATTTTTTGGAGGACCCCACGTTCAAACTGTTCTGCGTCGATCTTGCGCTCGAAAGTCTTTGTGACCCAGCCGCCAAATCCATCTCGCATCTTAACCTGATAACTAAATCCGTATTCATTTTGTCGCCGGTGAATTGCCATTTAATTCTCCTTTTCATCGGAGAAAATAGACCCATCGGCAGTACGCTCAGTTTTCAAAGATCTCATCGTCTTGGAATGCTTGTGACGATTTCTGTGGAGCTGGTTTACCTCATTCCTCGGGAAAGTCAACGGTTCCAACATCGCAACGGCGTGTGCTTCGCTCCATTTTTCGAGGTCATTTCTGGAAAAGACAAGGCGTCTGCCATGGTGACGGTGAGGAATGCGTCTTTCGTGGACCCACGCATATACTGTTGGGACGGTGATTCTGAGAAACTGAGCTGCTTCAGATACGGACATTATTGGTGATTGGGACTCATGTTCATTTTGAAAGTTCTTATTGACCATTGGAGTCTCCCTCGAAGGAAGAGAATCCATTGTTCCACTGCCAACTTTCTCTAGGCGCGGATTGATCGGTTGCGAGGTGCGAGTTTTGCGAGTTGACTTCGCCGAACTCGCTGTTCGCCTTCACTGCGGGCCCGAAATACCACACTTTAACTGGTCGTCCGCTTCCGAGTACCTCCGTTCTAGAGTGGACTAATCTTTGGTTAACAAGGAGATCTTGGGCCGTCTTAATATCAAATGCGGACTTGTGTTTTCCGAAGAGGTCTTCAATTATTTGAGTTTGCGTAAGGCCACTTGGAGTCATCTCAAGAGCGTCCATAATTCGGTCGGCTATAGCATTCCCTGTTGAATTGCCGAATATGTGAACGCATGAATCTTCCGAATATTTCCAAGCCATGTAAGCTGAAAACAAATGGTCCATTTTAACCACCGAAGAAAGATCCAATAATGCGTACAAGCTGGCAATGCGAAGAATTTGAGGCTCGGCCCGCGCAGTAATTGTTCCGAGGAGACCTGGTTTTTCTATAGATAACTCGCCATAGATCTCCTTCCAGCCCGGTATCGCGCTACTATCAAGGGAAAGCTTGCTTTGGGCCTTGCTAAATGAAACACATTCTTCCAAATCTTTTATTTCTTGGGACAGATCGAGAATTTCACTGTTGCTTCCGAGTGGAAGAAGTTTAGATCTACGCGAACAAACCCAAATAAAACGATTGCCGAAGCCATTTAAGGCCTCGGTGTGGGATAGGTACTTGTTTAGTTCAGCTTTGGTGATGTGAGCGACGATGGATACATGTGCTCCAGTTGCTTTGGCTGGATTATTTTTTGTTATCGTGCTCAGAGTACCTCGATCCCACGCGTCCCTGATCACAGCACTCAACGTGTTCCCGTCTCTCCCAAGAACCCGCAATACGCTCGCAAACTCCGACTCGTATGCGCAAAATCTTTTATCACTCACACCCTCGTCTGCAATTTGACCATTTGACTCGACTCGGTCTCTAACATGCCAAATGAGGCCTTCGCCGCTGGAAAGCCCGGAGTTCAATTTTCCATTATACCAATCCGGATCCACTGACTTAAAGAGGTTGTAGATATGTCGGAATGACGTCCCCTTTCGTCCTTTAGAACTTGGACCGACCAACACAGTAAATAAATTTAAATAATGGCGATCAGCCTCAATTGGAAAATAAGAACTTCTTCCAATCGCATTTCCAAAAAGAGTCAAAAATTGAAATAAAAGTGCTGCTGAATCAGATTCCGTATGCGGTTCAATTTTTCGGACAATTCGACCAGCAAGGCCCCTGAAGCATGGTTCAGATAGTGGTTTGGGCCAATTTTTGGTTTTCGTATTATCGTTTTGTGTTATTGTTGTCATATTGAGTCCTTTAAAAGTTTTCTTAAAAGGGGGATGAGGTGGTCAGACCGCACCCCCCAATTTTTTCTGTTAGAAAAAAAGTGGATCTTTTCCAGCGTGAGAAAGATCTTTAAGTAATGACGTTAGAGCCCGTTGAACCTCTTCCGCTCGCTCCCTGAAGTCGGTCAACCGAACCATCGAGCCATGGGGCTCATCCTCCATACCCATTTCCAAATAGCGAAAAGTCTGTTTGGCCAGATCTTCTGCGCTGCCATACTGGCGCAGTGAGGCCGTGCGATCATTTCTTCTGTCTGTCATTTTCCCCTCCATAAAAAAAGCCCCCTCGAAAGGTTTGGTTGAGCAAACGAGCTTAAGAGGGGGCCAGCCCATTTCTGGGCAATTGATTTTAAATTTATTGGCTCAACCGTACCCTCTGCCTCCAACCGGTCAGTTCCGACCGAAATTCGAAAAATTCTTATGGCAAGGTCTTAGATTGTTCAGAAAGGGATTTTTTTTAAGATTTACGTTAGTCGGTTCCTACTACCGACTGATCTTGCGACTCAGATTAGAAGGGTGAAGGTTAATTTTCGTAAACGTCAGGAGAGTTATCCACAATCCGAAATTTGCACCAGTAGGAGCGATTTTGCTTATTAAAGGATATTGGATTGCCGTCGATACATAGCGCTTCGTTAAGCTTATTGTTCAGGTCGTAAACCCTATCCTTCAGCGTAACACTTGGGTTGTGTTTCAAATACAGGTTCGCGTCCAAAACACCTTTATTTTTTGCAAATTCCTTCAGCAGAATCCAAAGGTTTGTGGGTTTGTTGCTCCTTTTATCGGTAAACCCTATCAAACCTATCGGATACCGTTTCTTAGTTTCGCCATTCTCAACCGAAAGCGTTTCGCCGTTGTCGGTAATTGTAAGGTGCAAATGTTCCCACTTGCAGTTTTCAAAGGGTTTAGCCTTTTGACGGTCAAGTTCAGGCTCTTCTTGCTGGAGATGTTTCCTTTCTGGAAATAAAGTTAAGAGCGTTTTGTAGTCCGCATTCTGAAAGGTCAATTTATCAACGTCTGCCCAAAGGTGCTCGCTCGACGAGATCTCACTAAATGTGTATTCGGCTTTTTGGAATGTCACATACGGTCCGGTAATTTCGAATCGGTCACGATTTTTATGGAGTATTGTTCTTAATACATTTTCTGGGATTTCCAGATAGTCATTCACCTTAGTCGGCCTACGATCAACGTAGCCAATATCTAACCAAGACCATAGTTTCAATTTTTGGTTGATGACCTCGCTGAGAACGTTGCTTTTGAGAACGTTGCTTCTGTGAGCTTTTATCTCGACCCAAAATTCAAAGAGACTCTTACCGACAATGAAATCCATAACGGATTTCCTAGGGCACTAGTTTGGCTGCGTCAATTGTTTTCTTAATTGGGGGAATTCAATGGAATTGGGAAGAAGCGGCTTTTTTGCAATGACGCATGTCAGGTTCTTTGTAGGTCCAAGTAAAGCCCAACCTAAATGCCTTATCGCAACCCTGAATGTCGTCTCTCATACTGGCGCGAACTAATTTGTCGGCTTCTGTGGCACCCACAGCTTCCATTTTGCTGATATCGGAGGACATGTCACTGCTGGTTACATTCCGTATCTTACACTCCGCAGTTGAATAAGAAAGCACCATTTCGTCCTTAATTCTAAACATATTTTGGCAAGCTCCTTGTATTGATAGGGAGCAATACTTGAAAGCACTTTTGTAACTTTTCTCGAGATTATCTATTACCAATTTCATACTTGGTAAAAGTCTTTTAATTTTTGAAAGCCGGTCGCCAATTTCAATAAGACTTCCATCGGATAGGCAGTCTTTATCAATCGTGTCTAAAGGTACCGGTACTTTTTTTGTGTGTATATATTGTAAGCTCCTTCCATATAGCTGTTATACCAATGGATCTCTTCCGTTGAAAATAGCTTGGGAAAAGTCCAATAAGATGCCTCATTGTGAAGTTTTGCTTTCGCTGCTAGAGAGCAAAACTTGTATCCTAACTCTGAATGAATTTCGCTAACAGGGTCCTGACCCTTTAGGGGTCCGAGAAATTCATCCAGACTTGTTATTGGTTCTTCCCGAAAGTTCATTGAGGAATCTACATCTGTGCGAACTAAGGCACCGTCTCTAAAGGAAGTCCAGGCGCAAAAATTCTGAAGGGACTTAATACATTTGTCGGACTTAATCCATGAGGCGTCTTTTCCAAAACATTTAGACGGACGAGAAGCATCAAATTCCTTTTCTGACGCCTCGATCGCGATCTTAACATCATTTGCAGTGGAAAGTGTTGTATCCCGGTCTTGCCCTGCCTTGACCTTAATAAGTTCAACGTAAGGAATGTCGGACCTTAGTTCCTTGTAAAGAGCTTCATAGTCTTCTAGAGCTTTGCGATATTTGTTGTTGGAAAATGCGTTTTTACCCAAACGACGGCGAAGCTCTTCAATTTCCCCGTTGGCAATCAACATTTTCTTAAATCCCGTGGCTATTTCGGAGGTTTTATCAAGCAATTGCTTTAAAATCTCCACTTCGTGATCCTCACCTTTTGTGAGGTCATCAAGGAGACCCTGTTGGTCGTCGGTAACGGGGTCGGCAAAACATATGTCCTGAAGGGGAAACTGTACAAGTAAAACACATAGTACAAGATATTTTTTCATAAGGTCTTTCCTCGCTTATCTACTCGTTATTTCGACTTACAGGCGTTACCGTTATAGTTCCAGTTCGTTATCTTGTGAGTGGACGCCGAAACTGTGAATGTGGTCTTACACCGCATCGGTACAGCCATCCCATAAGCGAAGGCCACTCCATTGGTCTGATCGTAAGTTATAAGTTTATCTCCGTTGTCCAAGGGATAACTTTGAGTAGGCGGACCCCATGATTGAATAAGGTTGTCCTCCGGGCTCCCAACCCATGAATTCAGCTTTTCTTCATATTTTGCAGTTGTGGCACAACCTAGAGCCAAAAATAGAACTGAGAACAATAAATATTTTGCCTTCACTTTAACCTCCAAACATGATGAATCAGTTCAATAATCAATTCGGAACTATTTATTCCTTACTAAAGAGTCTGTAGACTATAGTCCGTAGACCAACAGTCACTAATTTAGACAAACTGTCTGAGTGACAATCCAGTCTGCATTTGGAAAAGTTTTGCACCGCAAACGGACGGCCAAAGGCCTATCCCAAGAAGCTTTATCCTTCGAGGCCGGTCTTGACAGAACATACATTTCACTTTTAGAGCGGGGGCAGCGCCAACCTACCCTCACTACTCTTTTTGCATTGTCCAAGCCACTGGGATGCCTACCGAGCGATTTATTAAGTGAGCTAGAAAAAATCATCAAACGATAATCGAACTCCTGAACCGGTACGAAAACGACCGATTTCGTACTAGTCCTATTAGTCATTTTTTGGCCCCTGATTTGTTTGAGTTTTTTTAGGCAAAACCGAAGACGATTTCGTACCACCCGCTGCCAATAAGGTCCGATGAATAGAAGGCCGGGACACACCGAGTCTTTTTTGAATCTGAGAATAGCTCAATCCTTCATTTCTAAGTTTTAATATAGCTTCGTCATTTCGTTTCTTCGGTCTACCTAGAGTTTTGCCCCTGGAGCGCGCGAAAGCTAAGCCTGCCAGAGTTCTTTCTCTAACAAGTCCTCTTTCAAATTCACCGAACGCCGCCAACAAATGGGCCATTAGCCGGCCAGAAGCGGTCGTTAGGTCAATTTGGTCTCTAATGCTTACAAACTGAACTCCTATGGTATTAAATTCTTCTAATAGGTCTATTAAGTGGCGAAGTGACCTACCCAATCTGTCCAGCTTAACCACACATACGATGTCCACGCGCCTTGACCTTGTAATCTTTAGTAAAGCTGTAAGGCCGGGCCGCTTATCAGTGCCTCCCGAATAGCCATGATCGACAAATTCTTCGACGATGAGCCAACCTCTGGCTTTACAGAAATCACGGAGTTCACTTGATTGAACTTCAGGGTTTTGGTCGTGAAGAGTAGAAACTCTTGAGTAAATTGCAACTCTTAGATTGGAGGCCATAAAACAAGCACCTCTTTATTCTATTATACCAATATACCGCTATATGTCAATCTAATTATATGTGTATGATAGACGTACAAAGAGAATGCTATAAAGGACATTTATGAAAGCTAAGATCGGTTCAGTTGTAGGAGCGGTATTAAGAAGATTAGAAAAGAAGAAACAACCAGAGCGAACTAAAAGGACTCTTGTCTTAACTAAAGATACCTATGAAAAATTTGAAACCCTTTGTAGAGGAATTGACAGATACCCGTCTGAGGTGATTGACGAGTTCATTGCATTATACGTTGAAGAAGAGGAGGGTTAATCTTTTGGGACCCCCAAAGACTATTGTCAAAAAAGAAAAAGTATCAAAGGAAGTCACAGATGAAAAAGGTCTTGGCGGCGTAGCCGGATTCCAATCAGACTATGCATCAGCAGATTTAGTTAGAAACCTGGCTAACTTCTACTTTCAAGGAAATCAGGATGAAACGAAGTCCTTGGATTTAACATTCCATACACTTTTGGACCTAGCTCCGCAGGATGGATTGGAGGGAATGCTTTTAGCTCAGATGCTTGCGACTCATAAAATGGCAATGGAGATGTTAACGAGGGCACAGGCCAACAATCACAATGAGGTAATAGATCGATTTGTAAATGGAGCAACGAAACTTCTGAGGACATTCGCAGTACAGACCAGTGCTCTAAACGCACTAAGAGGCAAGGGTCCTAATATTCAAGTTGAGAACGTCAATGTTTCGGAAGGGGGGCAGGCCATTGTCGGCAGTGTGACTACCCAGAGTTCCAGTAAATGAGGGTATTCCATAGGGTAGATCCTCGATTTTTTCCAAATTTCATTTTTCATGGGTAACAATACGCGTAAATGCTTGGCGATGCGAAGAAAGAAGGATCTTTTATGTCAGGCCCCTGCAATGAAGAACGGCAGATGTCGCATCCACGGCGGTCTAAGTACTGGACCTAAGACCGAACAAGGAAAGTCTCGAGCCCGGAGAGCAAATTTCAAACACGGGTTATATTCTGAGGAAACAAAAAGTCTTCTCAAAGAAATAAAAAAACTTACATCGAGAAGCTTTGACAATTATTGAGCTTGAAAGTGCTGATATTGACGATAGTCCTGGCTATATTAAATCTTTTACCCAGGTTGAAAACCAGGCTTAATTTTTGATAATGTGCCCAAAATGAAAAGTAATAATGTAAGTAAAAAGAGATTTAATAACCGGACCCATTTTTTTAGATACCTAGGCTTTGAAGGCGCCTTAGCAACAATTCAGACTTCATCAGTCCGACTAACTTCGGTCTTCCCAGGAAATTTAAATGACCCAAATGACCTTAATTTTCTAAAAAAGGTACCATTCACTTCTCATGAACTGCAACTTGCCGTGGCCTATGAAATAGCGTTCTCACTGTTGGACGGTCGTATACCTTCAATTATGCAGAAATCGGGTAGACTTGGACCGTCGGTCAAACCACCGAAAATTCGTAAAGGTACAACACTTGAAGAAATGGTGAACGAGTCAATGAGCGATATCAAATTCAATATTGAGCATAAGGGTCATTATGACAAGTTGACATCAAAGACAAATCAAGAATTCATAGATTTTTTTGAGGATCATTTTCTCCTTTGTCTCACAACCTCTGCACAAAACTCAAGAATGTGGGAACGTTATGCGGATGATTACCAAGGTGCCGTCATTCGATTTGAATGCTTAAGGGGCAATAGCTTCTTAGCCGCCCAAAAAGTAAATTACTCAGACACTCCCCCGACCTTTGGAACAAGAGAAGAATGGTTAAGTTTAATTCAAGGCGGAACTGGCATTGACCATCGACGACTTTATCAAAAGTATATTACTTGGAAAGGTCGTGAATGGGAGTATGAGGATGAATGGAGAATTATTTTACCTTCAGAAAAGGATAAGGGTAAGGTTTATACCTATTACAATGTCGCTCACGACGAGATTTCCGAGATATATCTGGGAAAAAACATGATTAAGTCTAACAAAGAAATGATTTGCTCTACTGCAATCCGACTATTCCCAAAAGTAAAAATAGTAGGCCTTTGACGAATGCACATGCCGAATGCGATTCTTTGTGATGCCCTGTGGGTGATTTAGGATGCTGCGGGGGTCCACATTGAGCCTAAAACTCCGCATCTTTGCATGATTTTGAGCATAAAATACTGAAGGCATCGGTACCCATAGGCCATGCCTTTGATGACTGATATTTTTCTATTAATTCCCTCTGATATGGCCGAGCTTCGCTGGGTTAAAACTATGTTGAGTAAGACCTTGGTATTTCGTTCGATGTAGAGAGCGAACTCCTGGAGCGCCACAAGGCCAATTTTATAAGCATCAACGATCCAGGCAATGAGAAAGTTCTCAGCTTTTTTTACTTCGCTGGGTTTAAACGTGAAGAACTCAAAGAACATTTCTTTGTGAAGGTAAGCTTTGTAAAGTGGCTCATTTATTTTTGCCAAATGTTCTAAACTTTCCAGGTGTTTTTCACTCATGTTTTCTTGTT
>Ga0207013_1109_pt1 | contig 20400 bp, 25 predicted proteins | sample Alteio_BWMinCont_55_FD_153501 | JGI IMG/M metagenome (GOLD analysis project Ga0207013, IMG submission 153501) | Enriched cells from forest soil in Barre Woods Harvard Forest LTER site, Petersham, Massachusetts, United States -... | ecosystem: Environmental > Terrestrial > Soil > Temperate forest >...
TTGAAATTTAAGACCTTTAGGCTTTCATTGGTCAGCATAAATTGTTTGGGAGTGCGGTGGGTGTCGACGGTGCCTAGGTTGTACTTCCATAACCGCTTTTGTTGTTTGAAATCAAAGGCCACTAAGTAGCCCGAGTGGTCGATGCTGGTGGCGATGGGTACAGCTTCTGTCCAAGCGATGGGTGATTCAAGCTTTGAGCCGATTTCTAATTGTGGGCCGCTGCGACCGTTTTTGCGATCGTACGACAAAACTAAACCATCTTCGTTACAAATATAAATGTGTTCTCCGAGTTCAACGGGCGGGCAGGTGAAGCTAGATGAACCTTCAGCTGACCACTTAATTTTGCCGGTGTTCAAATCAAGTGACTGCAAGTGACCAGTTTGCGTCGCGAAGATAAGCAGATCATTTGAAATCAAGGGCGGGCCAGCAAGCGGTGCTTCTAATGGGCCCATGCTGTTTTTAGATGTCAAATTCACCGCATCGAAAAGTTCGACCATCCATTCTTGGCCGTTGTGCTCTTCGGTCGTCAAAACCAATTGCCCTTTGTAAACCAAAGGCATGGCCAAAAACTTTTCAGTCTCTTGCCAGTACCAAAGCAATCGGCCGCTCGATAATTGAAACGAGTAAAGTGCGCCTTGCTCAGTTGAAGTGATGACTTCGGTGCCAAGAAGCGCAACCGGGCCAGAGGTAAAGGTCATCGATTCGGGGGCCTCGAAACTCCATAAGACTTGGCCTGTTTCTGAAGACATGGCGAGAACACGTCGGGTGTCGTGAGCTAAAATTTTGTCGCCGACCACAATGGCTGAGTAGTGCTCTTGTTTTAATTTGCCGACGCCCTCAGTGGCTTCGTCATTTTTCTCTCTATGGGTCATGCGTTTAGGTTGGGGTGTCGCGGGAGTGGCCTCGTCTAAATACGCTGGCTTGTCATCGGCCGTTCGCACACGAATTTCATTTTCTTCGGCATTCTCTTTCAAACTTGCAAGCAAACTCTCTTGATTGAGAAGCTCTGGATTTTTTTTGAAAATCAAAAAACCCGTAACGCAAATGACGATCACCAGAAGGGGTAAAATTAAACGCTGAAATAAACTCACCTGACTGTTCACTTGTTCACCCCACTACAAACATTTTCTTTTTGCCAGTTCAGATGATATTGAGCATCGGCAAGACCCCGAGTGAGAAGAAACGAGGCCAAAGAATCAAAACCAGCTTCTTGTTTCAGCGACACACACAAATTGCGAGCGGTGGCTTCGGCAATTTTTTGGCGGCAGTGAAGACCAAGTGTTTCATCTTTCTCGACCGGCACCACCACTTGCGCTGTGTGATCTTGAAAGCGAGCAAAATTAAATTGTAAACAATCAACAAAAGGTTCAGGGCCCTTGACTCGTAACAAGTCGGCCACGGAGCTTGATTTTGACAAATTGGTTTGCGCAAAAATAAAGACGCCAAACAAAATGGGCCACCAAAGGCGCGAAGGTTCGGGGTGGGCGTAGGATTGATACATGGCCTCTCGCTCGAGACGGCGACGTTCAAAAAGCGCCACCGCAAAGAGCAGTACAAACATTGAAAGCACAATAGATTGAAAATCGCGCAAGTAAAAATAGTGAGCGGCAAAATAAGCGAGCAGGCCAATGACACCAATGACGAATCTTTGCGGAATGACTGAGAGCAACAGCAGCGGCAAAGCCCACTTGGCCAAAATACCCATGGCGGCGACCCACTCAAGGCCCTTCGGCGGAAAAGCCAATTGCGTTTGCAACTCTTTGCCGCTCAACCAGTCGGGAGTGAGTTCGCGAAGGCCGGCGACAAATAAGTAAAACAGTACACTCCAACGAAAGAGCGTTGGCTTGCTCGGAAACAACAAAAAGCCCAAATTCAACACAATCAACAGCGCTTGAATGTCAGAGGCCAGCGTGGCGTTGCCAATGTAGAAATAAAGCATGAGCGCAAATGTCAGCAACAATAAAGTCCAAGCAAAGCCAGTGAGTCTGCGAGTTAAAAAGACCAAGGTGGCAAGAGCTGCGAGACCGAAGTAAAGATAGAACATCCAATGTTGTGGGCCTTGGGCGGCGGTGACGCCACAATTCGGGGCGAAGTCCCAGCAAAATAGCGGTACGTTGGCGCGGGGGCCGAGTAGGCCGTGACGATTCCAGAAATAAAAATTCAAGGCGTGAATAGCGGCGAGCACAGCGCCCAAATATGAAAGAAGTGGAGAGCGTTCAATTTCCCAAACGTTTTGTTTCAACCAATTCAAAGCTGACACCTTTTTTAAATTTGGCTTCACGTCACTTATTACAGTTTCGATTTCGCCGTTCGATAATATCCACTAGTGTATTCAAATGCCGACAGCAAACTGAGCGCAACGCTGACCCACAGGCCGATTTGACCAATGCGCAATGTCGTAACACCGTGCCATTCAATATCAATCAACATGCAAGGAATTGCCACCATTTGCAAGGCTGTCTTCCACTTTCCGGTGGGCTTTGCGGCGATCACAACTTGATTCGCAGCAGCTACCGAGCGCAAGCCGCCGATAAAAATATCGCGTGCTAAAATAATTGTCAACAAGAGCGGCCAGCACTAAAACTTTGTCAGCAATAGGGTCCATAAATTTGCCCATATTCGATTCGGCGTTGTATTTACGTGCCCAATAGCCGTCGAGCCAGTCAGTGAGTGAGGCAATAATAAAAATCACGGCGGCTACAAAACGCCAAAAGCTGTTGCCGTCGCCAGAATTTGAGTCAAGCAGTCCGATAAACAAAAGCGGAGCCAGCAAAAAACGCACACTGGTGGCCGCCATTGGCAGCGATTTTCGCCAGTCGCGTGAATTTGTATCGGCCACAGTTTGACTCCCTGAGTAACGAAAACGATGATCTTACCAAGTCATGTCGTCGAGGCAATAGATGTTACGAACTAAAATCATTTTGCATATATGTTTACCTGTTATTTTTTTAACAGCTTCACCGTATGCTTTGGGCGAAGGCCTACCGAAATGGCGTTCGAATCCTAAAAACTTCACAAAAATCACCGAAGATCGCCAAATCATTGCCTCGGTCAACGCAGAAAAAATCCAAGGAACCAGTGACGAGCATCTTATGCGAATGGATGGCGGCGGCCTGGTACGACTCACTCCAGAAGAGGCTTTTGTTAAGGCGCAGAAATATGAAAAACTGAAAGATGTGAGCGATCATATTGTCGAAGTGCGCGCGGGGACCCACGGCGCTTTTTGTGCACACGCAGGCATTTAAGTGGCATGCGCGAATGTACATGACGGTGAAAACCGAAACTGAGCCCGTCAGGCGCATTCGTTTTGCGGTCGACGACGGCAGTTTCAAAGGCATGACGGGTGATTTTGGTTTTGAAGATTACAAGGGTAAAACTTTGCTGACGTTTCACTCTGAATATAAATACAAGGTGCTGCCCATGCCGGCATTCTTTGTTGAGTTCGCCTTAGAGATAGTTTTGCAGCAAGTCGCTGGCAAGATGCGCACCTTTTTAGAAGCCAATTGATTCAAATCTCGTTGTATGTCATTGTTCGCCAATGGATCGAAATTTAGCCTTAGAATTTGTGCGAATCACTGAAGCCGCCGCCCTTTCGAGCTCACTTTACATGGGGCGCGGAAACGAAAAAGCCGCCGATCAAGCGGCCGTAGACGCTATGCGCCGCGCATTTGATTCTGTCAATATCGACGGAATTGTGGTGATCGGTGAAGGCGAGCGCGACGAAGCACCCATGCTTTACATTGGCGAATCGGTGGGGCGAAAAGGGCCTGATTCGATTGCGGTCGACATTGCGCTTGACCCTTTAGAAGGCACAACCATTTGCGCCAGCGGTGGTGAAGGCGCGATCTCTGTGATTGCAGCCGCCGGTCGCGGAAATTTTTTGCACGCACCTGATACCTACATGGAGAAAATTGCCTGCGGCCCCGAAGCTGCCGGAGTCATTGATATTGATCGATCGGCGACCGAAAATATTCGCGCTGTTGCGGCACGGTTGAACAAACCCGTTTCGCACGTGACCGTTGTGATTTTAGATCGTCCACGCCATGAGAAATTGATTGCTGAAGTTCGCGAAATTGGCGCTCGCATTCGCTTGATCACTGATGGCGATGTCTCAGCAGGTGTGGCGACATGCTGGCAAGAAACTGGTATTGATTTATTGATGGGCATCGGCGGCGCACCTGAAGGTGTGATCACCGCAGCGGCCATTCGTTGTTTGAATGGTGATTTTCAAGGTCGGTTGATTTTTCGTCACGACGACGAGCGCGGTCGCGCTGAAAAAATGGGCATTCGCGATTTGAACAAAACCTATCGTTTGAAAGATCTCGTTAAGGGCGATGCGCTTTTTTGTGCAACTGGAGTGACCGATGGGCCACTCTTAAAAGGTGTTCGCACCTTGCCGCGGGGTCGCGTGTCGACTCATTCTGTGGTGATGCGTTCAGAGACCGGTACCATACGCCACATTGAGGCTATGCATGACCCGGCGAAAAAACCAAAGTAGGAGGTTTCTACTGGAGGTTTCTGATGGCTGAAGTGAAAGTAAAATGCTTTTCATGTGGAACAATGCTGTCGTTTGTCGACATCATCAGTCGTCGTGACGAATGCCCTAAGTGTGGCGAAGACGTGCGCGTCTGCAAAAATTGCCAGTTTTATGACCCCAAAGTTTATAATGAATGTCGCGAACCAAATGCTGAAGTGGTGCGTGAAAAAGATCGTTCGAATTTATGTGATTTTTTTCGCCCGGCTTCAGGCGATGGCGTTTCGTCAGAAGAGAAAAAGCGCGCTGATCTGCGCGCTGCTGCGGATGCTTTATTTAAGAAAAATACCGATAGTTAATTATTTTGTTACGGTCGCTGCTAAGGCTGAGCCACTACTGGCCCAGGTGTAGCTCGGCACCAATTGTACCCGGTAGTGAATCGGCTGGCGGTGCTGCTGGTGCAGGAGCTCCTGTCGCGGGCGTCGTTGGTGGCGGAGTCGCAGGGGTTGCTGGTGGCGGTTGAGCCGCGTCGGCTGCTGGCGTTGCCGGAGCTGCCGGAGTTGCAGGTGCCGAAGCCGCTGGAGTTGCAGGGGTCTCAGGTGTTGGTGTCGTTGTTGGTGGGACTGCCGCTGGTGGCTGGGCTGGGTTTGTCGCCGTAGCCGGAGGTTTTACCGCCAAAGTCACTGAAACCGAATATTGTAGGCTTGTGAAAACTTCTCGCGCCAAAAATATTGCAAAGTGTTTTGTCGTCTTTTTGTCGGCGCCGACAACGTCTTTTTGTGCAATGAAATAATCTTTGTTAACAGTGAGCGGATTACCCGGTTGGCCTGATCCGACATTGCCGTTAAGAAATAAAACCGTAACAGTTTTATCAGCGGCAGCGCTTGCCTCAACAGGCGTCACATAAAGAAGATTTAGAACTTTTGATTGGCCATCACTTGTGAATGAAAATGTTGACGAAGTGTCTGTGGTCGATTGCTCAGCAGCTGTGAATGTATGACCATCAGCACTCTGAACAAGATCAATTTGATTTTGCGGCAACACGATCGCATTGTTTTTATCGAGGGTCACTGTGAGGGTTTCGCAAAATTTTTCATTTTCATAATACGCATTAGGTGGGTCAATTTTAATCGCCGTTCGGCAAGCATTGGCAGGATGAGTGACTTGACCATCTGGTCCAAGTACGGCAGTCGGTGTGCCGCCGGGCGTGGTGGTTCCGCCGCCGCCGGCTGCTCTTGCCGCCGCCGCTGCTTTTTCGGCCGCCAGCTTTTGGCGGTCAGCCGTTGAAAGTCGACTATTACCTGAACTTTTCGAACTCGGCGCACAAGCCTGTAGGCTGAGTAGCGCAGAAGCTGCCAATGTCGTAACTAATATAAGATGTTTGTGACGGTACATAAATCGACTCCTTAAGGCATCGTTAGAACTCATTTAAGGTGAATGATTGCAAATCAAGGCCCAAAGATCGTCACCTGGAGCCAAGGATGACCGCCCAAACCTTCAGGTGTTTTTGCATAGTTACAGGATTGTCAAAAGTTTAGACAATTTGGGGGCTGTCGTTTGAATTTTCAAGGTGACGACAAAGGGCACTTTTGGCTAGGCTGAGCCTTATATCGGAGGCCACGCCTTATATGAATTTTCAACTGCGTAAACTGCTTCTCACTGTGCTGGTGGCCGCACTTTTAATTATTGCCTTTCACAAGGCCTTGGCTGAATCCGATTTGTCGACCATTCCAGCGATGCTTATGAGCCCGCAACAGCCCCATGTTGCCACTTGCGAAAATCTGCGCGAGCAATATGCCGTTTTTCAGAAACGTTTAATCGACGATGGCATCGCTCTTGAAGCTTACACTTTATTAGCGGCAACCACTTATCAAAAGTGGCACGAAGTGCTTTCGCCGAGTGAAGAGAAAGAAAGAACTTGGCCAGAGAAATATTTTACTCCGTTAGAACTGAGCGCCACGCGACTTGAGAAGACCTCAAGTGATCTTTATGCGGTCGGCACTGAATACGAAAACGAAGTGAATCGTGTGAGTGCATTGGTGAAGAAATGTTTCGTCGATAATGAGGCGAGAGCCCGTACCCTTCACGAGTTGGAACAGTTTTTACAAATCATGACTGAAAGCCAATCGACTTCGGCGGATTTTTTAGCACAAATGCAGTCGCGACTGCGCGATGGCACCAAACAGTGGAAGGGTCTTGAGACCAAGAGTGCTCGTGTACCCCGTCAATTTTTTCAACTTTTAAAGCACGATTCAGAAGTGTTCACCGAAGCGTCGGGCTTACTTCGAGAAAATGCTTCAATGGTGGCTGAGAAGTATCAACCAGTGATCGATGCCTTGAGTTCGTTGACTCCAAATCCGCCCAACAAGCTAATTGTCAGGCTGCATTAATTTGGCGCTTGCCCTCGGCCAGGCGAAATCTTAAACTCTGGTCATGGCTGAAGCTAAAACATCTGAGATATTTAATTGCACGCCCGATGAGTTTTATAAAGTCGTCGGCGATTATGAAAAATACCCCGAATTTTTGAGCGAAGTGAAGGCATGTAAAGTGCTGAAATCTGAAGGCTCGCGCAAACTCGTCGAGTACACCGTCTCGATGATTAAAGATTTCAAATATCGGCTATGGATGAATGAAGAGCCCAATAAGATCTCTTGGGTGCTTGAATCGGGTGATCTATTCAAGGTCTCAAATGGTTACTGGCAAGTGCAAGAAGAAGGCGGCAAGACGCGCGCTTCTTATTTTGTCGAAGCGAAATTCAATCTTTTTGTGCCAGGCCCCATTGCGAAAGCGCTCGTGAACGTAAATCTACCGAACATGATGAGCTCTTATCATAAGCGGGTTAAAGAACTTTATGGCAAATGATGAAAAGGATCAAAAGGGCAGTTTCGACTTAATTAAAAAACTCATCAGTGCGGGCGTCGGCGCTGCCTTTATGACCGAAGAGAGTGTGCGCTCATATCTTGGCGAATTGAAGTTACCCAAAGACGTCATCGGCACCATGCTGCAAGGTGCACAAAAATCAAAAGAAGAGCTGATGGATCGCGTGGGTAATGAAATCATTAAAATCGTGCAAAAAATCGATTTCGTTAAAGAAGCCTCGCGCTTTGTTGAAGAGCATAAGTTTCGCATCACCGCCGAAGTCGACGTTGTGAAAAAAGACAACGGCCACCATCATCATTCACCCGAAGGGTGATTACGTAAAAGACCCGAAGGGTGATCGCGTAAAAGACCCGAAGGGTGATAAAAGCCGCCCGACCTAAGTCTGAATTTAGTTTGAGGTCTCAAGTCGAGGCACTATTGTCCGATAGTGCCTATAGTCATGGGTGAAATTGGTATTTTCTTTTTATCTTTATTAGCTTTCGCCGGCGCTGCCCGCGGCTTGATTGTGACATTGCAAGAAAACGTCGCATTGACCGCCATGACAGAAGGCTATTCTCGAAACGCCGTTCGCGTGGGCAAAGTCTATAAGCTCACCGCATGGTCGCTACTCACTCTATTTTTGTTAGTGGTGATGAGTGCGAGCCTTGTTGAAGTGATTCAGCTGTAACGGATCAACTGCGAGAACTTTTCTCATTTTACTGGTGAAGAATAGCTGCGTCATAATGCCGACCGTTTGGCACGGATGTGGCAATTGCAGCTCGAGATGTTCAACAGATTCACCTCAGTTGCGCTTATGTCGCTAATTTTGGTCAGCGTCTGCCAATATTCGGCTAATGCCGATGTTTGCACGGAAAATCTCACAGTCAAACTGCCAGACAAATTTTTGGTTGTGCCACCCTTGTTTCAGCAACAAAGAGTCACCAATCTAGAACTTAGAGAGATGGTGAGCCAACCAACCGCATTGCGCTCAATTGAAATTGATGTCGGTAGCCAACCGTTTTGCAAGACATGCATTCGAATTGATAGAAACTTTCAACCAGGGTCGCTCAATTTGCGAGCCAATGGTCATCAATTGCCATTTCGAGACGGAACAATCGGTAAGATTGTTTATAAAAATGCGATGAACGATTATTCACCCGAAGCTTTTCGAGCTCTCACGAGCGGTGGAGATCTTTGGGTCATCTGGAGCTATCACGTTTTTGAAAACGGCATGACGTGGTATTACCCAAGTGATGTGGCCCCGAAAAAAGAGGCGCCGCTTGAAGAAGCTTACGAGTTTGAGAGTCAGAGAAGGATTGCGGCGGCAATAAGATCTGGATTTATAGGCGGTGAGCCTGAGCGATTTCGGACTGATTCTTTGTTCGCGCTGAGATTTCGCCGGCCGTAGATACCCGCAGAGAAAACTTGTGAAACCGTAGTCAAAGCGCGGCGGGCGAAGAATAGGTGCGTCCGGTTGACCATGGGCCAGAAAACATTGTCGAAGAGATCCATCGGTCACACAAAATTTTTTAAGTTTTCGTAGCACCGCCGCTGCGGCGGTGAATTTGTATCCCCATTTTGATCCTCTCTCTGGTGAAGAATAGGTGCGTCATAGTAGGGGCGGTGCTTTTGTCGCGATCTTGCGCCACGTCAAACCTAGACCAGACGTCAGATTGGGCTTGCTCACACCTGTACTCATCATCGTTTAATTAGGGGTACGAAAGCCAAGGGGGTATTTATGGTACGAAATCTATTCGCAAAAATTTCTATTGCACTCACCATCACTGCAGCCGCCACCGCAGCGCACGCTGACGTTGACGTCACCTGCGTCGACTCAGATTGCATGCACAACGGTTGGGTAGTCACTGACCAAAGAACAGGGCAAACAGTCAGCAACATCTGCACCGCTGCTGATTGCAATGTTCATGGCTGGAACAGCACGCTAAATAACTTGCGCGCCGAAGACACAGTTTGTAAACCTGGTGGCTGCTTTTCTGAAGGCTGGCGCGCATACACGACTCAAACGGGTCAGATCTCACACGAAGTGAGTTGTCTGACATCATTCGGCGCCAATGATTGCCTGACGAACGGCTGGAACACTTTCGTTCCAAATCGCGGGAGTTATCTCACTCGGTGCTCGCAAGGCGACTGCCGAAATATTGGTTGGGATATTAACAGCCGCCCAACTGCGCGATGTAAAGCCGGCGGCTGCTTCGTAACCGGATGGACAGTTTTCAACTAAAAAAGAAGTCTCTACGACTCACACCACTCGAGCATCAGTTGGCGCGCACGCTGCGCCAGCTCGATGTGGCAGGTCAGCCCTTACTTGTGGCTGTCTCTGGTGGAGTCGATTCGGTGGCGCTGCTCTCGGCGCTAGCCCGACTGCGACCACTCCTCAAGAATGAAATTGCAGTTGTTCATATTCATCACGGGCGCACCGGCAACCCATCTCAATCTCGATTTCGTGATCGCGCTAGCAGGCACGTTCAAAAATTAGCCATTAAGTTGGGGGTGCCTTATTTTGTCGAAGAGTATAAAGGTAAGGCCGCTCTCAAAAGCGAAGCCGATCTGCGCACGTTTCGCCAGAAGGCCCTCGCTCAAACTCAGCAAACATGGCACCACGGTGCCTTGATCGTGACCGCGCATCATCGTGATGATCTACTAGAAACTCACCTATTGCGCTTATTGCGAGGCACAGGCATTCGGGGAGTGTCAGGCATGACCCCGCTGAGCCCGCTTCACGCCAACAAGAAAATTCGATTGCTCAAACCATTGCTTGAAATTGGGCGCGCGCAATTATTGCACTACGCAAAGGCATTAAAATTAAAATGGGTCGAAGACCCTTCAAATGAAAATATTGAGCCACAACGCAACTGGTTACGTCAGGTCTGGTTGCCGATGCTGGCGAAAAAGTGGCCAGGTGCTGAGGGCTCATTGTTGCGTTCGTTGCAGCTGATCATTAGCGAAGTGCGGCCTACTATGAAACGTCGAGCTCAATTGGTCAGTCACGTTTTTAGTGATCAAACAGAGACTCAGTCTCAACAGTCACCTGTACGTTCAGGTGCACGTTCAGCTGTACACTCAGCTGTATATTCATCGCCGGGTCTCTCTCGGCAAAAATTTCTCGCTTTAAGTCGAGACGAAAAAACCTCAGTGTTAGCCGAATACCTTTTGCACATTGGATGTGACGATTTCTCGCGCGGACAATTAACCGAAATTGTGCGTCAACTTGACAATCGCCGAGGAGAATTCACATTTGTAGCGGCGCGAAATTTTTGGCGGGTTTCGAAGACACTTATTACAGCTTCCGAACGTCTTTCGTGATAAAGTCGGTATTAGAGTTACCTTAGAGACGGAAAGGTCTAATCACATGCGAAACTCACAAAAAACAATGGCGCTTTGGGCGATTTTTTTAGTGCTCGGAGTGTTGTTTGTTCAGATGTACAACGCGCAACGGCACATGACCGTGCGGGATTTCAATTATCCGAAATTTGTTGAAGCTTTGAAGGCCAACGAGATCAAATCAGTCACATTTCGCGATGGCGAAATTTTGGGCGAGATCAAAGATCAATTTAAAGAGAAATATGGCAACGCCACACGTTTTCAAATCGTCGGCAACACCGAAAGCGATGGTTATAAGCTTGTAGTTGAGAACGGACTCATTCCAAATTACGAGCGCAATGACAATTCACTCGTCACATCGCTATTTTTAAATTGGCTACCGCTGATTTTGATTATCGTTATGTTTATGTTTCTATTTCGTCAGATTCAGGCCGGCGGCGGCAAGGCGATGAGCTTTGGTAAGTCGCGCGCGCGCTTACTAACTGAGAATAAAAACAAAGTGACCTTTAAAGATGTGGCCGGAGTTGAAGAGGCCAAACAAGAACTTGTCGAGATCGTTCAGTTCTTAAAAGACCCGAAAAAATTCACTAAACTTGGCGGTCGTATTCCGAAAGGCGTTTTGCTTGTCGGTTCACCAGGTACTGGTAAAACTTTGTTGGCTCGCGCTGTTGCTGGCGAAGCGAATGTGCCGTTTTTTACAATTTCTGGTTCAGACTTCGTTGAAATGTTTGTTGGTGTGGGTGCGAGCCGTGTTCGTGATTTATTCGAGCAAGGCAAAAAGAGTGCTCCATGTTTGATTTTTATCGATGAGATCGATGCTGTCGGTCGTCACCGTGGTGCCGGCATGGGCGGCGGTCACGATGAACGCGAACAAACACTGAACCAGCTTCTTGTTGAGATGGATGGTTTTGAAAGTAACGAAGGCGTGATTTTAATTGCGGCGACAAACAGACCTGATGTTTTAGATCCGGCGTTATTGCGACCAGGTCGATTCGATCGTCGTGTGGTTGTGAATCGTCCAGATCTTTTGGGTCGCGAACAAATTTTAAAAGTGCACTCACGTCGCACACCATTGGCTTCGAACGTCGACATCACCAGAATCGCCAGAGGCACACCGGGGTTTAGCGGTGCCGATCTTGAGAATCTTGTGAATGAAGCGGCACTTGTCGCGGCTCGTTCAGATAAAAATAAAATTGAAATGGTCGATTTCGAAATCGCCAAAGATAAGATTTTAATGGGGAGTGAACGTAAGTCGATGATCGTGAGCGAGGAAGACAAACGCATCACGGCGTATCACGAGGCTGGTCATACACTTGTGGGCCGAATGCTACCAGGTCTCGACCCAATTCATAAAGTATCGATCATACCGCGTGGAATGGCGCTTGGGATCACTCAGACACTCCCAAAAGAAGATATGTTACACTTTACTCGTAGTAAGGCCGAGAACACCATCGCACTGATGTTCGGTGGCCGCGCCGCTGAAGAATTGATTTTTAAAGATTTTACAACAGGTGCGGGTAACGACATTGAACGTGCCACAGCTCTTGCTCGCAGCATGGTTTGCGAATGGGGCATGAGTGATAAAATTGGCCCGTTGGCTCTAGAGAAACGCGAAGGCCCGGTGTTTTTGGGCATGCAGACTGCGCAACATCAGGGGTATTCAGATAGCAAGGCTCAAGAGATTGATTCTGAAATCAAACGTTTGATTGATGCCGGCCACGAAAAGGCCCTCGAGATTCTGCGCAAACATAGCAAAGAGTTAGAAAGTATCGCCCAAGCGTTACTTGAACACGAAACCATCGATGGTGAAGAGGTTGAAATGCTATTGAATGGTGGGTCGATTGACGACATCACTCGTCATCGCGCTGAAACGAAAACCAAAATGGATGACGAACAAAAGGCCGCGCAAAAAGAAGAAGACGAAAAAAAGAAAACAATAGCAGCCGCAACAGCAACTGGCAGCCGTGGACCAGTTGGCAGCAGCGGGCCGGTCACGGCCTAAAAGTGGCCTGAGCGGCCTAAGACGAAAACAGCATGTGTAAGGGGCGAGCAACTCTGTGGGATTTCTAGTTGATTTCGAAAAATTTCGCTTCTTACTTAAACAAGTACAGTGGCGTGATATTGTCGATTTGCTACTAGTCTGGGTTGTCGTCTATCGCGCCCTTCTTCTCACTAAAGTTTCAGGCGCTGTACAAATTCTTTCAGGAATGGGCGTTCTTGCCATCGCCTATTTCATCAGTCACTGGCAAGGATTCACCACCATTCACTGGATTCTAGAGCTATTCTTCTCAAATTTATTTTTGATTGTGGTCATTCTGTTTCAGGGCGAAATTCGTCGCGCTCTTGCGCAGATCGGTTCAAACCCGTTGCTCATTGGCTATTCAACCAACGAAACTCGTCACAACCTTGATGAAGTCGCCCAAGGCGCCATGCAACTCGCACAAAAAGGCACCGGCGCACTGATAGTGATTGAGCGTGAAATCGTGCTCGATTATTTCGTAGAGCCCGGCACTGAACTTGATGCCGCCATTTCAGCCGAAATTATTATAGCGACATTTGCTTCAACAAGTCCGCTTCACGATGGGGCCATGATCATTCGCAATGGTCGCGTTTTTTCGGCCGGCAATTTCTTACCACTTTCAAAGAATGCAGTGCTTGATAAAAATAAGGGCACGCGCCATCGCGCCGCTCTCGGTCTCGCCGAGCAAACTGACGCCTTGGTTTTGGTCGTCAGTGAAGAGAGTCGCAGTGTGAGTCTGTTCTACGGCGAAATGGTGAAGACTGATCTTGATCTCGCCACCGCTCGCGAATTTTTATATGAAGAAATGGGCTTGCGTTTAAAGCCTGATAAAGTGGTGCCGGCATGAAAAGGCTGACACTCCCAGAGCGTATTACGCACAACTGGCTCTATAAAGTGGTCGCGCTAATTGTCGCGACCGCTGTTTGGGCCACCACATTGTATGGCCGCAAAGACAATATTCTCACCAAATCACTTGAGCTTGAATTTGTGATGAAACCAAATTTTGCCATCACGAGTAATTATGAACATGCGGTGCAGGTGAAGGTGGCGGGCCCACGCGCGCAGCTTGAAAAATTTGCGATTTCGGCATCACCGATCGTGATTAATTTAGCCAACGAGCCAGAGGGTGAACGACGGGTGCCTATAAGATCTTCGGATGTGGGTTTGCCGCTTGGTGTGCGCATACTGACGATCAATCCACCAGACTTGAATTTAACGATCAAAGAGATCAACCACTAAGAGGGGTTTTGCCAATGGCTAGTTCGACGGCTGCTTCATCCCGCAAAAAATTATTTGGCACTGACGGAATTCGCGGCACGGCCAATCGCTTTCCGATGACACCTGATATCGCTTTAAAAGTCGGTCAAGCACTTGGTTATGTTCTGAAAAGTCAGCCCATTCGTAAAGGTCTTAAGCGCACAGTTCTGATTGGCAAAGACACCCGACTTTCAGGCTACATGATCGAACAAGCCATGGCCTCAGGTTTAAATTCTATGGGAGTGAGAGTGCTGCTCACCGGCCCGCTGCCCACTCCCGGAATCGGGTTTGTCGCCCAAAATATGCGAGCTGATGCCGGCGTCGTGATTTCAGCTTCGCACAATGCCTACCAAGATAACGGCATAAAAATATTTGGCTCTGATGGTTTCAAAATTGACGCCACCATGGAAGACGAGATCGAGCGCTTGGTGTTTGAAGAAGATCTGGCTTCGCTACTTGAAGATCCAGATGGTGTCGGTCGCACTCGTCGGATCGACGATGCTGACGGGCGATACATTGTTTACGCGAAAAATACGTTTCCGTTAAATTTAAGTCTCGAGGGCATGCGCATTGTTCTCGATTGCGCCAATGGTGCGGCCTACAAAGTAGCACCCGCGGTGTTTGAAGAACTTGGTGCTGAAGTGATGGTCATTGGCAATGAACCCAATGGCCGCAATATCAATGACAAAGTGGGCGCGTTGTTTCCGACACGCACTTGCGATGAGGTTTTAAAGTTTCGTGCTGATGTGGGCATTTCATTAGATGGCGACGCTGACCGTGTGATTATGGTCGACGAACGCGGTCGCATCGTGAATGGCGATCATATTTTGGCGATTTCAGCTTTGCACAAGAAGAACGAGAAAAAATTAGTTCGCGACACCGTTGTGGCGACCGAAATGAGTAACGTTGGCTTAGAAATCTGTTTGGCGGCAAACGGAATTAAACTTGTGCGCACCGACGTTGGTGACAAGTACATCGTCGAAGAGATGCGCAAAAATGGTTACAACTTAGGTGGCGAGCAGAGTGGTCATATAATTTGTATGGATCACAGCACCACAGGTGATGGCGCTGTCGCCGCTCTTGATGTCTTATCGGTGATGCGATCAACGGGCCGTAAATTAAGTGAGCTCAATGACGTGATGGTCGATGTGCCGCAGGTTTTGATTAATTCACGAGTGAAACAAAAAACTGAGCTCACCACTATTCCGGGTTACAACGAGATGATGCAAAAGGTGCAAGATCGTTTGAAAGGTCGTGGCCGTATCTTCGTGCGCTATTCAGGCACTGAGCCCGTGGTGCGCGTGTTAGTTGAGGGCCCCGACAAGCGTTTGATCTCGACTTTTGCCGAAGAAATCTCAAGCTTCTTAGTCTCTCAACTCGGAAAATAAGGTCGTCTATATATGCGTCTTGCCACCGTTAGCCAGTGCCGCTCTCTCGATGAATTGTCAGTGAAAGCATATGGCCTTGGCAGCGACACACTCATGGAAGCCGCGGGCCTGATGGCTGCGCGCGAATTGCAACAAAATTTCTACCCTGAACTTGCCCGTGGCATGACCGCCATCGTCTGCGGCCCCGGCAACAACGGCGCCGACGGTTTGGTGATGGCTCGGCATCTGCACTCAATGGGTTTTCGCGATCTTTTGGTTTTTATTGTGACGGCCAAGCCAAAAAGATCACCGCTGTTTAAATTGCAATTCTCGCGCGCTGAAAAACATGGCCTGCGAATTGTTGAGGTGTCGGCGAACAATATTAAGAAAAATATTAAAAAACTAGAACAATTGCGTTCGGCAGTTCTCGTCGTCGACGCACTTTTCGGTATTGGTCTAAAGAAAAAACCAGAAGGTATTTTTCAAACGGTGATCGAACGAATGAATTCGACGAAGTTGCCGATTGTCAGCCTTGATACTCCATCAGGGTTAGATTGCGACAACGGCGTCGTTATGGGTGTTGCTGCTAAAGCTCATACCACATTCACTTTCGGATTAGCTAAGCCCGGTTTTTTTGTCGCCGACGGACCCATGTATGTCGGTAAACTCAGAACTTTGCCGATCGGTTACCCTTATGAATGTTTACGTGGTGTCGCCACCACACATTTTGTTTTTAGCGAAAAGCTTGCGCGTCGATATTTGCCGGTAAGAAAAGATCGCTCCAACAAAAGCGATTTTGGTCGGCTCGTTGTTCTCGCGGGGAGTGAAAATACCTGGGGCGCCGGAATTCTCAGCGCGCAATCAGCTTATCGAATTGGTGCGGGTTATGTGACGTGGGCGGGTCGCGATTTGCCGCTGAAACATTTAGAGCAAACACCTGAGGTGATGACAGCGAAACTAGATGATGACGCCATTTGGGATCTCAAAAAGATCACAGCCTATGCAGTAGGCCCAGGTCTCGGTGTGAACGACGACACGTTAAAAATTGTGCGTCGCTTGAAAGAATTAAGTGCGGGCCGGGTGGTTATTGATGCCGATGCCATTGCGGTGTGTGCGCAAGCGAAGAATCAGATTTTTCCGTTGCCATCTTCGTGGGTGATGACTCCGCATTCAGGCGAACTTGCGAAACTTTTGAAACGCACAGTTCAAGAAGTTGAGGCCGATCGTTTTGGCGCAGCATTAGCCGGGGCTAAGCTTACGGGTTGTCATGTTTTACTTAAAGGTTTTCGCAGTATTTTGGCCTACGAAAAGCGCTGTCTTGTGATCAATTCGGGCAATTCAGCCTTAGCTAAAGCGGGCTCAGGTGATGTCTTGACCGGGATGATCGGTGGTTTGCTTGCGCAGGGTCTCGACACCGTTCAAGCCACGGCAACAGCTGCCTACATTCATGGTCGTTTGGCTGACGAGTGGGTAAGAACAGGTCACGATAAGCGAACATTAAATCCGAGTGATCTAAAAGAACCCATTGGTCAGTTGATTTCGCGCATCTCTCATGGCGCCGTTTTCTAGATGACACGCATCGAAGTGCACAGCATTTCTGAGCTTACAAAAGTTGCCGACGCGCTGATTGCGAAAATCACAGCGGTGGGCGCAGGGCCGTCAGTCGTGTTATTTTCTGGTCCGGTCGGCGCCGGCAAAACCACATTGATTCAGTCGTTGATGTCAGCGCTGGGGAGTGGCGAGGTTTCAAGCCCAACATTTGCACTCCATCAGACTTATCGTTGGCAGCAGGGCGCGCGGCGGGCTGAGCATTTAGATTTATATCGAATTGAAAGCGATGACGATCTTGAGACCACCGGGGTGTGGGATATTTTGGCGGGTCCTTCAGAATTAGTTTTGATCGAGTGGGCTGAGAAATTGCCTGATGATTTTATTTCGCCTGGTCGAAAAATCATTCGGGTCTACATCAAAATTGTGGGCGAGAATCAGCGCGCGGTGACGATTTTAGATTGAGTGCTGTTAGCGGGTCAGCAAACGAGCTCTTCTAGAAGAGCTCGCGTAAATCAGGACGACACGTGTACTCTTTTGACAAATCATGTGCGTTCTCCATGTAGTCAAGGGGACGATAATTCGGATCGGGCTTGGCACATTCAAGCAAGGTTTGAGTGCCGTTCTCATACTTGTAATTCACTCGAAAACACTCCAACATTAAACAGCTCAATCTTCTAGCAAAAGGGCGCACGTTCGCGAGTTTGACGGCTAAAGCCCACCGGTTACCGGACATAACCCAAATTGCGTAAAACGGATTCTATTTGTTGAAATCGAACATCGACTTCTTCAGGCGAGTTAACATCTGCGAAAACAACCCAGTATTCGTTTGCAATGTATTCGACTCGTAACGGAGGGGCGGCTCGATCAGAGAGACTGGGGAAAAAGTCTCCTTCTCGAAGGTTGTTCAATTCACTTCTGTCTTCAGCTGAAATCAACTTAGACTTTAAAAGTCCACTCCAGACCTTCAATGCGTTGAATTGAGGAACAATTAGGGTGAATGTTCCGGCATGCGAACGGGGTGCCGGCCATTTGAACGATTCTTCTCCGCTGTAGAAACGAAACTCAAGCACGGCACCGTCGGGTAGGATCGCTCTCCAATATTTAAAGGTGACACTCGAGAGGGTCTCTTGGAGTTTCTCCGAAGTGTATCGCCATGGCAGTTGACTAAGAAATGGTTTGTACTTGAGAAGTTCAGGATATTTCTGCCAGATTTCCGGCCGTATAAACCTTTTCACCCCGTTCACGACTGACTTCATCCCACTAAGAATATTGGTACAGCTAAACGGCGCAGGGTTCGCAGTTGAGCTAGCAACAAAGATAGCAGTGATTGGCGCAATCCAATATAAACGAATACTTTTCACAATTTTCGCATGCATACCAAAATCTAGATTAAATCGCTCGTTTTTATTCTGGTAGATGCCAGGCGTGAACAAAACCAAATGACTTCAACCTAAGTTCACTGCCATGGTGGCAGTGAAAATATCGTTTTCAAGGGGTGGCGGCTTTTCAGGCGTCTCCGCCGCCGCACGCCCAGGCACCATTAGCAAACCGTTGAAATGCCAGCCTTTTTGCAAGTCGTAAAATACCTTTAAGGTTTGCTTGCTCCGCGTATAATCGCCACCATATTAAGAGCATGGCAGACGCACTCATTCCTCCACCCAATTCAACCATTAAAATCCGCGAAAATTGGCTGACGCGCGCGCCGAAATCCATTGCCCTTCCGCTCACATTTCTAATGGGAGTGCTTTTGTACCTTGCCACTTACACCTATCTCAACGGCAAATTGGGCGCTGATCAGTGGCTAGCGGCCACGCCAGAATCTGTTTTTCTGAAACATCAATATTGGCGAGCGTGGACCACGCTTTTCGTTCATGGCGATGCCGGCCATCTCGGCAGCAATTTATTTTTATTTGCGCCACTTTGTTATTGGCTGACAGGCTATTTTGATCTTTTGTTTTTTCCGGTGGCGGGTTTCGTTATCGGTGGTCTCGTGAATTTGCTGGTTTTAAAAACCATGCCCGCGCAGGCGACTCTTATCGGTGTTTCTGGAGTTGTCTACTGGATGGGCGCGGCCGCACTGACATTATTTCTTTTGGTCGATCGCAGACATTCGCTGAAACGACGGTTTTCGACAGCACTATTTTTATTCTTAATGCTTTTTGTACCTGACACTTACATGCCTCAGGTCAGTTATTCGAGTCATTTGTTTGGATTTTTGGCAGGCGTACCGAGCGCGGCGCTGCTGTACGCATGGCGCCGCAAAGATTTTGAAAAGGCAGAGGTGAAAGAGATTATTTTCGATGAGCCAACTACTGTTGCTGTTGCTGATGAGCCGCAGGATCTGGACGACGTTGAGCTGCCGCCGCCACGCGAGCGATATTGGAATTGATATTTTCAATAACCACCTGATTGTACTCTAGATACTCAGTCAATTTCGTTAAGTTTTTAGCCACTTCTAAATATCGATTCGCAATATAATCAACTTTCGCTTTAATCGTTTCAGCTTTTGAACCGGGCTGGCCGTAATCTTCCGGCAAATTCCCAAAGCTCCAGTACTGATGATCGGTGATGCCGTAATCAGCAGCGTCATGAGCACCCACGAGATCGACAATTGATTTCAAAGCGATCGGGTGTACGTGTGACTTGATCGAATTGCTAATTGAAGACAATCGATCAGCCGCCTTTTCAGCGTCAAATATCAATCCTGGCAAGGTTACAACGAGCGAATTGAGCTTGTAGGTCAAGACACGATTGGTAGATGCCTCGAGGTGACGCTGGTCATTGTAAGCAAACTCAACAATGCCACTTGAGAGAACTCTAACATCATGAATTTCACCGATCTCTAGAATCGAATCCACTTTTGCATTTACATAACGATTTGATTCCGCGCGGGGAAGCGCCGAGACATCAAAACGAAAATCATATCGACGCGAGACTTCAAAAGCTTTTAGAACGTTTTTGCAGGCAGAGAAGTCGACTTCTTTATGCACGGCGAACGCGTTTACTCCGAATAAAATAACAATAATGCTGACGAGACTGATTGATTTCGTGATCATAAAAATAAACTCCGTGGTTAAAAAACCAGCTAAAAGAAGTACGCCATTGAATGTCTTGAGGGCGTGACTATAGCAACGAGTGAACCTGCAGCTGCACTGTTATTATTTTAAAAAGACCGTGAAATACATGCCTAAACGGCATGTGTGACCTATGCGGCCTGAGCTTTATTGGCAAGTTCGGAGAAATCAGCGCCTAGGCGTTCGCCTTCGCTGAGAACCTGGTGATTTTTCTTAATGCCATCTGAGAGACAGAGCAAAAGATGAGTGACTTGCTCGTCAACATTTTTGACCGGTTGAACAAGTATACTCTTCGGTAAGCTTGAAAAACCCCAAGCAGCGAAAAATTCGGTGTTGGTTGGGGTTTCAACAATGTGGCCGACGTATGGTTGGCCAGTGCGGTAAGCGATGCGAAATGCACTGGGCAGGTTGAGGTTCCAAACTTTTCGAGCGCTGGTGTTTGGAGTGAAATTTTCG
>Ga0207013_1110_pt1 | contig 20307 bp, 13 predicted proteins | sample Alteio_BWMinCont_55_FD_153501 | JGI IMG/M metagenome (GOLD analysis project Ga0207013, IMG submission 153501) | Enriched cells from forest soil in Barre Woods Harvard Forest LTER site, Petersham, Massachusetts, United States -... | ecosystem: Environmental > Terrestrial > Soil > Temperate forest >...
AGATGATGCGACGTGAAGGCTACGAACTTATGGTTGGAAAGCCAGAGATCGTGACCAAGCGCGTGGATGGCAAGCTCATGGAGCCAGTCGAGAAGCTGACCGTAGACGTGCCGGAAGGGTTTGTGGGAGTGGTCATGGAACAACTTGGCGCGCGTAAAGGCGAAGTGCTGAACATGCACAATCACGGCTATGGACGCGTGCGCATTGAGTTCCGCGTTCCCAGCCGCGGATTAATTGGCGTGTAGATGTGAGTGAGCGGCGCAGGATTCTCCGCATCGGTGATGGTCTCGCCAATCGTGATCCCTTCGACCCCGGCCACAGCGATGATGTCGCCCAGCGTGGTCTCGGTGATGTCGGTTCGCTTGAGTCCGGAGAACGAAAACAGTTTCGTGATTTTCGTTTTATGAAACGATCCGTCCAGCTTGGCGATGGCCACGTCTTCGCCGGTGTACATAGTTCCGTTGAACACACGCGCAATGGCCAGCCGCCCCAGGTAATCGCTGTAATCCAGATTCGCCACGAGGATCTGCAGGGGGCCAGCCGCGTCGCCTTTGGGTTCGGGAATAGTTTTGACGATAGTCTCGAACAGCGGCTGCAGGTTTACGCCGCCTCCTTTTATATCTCGCGAGGCGGTCCCAGCCTTGGCGTTGGTGTACAAAACCGGAAAGTCGAGTTGCTCTTCTTTGGCGTCGAGATCGATAAAGAGATCGTAAACTTCGTTCAACACTTCCTGAGGGCGAGCATCGGAGCGGTCAATCTTATTGATCACGAGGATCGGCGCAAGATGAGCCTCCAGCGCTTTGCTGAGGACATAGCGTGTCTGCGGCAACGGGCCTTCACTGGCATCGACCAGCAGCATGACGCCGTCGACCATCTTCAGGGCGCGCTCTACTTCCCCGCCGAAATCGCTGTGGCCAGGCGTGTCGACAATATTGATCTTTACATCGTGGTAGAAAATAGCCGTGTTCTTGGCCAGAATGGTGATGCCGCGCTCGCGCTCCAGATCGTTCGAGTCCATCACGCGTTCAATGATGTGTTCGTTCGACCGAAAAGTGCCGCTTTGCTGCAGCATGGCGTCGACCAGCGTGGTCTTGCCGTGATCGACGTGGGCAATAATTGCGATGTTACGAATGCTGGAACTCAAATCAGACTTCCTTCCCTAAAGCCGACAAACAGCGAACTACTATCACTTTACTATGCGCGGGACAAAGCGGCGAGACCAATAGGACGATGAAAAGCGCAGTGGAGACCAGGCGTCTCCTGCCCGGTTGTGCGGGACGGGCGGGACGCGGTCCTCCGTTATTTAAGAATCATTTTCCTGCCAGGCGGCTTTCGGCTTCTTTCACAGCTCGGCGCGCCGACACGATCGCTTTACTGGTAGTGGATTCCGGGCCTTCGGAATCCGTGTTGGCGAAGAACACGCGGTCCATCGATTGCCGCACCAAGGGCTGCAGCTTGGTGTAAAGCCCCGGCGTCGACATATAAAGAGGATGGCCCCGGCGATAAATATGAACTTCGACGGGATCGACATTGGAGCCGGCAAAAAGCTTCTGAAAATCGTCCAGCACGCTGACTGCTTTTTTCCGCGCGCCCCCTTCGGTAAGCAGGTATCCGCGATCGTCCTCGCTCATCGGTGTGTAACAAGTAAGGATGTTGTATTTCTGCTTGTAGCCGGGTTGATTGCGGATCGTCCAATCGGCCACGATGAAATCAGTAAACGTGTTTCCCGGACACCATGTGTCGTAGCTCTTGTTGAATACTGGCTTGTCAAAAATCAGGTTCACCACGACGTACGGAATGTAGCGAATTTGGTGCATGGCATCGCTCTGGTTTTCCGACAGACCCTGGACGATGCGGCGGGTAATGAACTTCGGACTCGCCATGATGACGGTCTTCGCGGCCACCGTTGTGAGCTCCGCTCCCCGCATGTAGGTGACTTGTACTTCATTGCTGTCTGGAACAACGGCCACGGTAGTTGCGCCTAACTGCAGGTGGTCTGCGAATTTGGCCTGCAGAAGTTCCGCCAATTTCTTGGTAATCACGCCCAGTCCGCCGGGCCAGGTGTAGAAATCCGGCACGGTGTCTGCGCCAATTTCTTGCATGTTGTCGATACCGAGCGCGGCGGCGGTATCTTCAGTAGTGGCGCCCCAATTGGACGGGCCAAAGGTGTCCCACCACTGCTTTACCTCGGGCGGATAGCCTTTCATGAAGTCGGAAAACGGAACGTTGTAGAGCTCGGTTGCACGTTTCTTCAGATCGATCGCCAGCATGTCTTTCTTGAATTTCTTGAAGCCTTCACGGACAGACGCCGGATACGGTAGTTTATCGAGGCCTTCGGCCCAGGTGTTGGCAATCCATTCACCCTTGATAATGGTGCTGTCTCGATCGTTAATGGGTAAAGGCTCGAGTCCGATTTCTTTGGCGAAGGCGTATGCGTACTCGCTCTTGGCGAGGAATGCGGAGCCGGTTGCATAGGCGTTTCCCCGATACTCCATCAAGTAAGCGTTGCCGCCCCAATGTGGTTCCTTTTCCAACAAAAGAAAATCGCGGCCACGCAACAAGTAAGCTGCAGTGAGCCCGCTGACGCCGCCTCCAACGATTACGACGTCGTGACGCGCCGAGACTGGCGGCCGGGAGAAAACTTTTCCGTCGCGCACTTGATGGCAGATGCGATTGTCTTCGCCATCTACTGCGGGTACGGGCGGCGTCTCGGCTGCGACCATAGAAAGATCAATTGGACAACCCGCTGCAACCGATCCAGCGACTACGAATTTAATAAAGTCCCTTCGATTTGGAGTCATATGAGAGTTCCTTTTCTAATCTTTCGGCGCTGCCTGAATTTAAGACGCCGTCTCGACCAACGCGGCACCAGTTTCCTGTGTTCCTTCCGAACCCATCCTCAGCCGGTACCAGCTCACGATCGCGATCAGAGAAAAAACAAAAATGATGGTGGAAATAGCGTTGATCTCCGGCGTAATCCCTCGCCGCAGCCTTCCCCAGATTTCCAGTGGCAACGTGTTATCCCGCCCAATCAGAAAGAAGCTGACCGCAATCTCGTCCATGGACAGCGTGAAAATCAACAACGCGGCGCCAATAATGGATAAGCGCAGATTGGGAATTGTTATTCGCCAGAACGTCTGCCAGTAATTTGCGCCGAGATCGAGCGAGGCTTCCTCTTGCGCGCGATCCAGTTTCTGCAAGCCCGCGAAAACTTCAGTGGTGGCGACGGAGATCAACGCAGTACCGTGGCCCAACACGATCGTCAGCAGGCTCAGCTTGACGTGGCTATCGTGAAACAACATCGACAACGAAAGTCCAGTAATGATTCCCGGCAGAATCAGCGGCAGCAGGACGAGTCGCCGGAAAAGAGCTTTGCCCGGAAAGTTCGCGCGATCCAGAGCAAGCGCAGCCGGGATACCAAATGTCAGCGAAATCGCCATCGCGGCCAACGCAACGATCAGGCTGTTGAGAACCGATTCCCAGATAGCGTCGTCGGCAAAAAGCATACGATACCAATCCAGAGTCAGGTTGCGCGGCGGGAATCCACCAACCCCCGATCCGTTGAAGGAGTAAACGATCAGGGTCACGATCGGCAGATAAAGAAATCCGAAGACCGCGATAGCGTGCCATGGCAACCAGCGGGACGTGTTGCCCGACGCGCTCATCGGAAGCTCCATTTCTTTTCCAGTTGCTCCGAAAAAAAGAGCAGGCTAACCACCAGCAGTAGCATGCACAACGAAATAGCAGCTCCCAAGGGCCAGTTGTAAGCCGCGCCAAACAAGCTCACCACGATGTTCGAGATCATGATGCCGCTCGGACCGCCAAGCAGCAGAGGCGCGAGAAAATCACCGAGGCTGAGCACAAAGGCGAAAGTTGCTCCCGCCAGCACTCCGGGAATCGACAGCGGAAAAATCACTCTCCAGAATGTCTGTAGAGGGGATGCTCCCAAATCTTGCGATGCTTCAACCAGATTGCGCGGAATGTGTTCGAGGGCAGCGTAGATCGGCAAAACTGCAAATGGCGTGTAGATGTGAGTGAGCGTGAGCACCACCGCGAACGGACTGTAGAGCAGAAATTCAAGCGGATGTTTCGTCAGGTGGACGTACTGCAACAGAGTGTTGAGCACACCGTCACTACCGAGAATTGTTTTCCACGCATATGCACGTACCAGATAGCTCACCCACAGCGGAATAATTACCAACTGATACAAAAGATCTTTCCTCGCGCCCGCATAGAACGACAGGTAGTAAGCCAACGGATAACCCAGCAGCAGGGAAAAGATCATGACGCGAGCCGCAATCCACATGGATCGAAAAAGAGTTTGCAGGTAAACATTCACGCGGAAGAGTTCACGGTAGTTCTCCAGCGTCCAGGAGTGGATGATCGTTTGTGACGGTGACACCGACCAGAAGCTGTAACAGAGAAGCAGGGCATAGGGGACGAGCAGAAACAGCAATACCCAGAGCACGGGTGGCAAGGTGACGGCGGCGCGATATGCGCGGGAAAACATCTTCTTGCTTAACCTCTCTCCGGGGATTCGCGGACCGGCACCGCGTCGGCCGGAGAAAATTCCAACTGCAAATCCCCCAGCCTGTTTTCTCGAGTTGCCGCTCTCACCGAAAGCGCAAGTCCATCTGCACAGACAACTTGCAGTAATTCTGTTGCGCCGTGAAAAGCCTGGTGCTGAATTTTGCCTCGAAAAGTGACCACATTTGCATCAGAACCCTCTGCCGGATTTACGATTCGAATATTCTCCGGACGCAGGGAAAACAACGCGTGACCCTCCGGCAGGCCGACTCTCCACGAGAGCAAATTGCAGCGAGCGACGCCAGACTTTATTTCTCCACGCAGCAGGTTGGTGTGGCCGATGAACTGCGCCGTATACGCGGTCGCGGGATGGCTGTATATTTCGCGTGGGGATGCCACCTGTTCCAGTTCGCCCATGCGCAAGAGCGCAATGCGGTCCGACATGACCATGGCTTCTTCCTGGTCATGAGTGACGAACACGAAAGAAATACCGACTTCGCGCTGCAGAGATTTCAACTCTACCTGCATTTGCCGGCGAAGATTGGCGTCCAGGGCGGAGAGCGGTTCATCCAGCAGCAACAGCCGCGGCCGGTTTACCAGGGCGCGAGCCAAGGCAATGCGCTGTTGCTGTCCGCCGCTGATTTTGGCGGGCTTAGATTTGGCGAAGGCGGCCATCTTAACCATGGCTAGCGCCTCTGCTACGCGCCCCGCAATCTCGTCCTTCGGCAACTTCGCCACGCGCAACCCATAGCCCACATTTTCTTCCACAGTCAAATGCGGGAAGAGAGCGTAGTGTTGAAACACCGTGTTGACGCGGCGCCGGTACGGCGGCGACAGATCGAGCCGTTCGCCTTCCATCAAGACTTCGCCCGAAGTAGCGTCTTCGAAACCTGCGATGATGCGCAACAGCGTCGTCTTGCCCGAGCCGCTTTCTCCGAGAATGGTCAGAAACTCGCCTTCCGCAATTTGCAGTGAGACGTCCCGAAGAACAGGATTCTTTCCGAAAGACTTAGCAACCTTGCGGATGGCCAGCAGTGGCGGCACGCCGGGCTTATGTGAACGATCAAGCGCTGGTTCGGTAGTCGTGGCCATGTTCGTTAAGTTCCATTACTATTGCGTCGCTTTTACTTCGTTCCAGATCTCAACGTACTTTGCCCGCCGTGGAACGTCCTGCCAAAAATAGATGTGCCTCTGATAATTATCCACATCATCGAGATGCAAGCTCTTGACTTGCTCGGGCGTCATGAACTGCGCCGCCTGCGGATTCGCCGGCGTGTAGCCGGTCACATCCGCAACCAGTTTTTGCGTATGGGCTTCGATCATGTATTCGAGAAACTTGAAAGAGAGTTCTTTGTTCTCGCTGCCGGCGGTAACCATCAAATGATCGATCCAGCCTGTAGTATTTTCTTTCGGAATGGTTTCGCCGATTGGAAAATTGAGCTTGCGAAGCTGGTTGGTCATCAGCGGCCATCCCATGGCCAATATGACCTCGTGGTTCTGAAACAGATTTGTGAGCTCGCCGCCGGTGGACCACATCTTGCGGATATTAGGTTTCAACTCCAGCAGCTTTTTCTTGACCGCATCCAGTTCCGCATCACTGAGGTTGTAAAGATGAGTGGGATCAGGTTTGTCGAAGCCGAGAACCTGCGCCGCCATGTAGACCGTGGAGAGTTCGTCCCACACGGAAACTTTGCCGCGGTATTTCGGATCCCAAAATAAACTCCAACTGTCTGGCGGTTGTGGAAACGCCGTCGTGTCGTAGAGCAGCGGATTCGGCCCCCACGTAAAGGGCACACCATAGACTTGGTCCTTGACCCGCACCAAGGGCAGGGAAGTGAGCTGAGGCGAGAGCTGGCTATAGGCGGGGAACTTCGAAAGATCAAGCGGAGCAGCCAATCCAGCCTTAGCGATCGATGTGGCAACGTCGCTCGACGGTGAAATCACATCGTAGTTGCCGGCGCTGCCGCCGCGCAGCTTGGCGACCAGTTCATCGCTCGAACCCATATACGAAACGGTGACCTTGCAGTGATTCTGCTCCTCAAAGCCACGCACGAATGACTGGTCGGCGTAGCCTTCCCAAACCAGCAGGTTGAGCGTAGGCGTCTTCTTGGCGCAAGCGCCCAGCATGAGGGCGGACGCCGCCAACGACATCATCAGAAAACGTCGAATTATCAATAGGCCTCCACAATTCCTGCTTTCGCGACAGCTGTCCTAGAAAGTTGGCGGAGTGTTCACCCATAGCACCCGGGTTTCGGTGCGGCCCGGGTTAAACCAACGATGCGGCGTGGCGCTCTCAAAATAAAAACTGTCGCCTGGCTTCAGCCGATACTCCTCTTCCGCTACTGAAATATGCAACCGCCCCTGCAGGACGTGCAAAAACTCTTCGCCTTCATGGGTGTAGGATTCGCCGCTACCTGCGCGGGGAGCGATGCGAAATAAGTGCGGCTCCATCACCGTGTTTCCCCACGCCAGCAACTCCATGCGGACACCTGGACCGGCCTCGAGGACCTTTCGCTTGTGCGACGGAACCAATCGGCTATTCGACTCGGCCGCATCGAAAAAATCAAGAATGTTGGTCTTGTAGAATCGCGCCAGCTTTCGTAGAGTGCTCACTGACGCGCTCATGTGGGAACGCTCGAGCGCACTCAGAAAACCGACGGAGATGCCAACCCGTTTTGCCACTTGCGCCAAAGACAACGCGCGCCGCAAGCGCATTTGGCGCAGGTGTAGGCCGATCGCTCCGCTGCCGTTCGGCGCCGGCCGCACCACACCCTCTCGCTTCAGCAATTGTGCAATGGCGGGCGCGTTCAGCCCGCGCACCTTTCGCAGGAATCGCGCGCGCTTGAGCAGCTTTACATCCTCGGGCGTATAAAGACGGTACTTGCTACTGCTGCGGTGAGGCCGAGTGAGGCCCAGGCTTTCCCATGATCGTATGACCGAAGGGGAAACGCCCACCAGGCGGGCCACATCGCCGATTTTCAAGTATGGTTTTGGATCGGCGCCCTTCATTTCTGAGATTCCGCTCCCACGTTCCTCGCAGGCTTGTTCACAACCCCATTTTTTGCTTGACAGTGATGCTCAAGGTTCTCTAACCTTGCGCGATTATAGCAAGGTTTGATTTTCGCGCAAGCATTGTTAGTTGCAATCTTCCACCCTGAATCGGGAGGTGCTCAATGCATTCGTCGCTGACGCATCGTGCGCTGGCTTTCTTGCTGGCACTCGGCGTATTCACTCTTCCTGCGTTCTCACAGAGCACCAGTGGCCGGATAGTCGGGCGTGTCGCTGATCCCACGGGCGCTGTTCTCTCCAACGTAAAAATTACGTTGATAAACGAGGCCACCGGTGCCAGTCGTGACACTCAGACAAATGCCAGCGGCGACTTTAATTTTGTGGAAGTCGTGCCAGGCAGCTATCGCGTCGAATTTGAGCTCACTGGTTTCAAGAAGAATGTGCAGACCAGCGTGCTCGTCAATGTCAACCAGGTGGTCACTCTCAACTCGGTGTTACAGGTTGGTGCATCGCAAGAAGTAGTGGAAGTGACGTCCGAGGCCCCTCAGGTTGACACTACCAGCACACAGCTGGGCGCAGTCATCAATAACCGCTCGGTGAATGAGCTGCCTCTGAACACGCGCGACACTTATCAATTCCTGCAACTACAGCCCGGCGTGCAAGCGCAGCTCGGAAATGGGAATGGCAGCCTGTTCTACGGATCGCAGGACACGGGCTCGGTCTCGGTCAACGGTGGGCGCACCCGCGCCAATAATTTCAGCGTGAACGGCGGCGATGCCAACGATCAGTTCGTGAATCTTCCCACCATTCAGCCGTCCCCGGATAGCGTCGAAGAATTCCGCGTGATCACGAATACCTTCGACGCGGAATACGGGCGGAATTCAGGTTCGGTCGTCAACGTGATTACGAAATCCGGCACCAATGCCTTTCACGGTGACCTCTTCGAGTACTTTCGCAATACGATCCTGGACGCACAAGGCTACTTCAATTCAACGCGACCGCAATGGAATCAGAACCAGTTTGGCGGGACCATCGGTGGACCTATCAAGAAAGACAGTAGTTTTTTCTTCGTTTCCTATGAAGGGCGGCGTATCCGGCAGGGAATTCCTGGTGAGGTGCTGAACGTTCCTACCGCCGCGCAAAGGGGCGGGGATTTCTCCGGAGTCGGCGGTTTTGCGCCATTTAGCTCTGGCAGCGCCGGGGCCGGAGGCATTAGTGCTTCCGGGTCTAGTCCCTTCGTGGCCCAGGTTCTCGACGGACGCCCCGGTTGTGATCGTGCATTAGGCATTTCGTCGATTGCGAGCCTTCCCGTACAAACGAATCCAGTGACCAGTTCGCCGTACATTCCCTGGTCCGAAGTCTTTCCGACCGGAGTGATTCCCACAGCGTGCCAGGATCCCGTCGCCGCAAACCTGATGCAGCAATTTGTTCCGTCGCAGAACGTCGGAACGGGTCTGAACCAATCTGTGCCCGTGAGCACGGATAATGGAGATCAGTTCACCGTGCGTTTTGATCAGAAGATCACGAGCCGTCAGAACTTTAGCGCCTACTATTACTTCAACGACATCCGGCAGCTACAGCCGTACAACGAGTTTGAAGCGGCGGGCGCGACTGTTCCCGGGTTCGGCAACTTTAACGACAACCGTTATCAGCAATGGAATTTGAGCCACACTTGGACCATCACAAACGCCCTCGTGAACGAGGCGCGTTTTAATTACATGCGGCAGGGGCAACTCGGCTTTCTCAAGCCGCAAGCGACAAACGCGGTAACTGACTCCTGCACGGGCGCGGCCGCTGCTTTCTGCTTCACGGGCACGTCGGATTCTGCTCCAATCAACGCGCTCCTCGCTAGCTCTGGCATTCCCGCAGGGAAAGGCGGAATCACTCCCGGTTTGCCCGCGGACATTACTGGAGTTCCCTACGTCAACATTAGTGGAGGAGCTTCGTTTGGCAACAACTTCGAAGGTTTCCTTCCGCAGGTTGGCAACAGCTTTCAATGGTCGGATAACCTGACTTGGGTAAAAGGGAACCACACCTTCAAGTTTGGTGTCGATGTCCGTCGAGCCCGCTTTGATCAGTACTACTACTTCGATGTTAACGGCGAATTTACCTTTAATAACTCCGGTCCCAACGCGATCCTCCCTGGAGATGGCGACAACTATGCCGAGTTCCTTCTGGGTCTGACCGATACGTACACGCAAGGATCGGGACAGCGCGAGGACATTCGCGCCACCGCCGTTTATCCCTTCGCGCAAGACAGCTGGAAGATCAAGCCCAACCTGACTCTCAATTACGGCCTTCGCTGGGAACTGAATACTCCGCTCACGGACATCACCGGAACCGTCGAGACCTTCCGGCCCGGACAGAATTCCACACTTTACCCGTGCGCTTTGTCGCCCTTAAGCCAGGCGTACTTCGGGGTAGGCACTTCCAACTGCAACGCTGTAGGCGTAACCCCGACAGGGCTGGTCGTGCCGGGCGACAAGGGCGTTCCGGCGGCCATGACGAGCACTTATTACAAGGCGTTTGCACCGCGCATTGGAATAGCGTACAGCCCAAATTCGAGCGGAGGTTTCCTGGGAAAGCTTTTCGGCAACAATGGCGCAACCAGCATCCGGGCCGGGTGGGGACTGTTTTACAACCCCATGGAAGAATTGGTGTTGGCGCAATTTGGTGCTGAACCGCCCTTCGGAGGCAGTTCGTCTCTGTTCAACACCTTCTTTAATACTCCGTTCGTGTACCAGGCCGGAGGAGCGCCCGCGCCGAACCCGTTCAACGGAATTCTCACCCCGACCCCCGGACAGCCCGTGGATTATTCTCTTTTTCGCCCACTGCTCCTCTACGGTGAGTTTGAACCGCACTTGCGCACGCAATACACTTCTCAATACAACCTCACCATTCAGCGCCAACTTACAAAAGACATGATGTTGCAGCTCGGATACGTCGGGTCCGAAGGGCATCGCTTGCTGGCCTCGCACGACATAAATCCCTCGAGTCCTCAGACGTGCCTGGACATGATTACGCTTTACAATCTGAATCCGAACAATGTGACGTCATACGGAACGCCGACCCAGTGTGGCCCGTTTCTTCAGGACACGCAATGGACCGTGACTGTTCCGAAGGGTTTCCAATTCCACATGCCGAGCGGGCAGGTAGTCACGGGCACTGGGCAGAATCTGCAGTTCGTGGGACTGCGTCCTTACTCGTCACCCACCTGTAACCCGTTCACCGGAGCCGGCTGTCCGGCTGATGGCGTTCCGGTATTTAGCGATATCTTCGCCGAAGATACGATCGCCAATTCCAGTTACAACGCATTCGAAGCCATGCTCGAAAAGCGCTTTTCACATGGCTTGCAGTTCCAGGCTTCCTACACGTTGAGCAAGTCTCTGGATGATGGGTCAACTTTTGAGGAAACGCTTGATCCGTTCAACTTCCGTGCCAGCCGCGCGCTATCGCTGTTCAACTCCCACCAACGGTTTGTGGTCAGTTACGACTGGGAGTTGCCGATACCGCAGCACAAGGGTTTTGCCGGGAAGGTTTTGAATGACTGGGCCGTCTCCGGTATTACCCAGTTTCAGAGCGGGTTTCCGATTCGTCTGGATACCGAAAACGACAACGAGCTGATTGCCAGCATCTTCTTTCTTGGCACCGAAGCGCCGCAGCAGGTGGCGCCATTTCAGAAACTGAACCCCAAGAGCAACAGCGATTTTTGGTTCAACCCCAACGATTTTCAGGATCCCCAACTCGGTCACTTCAATATCGGCACGCAGCGCAGTATCTGCTGCGGTCCGGGGCTTGACCAATGGGATTTCGCCGTCCACAAGAAAATCGCTATAACCGAAGACAAGTATTTCCAGTTCCGGGCGGAGATCTTCAACATCTTCAACCACACCAATTTTTACAATCCGGACGGTCATTTCTCCGACGGCCCAACTTTGTTTGGTAAAATCACACAAGCCCAGGATCCGCGCCTGGTGCAGTTTGCGTTAAAGTTCATGTTCTAGCCTGACACCGGGCGGCTAAGGCTGCCCGGGCACATTCTAATGGCCGCACAGGCGGCTTGAGATTCCTGGAGACCCGGATGTACCCCGAATTGCAAAAGGAGCTCGAAACCTTCGAGCGTCGCACGCCAAAGTCTGCCCAATCCCATCAAAAAAACCTGAAACGCATCCCGCTCGGCGTGGCCAGCAACTACCGCGCCTACGATCCTTATCCGATTTTCGTGAAGGAAGGCAGCGGCTCGCATTTTCGCGATCTCGATGGCAACGACTATCTCGATCACAACCTTTGTTTCGGTGCACTCATGGCAGGACACTGCCATCCCGCTGTCATGAAGGCGGTCGAAAAACGTCTGAGCACCGGAACCATGTTCGGCATGCCCCACGACATGGAGTGGGAATTGGCCGAAGAAATATGCGATCGCTTTCCGGTTGAGATGGTCCGCTTCGGCAGCAGCGGGACGGAGGCGACCATGCACGCGATCCGCCTGGCGCGCGCCGCTACGGGCCGCGACAAGGTTCTCAAATTCGAAGGCGGATACCACGGCTTGCACGACGCCGCCTTGGTCAGCGTGAAACCCCATGCCCCAGAGTTCGGTGATGTGAATGCGCCCATCTCGGTGCCCGGTGGTCTCGGCGTGCCCAAGACCAGCATCGCGAACATCCCCGTTGCCACATTCAACGATCTCGCCAGCGTCGAGCTTCGTTTCAAAGAGAATCCCGGACAAATCGCCGCCATCATTCTTGAGCCCATCATGATGAACGTCGGCCTCTGCATTCCGCAGCGAGGATTCCTGGAAGGCTTGCGCGAAATCTGCAACAGGAATGGCGCGCTGCTGATCTTCGACGAAGTTAAGACCGGTGCCAAGCTTGGCTGGGGCGGCGCCTCCGAATACTTCGGTGTGAAGCCCGACATGATTTGCCTCGCCAAATCAATCGGCGGCGGTTTGCCGCTGGCTGCATTCGGCGCCCACAAGTCCGTGATGAATCTGATCTCCGAGCACAAGGTTTTTCACGGCGGGACGTACAATACGAATCCGGTCTCGATGGCCGCAGGCCTCGCGACCTTCCGTGAAGTGCTAACGCGTGCAAACTACGCTCACGTAGACAAGCTTAGCCAAAAACTTACCGCCGGCTATCGCAAGACAATCGCCAAGGTCGGCTTGCAAGCTTACATCGCCAGCGCTGGCGCCAACGGAGCTCTCATGCTGTATCCCAAAGAGATCCGCAACTATCGCGATTGGACAACCATCGACATCGACCTCTGGCGTCACTATTGGTTCGCCATGGTGAACCGTGGCGTGATGCCGCAACCTTACTGGTGGGATGAGCAGTGGACGATCTCGGTCCAACATACCGACGCTGATATCGATAAACATTTGGCAGCTTTTGAAGATATCGCACCCGCGCTAGCCAAAGCTCAGCAGGAACGGACAGCAGAGGTAGTAGCGCATTAAAACCGCGGAGCGAAGCTCCGCAGTGGTTTTATATCAAGGCAACAATTGTCAATCCGAGCGAAGCGAGGAATCTGCTTCTCCCGCCGAGATAATGCAGATTCCTCGCTTCGCTCGGCCGGGAACACCCGAAAAAGATAGGAACCAAGGACCGCTTCTTGTCAGCCACCGAGCAAGCCGCCAACCAGCCTCACCTGAAGCGCGTCCTCGGCCGCTGGGATCTGGTTCTGCTCTTCGTAGTTGCCGTCTTCAACTTGAACGTAGTCCCGTCGATCGCAGCTAACGGCGGCGTCACAGTCTGGCTCTGGATTATCGCCTTGCTGCTTTTTTTCTGGCCGCAGGGGATCGCGGTCATCGAACTGGCTCATCGCTATCCCGGAGAAGGTGGCGTGTACTTGTGGGCCAAAGAAGTGTTTGGCGACTTTCACGGCTTCCTCTCCGGCTGGTGTTATTGGACCAACAACATGCTCTACGTTCCGACCGTGATGCTGTACTTCGTCGGCGTCTCCGTCTTCGCCATGGGCCCAGGCCACGCGGCCCTCGCTGACGATAAGACTTTTGCCATGGTCGCATCGGTTGCTTTGCTGGTGTTGCTCACCGTGCTCAATATCGTTGGCCTCAGCGTAGGAAAGTGGCTGAACAATCTGGGCGGGATCGGCACTTTCGTCGCGGCTGCTGTGCTCATTGGGTTGGGTGTAACCGTCTGGTCGCGTTTTGGCACCCCAGTCACAGCCGCCGATTTCAAAATTCCAGCAGACCCTAAGTTCGTTTTAAATTCATTCGGTGTAATTTGTTTTGGCCTGGTTGGGCTGGAACTCGCTTCCGTGATGGGTGACGAAATCCGCGATCCCCAGAAGACCCTGCCCGGCGCCGTCGCTTGGGGAGGCGTGATCTCGGGCGCTCTCTACGTGGGCGCGACCCTCACGCTCCTTATCGCCATCGGAAAAAACGACATCAACGTGCTGCAAGGAATCGTACAGGCAGTCAGCCACATGGCCGGCAAAGTCGGAGTAGCCTGGATCATCGCACCTTTCGCGGTCATGTTGAGCTTGTCGATTGCGGGAATCGGTTCCGCATGGATGGGCGGCTCCGCCCGCATCCCGTTCGTCGCGGGGCTCGACTCGTACATGCCTGCGGCGATGGGCAAGGTTCATCCAAGATACGGCACTCCGCACGTAGCTCTGATTGTGCAGGGGTTGGTGTCACTGGTTTTGATCGTTCTTAACTTCACGCTTTCGGGCGGCGTTCAGGAAGCGTTTCAGAAAATGCTGTCGGCAGCAGTTGTGTTGCAGCTAATTCCGTTTCTTTATGTCTTTGCGGCGTTAATAAAATTTGCTTTGCGTGGCTCCCTCGATGACGGACGTTACGGCAAGGGCACACTCATGTTCGCCGGTGTAGCTGGCCTCATTACAACGACGCTCGCGATTGTCGTGGCCTTTTTTCCGGCCAGGCAGATCACCTCACTCTGGAAGTACGAAGTCAGTATGTTCGGCATCACGCTCGGATTTATCGCGCTGGCGGTATTTTTCTTCTTTGGGTACAGCCGTCTGAAAACGCCGGAAGCGGTTCCGATTGGCGCAACAGACTCGCCCGTAAGGGCAGCCAACGGGAGGGCACAACTTTAGTTGTGCCGCTGAAATTGAAACGGGAGGGCGCGACTTCAGTCGTGCCACTGAAGCAAAACAATGTCGGGCCTTTAGGCCCTGAGGGAGCAGTCAGGAGATTAAAACTATGCCAGGCGGAGTAAAGGCGGACGTTCGCACCTATCAGATGTACGTCAACGGCGAATGGGTGGACAGCAAGTCCAACAAAACTTTCCCGGTTTACGATCCTGCTTCCGAAGAAGTGATCGCCCAGGTTCCCGAGGCGAATGCCGATGACGTCAATCGCGCCGTAGCCGCTGCCCGAGCCGCATTCGATAACGGACCATGGGCGTCGACCACTGCGCAGGAACGCGGACGCGTTCTGTTCCGTCTCGCCGACAAAATCCGCCAGAACGCGGGCATGCTAGCAGAGTTGGAATCCCGCAACACCGGCAAGCCCATCGTCGAAGCGGAATTCGATATTGCTGACGTGTCGACCTGCTTCGAATATTACGGTGGCTTGGCAACGAAAATTCTGGGATACGTCAACCCGGTTCCAGATAACGCCGTGAGCCTGACTTTGAAAGAACCTATCGGCGTTGCCGGACAGATTATTCCCTGGAATTATCCTCTTCTCATGGCAGCGTGGAAGCTCGCGCCAGCGCTGGCCGCCGGCTGTACTTGCGTGCTGAAGCCCGCCGAGCAAACGCCCATCACTGCGCTTGAGATGGCCAATTGGTTCGCCGACGTTGGCCTGCCGCCGGGGGTTGTCAACGTGATCACGGGTTTCGGCGAAAGCTGTGGGGCGCCTCTCGTTCAGCATCCCGACGTGAACAAGATCGCCTTCACCGGCAGCGCCGCCGTCGGAAAAATCATTGTCAAACAGGCCGCTGATACGGTAAAGCGAGTCACCCTCGAACTCGGCGGCAAGTCGCCCAACATTTTTTTTGCTGATGCCGATTTCGAAGCGGCCATCGACGGCGCGCTCTTTGGCGTGTTCATCAATCAAGGCGAGGTCTGCTCCGCCGGCAGCCGCATCCTGGTCCAAAAGCCTATCTACAAAAAGTTTGTGGATGCGATGACCGAGAAAGCCAAGAAGATCAAGCTGGGCGCACCTCTCGATCGCGACACCAAGATGGGCCCGGTGGTCAGCAAAGACCAATATGACCGCGTCCGGTCGTATCAGGAACTCGGCAAGAAAGAAGCCAAGCTGGCCACGGGCGGGGGCCGGGCCGAGAAGTTCGCCAAGGGTTACTACATCGAACCGACCATCTTCTACGACGTAACCAACAACGATCGCATCGCTCGCGAGGAGATTTTTGGCCCAGTTGCTTCCGTGATCCCATTCGAAGATGAAAAAGACGCGCTGAAAATCGCAAACGATTCACCGTACGGCCTGGCAGCCGCCGTCTGGACTCGCGACATCTTCAAAGCGTTCCGCGTCGTGAAGTCGCTCCGCGCTGGAGTTGTCTGGGTCAATCACATGCAACCAACTTACGTCGAAGCCCCCTGGGGAGGCTACAAGCAATCCGGCTTCGGTCGCGAGTTGGGACCGTGGGGAATTGAAGAGTATCTCGAAACCAAACAAGTGCACATTAATTTAAATGAAGCCCCGATCGGCTGGTACTGAAAATAAAAGTGTCATCCTGAGCGCGGTAACTGATTCGCAGAGCGAATCAGTTACGAAGTCGAAGGACCTTGCGTCGCTTATACGACGACCAAGGCGTCAGGGAATTCGCGCCATAACGTAGGAAGCACATGAATACAATTCAACTGCGAACCGAAATCCCCGGACCGAAATCCAAAGCCCTCGCAGAGCGCCGCAACACCGCCGTGCCGCGCGGGCTCTCGCATGGAACCCCGGTGTACGTCGCCAAGGCAGAAGACGCCTGGCTAGAAGATGTCGACGGTAATCGCTATATTGATTTTGCCGGAGGCATCGGCTGCCTCAACGTTGGACATCGTCGCGAGCCGGTGATCGCTGCAGTGCGCGAACAGCTGGACAACTTTCTGCACACGTGCGTGCAAGTCACACCTTATGAAAACTACATCCGCCTCGCCGAGCGGATGAACGAAGTCACACCCGGCAAGTTCCCGAAGAAAACGCTATTCGTCAACAGCGGAGCTGAGGCGGTAGAGAACGCGGTCAAGATCGCCCGCGCCCATACCGGACGCTCGGGCACGATCGCCTTCGAAGACGCCTTCCACGGCCGTACAATGATGACCTTGGCGCTCACCAGCAAAACCCATCCCTACAAGGCAGGCTTCGCGCCATTTCCCGGCGACGTGTACCGCATTCCGTACGCATACTGTTATCGCTGCTCCTACTCATTGAAATATCCATCGTGCGATCTTTTTTGCGCCCGCCATCTCGAAGACACATTCAAACGCGTAGTCGCATCCGAGGACGTTGCTGCCGTGATCGCAGAGCCGGTGTTGGGCGAGGGAGGGTTTGTTGTCCCTCCTCCTGATTTTTTCCATGTGCTGATCGACATCTGCCGCAAACACGGTGTCCTGTTCATCGCCGATGAAGTCCAAAGCGGCTTCGGACGAACCGGCAAGCTGTTTGCCAGCGAGCACTACGAGATCGAACCCGACATTCTGGTTACAGCGAAATCGCTGGGCGGAGGTTTGCCGCTGGCTGCGATCACCGGCCGCGCCGAAATTATGGACGCGCCTGGGCCGGGAGGTCTCGGCGGTACCTTTGCCGGCAATCCGCTCTCCTGCGCCGCAGCGTTGGCCGTGTTGGATATTTTCCAGCGTGAAAATCTACTAAGTCGCGCCAATGAAATTGGAGACAGATTCCAAAAGCGCGCGAAAGCATGGCAGAAGCGCTGGCCCATCGTCGGAGATGTACGCGGCTTAGGTGGAATGCAAGCCATCGAACTCGTGAAGTCCTCCGACAAGCGCGAACCCGCCGCTGACGAGACCAAAGAAGTGACGCGGTACTGTTATGAGCACGGTTTGATTACAATCACAGCGGGCTCATATTCCAACGTGATCCGTGTTCTGGTTCCACTGGTTGTGACCGACGAACAAATGGATGAAGCACTCGACGTGCTGGAATCCGCGTTACAAATGGTTTCCGAGACAAAAGGTGCCGTCGCAATTACGGTTACGTAGGGACGAACGCCTCGTCCGCCGGCCGAGCAAAGCGCGGCCGGGGGAAGACCTAGCAAGCTACGTCTCTACAGTAAACCCGAGCTGTAGAAACGTTGCTTACAACATCTCGCGCGACAAGAACCTTTATTTCAGTTTCCGAGAACAGAGGCCTTAGCAAATGACCATCGCAGCACCACCGATCACCAAAGTTCCCAACTACGTCAACGGCCAATGGGTCGACTCCACCGCCACGGAATGGTTCGACGTCACCAATCCCGCCACCGGTGAGACTATCGCGAAAGCCCCGCTCTCCGATGCCGCCGAAGTTGCCGCCGCCGTGGAAGCCGCGGCCGCAGCCTATCCCGAGTGGCGCCGCACGCCTCCGGAAGATCGCATCCAGCCGCTTTTCAAATTGAAGGTGTTACTGGAAGATCACATCGACGAGCTCAGCCGCATCATTACCCAGGAAAATGGCAAGACTTTCACTGAGGCCAAGGCCGAGTGGCGTCGAGCCATCGAGAACGTAGAAGTTGCCTGCGGCATTCCCATGATGATGCAAGGCTACAACCTCGAGGACGTGGCCCGCGGCATCGACGAAATGATGATCCGTCAACCGCTCGGTGTGGTTGCGGCGATCACGCCCTTCAATTTTCCTGGCATGGTTCCGTTCTGGTTTTTGCCCTACGCCATTGCCTGCGGCAACACATTTATCCTCAAACCATCCGAACGCGTCCCGCTCACCATTCAGCGAACCTATGAATTGCTAGCGCAAACTGGGCTGCCCAAGGGCGTTGTCAATCTCGTAAACGGCGGAAAAGCCGTGGTCAACGCATTACTAGATCATCCCAAGGTGCGCGCCATAAGCTTCGTCGGTTCGACGCCGGTTGCGAAATATGTGTATGAACGCTCAGGCGCGACCGGAAAGCGCGCCCAGTGTCAGGGCGGCGCGAAGAATCACGTCATCGTTCTACCTGACGCAGACATGAAGATGGCCACCCAGATCATCAGCGACAGCGCTTTCGGTTGCGCCGGCCAGCGTTGTCTCGCAGTCTCAGTCGCGGTCACGATCGGCGAAGCGCAGAAAACATTTCGAGACGCAATCGCAGAATCCGCCGTAAACCTCCGCGTGGGCAATGGCCTGGATGAAGGCGTGCAGATGGGGCCGGTTATAACATCGCAGAGCAAGGCGCGGATCGAGTCGCTAATCGCAGCGGGTGAAAAACAAGGCGCTAAAGTTCTGATTGATGGACGGAATCCGAAAATACAGAAGTACGAAGCAGGGAACTTCTTGAAGCCCACGATCCTCGATGACGTTTCGCCCACAAGCGAAGTCGCCGACACGGAAATCTTTGGTCCAGTCCTAAGCTTGATTCATGCTCGCGACCTGGACGAGGCTCTCGCTTTTCTCGAGCGCAGCAAATACGGCAATCAGGCGTCGTTGTTCACCTCAAGCGGCGCAGCAGCCCGACGCTTCCGCTACGAAGCGCCCGCCGGCAATATTGGAATCAACATCGGCGTAGCCGCTCCCATGGCCTATTTCCCCTTCAGCGGATGGAAAGACAGCTTCTTCGGCATCCTGCATGGACAAGGCCGCGACGCCATCGAGTTCTATACCGAAAAGAAAGTAGTGGTTGAACGCTGGGCCAAAGAACACTCGCGCAAGTTCTAGGGTTGGATGCCTCGCTGCGCTCGGTGGACGGGCGAGGCGCCCGTCCCCACACGAGTTTTGCCAACTCGGCTCGTATCAGGATATGGCTTCAGCCATATCGCAAGCGCGCTCAAAAAATAGCGCGGCTTTAGCCGCCGAAATTGAGGAGTTAATGTCCAACACTATCCAAAAATACAAAGATTACGTAATGACCGGCTTCATGAAGCAGGTCGTTCCCATTGTCATCGACCATGCCAGCGGAGCCACGGTCACCGACGAAAACGGCCGCGACTATCTGGACTGCTTCTCCGGCATCTCAGTTGTGAACGCCGGACACTGCAATCCCGAAGTAATCGCCGCCGCGAAATCACAAATGGACAAGCTGGTCCACTGTTCTTCTTACATTTATCACGTGAAACCAGTAGCCGACCTGGCGGAAAAGATCGCCCACACCGCCCCCAAAGGCCTGACCAAGACTTTCTTCGGCAACGGCGGAGCTGAAGCCATCGAAGGGGCGATGAAACTTGCGCGCCTGTATACCGGCAAGCACGAATACATCTCGCTCCACGCCAGCTTTCACGGACGCAGCTGGGGCACTCTCAGCATCACCGGCAACCAGGGCCGCAAGAAACGCGGAGGCCCGTACGCTCCCGGCGTGGCCTTCGCTCCCGCGCCTTACGCCTACCGTTCCCAGTGGCGCAATGACCCCGAGGAATGCGGACGCCAGTGCGCCCGAGCTATCGACGATGTAATCCGTTTCGCTACCTCCGGCGACGTGGCCGCATTCATTGCCGAGCCGGTCATGGGCGAAGGCGGCATCATTTGTCCGCCGCCGAACTATTTCAAAGAGGTAAAGAAAGTTCTCGATCAGCACGGCATTCTCTTCATCGCCGACGAAGTCCAATCCGGCTTCGCCCGCACCGGCAAAATGTTTGCCATCGAGCACTACGGAGTCGTCCCCGACATCCTGGTCACCGCCAAGGGCA
>Ga0207013_1112_pt1 | contig 20020 bp, 13 predicted proteins | sample Alteio_BWMinCont_55_FD_153501 | JGI IMG/M metagenome (GOLD analysis project Ga0207013, IMG submission 153501) | Enriched cells from forest soil in Barre Woods Harvard Forest LTER site, Petersham, Massachusetts, United States -... | ecosystem: Environmental > Terrestrial > Soil > Temperate forest >...
CGTCAATGCAATCGCTCGCCTTATGGTCTGGGCGGTGACACGTGGCGCTCCGGCGCGGGTGCACTGATATGGCTACCCAACCGTTTAACAATCAGCCCCGCCCGATGGACTTCCAAACGAGGTCGATGCGGATCAACAATGCTCGACGCACTGCGACCAATTACTTTGTCGGCTTTCTTTCGATCGCCGCGACAGTTCTGGTCATCCTGCCGCTGGTGGCGATCCTTTTTTATCTCATCTATAAGGGCGCAAGTTCGCTTAACCTGGCCTTCTTCACTCATATTCCTGCCCCGGTTGGTGAAACGGGGGGGGGCATGGCGAACTCCATCGTCGGGTCGGGCATTATTCTGCTGCTCGCCAGCCTCTTGGGCATTCCAATTGGCATCGCAGCCGGCGTCTATCTCGCTGAGTTCGGTCGCGGAAGGGCGCTTGCCACAGCCATCCGTTTCACTGCTGACGTTTTGAACGGTGTCCCCTCGATTGTGATGGGCATCTCCATCTACTCGCTGATGTTGACCATGCATCAGAAGCCCTTCACTGCGCTTGCTGGAGGCATTGTGCTGGGAATTATGATGATCCCCACCATTACCCGTACGACCGAGGAGATGCTCGCTACGGTCCCTCACGCCATTCGCGAAGCTGCACTCGGTCTCGGCGTGCCGAAGTGGCGGACTGCGATCTCGGTCAGCCTGCGTACCGCTTCGCCGGGCATCATCACAGGCTGCATGCTGGCATTCGCCCGCGTCGCCGGAGAGACCGCGCCGCTGCTCTTCACCGCCTTCGGCAATCAGTTCTGGAGTTTGAAGCTCACCGAGCCCATCGCCGCGCTGCCGCTGCAGATTTATGTCTATGCCGTCTCGCCCTTCGACGAATGGCATCGTCTGGCGTGGGCAGGCGCGCTTGTTCTTATCGTTTTGATCATGGTGTCCGTTACGCTCGTCCGGATCTTTGCCAACCGCGGCGTACTCAAGGGAGGAAGCTAGTGGGAGTCGGCATTTTAGTTGAGGATCTGAACGCGTGGTACGGCACGAATCACACCCTGCAGGATATCAACCTGCATATCCCTGCGAACCACGCCACCGCGCTCATCGGGCCTTCGGGCTGCGGCAAATCCACCTTCGTCCGCTGCCTCAACCGTATGCACGAGACCAACCCCATCGCCCGTGCTACCGGCATCGTTAAGATGGGTGAGATCGATATCTACAAGGATGCCTCTCCAGTCGAGATCCGCCGCCGCGTGGGCATGGTCTTCCAGCGCCCTAATCCCTTTCCTACAATGTCGATCTACGACAACGTCGTCAGCGGTCTAAAGCTCAACGGGTTTCGCAATCGGCGTATCCTCGATGAGACGGTCGAACGCTCGCTCAAACAGGCGGCCCTCTGGGAAGAAGTTAAGGACGATCTGAAGAAGAAATCCGGAGCTTCGCTTTCAGGCGGTCAACAGCAACGCATGTGCATCGCCCGCGCTCTCGCCGTCGATCCTGAAGTCCTTCTGATGGATGAACCGGCATCCGCGCTCGATCCGGTTTCCACCTCGAAGATTGAAGACCTCATCTTTCAACTCAAGAGCCAGTACACCATCGTCATCGTCACGCACAATATGCAGCAGGCGGCGCGCGTAGCCGAAAACACAGGCTTTTTCCTTAACGGTAAGATGGTCGAGTTCGACTCCACTCACAAGATCTTCACGAATCCGAAGGACAAGCGAACAGAAGACTACATTACCGGGAGGTTCGGCTGATGCGGGTCAAATTTCACCAGAACCTCGACGACCTCAAGGAAAAGCTACTAGTCATGGCCGGTATGGCCGAGCAGGCGATCCAACGCTCCATCGAGGCTTATCGTACGCGGGATCTCAGCATCTGCGAGCTCGTCTTCCGCGCCGAACCCTCCATCAACCGCCTCGAGCGCGAGATCGATCAGATGGCGCTCGACCTTCTCGCCATGGAGCAGCCGATGGCCGTCGACCTGCGCTTTATTCTCTCGGTCATCCGCATCAACGCCGACCTCGAACGCGTTGGCGACCAGGCCGTCAACATCGCCGTGCGCGTCCGCGAGATGGGCGCCTTCGCCAACATTGACCTCCCTGTCGACATTCCAAAGCTGGCCTCGCTCGCCTCTGCGATGGTGCGCAAAGCTCTCCAGGCCTTCATCGAAGCTGATGCCGACCTCGCCGACTCCGTTCTTAAGCTCGACGACCAGGTGGACGAGATGAACGATGCCGCCTTCTATTCGCTCAGCACGCTGATCAAAGAGAAGCCAGAGCTGACGCCACAGTCTCTCAACGCGCTCATCATCGCGCGGAATCTGGAGCGCGTCGGCGATCACGCTACCAACATCGCAGAAGACGTCATCTTCTGGGTTCGCGGCGCAGACGTGCGGCACAACGCCACCACTGCCTAATCTGCAGCATCTGAGGTGCTCATCGCGGGTTCCCACCAGACCAGTCGCGCGAGCATTGGATAATACAACCCCACGCGTAACCGGCCGGCCTGCACGCGATCGTGCATCATGCGCGCATAGGCTTCCAGCTGTGACTCATACTTCAATCGCTCTTCCGACAGGAACTCCTCCAGGCCTTCGCGCCCATGGGTCGAAGTTTTGTAGTCGATGATCCAAAGATAGTCACTCCCCGGATCGAGCGGCTTCGCCCCGGCGAAAAACATACGGTCCAGGCGCACACTGCTGCGTTGGTCGCCCCAGGAGGTAAGTGCGAACTCGCTCGTCGCCCCTTCGCGCGGCCCCAGTATCCAAAGGCCTTCGACGTACTTCAGAACATTGGTCAGCGCTGACGTTACTCGCCCCGCCAGACGATCCACAACGGACGGCGCCAGCCCATCTCCCCGCAGCACTGCTGCAATTCGCGACGTCCATCCTGCCACTTCACGCAGCAATGCCTCCGCGCTCGCACCACTCGCAAGCTGTTTCGTTAGTACCTCAACGAACGCATGCACCGCATTGCCAAACGCACGCGCCTCGAACGACCCCTCCGGCCGCTCAAAGCGCGCAGGATCTCTGACGGCATCCCCATAGGAGAGTCTTCGCATCGTCGAAAACCGCGCCTCCGGCTGAAAGCTCAGCGGAAGCCGCTTCAATATCGCAGGGTTTGATTTGTTCTGCTCTGCCGCCGCAGCAATGTCGACAGCATAGTCATCGGAGATATCCTCAGCGTCTGCGGGAGTCGGCATTACGACTACTTTCCCTGTGTCTGGAGTTTCCGAAGCAGCAACGAAGTGCTTCTCAGCCACTGGCCATGCCGTTGCGAGCAAGCTTCCGGGATCTTTGGCTATCTTTCCCTGTGCGTTCGTCTTGGGCGAGGCGAACAGATGCAACTCTTCCCGCGCCCGGGTGCACGCCACATAGAAAAGACGTGTTCTTTCCGCTGCCTGTCTCGCCCTGTCGATGCTCCTCAGCCAGGAGTTCAGCGTCTTCGACCCTTCTCCCCGCTCGGCAATCGGCGCCAGCACAATCTCCGCTACGTCCGCATCGCCCGAGTCGATCTCGCTCCAAGTCAGCAGCTTGTCGCGATTCTGTGGAGGCCTCCTCTCCATGCCGGGTACAATCACCACGTCCCACTCAAGGCCCTTCGCCTTATGGATGGTCATTAGATCTACCGCGCCCGCCACTGCCACGGCCTCTGCAAACAGATCGTTGAGCCTGCGCTTCAGCAGTGCGAGGTCCATCGCCCCTGCCTGTTCTTCGACTTCATCCAACAGTTGCAGATAGCGCCGCGAATTGGCCATCTCAGGGTCACTCAAATAGACGTCACCACCCAACGAGCGCCATGTCCGTTCGACACACTGTGCCGTAGTCAATTCACCTTGATGAGCACGCGCAGCTTGCAACACCGGCCACACTCGCATCAATCGCGCGCAGCTTTCCTCCGGCAAAAGATCGCCGCGTTCTCGAACTGCATCCTCAATACAGCGCTCGGCCCACGCCGGATCATCTGCGCCTGCGAGCATGTGCAAGTCTGCCAGTCCCAGTCCGCACCAGGGCGCATGCAGTACTGCAAGCCATGCTGTGCGATCCGCCGGATGGAGCAAAGCGCGTGTCAAAGCAAACAGGTCGAGCACTTCCTGCCGCTCTCCCAATGACTCGATATCGACTGCGCGAAAGGGAATCGCTCCTTTGGATTCATCTTTGAACTCCGCAACGATATCTCCCAGAACATTGCGGCTCCGGACCAACACAGCGATCTTCCACGGTCTCTCGATCTTTGCACGCTCTTCCGGTAAAGGCCTTTTGCGCCAATGCTCGACAATCGCCCTCACCTGCGCAGCTTCGGCACGGGACTTTCGTCTCCGCTCTTTTTTGGCGTCTTCCGCCGCGCCCTGCACCTGCGTGTGCCACGCGACTCCCTGAGTTCCACTACTCGACTCACCGCGCACGGCGTGCGCCTCGACATACGGCACCTCTTCAAGGTTTTCCGCACTCGCCTCCCGGGGAAACAGCAGCGAAAAATCTTCGTTGAAGGTATCCACGAGTCCGCGCTGCGAACGGAAATTGGCGGTCAATTGCAGGCTCCCGAGGGACAGATCACCCAGCGCATGCGTCTGCATCATGCGCACAAAGCGTTCCACCCGTGCCTGCCGGAAGAGATAGATTGACTGCTTCGGGTCGCCCACCAGAAACACCGTCTGGCTTCGGCCATCCCACCCCTGTGTCAGCAATTCGATCAGCTCATACTGGCTCGTCGATGTGTCCTGCATCTCGTCCACCAGCAGATGCTGCAGCCTCATTCCCAGCGCCGCGTTTAGATCGTCAACTGCGCCGTCTCGCCGCAGCGCCGCGCGCGCCTGCAACCCCAGTTCGGCAAAGTCACACTCTCCGGTTCTCGCAAAGACCAGTTGCAGCTCCGCCAGTGCCCGGCTCAACACGCGAAACAAAGCCTTCGCGACTCTCCATTGTTCCGGTGGATACTCCGCGGGCGGCAGGCATTTCACCTGCTTGATTGCTTCAAGCGCTTGAGGATGATTGCTTAGTTCTTCGACAAGACCCTTCAAGCGCGCGGCGTGGGTCTTCTCCAGATCGAACTTCAAATAGTTGCTGCGAAAGCCTGTCCGCCAATCGCCCCCTTTCGTGGTTACCAGATAGATCAGTGCCTGCCAACGTTCGAGATCATCCGCAATTTCTTCGGGAGTATCTTGCATGCCGGCCAGCACGGCAATGGGTGAAGGCGCACCCTTGTATCCCTCTGCAAGTCCCATCTCACCGGCAAGTAACGTCAGGTCCTGCATGATATCGCTCGGCACACTTTGCGAAAGCCGCCCCAACCCAGCACCTATGGCTTGTTCCAGCGCCTTTTGCAGCCGCGGCAGCACCGTGCTATCCAGGTATTCGTCGTCCAGCTCTCGTCCCAGCAGAGGCACCAGTTCGCCCCACTGATTCCGGAGCGGCAACATCTCCATCAGCAATCGCTCGCAATCCGCCAGGCTTCCATCACGATGCAACAACACTGTTCGCAGAGCCGCATCCAACTCCGCATCATGGCCGCCGAGTTGCATCAGCGTCTGCCGCGCGGCTTCGCGAAACATCGGCGTCGCATCTTCCACTGGCCTCTGCCGGCCCCCGCCACCTGACAGGACAGGGAGGGAACGTGCGATCTCTCCGCACACTGAATCGATCGTCCTGATCCTCAGTCTTCGCGGATGCTCCAACAACTTCCAACCGGGCAAAGTGTCCCGCTGCAGCACTGACTCAGCCAGCTTCCTCGTCTCACGTGCAAACGCAGAATCATCCTTCAGCGCGTCGCCTCTCGCAGCCCGTTCGAGCTGCTCCTGCACGCGTTCCCGCATCTCCGAGGTCGCCTTCACCGTAAACGTGATGGCCAACACTTGTTCCGGCTGCTCCACGCTCTCATCGGCCAGCAGCTTCAAATAGCGCTGGATCAGCAATCCAGTTTTGCCCGAACCAGCCGGCGCCTCCACGACCCACGACTGGCGAATGTCGAGTGCACGCTCCCGCTCCCTCCAATCGGGAGGCAGCCTTTCACCGATCTCTTCGCGTGCAGTCGTCCCTTTCGCAACTTCAAAAAGATCAGCCAAGGTCCACCTCGCCCTCCACTCCGGCGCTGTCTTCCTCATCCTCCTCGAGCGAAGAAACATTCAGGCGGCACAGAATTCTCTGACTGCAGTATTCGCATGTCGCCGGATAGCTCTTCGGCTGCACCCGGGCATCACCTGCGTAAAACTCCTCTGCCAGCCTGACCAGAATCCCCCTCCATCGCTCGACCTGTTCCGCAAGCGTCGCCGCTTCTTTCATCTTTGGCGGTTTGCCCGGCAGTATTCCTTCTTCCGACGTGTATCCCTTCCACGCTCGTCCCTCTCCCGCGCGCACGAGCCCAAACGCAACCCCCTTTAGCCGGTCGGCGTCCGACAAGATCGCATACAGCGGGAGTTGCGGCGCATCCGGTCTCTCCGTCAGCCAGTCGTTCGGCGACGCAAAGCCCGTCTTGTAGTCGATGAGAAGCTCGCCGCCGCCGACCTCATCAACGCGATCCATCCGCACGTTCAACCGCAGCGGGCCCACCTGCACATCACGAAATTCTTTCTCGCTGAGTCGCACCACAAATGGCACTTTGCGCTCCAACTCCAGTTCGAGCCACCAGCTCAGTAGCCGCCGCAGCCTGCCGCGCTGAACCTGCACGTAGGCGGTGTCCCATTCGGTTGAACTCCACCCCTCGGCCTTCTTCAACGCTTCGCCAATGCACCACTCCAGCAGATCATCGCGTTCCTCGGTCGTCATGTCGCGCAGCTCATCTTGCGTTTTCACTGCCTCCCAGAAGCGTTTTAGAACGTCATGCACGACCGTTCCACTCTCTCGCGCATCCATGCCCGGTTCCAGTTGTTCGAGTTCGGTCGACCAGAGCCGCGCCTCGGCAAATGCGCGAAACCCGCAGGCCGCCTGCAACTCCAGAATTCTCGCGCCGCCATGAATCACACCATCCGGCAACGGCTGAATGGGCTCAAGATCTTCGACCTCCTCGATCGCAACGATCTGTCTTTCTTCTATGTCACCGACGAGTTCGCGCGTATTGATTTCCTCAAGCGCCATTCCGGCCAAACTCGGCGAACTCCGTTGTCTGCCCTCCGCGGTCTCCTTCGCATAGCTGAACACCACGGTCCCGGCAGAATCAGCGATCCGCTCCGTCATTCGCCGCGCCTCTTCGCTGTCTTTCGCGACATCGGTGCCGGGCATCTTCAGTTCCAACTGCATCGCCCAGGGCAGCAGGGAACTGCTCCTCGTCTCCATCGGCCAGCTCAACTCGCCGCCGCGCAAAAACCACACTGCGTCGAAGGTCCCACCTGCTGCCTCCAATGGTCCCATCACCTGCACCGGCGCATTATGCGACTCCGGCGCAAACGTTGTCTGCCGCGCAATCCGTTCCAGCGTCTCGAGCGACTGCACAAACTCGACAGGAACTCCATCGAAGTCCAATGTGGCCAGTTCATCGAGCGCACTTTCCCATTTGCGCCGCGTCTGAAACTCAACGCTGCTCTCCTGCGAACCCGAACCCCATGCCGCAGTCCCCAGCAACTCCCGCATTTTTTCAGCCCACTCTGCATTTGTCCGGGCGGTCATACCTTGAAGGCGATTCGCGATCGCCCGCATCTCTCGCAGCACACTAAGCAGCCGCGAAAGCCTCGCCCTTCTCTTCGCCCTCTCCAGCACGGTGATCAAAGCATCCAGCGAAAACTCCGGTCGCAGGACTTTCGCCCGGCGTAGTTCAAAAGCATCAAACTCCGCGCGCAGTCCCCGCTCTTCATTTGTCATCGCGAAGTGCGGTGACAGCAGTAAAGCGCTCACTCTCTCCAACGCCAATGCGTTCGCTGTCCATCGCAGCAGGTCCAGAGCCGTCGCGACCATTGGTGTTTCCGCCAACTCAACTCCTAGCGAAAATTCGTACGGCGCCGCCTCGCTCGCAGCCCGAATATCCTCAAGCTCCGGAGCCAGCACCTCGCGGAACACTCGATCAATCTCACGTCGCTCCGCCTCCAATCCCGGCACAATCACTGCGACCTTTGCGGCAGGGCGATCGACAAGGAACTTCCTCGTCCACTGGGCCGCTACGCGTAACTCTTCGTTTTCATCGGCGGCTTCCACCAGCATTTTCCGCGTAGCATTTGCTCGGAGGCGCAGTTCCTCCACATCCATTCCAGCCAAACGCAGCGTCTCCACCAGACTTTCCTGCGCGGGAGTCATCCCGTCGAATCCCACCAGCACGACTCCTGCCGCGGGTAGTCTCACAAGGCCCTTCCCCACAGCTCCGCGCAGCATCTCCTCCAACTGCACCCGAGCCAGAAATCCCTCCGCGTGGCACAGCCTTTCAAACGTTCGCGCCCACCTCTGAAATGCGCGCGCATCTGTATTTCCATTCGCGGTTCTTAGTCTTCGCTGTCCCTCGTAAAGGCAGACCAGCTGCCATGTCTCGGCCGCCATCTCCGCGAGTGAATCCACTGTCCGCAGACTCGTCAACTCGTCGTCCGCTTCGAGAATAGTGCGCCACACAACGTGCTCTTGTTGCCTGTTCAGAAGCAGCTGCGCAACATGACCCTCGATCACCAGCCCTTGCCATAAAACGGCCATCCACGCGTCCCACGCCATCACTGGTGGTGGCGCCCAATTGGCAAGTCCTCGCTCCCGATTTCGCTGATCGAATCCAAAGCGCAGAGCCCGCGCCGCCCGCTGATTTCCGGTTACTACAATTGCGCCCCGATCCAGCGCTTCAGCAATCTCTAAGGGCAGCAACTCCACACCATCCATACTTCGGTTATACGCCCGCAAGCACTGGAAAATCAGTCCGCTATCACCGGGACTCGAGGCGCGAACCAACTCATCAACAGCAGCCCCAGCGCCGCAGCGAACGGCAATGCGAGAGCCACTTGCAGCGATCCCGCCTGTGTCGACACAATCCCCATCATCCACGGCAGCGCCGCCGCTCCCAGCCCCGAAACCGCCAGCACGATGCCTGCTTGCCGCGCCGTCGGGCGCTCCGCCATCAACAGCGCCCAGGTAGCAGGAAAAAACGGCGCGAGACTCAAACCAAGCAGCACCGCAAACGTCGCGATCGTCACCGCCGAGTGCGCCATCGCGAGCCCCGCCGTAAAAACCGCTGCCAATCCGAGCCCCCATCGCTGCACCGTCTTCTCCCCCACCCGCAGCATCACCGCCGACGCACCCGCGCGTCCGACGGTCAGAGACATCCACAGCAGCAGCGTCGTGTACTCGCTCACCGCCAGCGTCTTATCCCCGTAGCGAAGAGCAAATGTTGTCAGCCATCCGCTCAGACACGTCTCAAGCCCTCCATACAGCACCAGCAGCCCGGCGAAATACAGATACGCGTGCCGGCTTAAACCGCCTTGCGGCTCCGCCTCTCCAATTGCAACGTCGAACCCGTCCACACCCAAACCATCTCCGCGCATCTGCAGCATCAGCACAAGTCCACCAAGCAGAAACGCCCCGGCAAAGCACTCCAGCAAGCCGCGCAGCGCAAACCGCGGAAGAAGCCACGCGGACAAGAGAGCCGACAACATCGCTCCGAGGCTGAATGAAAAATTCAACAACGAAAGCGCCGACCCGCGATGTGCAGTGAACCGTCGTCCCGCCAGAATATTCACCGACGTGATGATCTGCCCTATTCCATACCCTCCCACAAACAAACACACGCACCCGACACTCATTGACGGAGCAACCGCAAATCCGCCAAACCCCACCGTTCCTGCCGCCAATCCCACCAAAAGACTTCGCCGCAGCTTGCCCGACACCGTCACGCCACCCAGAAACGCTCCGCAGAACTTCGCCATCATCAACAGCCCGCTCTGCGAATCCAGCATTCCCCACTGCCTCGCCAACACGGGCAGAATCGGCCCCAGCAACGCTGTCCCTAATCCCGCCAAGACAAGCCCGAAGTGCATTAGTCCCAAAGAAGGCGCTGCCGTTCTGCTTCGTTCGACCAAACCCTACCCCCGCCGCAACTTGTGTTCCAGCCATTATCATTGACACAGGAGTGTGACGTGCCCCGCAAGCCTTTATTTCTTCTCGCCTTCATCGCCGCGCTGATCGGCTGCCACCAAAATCAGCAATCGCCCACTGCTTCCGCTCCGCAGAAGACTTTCACCATTCGCGGCAAGGTCATCTCTACCGACGCCACCCATGTCACGCTCGACGGCGAAGACGTCCCGGGCTTCATGGAGCCCATGGTGATGGCCTACAAGCTCAAGGACCCTAGCGTCGCCAGCGAGCTCCATCCCGGTGACCGCATCACCGCCCGCATTCTCGCCGACCGCGATCCTGCCGACCACGACAACTACACAAACATCCAGCTCGACAACATCGTCGTAATCGCACAGGCCCGCCCCGACACGAAGCCCCCCATCTCCTACCACGTCCCCACGCCTGGCGACCAGGTCCCAAACTTCAAGCTTCTCAATCAGAGCGACCGCACCATCCAACTCGATCAGTTCAAGGGCAAGGTCGTCCTCATGACCTTCATCTATACTCGCTGTCAGCTCGCCGACTTCTGCCCCCGCATGTCTCACAACTTCGCCGACATCGACAAGGCACTCGCAGCCGACCCTGCTCTCTACAAACAGACTCATCTCCTCAGCGTCAGCTTCGATCCCGCATATGACACCGCGAAAGTTCTCCGCAGCTACGGCGGCGCCTACACCGGCAACTACACCAACGAAAAGTTTCTCCACTGGGACTTTGCCGCACCCACGGAAAAAGACTTTCCCGCCGTCACGCAGTTTTTCAACGTAGGCGTCACGCCCGGCGACAACAAGTCCCTCACCCACTCCCTCTCAACTGTCCTCATCGGCAAGGACGGCAAGATCGTCGCCTGGTACCCCACCAACGACTGGGACCCCAAGGACGTTGTTGCCCAGATCAAAAAGAGCGCCGCCGCTTAGCGTCACATGACGCGCATGGTCAGATCCTGATCGCGGCAAATTGCGATCTGCCTAGTCACAGCCTTCCACAAGGCCTACTGGAATGTAACCGCGCATTCATCCTCCGTTGAACGATCTTTAATCGGTAACGATTTAGCGTCGGTTCTATGCGAGACAATAGATCTTCATCAATACTTCGAATTCTGGCGGCCATCCTCGTTTTCTTTACCTGCACTTGCCTCCACGCTCAGTACGATAACGGCAGTCTTGTCGGAACGATTCGAGACAAAAGTGGAGCCGCAATTTCCGGCGCAGTCGTTACCATCACGAACAATGCGACAGCGGTGACTTCCAGGGTTTCAACCAACGACGTGGGCGACTATGAGGTTCCGTCCCTTCACGTTGGCGTCTACAGCATCGCAGCCTCGGCATCCGGCTTTACCGACGCAGCCGCCAACAACATCACCATCTCGGTTGGTGGACGCCAACGCATTGATCTAACTCTCAATGTGGGTTCAACCGCCACCACCGTCGAGGTCTCGGACGTCGCCCTGCAGCTCGAGACCGAAACCAGCGAGCGCGGCCAGACCATCACGAACTATCAGAGCGCTGCGTTCCCCCTGGTCACCCGCAACTACTCCGATCTGCTGGGCCTGATCCCCGGCTCGCGCCAGGCGCCGACCTCGGCGACCACCAGTTCCATCAACTCGCTCACCCGTGCCGGCTCCTATAACGTCAACGGCCAGCGCAGCATGTTCAATAACTTCCTGCTCGACGGTATGGACAACAACGCCTACGGCGAGAGCAACCAGGGATTCGACAACCAGATCATCGCGGTCCCGCCGGATTCCGTTGCACAGTTCCAGGTCGTAACCGATAACGAGAGTGCTGAGTACGGCCGCTCTTCCGGCGCCACCATCAACGTCGCGTCGCAGAGCGGAACCAATCACTTTCACGCCACGGTGTACGAGTTCATCCGCAACACCGACCTCAATGCAGCAGGCTTCTTCAAACCTCTAACGGTCAGCAACACCGGCGCGACGGTACCGTTCAAGAAGCCCACCTTCAATCGCAACCAGTTCGGCGTCAACTTCGGCGGTCCCATCATCAAGGACAAGCTCTTCTACTTCGTCGACTACGAAGGCTTCCGTCAAGTGCTTAAGCCTCTCAGCGTGCTCACCCTGCCGACGCAGAACGAACTGAACGGCATCCTTGTCGTACCCGTCAAGAACGCTACGACTGGAGTGGTCTATCCGGCCGGCACCCCAATCCCGGCAAATGCGATCAACCCGCTGTCGGCCCAGATCATCAGTTTCTTCAAGTCTCCCGCCGTCTACAACGCACTTCCGCAAAGCGGTCTTTCGACCACGGGTCTAGCGTCCAACAACTACGCCGTTCAGGTCCCCTTCACCGACAACTCCGACAAAGGTGACCTGCGTCTCGACTGGCAAATCAATCCCAAGAATTCAGCGTTTCTCCGCGTCAGCGACCGAAAGGAAACCGGCGTCAATTACCCGGCCATTCCAATTCCACTCGACGGTCAGACCAACGGCACCATCAGAATTCTCGATCAGCAGATCGCACTCGGCTACACCTACCTGATCAGCGCAAACAAGGTCCTCGATGCCCGTCTTGGCCTGGACCGCACCAAGGCCGGCAAGTTTAACCTCTCCATCGGAAATACTTCTTTCAACAACATTCCCGGCCTGCCGACCAACAACCCCGTCGTTGCCGGAGGCCTGCCGTCCATCGGTATCACCGGCTTCACCGGCTTCGGCCGGCAGAGTACCAACCCGCAATGGCAGGATCCCGCCCTCATCGACCCCAAGGTCAACTTCACCTGGGTCAAGGGCAAGCACTCCATGAAGTTTGGCTACGAATTCGAACGCATCTGGATGGCGGTCAACGACAACAACCCGCTCTACGGCTCCTTCACCTACGGCGGCGGCTACTCGAATGCCGGCGGATCGACCGTCAGCGACACCTACTGGGCGGACTTCCTCTTCGGCACCACCAACGCGTACTCGCTGGCCAACTTCTACGTGGCTCACCTCACGCAGAACACGCATAACCTCTACGCGCAGGACGACTGGAAAGCCCGGCCGAACCTGACACTGAATATCGGCCTGCGCTGGGAGTACGGTTCGCCCTATGCTGACCTGTATAACCGCGTCTCGAACTTCGATCCAGGCACTCAAACCGTCCTCACCACCACGCCTGGAGCTGTTGCGGGCAACGGCATCACCCCGGTTTCTTACGGCGGGACCTACGGCAAGACGCTGGTCAATCCTGACTACACCGACTTCGGTCCGCGCTTGGGCTTTGCTTACTCGGTCGATCCCAAGACTGCGATTCGCGGCGGATTCGGCATAAGCTACGCGCATTACACTCGCGCCGGATCCGGCGATATCCTGGGCATCAACGCACCCCAGGCACAGTTCGCCGCTGTCAGCCAGATTGCCCCGAGCACCACGAATCACTGCTCAACTCCGCTTCCCGCTCAGATCATTCCAGTGAACGGCACAACTCCATCCTGCTTCGCTACCTCCGATCAGGGGTACCCGAGCGGCCTGGTCACCAGCTTCAACCCAGCCACCGACAACATTACCTACATTCCCAAAAACACCAGGGACAGCTACGTCGAGAGCTACTTCCTCAGCGTCCAGCGCACCCTGGCCAAGAACACCCTGCTCGACATAGCGTACGTCGGCAACCACGGCGTCAAGCTGCAGGGTTTTCTGAACGCTAACCAGAAGAACCCCGCGGCTGGTTTCGCTCGTCCGTATACCAACTGGCCCTCCGACATCACCGCAGCCGTCAATGAGTTCTACTCGAACTTCAATTCACTCCAGGTCAAATACGAGCAGCAGTTCGTCGGTGGTCTCACTCTGCTCAACACCTTCACCTGGGAGCACTCACTCGATAACGCCAGCGCCTCGCTCGAAGGCAACACGCCCTCGCCACAGGACGGCAACAACATCCGTGCCGACTACGCGCAGTCGGACTATAACCTTCCACTTGCCAACATCACCAGCCTCGTCTACGAACTGCCCTTTGGAAATGGCCGTCACTTTGTCAACTCCAGCAATGGTTTCGTCAACACTCTCGTTGGAGGCTGGCAGGTAAGCGCGATCAACACCATGCAGGCGGGTACACCTTTCAACATCACCTACGGCCCCAACGGAGCCCAGGCGGTCTCGCCCCAAATCTCGGCCACCTATCGCGGCGCCAATGAGTATCGTCCCAACTATGTCCCCGGCCAGAAAATTACCCAGGGACGCAGCAGCCGCGCCGCAAACACCGGCTACGTCAACTACATCAACTTCAACGCCTTCGTGTTGCCTCCGATCAAGGACGCTGCCGGCAATGTGCTAAGCCCCTTCGGCACCGCTAGCCGCAATCCTGGCCGCACTCCGGCCTTCTACCAGACCGACCTCGCTCTCAACAAGAAGTTCGCAACCCCCATCGAGAGCCTGAAGGTCGAATTCCGCACGGAGTTCTACAACCTCTTCAACCACACCAACCTGTACCTGCCCGGCGGAATCAGCGGCACTCAGGGTACGACGACCGCAACCGCCGGTACCGGCGGAACGATCGCCCCGGGCAACATTGTCGGCGGAAACCTTACCGGTGGCGGACAGATCACCAGCACCTTCGAGCCACGCATCATTCAATTCGGCCTGAAGGTAATCTATTAGGCACAACGATCGGATGAATTAAAGCCTGTGGCCAGCTGACTTTCCTCAGCTGGCCACAGCCGTTTATGCGATCTGCAGTGTCAGCGAGACCGCAGGCGTCCCTGCGACCTGCGGTGAGAACGTCACCTGCCCCGTTGTCCCCGGAGCAACCGGAGAGGAGGTTCCGCACGTATCCCAGGCGACGATCGTTCCGCCGTCAGTTCCAGTATCCTGATTCTTCACCCAAGGAGATCGTCCATCATGGCAAAACTCACCATCGGCTTCGGCGTCCTGCTCATCGCCCTCGGCATCTTCAGCTACGTCGCCACCGGCAGCGAGCACCCAACTGCTTTGATCCCTGTTGGAATCGGCATCCTCTTCGCCCTCTTCGGCGTCATGGCCAATACCGAAGACAGCAAAAAACGCATGCTGTGGATGCACATCTCTGTCACGGTAGCCCTGCTCGTCTTTCTTGGCATGATTCCAGCCATGGTCGACGTCTTCCGGCTTGCCCACGGCGTGTCTTTTCCCTATCCTGCAGCGGTGGAATCGAAGGCCACGCTGGGACTCTTCAGCCTTATCTACGTGCTCTTCTGCGTCCGGTCTTTTATCAATGCCCGCCGCAGCCGGATCGCCTGATATTGCATCGCAAGCCGCCCCAAAATCATCTAGATAAGGTGAAGGGGCAGGGAAGTCCTGTCTCAAGCGTAAAATTGACCCATCAATGTCATCCTATGGCCCATCTAAATTCGGCGGCGGCATGAAGTCAGTTGACCGTCCCTCGCGCGGAGGCGCAGCCGCCTCGGCGCAGCTGTCCGCCGGCCGTCCCAAGCCCAATCTCAAAAAAGTTCTGCCCGAGATCTGGAAGCTCATCAAGCCCCGCCGCCTGCTCCTCGGCGGAAGCTTCCTCCTGATGATCATTAACCGCTTCAGCGGTCTCATCCTGCCCGCCTCGACCAAGCCCCTTATCGACAAGGTCATGTATGGCAAGAATCTCGCGCTGCTCCCGATGATCGTCGGCGCTGTCTTGCTCGCGACCATCGTCCAGGGCATCACCTCTTACACCCTCACGCAGCTCCTCTCCAAAGAAGGCCAGCGCCTCATCGCAGAGCTGCGTATGAAAGTCCAGGCCCACATCGGCCGCCTGCCCGTCTCCTTCTACGACGCCAACCGCACCGGCACCCTGGTCGCCCGTATCATGACCGACGTCGAAGGCGTCCGCAACCTCATCGGCACCGGCGTCATCGACTTCTTCGGCGGCATCCTCACCGCCATCTTCGCGTTCTGCTATCTCGTCAAGCTCAGCGTGCAGATGACTGTCGTCAGCTTCTTCGTTCTCCTCGCCTTCGGCCTGATTCTTCAGCGCGCCTTCAAGATCATCCGTCCCATCTTCCGCGAGCGCGCCAAGATCAACGCCGAAGTTACAGGTCGCCTCACCGAGTCCCTTGGCGGTGTCCGCGTCGTCAAGGGCTACCATGCCGAGGAGAGCGAGGCCAACGTTTTCGCGGCCGGTGCCCAGCGCCTTCTCAACAACGTCATCTCCTCGCTCACCGCGCAGTCCCTCATGTCGCTCGCTTCCACAGCCGTCCTCGGCATCGTCGGAGCCTTGGTCATGTACCTCGGTGCGCACCGCGTCGTATCCGGCCAACTCACCCCGGGCGGCTACATGACCTACGTCATGTTCCTCGCATTCATGACCATTCCGATCGTGCAACTCGTCTCGATCGGCACCCAACTTACGGAAGCATTAGCCGGCCTGGACCGCACCACCGAGATCCTCAATGAGAGCGAGGAAGACTCCGAACCCACCCGCACTGTCGCTCTTCCCACCATCCGCGGAGACATCGCCTTCGACAACGTTACCTTTGCCTATGAACCCGCCAAGGAAGTCCTTCACGGCATCAGCTTCGAGTCCACTCCCGGCACAGTCACTGCGCTCGTCGGCTCCTCCGGCTCCGGCAAGTCGACCATCATCTCGCTGATCTGCGCGTTCCACACCGCGACCACCGGCAAAGTTCTGGTGGACGGCGTCGATCTCGCCACCGTCCGGCTCTCCACTTACCGCGATCAGCTTGGCGTCGTGCTTCAAGACACCTTCCTCTTCGACGGCACCATTCGCGAGAACATCCTCTTCTCCCGCCCCAACGCAACCGAAGAGCAGCTCATGAACGCCTGCCGCATCGCCCGCGTAGACGAGTTCGCCGAGCGTTTCCCGGAAGGCTACGAAACCATCGTCGGCGAACGCGGCGTCAAGCTCTCCGGCGGCCAACGCCAGCGCCTCTCCATCGCCCGCGCCATCCTCGCTGACCCCCGCATCCTCATCCTCGACGAAGCCACCAGCTCACTCGACTCCGAATCTGAAGCCATGATCCAGAACGGTCTCACCTTCCTCATGCAGGGCCGCACCACCTTCGTTATCGCCCATAGGCTTTCCACCATCCGCCGCGCCGACCAGATCCTCGTGGTCGAACAAGGCGAGATCCTCGAACGCGGCACCCACGAGACTCTGTACGCGCTCGGAGGCCGCTACTACGACCTCTACACCCGCCAGCATGGACTCGAAACCAACCTCTTCCTCGCCCCCGGCGAAGGTGACAAGATCGAAGAATCCGAAACCTCCAAGGTCTAGCGCTCGATCTTTAGGTTGATCAGGCATTTAGCAGTTAACCCGCAATTTGCCTTGTCTGGATGACTGAAATATGAGACTGTATTTCGCATTCTGTTAGTCGCTCGCTGCCTTGCTCGCAGGAGGATTACATGACTTTCCGCAAATTTTTGCTACTGATTGCAATTGCTCTTCTCGCCGCGTCTTCAGCCAAAGCCAGTTCGTATTCTGGCCTCGTGGTCTACGGAGACAGCCTTTCTGACAACGGGAATCTTTACGGGGTGGCGGCGTATCCCCCGTCGCCCCCCTATTACCAGGGCCGTTTCTCCAACGGGCCGGTCGCCGCGGAGCAATTGGCCGCTATGCTGGGCGTTCCGCTCTATGACTTTGCCTTTGGGGGAGCTACCACGGGTATTGGGAACTATGTCGATAACGGGACGCAGACGACTCTGGGTACGTTCGGCCTGCCGGGCATGCAAGGCGAATTAGCTTTATCCGCTCCCATTTTGACCCCGCCCTTGACCACGACTGCCTTATTTATGGTGTGGGGCGGCGCCAACGATTTTCTTGTCGGCGGCTCAATCTCGACCGCAGTGGCAAATATTGATTCCATCATCGCCACGCTTCAAGGCGACGGTGCCAAATACATTCTGGTACCCGGCATGCCTGATCTGGGAGTGACCCCTGATTTTTATGGCGAGCCTTCCTCCCGGCGTGACTTATGCTGACACCTTCAACCTGAGCAGACTACTCAGCACCGATCCCGGAGCCTACGGACTTTCCAATTCGACGGATCCCTGCCTTACTACCACGTCGATTTGCTCTAACCCCGACCAGTATCTCTTCTGGGACGGTTTCCACCCGACAACAGCCGCGGACACGATTCTGGCAAAAGATTTTGCCGCTGCCGCGACTCCGGAGCCCTCTTCAATCCTGCTGATTGGCACGGGAATGTCTGGACTGATCGTCCTCATTCGCCAGGGACGGCGCAAGCTAAAGGCGGCATAAACTCGACAGTACCGGCGGCGAATTCTAAATGGGCTACCAGCATCGATCCCGGTGGTCCATTTGAACGTCAAGGGTCAGCCTTCAACGTTCCACGCCTAACTCCCTCAGCAGAACGCCTGAGTAGACTGTGCGAAGATGGATCCGATGAAGATACGCCGATCGGCTTTCGTTCTCGCCATTTGCCCGTTATTTTTCATCGCGGCCCAGGCACCGAAGCCGCCCCCTCCCGCAGCGAAAGCCCCACTGAAGATTTATTCAGACTCTGCCAATGGAGTTTCCTTTAACTACCCGGCTGACTGGAAGATGTCCCGCGAGCCATCTTTCTACTTGCTCCCATTGATTTTTTATCCGCAACAATCTGCTCAGGCGATGGTCTCCTTCAGGCCATCAGGGCCCCACTTAGAAACCAACTTTGACGGTCTCGAGTTCGCTTACGTCGCTTCACAAGAGCCCAGTCAGACGAGTTGTCTTGAGCGCGTTACGAAAGAAATTGATCCTGAAGAGAGACGACTCCAAACAGTCACGATCAATGGAACGCGATTCTTCGATATCAATACGGGGGATGCAGGACTCTGCCACCAGGCCAATCGGAACATCTATGAGATCTATCGCCATGGAACCTGTTTTCTTTTCGAGGCCGCCTTCTACACCGTCTGTCCTGACCCCGACGACGGCAGAGTCCAACTCACCGCTGCGCAGTCAAAGGCCCTCTCGCGGCCTCTCGACGCCATCATTCAAACTGTCAAAATTTCGTCCGTAAAATAAATCGCTAGCCCTCTACGCCCAGCTCCCTCAGCAGAAACGCATAATCAAACGCAATCTCCTTCAGGTAGTCATACCTTCCCGAAGCCCCGCCGTGCCCCGTATCCATATTGATGTGCAGCAGCAGCGGCGTATCGTTCGCCTTCAGCGTCCGCAGCCTGGCGACATACTTCGCCGGCTCCCAATACATCACCTGCGAATCGTTCAAACTCGTCTTCACCAGCATCGCCGGATAAGGCCCAGCCTTCAGATTGTCGTAGGGCGAATACGACCGCATGTACTCAAACGCCTCCGCCTCATTCGGATTCCCCCACTCCTCATACTCCGCCACAGTCAGAGGCAGGGAAGCATCCAGCATCGTATTCATCACATCCACGAACGGCACATGCGACAAAACCACCCGGAACAGATCCGGCCGCTCATTCACCACCGCCCCCATCAGCAACCCGCCGGCACTTCCACCCTCAATCGCCACGCGGTCCTTCGCTCCGTATCCCTTAGCCACTAATTGCTCTGCCGCCGCGATGAAGTCAGAAAAAGTGTTCCGCTTCACCATCATCTTTCCAGCGTCGTGCCACGAATCGCCCATCTCGCCACCGCCACGAATATGCGCGTAAGCGATCACCACCCCGCGGTCCAGCAGCGACAATCTCGACACACTAAATCCAATCGGCAGCGGATATCCATAAGACCCATATCCATACAGATAGAGAGGATTCTTCGAGTCACGCTTGAAGAATCCACGGTGATAAACCACCGACACCGGTACCTTCACGCCATCCGCCGCCTCAGCCCAAACGCGCTCCGACCCATAACGCGACGAATCAAACCCTCCCGGTACCTCCTGCTGCTTCAAAAGCGTTGAAACGCCAGTCTTCACGTCGTACTCATACACCGATGCCGGCGAAACCAACGACTGATAGCCATAGCGAAACTTCTCCGACACAAACTCCGGGTTCGCATGACCTCCAGCGGAATAAACCGGCTCAGGAAACTCGATCTCCTTGGACGCACCCAAGGACGCTCCCAACTCTTTCGCCATTTCAAACTGAGTCACGGTCAATGTTGGCAATCCC
>Ga0207013_1095_pt2 | contig 19914 bp, 15 predicted proteins | sample Alteio_BWMinCont_55_FD_153501 | JGI IMG/M metagenome (GOLD analysis project Ga0207013, IMG submission 153501) | Enriched cells from forest soil in Barre Woods Harvard Forest LTER site, Petersham, Massachusetts, United States -... | ecosystem: Environmental > Terrestrial > Soil > Temperate forest >...
GGGAATTTGGTCAACACAATTATCGGCCAGCCCGGCTTCATCATCAAAAAACAATTCGTAGCCACCATGCTGCCGGTAGTCTATATCATTATCGCCAAGATTTTGCCTCAGTCGCTGAAGACCGCGCCATTTGTAGTCAACCATCTTCAAAACTTCGTCTGCTGACGACTTTTTTAAAGATGCCAGCACTTCTGATGCTGAACCAAAACAGGCAAAACCGGCGTTTTTTGTGCTGGCGCCTGTGGGTAAAAACCCGCTTGCCACTTACCTGAAAGAAGTAATATTGCCAGGCCAGCATTTTGAGATTGATTACTGGTGGAGCGGGATTATGGGTTTTGGCGATGCGATAAGCCCCATCGTTAAACAGGTAGAACCGAATATATTTTGCGCGGTACGCTGCAATGGTATGGGCGTAGCTATGGGAAGTTTAGTTGGAGAAGAAGTTGCGGAGCTGGCGCTTTGATTTCGGAATTGGGATTTAAGATTTCGGATTTAAGATATTTTATCAGCAAAAAATCGTAAATTCGGCTTTATTAAAATAAATATGAATTTAAACATTGATGATATCATAGCGTCACTCCAAAATTTGGATAACAACGACAGGATAAGGCTTCAAAGCGCCTTATTTGAACTACAGAATGATCTTGACCTCAAAGAAGCGATCAGGGAAAACCTTGATGACATAAAAAGCGGCCGCGTAAGTTCGCATGAAGCTGTGATGAAGGAGATAAAGGAAACGTACAATAATTAAGGATTCGAATCTATAATTCATTGAAACAGCCCGACTAATCTCTCCAAAGCCATTCCCCGCGAACCTTTTATAAGGATAGTTGAGTTTTTTATAGGATGAGCTTTTAAGCCCTCAATTGCATCTTCAGCAGTTTTGTAAAATACATTTTTGTCCATGGTCCATGGTCCATGGTCTATGGTCTCTCCCGCAAGGGTGAACTCTTTCCCAATAAAAATGCGTTCGTCAACAGGCGTGTCCATTGCTTTTTTTATAACGGCGGCGTGCTCAACAGCGGCTTCATCACCCATCTCAAACATATCCCCCAAAATAAGCACTTTACGTTTTGCAGTTAGTTTGCCGATGTTTTCAATAGCCACAAACATGCTGCTGGGGTTGGCATTATAGTAATCGCAAATGAGGGTATTAGTTGCTGTTTGCACAATTTGCGAACGGTTGTTTTTTGGCTGATAATTTTCAACGCCCTTATTTATCTCATCATCAGGTAATTTAAAATAAACACCAATACAGATGGCGGCTAATATATTATCAAGGTTATAAGCACCGGTAAGCTGCGTTTTTACTTTATGGCTTTTGCCGGATTTGTTATTTAGCCATTCCAATGTTAAAAGCGGAGCGTTTTCAACTATTTTCCCGCTCACCAAATTGCCATTTCCCGTTCCAAATAAAACTATATCTTCCAGTTTTCTCGCCCTGGCCATTTCCAACAATGTTAAACTATCACCGTTCACAAAAGCCACACCGGCAGCTTTTTGTCTTCCGGACTTTCCGATTTCCGGACTTTCGGACTCTAACTTCAAATAATCGTATAATTCCCCTTTGCCTTTTTTCACGCCTTCAACACCGCCAAAACCTTCCAGGTGGGCTTTGCCAACGTTGGTTATAAGGCCGTGTGTTGGCTGCGCAATGGTGCAAAGCATCCCGATTTCTTTTTGGTGATTAGCCCCCATTTCTATAACGGCAATCTCGTGCGAGTTGTCGATAGTCAAAATGGTTAACTGTACACCGATATGGTTATTTAAATTGCCTTGTGTAGCCTGTGTTTTGTAATGCTGCGATAAAACGGAGTTGATAAGCTCTTTAGTTGTGGTTTTACCATTGGTGCCGGTAAGGCCGATAACAGGAATTGTCAATTGCCGGCGATGATGACGGGCTAAATCCTGCAAGGCAGTTAACACATCGTCAACTAAAATATATTTCTCACCAAACTGGTAGGCAGGGTTATCGATTATAGCATAGGCTGCCCCTGCTTCAATAGCTTGTTTGGCAAAAGTATTGGCATCGAAGTTTTCTCCTTTTAAGGCAAAAAACAGGCTACCGGGAGCTATTTTGCGCGTATCGGTGCTGATGAGCGGGTGCTGGAGGAATAATTTGTAAATATCTTCGGTTGTTGCCATGATCTAAGCCTGTTGCATATGCATCGCTACGAGATTGCCGCGTTCGTTCCTCACTCGCAATGACATAGTTTTTTATTTTTTTAATGTAGAGGCGCAATACTTGCGCCTCATACAAGTGTAAAAAAAATCCTTAATCCCAAACCTTTGGCCTGTCAACGCCAAGCGTCCTTAAATACGAAAGCATCTGGCCTGTGTGCACCGACTCATGGTACGCCACCCTTAAAAAGTAATCTCCAAGCTTTCTTCTTTGTCCAAGTTCTGCGCGTATTATTTCTACTTCGGTTAAATCACCGGCCGAAAATGACCGCACCATTTCTAAAAAAGCCTCCCTGTATGGTTTGGCAAATGCTACCTCATCAACAACATTGGTGTACGGCCTGTTTTCCCAGGGCGAAATATAATCTGCCCCTTTGGCGCCCCTGTTCTCAATAATTGTATGATAGGCATGTTCGCTTTCAAATACATGGCGCACCATTTCGATGATAGTCATAGCTTCGTGATCAGGCTGCCAATTGTAAAATTTTTCGGAGATGCCCGTCCATAATTTAATGCTGCGCCTTCTTATTTCTTCGAAATTTAGAATGAGGAGTTCGGTTGGTATCATGTATTTTGTTTATAATTTATTCGATAAAAGCATACACGCTTATTAATATCGAATAATGAATTTTGAATATCGAATTTCGAAGTTTCTTACTTCATTATTCAGCATTCGTTATTCGGCGTTCGATATTAAAACATTGGCCTAAGGCCAAGGCGTTATCATTTACATTTCTATATCATCCCCATCCGCCGCATCCATGCAACTACGGCCTTAATTTCGCCATAACTGTACGCTTCCCCTAATACTTCTTTTAAGGGGGATAGTTTTTCGGGGCCATAGCTTTCAACGGCTTCTTTTATACGAGTTTGTTTTTCTTCGCTTACAAATTCATTTATCTCTATTGCGCCCTGGTAAATATACAGGCTCAAATGGCTTTCAATGGTTGAAACGGCCAGGCCACGGCTAACTGCAATATCAGTGATCGATTGTCCCGACCTGAACAACGTAAAACTATCAAAAGCAGTATCTGATGATCTGGATGAATTTGGCGCCCGTTCTGTCCTTACTTTTCGCTCGCGTTTGGCTACCTTTTGTTTTATTCTTGAGGTCAAGCCTCTTTTCTCGCTGTAGCTTTTTACCGGCAATAAAAATTCCCGGCCGTACCGTGCCAATTTTACATCGCCAAAACCGGAGATCAGGCGCATTTCATCCAAGCTTTGCGGCAGGTAAGTAGCAATTTCCTGCAACGTAGCATCCGATAAAATGATATAAGCCGGTAAATTCTCGTGCAAAGCAATATCCCGCCGGATGTTTTTTAATTCGTTCAGCAGTTCAGCTTCAAAAGGCAATGCAACTACCGGTTGATGTTCTTCTGTTGTTTGTGAAGCAATTAATTCAACTTTTTCCAACCCTTTTAATATAGCATCGCTTTTTGATGTCAGCTTTAAAACAGGGTAAGCATCATCGGTAACATGCAGGTAGCCCATCGCAGTAAGCTCACGTATATAACTGAACCAATCGTTTTTGCTGATGTCAGCGCCTATGCCATAGGTTTTTAATTGTTTATGTTCTTCCCTTATCTTTTCATTTTTCGATCCGCGTAAAAAATCAATCACGTAGGTGGTGCCGAAACGTTCTTTTAACCGGGTTACTGCCGACAGCGCTTTTTGGGCAATGAGCGTGCCATCGAACCGGGTAAATTCAGTTAAACAAAAATCACAGGAGCCGCAATTCGGGGGCGAATCTTCTTCGAAATATTTTAGCAGGAATTGCCGGCGACAGGCTTGCAGCTGGCAATAATGCACCATGTCGTCCAGCTTTTTTAGCATGATGCGGCTTTGTGCAGGGTTGTCATCTATCATGGCAAACTGCTTCAGCTTTAAAGCATCGCCGGGGGAATACAGCAGCATAGCTTCAGAAGGCAAGCCATCACGCCCGGCGCGGCCTGTTTCCTGATAATAACCTTCTATGTTTTTGGGCATATCCACATGCACCACGTAGCGCACGTTTGATTTATTGATGCCCATGCCAAAAGCGATGGTTGCCACGATGATTTTTACTTCATCCCGCAAAAAGGCTTCCTGTGTACGGGCCTTAACGCCATTTTCCAAACCGGCATGGTAAGGCTCGGCGGAAAAACCTTCTTCTTTTAAGTCGGCAGCCAGTGCCTCAGTTGATTTACGCGAAAGGCAATATATAATGCCCGATTCATCTTTTTTATCATCCAGAAAAGCCAGCAACTGGTTAAAACTCTTCTTTTTCGGAATAACGCGATAGGTAATGTTTTCGCGGTTGAAGGACGAGATGAAAACTGCAGGGTCTTTTAAATTTAGCTTTTCGAGGATGTCTTTTTTGGTAAGCTTATCGGCTGTAGCCGTCAGGGCAATAACAGGGATATTAGGGAATTCCAGCTTTAGTCCCGCCAGCATTAAATATTCTGGCCGAAAATCATGCCCCCAATGGGATATGCAATGCGCTTCATCTATCGCGATAAGCGAAACCGGCAGCGACTTTAAGAAATTGATAAGCTTGCTCTCGTTCCCAAACAAACGTTCGGGGGCAAGGTATAGCAGCCTTATTTGGTTATTGCGTAGTTTGGTGGTCAGCTGTATTTGCTCTTCGGTGCTTTGGCTCGAATTATAAAAGGCTGCCGGTATGCCGTTAACATTCAGGCTGTCAACCTGGTCTTTCATTAGGGCAATAAGCGGCGAAATAACTATCGTCAAGCCTTCCAGTAACACGGCAGGCAACTGGTAACATAGTGATTTTCCGCCGCCGGTTGGCATCAGCGCCAGCACATCCTTTTTATTTAAAATATGGCGGATGATAGCTTCCTGCTCGTGCCGGAAAGCACTGTACCCGAAGTATTTTTGTAAAGCCTGTACCGGTTCCATGCTGTGAAAATTTATGATGTGTCCCGAAAACTATCGGGATACAAATGTGCAAAATTCTACTAATATTTTTAGGATTTTAAGATTTTAGGATAAAATAGCAAGCCAATTAATCCTATAATCTTAAAATCCTGTTAATCTTAGTCAAATATTTTTCTAAATTGCCATCACTAAATCAATGCCATGTTAAAAAGGTCACTGCTGTCTCTTATTTTTTTAGCGTTTGTTTGTACTTCTTTTTCACAGAATATCCAATCGCCCGAGACTTTTTTAGGCTATAAATTGGGCAGCCAGTTTACACCGCATTATAAAATTGTTGAATATTTCAGGTATATAGCCCAGGCATCAAAAAATGTGAAGCTTGTGCAATATGGAACCACAAACGAAGGGCGTCCGCTTATTGCTGTGTTTATAGCATCGGATGAAAACATTGGCAGGCTGGAGGAGATAAGGAAAAATAATTTAGCCCTTGCGGGGATAGAAGAAGTAGCAGGAGAAGAAGTAGCAGGAGAAAAAGTAGCAGGAGGTAGTAGCAGTGGCGTTACGACAAGAACTGCTACTGCTACTCCAAATACTGCCACTACTTCAGCCCCAGTCATCTGCTGGTTAAGTTATAATGTGCATGGCAATGAACCTGCATCAAGCGAAACGGCTATGCAGGTTTTGTTTGAACTTGTTGATGCATCCAATACGCAGGTACATGCCTGGCTAAAAAATACGGTGGTGGTTATCGACCCGTGCTTAAACCCCGATGGCCGCGAACGTTATGTAAACTTTTATAATTCGGTACGTGGCGCCGTGCCCGATGCCAATCCTTCATCGCGCGAGCATGCCGAGCCCTGGCCGGGCGGAAGAATAAACCATTATTATTTCGACCTTAATCGCGATTGGGCCTGGCAAACGCAAAAAGAAACGCAGGCAAGGATGGTGCTTTTTACCAAATGGCTGCCGCAGATACATGTGGATTATCACGAGCAGGGCTATAATGCGCCCTACTATTTTGCCCCTGCGGCCGAGCCTTTTCATAAAGATATTACCGCATGGCAGCGCGAGTTTCAAACCACTATAGGTAAAAACAATGCAAAGTATTTTGATCAAAGTGGCTGGCTGTATTTTACCAAACAGGAGTTCGACCTGCTTTACCCATCATATGGCGATACTTACCCTATCTACAGCGGCTCTATCGGTATGACCTATGAACAGGGCGGTATCAGCGCAGGCCTGGCTGTGGTGATGCGTACAGGGGATACTTTAACACTTGCCGACAGGATTGCACACCACCGTGCAACCAGTTTAAGTACTATCGAAATGGCTTCGGCATATGCACAGAAACTGGTTGATGAGTTTAAAAAGTTTTATGATAACAGCCGTACAAACCCGCCCGGCGAATACAAAACATATATCATACCTAACGATAACAGCGATAAAATGAATGCCTTAACCAAACTGTTGGATAGGAATGGCATTGAATATGGTTTCGGTTTAAAAAGCACAGTTACAGGCTATAATTATATAACCGCTAAAACGGAGCAATATAATGTTGCTGCCGCCGATATGGTGATCAGTGCTTATCAGCCTAAATCGGTGTTGTTACATGTATTAATGGAACCTAAAACTTTCGTAGCTGATTCAAATACTTATGATATTACCGCATGGTCGTTGCCCTATGCCTATGGGGTTAAGGCCTATGGGGTAAAAGAACAGTTTAAGCCAACTGTGCCAACTTTAAATACACTAAATCCGCAAGTATCGGCCAACCCGCATGCGTATGCTTATGTATCGGCGTGGCAATCGGTTAATGATGTTAAGTTTTTGGCCGCTTTATTAAAAAAGGGCATCAAGGTGCGTTATTCTGAAAAGCCGTTTGAAGCCGCCGGAAAAAAATTTAGCGCAGGGTCGTTACTTATCACGAGGGCCGGCAATGATTTTATGGGGTTCGACCAGGAGGTTACCCAAACAGCGGCAAGCTTTAACCATGGACTTACGCCATTAAATTCCGGCTTTGTTGAAAACGGCGCCGATTTGGGCTCAGACATTATACGATATATCCATCAACCACGGGTAATGCTGGTTACCGGCGATGGTGTGTCTGCTGAAGCCATGGGCGAGGTTTGGCACTTTTTTGAGCAGCAGATAAACTATCCCATCACCTTAGTGCGGTATAAAGACCTTACCAGGACAAGGCTGAGCGATTTTGATGTGGCTATTTTCCCGGATGGTAACTATGAGGATTTCCCATCAGATAAACTTGAAAACTGGGTACACGATGGCGGCAAGCTCATCGCTATAGAAGGCGCAGTGGCCCAGTTGGTTGATAAAAAAGGTTTTGACATCAAGAAAAAGGAAGATAAGAAGGACGACAAAGCCGATGATAAAAAATTACCGGCCATTATAAACCTGTACGGTGAAAGGGAAAAAGATGCCATCCGTACCAGCGTACCCGGCGCTATTTATAAAATAAACCTTGATAATACCCATCCGCTTGGCTTTGGCCTGCCCGAATATTACTATTCGCTTAAATTGAGCGATGATATTTATGACTACTTAGGCGATAACGACTGGAATGTGGGTACCATAAAAAAGGAAGGCTATGTCTCAGGCTTCGTCGGCCAAAAAAGTAAAGAAAAAATTAATGATGGTCTGTTACTGGGGGTACAATCCATGGGTCGCGGCACAGTGGTTTATATGGTGGATGATCCAATCTTCCGTAGTTTTTGGGAGAATGGGAAATTGCTGCTGAGCAATGCGGTGTTTATGGTAGGGGAGTAGTGCCTCACCTAAACGGCAACGCCCTCATGAATGCCTTAAAAAAGATAACGATCCATGAATAATCCTCTCCAAAGGAGAGGACTTTAACTTCGCGCTTTTAGAACCCTCTCCTTTGGAGAGGGCAGGGTGAGGCCAAAACTTAAGCAATGAAATTCCACAAAAGGATAAATAACAATATTATAGCCGTTGCGGGCACCTGGGACCCGGTATTGCCTCGGCATCGGGAGTTATTCAGGGAGCTGTTGCGGTATAGCAAAAAGAAGGGACTGAACCCTTATATTTTTCTTTTTTATCCAAACCCGCTTAATTATATTCATGAGAATAAGTATAAAGACTATTTTGATTTAGATGCCCGGATCGAACTATTTAAACATTTGGGTATAAATAACATCATCGTACTTGATTTTGACCGTGAGGACTTAAAACAAAGCGTTGCTAATTTTTTTGATGCATTGTTTGCAGCTAGGGGTATAGTTTTAAATGAACTTTGGATAGGTGAAAATCAAGCGTTGGGCAGCGGGCCGGCTGGTTTTCTTTCGACCGGGATGGAATGCTCCGCAAGGAATATTAAACTGCGGATATTAAAAAATTCCTTTTTGGTAAACCTGGATAAAGATGAGTTTAACCGGAATTTCAGGCAGTGCAAATTTGATGTAACATCGGCGGTTATTGGGTATTTACCTACTTTTAAACTTAAAGCGGATCATCAAATAAATATGTACGATGGCGTGTATGATGCGTTGTTAAGGATTAAGCCTTTTGATAAAACTGGCGAGGTGGCGGTTAAAATTGAAATAATGGATGGGAAATTAGGAAGGATTGAAAGGGGTGATGGGCATGATTGGGTGGTGTTAGTGGAGAAGGTGGCCGCCGGATCTGACTAAGGGACAAGGCTTAGGCGGCAGGGAAAGAATTGAATATTTGTTTGCACTGTTTTCATATATACTGTATATTTACAGTATTCAAAATGATAAAGTCTATAAATCATAAGGGTTTAAAATTACTGTGGACTAAAGGAGATGCAAGCAAACTCCCACCTGAACATGTTTATAGGATAAAGAAGGTACTTAACCTGATAAATTACCTGGAAGATGTTCCAAAAGATTTGCAGCCAATTCAAAACTTGCGTCCGCATCTTTTGAAAGGTGAGTTAAAAGATTTTTGGTCATTAGATATTTCAGGTAACTACCGTATCATTTTTAAGTTCATCGATGGAAACGCATACGATTTAGATTATTTGGATACACATTAAAAAATAAGATTATGGAAAGAGCAGCCAGTACAAATATTCACCCGGGCATAATTTTAAAAGAAGATGTGATTGATGCGAACGGTTTAAGCATCGGAAAGGCCGCGGAGCTATTAGCCGTGTCAAGATTGACACTATCGAAAATAGCTAATGGCAAAGGCGCCATTACCCCTAATATAGCCTTACGAATTGAACAGGCTTTTGGCGGGAATGCAGATTTTTGGTTAAGGATGCAACGAGGGTTTGACCTGATTGAGGAAAAGATCAAGTTTCAAAAGAACCCGCCGAATGTTAAGCGGTTTGTGGTGGGGTAAGTGAAATCACCTGGGGTTTCGGATACAAGTGCCAGGGCAATGGCTCACATTTTATAATACGATAGTATAGGTGTAGCCCGTTGCATAGTACACCCGGCAATTCTCATTCAAAATATTGCCGCCAAACCCCAAATGCTTTATTATTTTTACAGCTATAAAGCCCGCACAATTATTAATGAAAGCCCGGGCTACTATTTAAGTATGAAACTAAACCCCCAACATTTTTTCGCAGTCATACTGCTATCTTCATTTTATTCTTGTTCAACACTTAAACCGCTTGCACCGGCCAATTCAGGGGCTGATATTCCCAATATTGTTCAACCGGTTTCTAACGTGGAGGTGCCTGTTACCGTCGACCTGAAAACCTATTTTGTACAGGCTGAAAATTCGGTTCCCAATAAATTTTCGGGAAACCAGCAAGCTTGTGAGGGTTTAAGCTACGCATATACTTTTACACGTACGCCATTTGCCATTACAGGCAGCAACAACGTGGTCGGCTTAAAATTTACGGGCAGCTATGGTTTCACGGCGTCGTTTTGTGCCAAATGTACTACGCTTTTAGGTTCGGGCCCGCAATGTATAGTTCCAACTTTATCTGCACAGTGCGGGGTTGGCGACGAACCGCCGCGACGAATGGAAATATCCTACCAATCCACCATCAGGATTACGCCCGATTATCATTTACAATCAAAAACTATTTTATTTCCTGCGCCAAAACCGATTGACCGCTGCAACATACTTTTTGGGAACATTGATGTTACCGATAGGCTGGTGCAATATATAAGCAAGCCGTTAAACGATTTAGGCAAACAGGTTGACGCAAAAATTGCGGCATATGATATTAAACCAATGATTAACCAGATATGGAACAACGTTGCCAGCGAAACCAAAATTGGCGACGTAGGTTATGTATCCATTAATCCGCAAACGGTGAGGTTAAGCAGCTTTAGTTTAAATGGCAGTTTGCTTACTTTTTCGGTGGGGCTGTCGGCAAAGCCTGTCGTAACCACAGTAAGCTCCCCGCCGCCGCCAAGACCGGCGCCAAATTTAACCACTTATGTACCGGCAAGCGGCTTTAATGTTTACCTGGATATTTTAGAGAATTATGACCACCTCACCAACGTGGTAAACCAGCAGGTAGCCGGCATGAATGCCAAAGTTGCCGGTAATGAATTTATTGTTGATAAAACCAAAATTTGGGGCATTGGCAAACAGATAGCTATACAGGTTGATTTTAAAGGGACCAACACAGGCACTATTTATTTAGTTGGGACACCAACCTATAACCAGGTTACCCATGAACTTTCATTCCCCGACCTGAGTTTCGATCTGCAAACAAAAGCCTGGATGCTTAAGGTTGCTAAATGGATGTTCAACGGTAAAATAACCGATATGATACGCCAGCGGGCCACCTATAACCTTACACAATTTATGGGCGACAGTAAAATCAGGATACAAAAGGAAATGAGCCGCGACTATGGCAACGGCATCAGGGCGGAAGTAGCCATACATGACCTTGATATTGAGGCTATATATCCAACCAGCGAAAAGCTGATCATCCGCACCCTGTCAACCGGGCAACTTAAGGTGAACGTGGTTATGTAGGGGCGACCCTTGTGGTCGCCCTTTAAAATTGTTTCCCAGCGGCCATTTTGGTGATTAGATTTAATTTTCTCGAACCGGGCCATTTTGGTGCGACCACAAGGGTCGCCCCTACGTTATCAATTCGCTCCTTTCACCCTGCTCTTTTCATCATCGGCGCCGGTTTGATGTTCGCGGGCTTTTATTTTATTGTTACCGAAATTATAGGTCAATGTTAACCGGGTTATGCGGCTTTCGCGTTTCTGGGTGATGAACAAATCGGTGTTTTGGTACTGGCTGTTAACATCGTTATGCAGCGTGTTAAATATATCGCTCATCGATAGTTTTACATTAAGTTTTTTGTCGGCAAACTTATGGCTTACCCCAGCATCTACCGAATACCGTGGTTTAACATCATAAAGCCCATAGGTAAGATCTGATTGGTAGTTGCCTGTTAATTCAGCTTTGTAGTCGGCAAACGGAGTAAATGTTTCGGTAGCCCTTATATTATAAGCAACCTGGCCACGGTCAAGATTCCCGCCTTCAAGCCCGTTCGATTTAAAGCCCAGGTAAAAGGCGGTGGCGTTAATGTTGCCTTCCCACCATTTGGTGATAGTATATGGGGCATACAAGTTAACATTATAAGCATTTTGTTCCTGTAAATTATCCTGGGTGATAAATGAAACCTTTGTAGCAGGGTCAGTGCCGGGTACCTCAGTTATTACGTCGGTAGTTTTGCTGTAGCCGAGGGTTAAAGTAATGTTCTTATTATAGGTGTAGTTAAACTCAAAATTATTGGTGTACTGCGGTTTTAAATAAGGGTTACCCTTTTGATAAGTATAGGGGTCCAGGTGAAAAACAAAGGGATTAAGGTTATCATACTGCGGGCGGTCAATGCGGCGGCTGTACGAGAAGGTCATCTCATTTTTATCGTTGATGGTATGGCTTAAAAACAAGCTTGGGAAAAGGTTAAGGTAATGCCTTGGAATATTGGACACAACATTAGCCGAATCGCCAACGGCACTAGAACTGGTGTACTCGGCCCTTAAACCTGCCTGTACCGAATAGCCTTTAAAATCCTTGTTTAAATTTACATAGCCCGCATCAATCTTTTCGTCATAAACAAAATGGTTGGTGCTTACATAGGGATTAGTAACCGTATCTTTTTCGGTAAGGTTATTATCAGTTTTTACATCGCTGAATTTAAGGCCCGATTCAAACTTTAATGTTTTGGTGATCGGCTTGGTGTAATCGATCTTAGCTGTGCGGATATTGATAGTAGATGGCGTTAGATTTCCTAAAAATGATTCGGGGTGCTGTATGCTGCCATCGGGCAGGTAATAATCAGTTACATATTGCGCTGTCGAATTGTTTTTAAACTGCGAATAATCAAGGTCGGCGCTTAACTCCTGCCCTGCGGTATCAATTTTATAAGTATCATTTAAATTAAAGGCGATGTTATGATAGGTTTGGTGGATTCCCGAAACTGTGCGTAATGTTGAGTCTACCTGGCCAAAGCTCGGGCCTATATAAGTACGGTCATCTATATTGTCCTGTTCGCCGTTGAAATAGCCGCTTGCCACAAAGCCTATGGTGTTTTTTGACGATAGGTCGTAATCAGCGCCGAGGCGGTAGCTGTTGTCATGGTTGGCGCTGATCAGCGGGCTTGTTTGCCTGAAATAAGTCGGTGGCCCACCGGCAATAGTATCGGGAATAATGCGCATTATGCCGATATTTTGTATACGCTTATTATCATCATGACTAAAAGAACCGAACACATTCAGGTTGCCTTCTTTATGGTTCAAGGTTAAATTTTCGTTGTCCTTGCCATAGGCGCCATAGCCCGCGCCGACAGTCGCGCTGCCATTGGTGCCAACTTGTTTGTTCTTTTTAAGGATGATATTGATGATGCCGGAATTTCCTGCGGCATCATATTTAGCCGATGGGTTGGTAATTATCTCGATAGATTGTATCGTTGTACCGTCTGTTGAGCGGAGCAAGGTAGCCAGTTGTGCCGATGTAAGGTAAGTAAGTTTGCCGTTTATCATAACGGTAACGCCCTGTTTGCCCTTAATGCTGATGTTGTCATCCTTGTCAACCGATACGCCAGGCGCACGTTCCAGTATATCCATAGCGGAGTTGCCTGCTGCAAGGATGCTGTTTTCAACGTTCATAACCGTACGGTCTATTTTATGCTCTATCAACGGTTTCGAAGCCGTAATTGTAACTGCATTTAAAGCATGACTGGCGGCAGCCATTTTTAATGCAGGCAAGGTAACGGTTGGCGAGGCATCCGTAACTGTGAATACCTTGGTTATTGCTTTTTCATATCCCACCACCGAGGCTTTAATAATATAGGCGCCGGTATTTATATGATCAAAGGTATAAAGGCCCGTTTCACTGCTTAACGTACCTTTTACTACTGACGAATCCTGTGCCTTTAGCAGGCTTACTGTTGCATAATCCATTGGCTTGCCATTTTCATCGAGCAATGAGCCCGTAACCTTAGCTTCGGGTTTGGCGGTTTGTGCAAAGCTTATAGCCGTACCGGCTATAAGCAGCAATAGTGTATATATTATTTTTGCAAGTGTAGTTTTCATTTTGTTAGTCCGGTTTTTGGGCAATAAAAAGCCCGTTAAAGAATTTTGTTCTTTTTAAAAATTAGTTTGGTAAAATTTTCTATTGCCCCTTTTCGGGATGTGCAGGTTATGTAACCTGGCCTTGCTGGATATTTATGTTACGTAGTTGTTTGGTTTTCATTTGTTAATTTTTTTATAAAGGAACGCTGCTATATCCGTTTGCTAAAACATTTTTGACCAGCAGGTGCTTTTCAGTGACCTGTGGAGAAAAACCATCGGTCGCCGGTTAAAAATCTAAAAACTTTATAATTCTATGTTTAAGATGCGAAAAAGTAGCCGAAGGTTACAGTGGTTTTTGGCTTTTTCGGTGAATGACCAACATTTGTCGGTGAATGACCGAAAAAAACAGGCGGGCTTAGGTTGCAATCAATTTAAACTTTTTAATACCGGGAACAGCTCTGATACGATATCTTTAAAAAAGCAAAAACCTGCCGGTTTAACTTTATTGGCTATTTTGCCTATTTCCATTTGTTGTTGTATTGGTTTCGGATAGCAACCCGGCCGGGTTTTATTATTGAGTGTATAATAAAAAGATAATATAAGCCCGCCGAACAACAGCGGGCTTATATACTTAATGATTGTTAACGGCTTCATTAGTTATCTTTATGGGCAGTATCAACTTTAAGCCGGTCCTCTTTTGGCGTTACTATTGTATCAACTTTGCATTGCAGGCCGTTGTCGGTCATAATAAAGGTTGCTGTATTGGCATTCTCTTTTTTGTTGGCTTCCTTGCAATCATATATACTTATACCGTCCACCACGTTGCTTAATTTGTCATCGATAATTAACTTTGAATTTAAAGGTATTTTTAAAGTAATTTCCAATTCTTCATCATGCCACAATTCGTCTTTTAATGCATACAGCCTGTAATCAAATTTCAAAATTGAATCTTGCTGAGTGAATATATATTTGGTATTACGTGCATTATATAACGCCTCGTCATAATCTCTTCCCCTGGCTTTGAAAGTTTCGATCATTACCGGTTGGTTAACGTCGCTCTTCTCAATATTAAGAAGCACCTTTCTATATTCATTGTGGTTAAAGTCATTATATTCATACGGGTCATCTGTGATCCTCATATTTGACGAAAGCATTTTTATATTCAACCTTGCGCTATCTTCGGGCGTAAAATATTTCAAATCATTTAGTTTCAAATAATAGACGTTATTCTTAGCCGGTTTAATGGAGATTGTTTCGCTAACTCTTGCTGACTCCCCGAACTCCACTGCAATTTTCGTAATGAAATATGCGAGCACGCCAATGGCGCACAGCCAGATAACTAAGAAGGTTGAACCTGTAGAACGGTTTATAGAACCTGTTTTAAATATCCCTTTTAGGGTTAAAATAATGATGCTTAACACCGGTATAAATGCAACCAGGAATGCAGATACATAAATGTAATCGGCATGGTGGTGCCTTAGCACGATAAATGGCAATCCGTTAAAAGGTGCAAATGAGCCAAATGCTATTAATGCTACAAATGCAACTATTATAAAAATCGTGAATGATAAACAGCATAATAATATAAATACACCGATCAGTTTAATCAGCACATTGCCAACACCGCCTAAAAATATGCCCAAATGATGAAAAAAGTCGCCAAAAAAGTCGCGCGCCTTATATACAAATGGCCTGGCTTCATGGCCAAAATTTGTAAAGTTACCGCGTAACGAATTTAGCTCTTCCTCAAAATTCTTTTTAAAGCCTTGCAGGTTTTGTTTTTCGCCTTTCATGGCCATCCTGTCGGCGCGCGTTACAGCTTTTGGCACTACTATCCATAAAATGCAATACAGCAGCAGCCCGCTGCCGCCTATGCATATGGCAACCGCAAATGCCAGCCTTACCCAAACAGGGTTCATGCCAAAGTAATTGGCTATTCCGGCGCAAACGCCGCCAACCAGGTGGTCGTCCGGGTCGCGGAATAATCTGCGGCCTTCCATATTATTATAGGTATAAGCATTTTGACCGGCATTGTCATCGTTTTCGGCATTCTCAAAATCAGCCACACTGCCCATTTGCTCGATGATCAGTTTAACGTCCTGCTCAACAATTACCTGTTTGTTTTCTTTTTCCAGCAGTTCCGAAAACATCTCGGCGATTCGGTTTTCAATGTCGGTAGTAATTTCAAGACTGTCGGCCGAGGTTGAAAAATGACGTTTTACATCCGTCATGTAATTTTTTAATATTTCGTAGGCGTCTTCTTCAATGTGGAAGACAATGCCGTTTATATTTATGATGATAGTTTTGTTCATGATGATTTTTTATTTAGTGTGATTGGTCATTAGTGTTTTAAGCTTAAAGCTAAAAGACCAAAGCATAAAGCTTTTTTGCCTTTTGGCTTTCTGCTTTTCGCTTTCTGCTTTCACCTTCATTTTCTTTCCCCAATTGCGGTTTGTACGGCAAATAATAGTTCTTCCCAGGTCTTATCAAGTTGCTCAAGCACGCTTTTGCCTTCATCTGATAAGATATAATACTTTCTTGGTGGCCCCGAGGTCGACTCGACCCAGTTGTAGGTAAGCAGGCCGTTGTTTTTTAAACGGGTTAGTAAAGGGTACAAAGTACCCTCAACTACAAGCAGTTGGGCTTTTTTAAGCTCGGCAATTATGTCCGAAGCATAGGTTTCGCCCTTCGCTATAATGGAAAGTATGCAATACTCCAGTATTCCTTTCCGCATTTGGGTTTGTGTATTTTCAACAATCATACTGCAAAGATATATGTTTTAAATTGTATTATGCAATACATAGTACTAAAATTATTGCTTTTTGCTTCAAAGCGTAGGTTTTTTTAAAAAAAAGCAATGTTTTTTACGATTTAACTTGACAATTTGATAATGTAACACTACTTTTATGATTAATTAACTATTAACTGATCTTATTATTAACAAACATGAAAAAACTTCTACTAGTAAGTTTGTGTTTCCTGATGTTATGCATTACACAGGTATTTGCACAAAACCGTACAGTTACTGGTACGGTTACCGCCCAAGAGGACGGCCTACCCATACCGGGAGTAACAGTAAAGGTAAAGGGGACCACAATTGGTACCCAAACCAGCACAGCAGGTAAGTACACCTTATCTGTTCCACAGGGCGCCACTTTGGTGTTCAGTTTTATCGGCTACCAGACATTGTCGCTGCCGGTAACAGGGGCAACCCTTAACGCAACACTCGTATTGGCAAGCAACCAGCTTGGCGAGGTTGTGGTAACCACCTCTTTAGGTATCAAACACTCCGAAAGGGACCTCGGTTATTCTACCGCGCAGGTTAGCCCTAAAGAGTTAACCGCAACCGGTGTTACAAACGTTGCCAACGGTTTAACCGCAAAGGTTGCCGGTTTGGCGGTTTATTCCCTTGATAACGGTGTTGACCCGAACGTGAGCATTGTGCTTAGGGGTAACCGTTCCCTCGAAGGTAATAACGATGCGTTGATCGTAGTAGATGGTATCCCCATCCCGGGTGGTACTTTATCCTCTGTTAACCCGAATGATATCGCTGATATTACCATATTAAAGGGTGCAGGTTCTGCTGCCTTGTATGGTTCTGAAGCTTCAAACGGTGCGATATTGATCACTACCAAAAGGGGCACCGGAGACAGCAAGCCTGTGGTTACTTACCAAAACTCGTTCCAGGTTGAAAAGGTTGCTTTTTATCCAAAACTGAATACAACTTTCGGTACTTATGGCGGTGAAGGCAGCTACAGGGTACCCGGCACAGGTGGCGCCAACCCGGCAAATGGCCCTTTTATATCGGCTACTGACCCGCTAACAGGCGCCCCGGCTTATATCCCTTACGAAAACCAGGAATACGGCCCTGCCTACAACGGCGCCTTGGTGCCTATCGGCGCGCCTGCAGGCGCCTTTAACGGCCCCATTCAAATGGTAAAGTATTCGCCATATCCTACCCCGCCTATCCAGCAATTCTTCCAGACAGGGTATACCGAGCAAAATGATATCTCTTATTCACAGGGAGATGCAAAAAACTCCATATTCATATCTGCACAGGATGCTTACAGGACAGACGTTGTGCCTAATGACAAAAACATCAGGAATGCGTTTAGCGTGAGAGGGCACCGTACCTATGGTATCTTCTCTATGGATTTTTCTGCCGCTTACGCCAAATCATATGTTACCACCTATAATAGTAACACAACTAACGGCCTTGGCGGGATCAATGGCATAGGTGGCAGTTTTGTTACCGGCGCCGGCGCTGCCGACCTTTATTCGTCTATTTTGCAGCTTCCGGCTGATTTGAACCTTTCTACCATCAAAAACCCAAATACAAGCCTCTACGGAAATCCGAACGATTTTTATGATGCTTACGCCATTAACCCGTATTGGACGATTGACAACTCGCGGAGGGACATTAACAAGGACATTTTATTGTCTCAAATGAAATTAAAACTTGAGCCGACAAAATGGTTAGATGTAAGTTACCAGATATCGGATAACTTTGGTATTAACCAGGAACGCGATACACAGGCAGAAGTTGATTTCTCGGCATATGGCCTGAGTGATTATTTCCAGGCTGGTAACGTGCCTTCGGGCTTTAAAGCAACCGGAAAAGCACCCGGCCAGGTAGCCGATTATTATTCATACGGCGACGGTACCAATAACCCGTATCCCGGTTATTCACGTTTACAGGGCGATGCGATAGTTGACCTGCACAACACCTTTTTTAAAGACCTTAAAACCAGCCTGGTTGTAGGTAACACAGTAAGGCAGCAGTATGAAAAATTGATAGGGACTTATAGTAATGACCTGTTGATCCCCGGTTTTTATAACATAAACACTATTGCAGGCAACATCGCCGCGAATGAAGCCTCCTACATGGTAAGGAACATAGCATATTTTGGTGACCTGAACATCGGATGGAAAGACTATTTGAATTTTGAAGCCACCTTAAGGAACGAGCAGGATTCAAGGTTATCAAAAGCTGAACGTAATTTTAACTATCCTTCGGCAAAATTGTCATTTATCCCTACAGACCTGATCCCGGCATTAAAAGATAATAAAATATTAAACTATGCTAAACTTTACGGATCATTCAGCCGTGTAGGTAACATTGATATAAACCCTTACCAGATACAAAATATATACACATTGGCTCCAGGTTTCCCTTATGGCTCATTGGGCGGTTTAACAGCCGGCACCGAGGCATATAGTGCTACTTTAAAGCCTGAGTTAACCACGGAAGTTGAAATTGGCGCCGAACTACAGTTTTTTAACAGCCGTTTGAGTGTTAACGCTACTTATTATGACCAGCACGTTAAAAACCAGACCGTACCTATCGGTACATCAATAGCTACCGGTTATAGCACTACATTAACAAATATTGGTGAAACTGAATCAAAAGGACAGGAATTGCAGGTAACCGGTCAGATATTGACTCAAGCCCAAAACAAAGTAGGCTGGACCTTAGGCGTCAATTTCTCAAATAACGACTCAAAGGTTTTATCATTATTGCCTGGTATTAACTCGCTTCAATTAGCATCCGGCAGCAGGGAATATGCCGTTGTAGGCCAACCCTTCCCGTTGTTAGAGGGTACAGATTTTGTACGTTCTCCATCAGGCCAGGTAGTTGTCGATCCTAACACAGGTTACCCATCTGCAGCGCAGGGCTTAACTACCTATGGCAGGACAACCCCTCAGTACGATCTTGGTTTAACTACCAGCGTGAGCTATAAATTTGTAAGCATATCAGCCGTGGCCGAATATCGTGGCGGTGATGTTACCTACAATGGTATCGGCTCTACATTAGACTTTACCGGTTCAGGCTATACCTCAACATCAGCAGGCCGCCAGGTATTTGTTTATCCAAACTCTGTTATCCAAACCGGGCCAAATACCTACGTTAAAAACACCAATGTTAACGTTCAAAACGGTAACTACGGTTTCTGGCAAGGTTCGGCTTATGCAACGGTAGATTATCCTTATATATCAAGCGGTGCATTCTGGAAATTGCGTGAATTGAATTTAACGTTTAACTTAGATAAGTTTGTTAAACAATCTAAATTTATAAGGGGCGCCTCAGTTTCATTAACTGGCCGCAACCTGTTTATATGGGTGCCTAAAAATAACCCATGGACAGACCCTGAATTTTCTGATTCGTCGCCAACCAGTAACCTGCGCGGTACAAACGATATACGTGAAACACCGGGTACCAGGATATTTGGCGGAAGCGTTAAATTAACATTCTAATTTAAATAAATATAGAGATGAAAAAATATATATTAATTATAGCAGTATTTTTTTCGATCGGTATTTCCGGTTGTAAAAAAGATTATCTGAG
>Ga0207013_1104_pt1 | contig 19850 bp, 15 predicted proteins | sample Alteio_BWMinCont_55_FD_153501 | JGI IMG/M metagenome (GOLD analysis project Ga0207013, IMG submission 153501) | Enriched cells from forest soil in Barre Woods Harvard Forest LTER site, Petersham, Massachusetts, United States -... | ecosystem: Environmental > Terrestrial > Soil > Temperate forest >...
GCGCACCTCAGCAGGCAGCAATTGGGCGGCCGTTGTGCCTTGTAACGAGGCGACTTTGAACACGTGGTCTGAGTCATAACGAATCAAGAAATCGACGAATCCGTTACACAAATTGCAGACGCCATCGAAAAAGATGATCTTTGTGGCCGATAAGTCACCGGATAAGCCATTGTGGGTTACGCTCATGGTGCTAGCATTCAACAAGTCGTGTCAGCTTGTCCACTAGCTATTAAATAATTGACCAAATAAGGCTCGATGCTAGTCTAGGCAAGATTACAACTTTGTTGGAGGACAAATGACATTAAACAGAAATTCTGCATTCTTAATTTTGGGAGCAACAGCCGGCCTAATGGGTCTTCTTGGCTGTGACAAAGCTGATTTGTCGAACGACAAAGGCAAATATAGCTACGCTATCGGCGTGCAAATCGGTCGCAACTTGAAAGATCAAAATATTGATCTTGATACAAAATCTTTCAATGCGGGCGTTGCTGATGTTTATGCAAATAAAGAATCACAACTCAAAGAAGAAGATCGCGTAGCGGCTCTTCGTAAAATGAGCGAATCTTTGCGCGCAAAAGAAACAGCGGCCGGCGAAGAGAACAAGAAAAAAGGCGAAGCTTTCTTAGCTGAAAACGCTAAAAAAGAAGGCTGGAAGACGACAGCATCAGGTCTTCAGTATCACCAGGTTCGTGAAGGTTCTGGCGAAGCGCCAAAGCCAGATGATACAGTTGAAGTGAATTACGCCGGTAAATTGATCGACGGCAAAGAATTCGATAGCTCGTACAAGCGTAACCAACCAGCCCAATTTCCGGTTAAAGCGGTTATTCCGGGTTGGACAGAAGCTCTTCAATTGATGAAGCCAGGTTCGAAGTATGAACTTGTGATTCCATCAGCTTTGGCCTACGGCGAGCGTGGCAACCCATCGATTCCGCCAAATTCAACTTTGATTTTTGATGTTGAACTTCTCAAAATTTTGCCACCGCAACCAGGCGGCGAAGGCGGCGGATTGCCCCCAGGCCACCCAAAACCAGCCGGCAAAGCGAAGAAGAAATAATCGCCTCGGAATTGTTGACCTTCGCGCACATAAACTTCCGGTCAGTTAAAGACTGACTGGAAGGATTCAGATGCAAGGCGCGAGGACGTCATCTTATCTTACAATTTAATGGTAGTGACTACAGGGTAATGATCAGAGGGGAGCTTCGAACGCTCCTCTAAATTTTTGGGCCACTGCTGACGGTGGCCCAATTCATTTTTGTAGTAGTAAACGTAAGTGCCATTCTCAACGAGACAACTTTGTAGCGTCTTCGACAAAAATATATAGTCAATTTGTAAAAACATTTGGCGACCCGCTGGGTTCACCTGAACTTGCGTGAATCGTTCTTCAGGCGCTGTATTGGCAAGTTCAAGCACTTCGATCAGATCAGTATCTGAATGCAAACTTAAAAATTCGGGTTCGGTTGAAGTTTTTGAAGCGATACCATTAAAATCGCCACCGATCACCACAGGAACATCGGGCCCAATTTCGTGTCTGAGCTCTTTGTAGAGTTCAATCAAAGTACGAAGCTCAGCAGCCCGTCGTAATTTGCCTTCAGGGTCAACGCCATCTGGATCTAACTTTGATTTTAAGTGAGTCAGCAAAATCACCAAACGCGGAGAGTTCTCGCCCGGTCGAAAAAGCCTAAGCTCGGCAGCATCACGAGAAAAGTAGTGCGATTTACCACCCGATGGAGTTTGGCTTTCATGAGGGTACAAGAAGTGAATGGGGCGATCGCGATGGGTGATCAAGATCGATTTGTCGATCAAGTTGGCGCGAACCATGTAGCCCACATCGATTCCACGATGAGAATTGCCTTCTTTTAGCAAAACTTTATAGCGTGAACCTAAAAAATGCTTATTAAAGTTCTCTAGCGACTCGATTCCGCCAACTTCATTGAGCATCAAAATATCAGGCTGAATATCTTCGATGACTTTGGCGAGTGCCCAAACTTTATGGAGCGGTTTGTTTTGCGTGTTCGAACTCGATAGCTTTTGCCACTCTTGCTCGGTGACCTTGCGCAAGTCTTGACCTTTATATAGATCGAGAAAGAGAAAAAGATTCTCGACGTTATATTGCACTAGGCGTAATGTTTTTTCAGATGCTGGATCTTTTTCGGTGGCGTCAGCCATAATTCAAATACTAACCAACTCACGAGGTGTTGTCGTGGATTTGTTGCGAGTCGATTTGCCAAAATCAGCGCGCCGCGCACTTGAAAATCCGTTATTGGTGTCTAAATGGAATGCTAGGGCTGAAAATGCCAAACATCGCGTTGTTGTGTTCGGCTCTAAGCACAAAAGCTTATCGGCCAAGCCTTTGACCAAGGTCTTAAGTGAATTGGCTGAAGATTGGCAGCTCGAAACGCTGACAACAAAAAGTGCGCAGTCATTGCTAACGCGGGCCGGAACTTTACACATTTTGTCAGCTGGGTTGGTCGACGCGCCAGAAACGGATGGCCATGGGCAACGTTTGAAAATTTCAGATTTTAGCCGCATGCGCGATTTGATAGGCGGCTTTTGGCGCACGCAAAAGTTTTTAGGTGATACAGACGTACTTTTCTGTGATTTAAATGATGAAGAGATTTTGGGTGCATTGATTGGCGTCGGGCTTGCGAGTTACTCATTTTTGCCCACTTTACGTGAGCCCAAAAAAGAAAAGTCTTTGCAAATTCATTTCTCTTTATCAAAGGGCAATATTGCGCGCGAACTGATTGATACAGCAGTTGCCATTGTCACGGCGATGAATCTTTCGCGGCATTTAGCAAATCTACCAGCCTCTTCAGCAAATCCAGAAACCTTGGCCGAGTTTTTTGCCGATTACTTTAAAGGTCGACCAGGATTAAAAGTCGACGTTTGGGATCTCGCTCGCCTTAAAAAAGAAAAAATGGGTTTATTGCTCGGTGTGGGTCACGGCTCAGAGACCGGTGCTCGCTTCGTGCATTTGCGCTATCGCCCGAAAAAATCAAAAGGTGCCCCGCTGGCGTTTGTCGGTAAAGGCGTGACCTTTGATACCGGTGGTCTCGACATCAAACCATCTGCCGGCATGCGCTGGATGAAAAAAGATATGTCGGGCGCAGCCATCGTCGCCGGCGTTTGCGATTTCGTCACTTCGCTGAGTCTAAAAACCGCTTGTGATTTTTATTTACCGCTCGCTGAAAACGCGATTTCAGATCGTGCGACTCGACCGGGTGATGTGCATCAGTCACGCGCCGGCCACTTTGTCGAAATCGACAATACCGATGCTGAAGGGCGACTGGTGATGGCCGATGCGATCGATGTGGCGGTCACCCAACAAGAGACTCCATCAGCTTTGATCGATGTTTCGACTTTAACTGGAGCGATGAGAGTCGCAGTTGGTCTCGACGTCGCTGGGTTCTTCTCAAACAATGATAAACTCGCTCGCGAAGCCGAAGTGGCAGCGCAAAAAATGGGTGAGCTGGCGTGGCGAATGCCGCTGGTGCAAAAATATGCCAAGTCATTGAATTCAAGTTATGCCGATTTTAAAAATAGTTCGGATGGCGGTTTCGGTGGCGCCATCACGGCGGCATTGTTCTTAGAAAAATTCGTCGGCAAAGTGCCATGGCTTCATTTCGATGTGATGGCTTGGAACAATTCAGCCGATGGAGCCCTGAGCGATGGTTCAAATGCACAGTGTCTTCAGATTTTGGCCGGCATGCTGCTCGCGAGAGAGTGAGTCTACCGATTTTTGTACATCATAAGACAGCTGGCGTGATTGGTCGGGTAGCCGTCAATGAACACTTTGCGAACGCGATCCATTGAAGAGGCCCAGTACGGCGTCATGCCTGAAGTGTAGTGAAGTACACAATCACCGACACCTTTTGTTTCTTGTTTTAATTTTTCGGGGTTCATAATCGCTTCTTCGGCAATATCGATGACATCATGCCAAACTTCAAGATCGACATTTGTTGTGGGCACGCACATAACGCTGTCTGAGTTGGTGCTGATGCCCTTCCAGCATTGAAACTGAGATTTGCGACCCACTTGATCACTGATCGACTCGGCTAGTTGCGAGGTGGGCTTTGGTTTTTGATGGCAATGGCACGCGCCGCCATCACAGAATTCGGCGAGGTTTAATAGAATTCGTGCGACGGCTTTTGAATACTGAGGCCCAAGTTTATTGTGACAACTGCGCATTTCACCGTAAAGGGTGCGAGCCATCAAGTCGATGGCGACAAGTTGGTCAACAGTGGGTTTGGGTGGCCCATTCTTTGTGGTATCTGGTTTATTTTGATGAACAAAAATGGCTTTTAATTTTTGTCGCCAACCCGACACCAAGACGCGTTCATCTGAGCTTTGGTCTGCGGCTAACTCTTTTTTCAATTTTGGTCCTGGTTCGACGCAGCGATTTTTGTCGATAATTTCAGACGTGGTGAGCGGGCGACCATTTTGTTTTTTGGCCAGTTTATTTTTCATCTCTTCAACAACTGATGGTTTTTGGCCGCAACAATCAGGTTTGGCTGCCGTCTCGCTTTCTGACGTTTCGGTCTTAGGGCTTTCATTCGGGTCGGTCTTGTATTGTTCTCTAGAGATCCGATCAGAATCAATCCACCCTGTTTTTATGCCGTGAATTTTTTTGCCGGCCAGGTAATCGGCTACTGTCTTTGGATCATCTGGCACGATGTCGATCTTGTACGACATTTTACCAACCTGTTGGTGTTCAATTGGGTCGTAGTAGTTGGCCCAACCTGAATTGACGATAAAAATTCGTTGTGGATTACCATTTTCATCAAGGGCTTGGCTCGCGCGCTCTTCACCGTTACCTGTTTTCACCAAATGAACAGTGAATAGTTCAGCGCGATGATTCGGGTCGGTGTCAGATTTGTTATCGAGATAGGTAAGACCAAGAGAATCGAATGCTTGAACTTTTTTTCCGTCTACACCTTCGAGAAAACCTTCTGTGGGAGTGGCGTGAGGTGTGACTTCAAAAAGATGACCACCAGAACTAATGTCGTTGTCGGTGATTTTCATGAATGCTTGATTGACGTTCCATTTTTCTTTTTCTTTGGTGTCTTTATTGATGATCTTATTTGAAGCATCAAAAACGACAGCCTTCATAGTTAACAATCCCTTCTTATTAGGATCGGAAAAGTTATCGCCGCCGCACGGGATAAGTGCGCCGACAGGAACGGTGCCCATTTCTTTTTCGCCACGGTGTTCGACGTAAACTTGCAACCCTTCGTTTTGAGTGACTTCGCAAAGCATATTAGGCTTATTGTCCAGATCATTGGCAGAAGTGAAGGCAGAGAATAAAAGGCTTGATAGAAATAAAGCACAGACGAAGGTCATCTTCATGCTTCATTTATCGGTATTTTAAATTAGCCTTTGTAGCCGAATAGCTTACGCTTTTTGATTAAATCGCGCACGGCACCCGGAACCAACTCTTCCCACTTCGGATTTCCGGCCGAAAGTAGTTTTCTCACTGCATCTGAATGCAGACTTGTGTCGACCTCGTCGCAATTTTGCATATCTGCGATTAAGTGATTCTCGGTGAGATGCTTATAAAGATGAGCCAGTCGTTGGTCGGGATTGTAAGTGCCAGCGGTCATGCAAACTTTGTCGGTCTTATACGGGTAAACGTACATGCGAGTTTTTTCGTCAAACATGTGACCGAATGCCGCGAGTATTCCGCCCGAATATTTCGAGTAGAATTTGTCATCGAACAGGCCCTGCAAAGTTAGGCCACCGATCACCAGACAAATGATATTTTCAGTGAGTCTTCGCATCTCAAGATGCAACTGCGCGAACAACGGAAAGTTTGAAATCAACACGTGATGACCCAAAGCACACAAAGTGTCGACGCGATCGAGAAAGTCTTTGCGGTCAACATCGCCTTCGCCTTGCAATTGCGACATCGCCAGCTCAAGCATCACGATGACTTCTTCTTTAGGTATTTGAAAATCGCGATGAAGTTGCGCTAAGCCATTGTCTAAGATTTTTTCATTGGTCAGTGTCACCGGACGAAAAGTTCCGCGCTGAATTAAAACCGGTTTTCGGTAAAGCGTATCGGCGATCGAGAGTGTTTCGCCTTTCGGGCTAAAAAGAACCATGCGGGTGAGGTCTTGGCGCACAAGCTCGAGGCTCATCAGGCGACTGTCGATATGCTCAACGTCAGGGCCACTAAAGCGAATGAAATTCACTTCAATGCGATCAGTGCTTAAATTATCAAGCAGTGAACTGACAAGCTCGGGTCCGCCGTCGTCAACGTGATGATAGGCGGCGTACACTAAATTGACTCCCAAAGCGCCGAGGGCATCTTGCTGTTGCAGACGCAAGCGATCGCGCATTTTGACATGCAAAACGATTTCGTTGGCGGGGCCATTGGGGCGTTTTTGAAAACGAATGCCCATCCAGCCGTGACAGCTCGGGATTTCTTCGTGGCTAGACGTGGCGACGGTGTTGGCAAAAGCGAAAAAGCAAGTGGCGTCTTTGCGCTCGGGTAGACGCTCTTCAAGTAACGAATATTCGTGCGAAAGCATCTTGAGAAGTCGATCTTCGCTAACAAAGCGACTGCCTTTGCCATAAATCGAGTCACTGAACGCTTTGTCATAAGCCGACATTGATTTGGCTACAGTTTGCGAGGCCAGGCCCGCTTGAAAGAAATGTCGAGCCACTTCTTGCCCGGCACCGATTTCGGCAAAACTGCCGTAGAAATGATTGGATTTATTTATTTCGAGGGCTTTGTTACGAGTCGTTTCAGACACGTGTTTCTTTTGCATTTTTAAAACCTATCTCTAAAGAACTATCTCAGTGCGCGTCTTAATATCTTACCAACATTAGTTTTCGGTAATTCTGTACGAAACTCGACGAACTTTGGCACTTTATATCCAACCAAATTCTTTTTGCAGTAGTCGATAATATCTTTTTCAGTGACCGTACCTTTTTTGACTACAAATATTTTTACGACTTCTCCTGAATGTTCATCAGGAACGCCAACGGCTGCCACTTCGGCCACTTGCCCTTGTGAGGCGACGACGTCTTCAACTTCATTCGGGTACACATTGAAACCCGAAACAAGAATCATATCTTTCTTGCGATCGACGATTTTGAAAAATCCATCTTTATCCATGACGGCCATGTCGCCTGTGCGTAGCCAGCCATCGGCCAACATCATTTTATCGGTCTCGTCGGGTTTGTTCCAGTAACCCTTCATCACTTGCGGGCCTTTTAGACACAACTCTCCGGCTTCACCATCTTTAACGATGATTCCGTCGTCGTTCACAAGTTTCACGTCGGTCGCCGATAGAGGTAGGCCGATGGTGCCCGTTCGATCAGTGCCATCCACTGGGTTGCACGCAACAACAGGTGAGGCTTCGGTCAATCCGTAGCCTTCGATCACAGGGGTGCCGGTCATTTTCTTCCAGCGTTCGGCCACCGCATTTTGCAAGGCCATCCCGCCAGCCACTGAGATTTTTAGTTTTGAAAAATCAATAGAAGTAAAATCGGGGTGATTCATAAGAGCATTGAATAGTGTATTGACGCCGCTCATGACGGTGTAATGTTCTTTGTCGAGCAATTTGATAAAGGCCGGAATATCTTTTGGGTTGGTCACCAACAAATTGGTTGAGCCGCGATACATAAACGCCAAGCAATTCACGGTCAGCGAAAAAATATGATAGAGCGGTAAAGCTGTGACGATGACTTCACCTTCGCCAAGTCGAGGTTTCATCCACTCGGCAATTTGCAACATGTTGGCAATGATATTGCGATGTGTGAGCATGGCGCCTTTAGAAACTCCAGTCGTGCCGCCTGTGTACTGCAAAAATGCAATGTCGCCGCTGTCAAATGACGGGGTAACAAAGTCATGCAAGCTGCCCTCATCGAGGGCCTGATAGAAATTCACTTCGTCGACAATGTCATAGGCCGGGACCATTTTTTTCACGTATTTAACGACAGTGTTCACAATAAAACTTTTCGGAAAGCCGAGCAGATCTCCTAAGCCGGTGGTCACCACAAGTTCAATATCAGTCTCAGGTAAAACCTCCTGCAGTACGTGCGCGAAGTTAGAGAGAATGACAATCGCTTTTACTCCAGAATCATGAAATTGATGTTTCATTTCGCGAGCGGTGTAAAGCGGGTTGGTATTGACCACAATAAGGCCAGCGCGAAGGGCGCCGAATAGTACAATTGGATATTGCAAACAATTCGGCATTTGAATGGCAATACGGTCGCCTTTTTCTAAGCCTCGGTTTTGCAAGAACGCGGCGAAGTCGCGAGAATGTTCTTCTAGCTCTTGGTAGGTGAGTGTGGCGCCCATGCACTTGAAAGCGACATTGTGCGCAAAGCGATCGGTGCTCTCTTCGAATAAATCAATGATGGATTTATAAGATTCGAATTCAATTTCGAGAGGCACACCCGTGGGGTAGTGTTTTGTCCATAGTTTTTGTTGCATATAAAAAAGCTACATGACGCCCCTGATAATGAATAGTTCTGCCGCACCTGGTTGCGAGAGTGAGAGGTTGGCTAGACTATACGCTGTTTAACCATTCTGCAGTTGAATGGGCTCATATGGTTCTACATAATGATTAGGCTTTTTACGTTTATTTAAAAAGGCCAATAGAGGCCAAGACCTGGAGGTCTATAATATGAAACTAAACGCAATTCGAAACACGACAAAATTGTTAGCACTGTTTGCATTCGGCGGCGCTTTGTTGAGCTTAACCGCTTGCTCGCACAATCCAAACAAAGCCGAAAAAATTGATACGAAAATGGAAAAAGACTCGCAAGTCAGCGGCGACACAAAAATTGGCGTTAAAGACGGCAATATGATTGTGCAGAAAAAAGTAATGATGAACGAAGAGCTTCGCACTTTGCAAAATGATGTTTACAGTCTTGAAGACCGAGTTTACGGCAACCGCAAATACAACTCACAAGGTTTGTATGGTGCCTTAAAGCTTTGCCGCACAAAGGCTTCAAGCAAAGCCATGGGTGGTGACGGTAAAGTCACTTGGACAGAACCCATCGATCGTGTGACCGACAAAGAAGACGAATTCAATATCGGTCTTGATGAAAAAGATAAAATTGTTGGTGTGTCTGAAGAATTCTTGAAAGATCGAATTGCGCGCTTTCAAGGCTACAAAGGCGTTTTGCAAAAACGCGAAGATGAATATCAAGAGAAACTTGAAGTTTGCGATGCAGATCTAGCTTCTCGTGAACATGATATGAAGAAGTCAAAAGCGGCGAAGACGGCTAAGGCTGCGGCGCCGGCTGCCACTGCTGAAGATGATTCGTCGGACGGATCCGCCGACAATTAATTCTCGCGTCGACTAGGACGCCTTTCGGCGTCTTAGTTGCATCGACTAGGGCGCACTTGCGCGCGCCTGATTTGCCACCTTTGCCGCGGCTTCTGCCGCGGCTTTTTCATCACCTAAATAATAATGACGAATGGGTTTTAATTTCGCGTTCAATTCGTACACGAGCGGAATGCCCGTCGGAATATTCAAATCGGCAATTTTATCATCTGAAATATTATCTAGATGTTTAATCAATGCTCTGAGCGAATTGCCGTGAGCCACGATTAACACACGCTTTTTCTTTTTAATTTCAGGCACAATCGATTTCTTCCAGTACGGCAAAACTCGTGCGAGACAAGTCTTTAGCGATTCGGTGGCCGGCAATTCCGATTTTTTTAAACCTTTATAACGACGATCGTGTGACGGGTGACGCGGATCTGATGCTTTGAGCTTATCAGGTGGAGTGTCATAGCTTCGGCGCCAGACAAAAACTTGCTCATCTCCATATTTTTCTGCGGTCTCAGATTTGTTGAGCCCTTGAAGCGCACCATAGTGTCGCTCGTTCAACTGCCAGGCACGAGTAACCGGTAACCACATCTGTTCCGTCTCATCCAGTATGAACCACATCGTGCGAATTGCGCGTCGCAGCACAGAGGTGAAGACGCAATCAAATTCGAGTTTTGCTTCTTTAATCATTCGCGCGGCGGCTTTGGCTTCTTCTAGTCCTTTTGCAGACAGGTCGACATCTGTCCAACCGGTGAATCGGTTTTCTTGATTCCAGGTGCTTTCGCCGTGTCGGACGAGAACGATTTTGTAATTCAAATGACCCTCGATGTTGTTGTTGAGCTGGTTTTCTAACAGTGACAGATTTTCAAAAATGGCTTAGATATTTAGCTGATTTTCTATTTAATGTCATGGGGGGAGTGTGATGGAGTTTAATTTGCCAAACGTAGAAACTGAAAGTCGTTTTAAAATTCGGCCAGAAACATCTAGCGAAATTTCAAAAGAAGCGGTTGTTGAACCTGTACCTGAAGTGCGCACACAACAACCACGCCCGCCTGTCACGTCGGGCATGCAAAGATGGGAACTCTTTTCAGCACTAGCATTGATCGTCGCTGGAGTGGCTGCGAGATTTTTACCGCACCCTGTGAACTTCACGCCAGTTTTAGGTCTCGGAATTTTCGTCGGTCATTTGAGCCGTCGCAATTCGTTTCTCGCTGCCTTTATGTTGATCCTTTTAGTGGTGAGCGATTTGGCCTTGGGTTTCTACGAAGGCATTTCGATGGTTTATCTCTCTTATTTGCTCGCATTTACTTTCGGCGCCATGATTCGTCGCCGCGCGGTGAGCAATGTTTTGCTCTCGGGCATTTCAACTTCAGTGCTGTTTTTTATTTTCAGCAATTTGGGAGTATGGATTTGGAGCGGCATCTATGAGAATTCACTCTCAGGATTATTTCAGTGCTACATAATGGCATTGCCGTTTTTTCCGAACACTGTGTTTTCAACTGTCGCCACAGTGGCCCTGACGTTCGGTCTATTTTCAGTCACCGAACGTTTAGCACTCGCAAGATCTTCGCAAGCTTAAAGGGCCTTCAGGTCGGCTGCTTAATTACTTAAGCAGTCGATTCGCATTGGTGGCAATAGTCGCTGCCAATGCGTTCTTAAGAAAATCACCTGGTAGAAATGGCAATACGCCGGCGGTGATCAACGCACTCATGTGCGGAATAAAGTGTGAAAGCACAATCAATCCAAAAGTAAAAGTCACGACACTCCCGCAGACAGCTGCGAGAAATGCGTACCCCCATGTTTTTGTGGCGCCACGATTGGCGAGTTCACCGACAACAAGGCTTGAGAAGAACATTCCGATCAAGTAGCCAACCGTCGGCGCGAGGTTCAAACCGAAAGAACCAGCTGAAAAGATCGGTGCACCGAGGCCGCCGAGCAAAAGATAAGTCGCCATCACCGCAAGAGCGCGGTTTCGACCGAAGGTGAGTGCCATCACAGCGACACCAAATGTTTGGCCGGTGATGGGTACGGGTGTCCAGGGGAGTCGAATGGTGAGTTGGGCGAGTAGCGATACAAACATCACTCCCAAAACCCAAAGCAAAACTTCAGCGGGCCAGCTTTTTGCTTTTGTTTGAGCCAATGTCGACGCGTTTTGAGTGTTTTGTAATTGCATGGGCAGCGTGTCCTTTTTCGGTTTGTCTCTTGGGTTGAATTAACCACCGATTTTTGACAATGACAAGGTTTGGGCCTTGTGGAGCGGGGCAGTCTTAATGTCTTTTCTCTGTTCTCTGGTTCGAGCTAACTTAATACATGGCTGTTTCACTTGTGAAATGGGCCAGAAGGCGGGTGATCGTTGCCATTTCCTTCCGTGCGGAAGGGTCTTTTGGGGGTGGGATATTCCCACTTGAGCTTAATGCCCACCTAATGTATAATGGTTCTAGAGGTGAAAAATGACTGCTGCAAAAAAAATAGACTCAAAGGGTCGTCTCTTACTCGGAGAAAAATTTGCTGGCTCAATAGTGATTGTTGAGGAGCGCGAAAATGGTGAACTGGTAATTAAGCCGGCCATTGTTATTCCAGCTCATGAAAAATGGCTTTTTGACAATCCAGCGGCATTGAATTCTGTTTTAGTCGGCTTAAAACAGGCCCGCGAAGGGAAGTTTGTAACAAGCCCGAGTTTTAATAAAAAGAAGCCGTGGAAAGACAAGTTGGAAGACTAGCTCTGAATGTTTGAAATTATCTGGTTAGCGATAGCCAACCAAAAATATGAAGAACTAGAAGTCGCGGCGAAACGATCTCTCGATAACCGAGAGAAAAATAAAAAAGCGAAGGCCTCACCAGCTGAGGGGCTTTTTAAACAAGTCGATAAATGTATTGAATTTCTGCAGAGTAACCCACGCCACCCGGGGCTCAAAACGCACGAGTATAGTTCTCTCGGGCACCCTTATGATCCTAACCAAAAAGTTTTTGAAGCGTACGCTCAGAATAAAACACCTGGAGCCTACCGCGTGTTTTGGTGTTACGGGCCTCAGAAAAATCAGATCACAATCATCGCTATATCGCCGCATCCCTAGCTACTGAGAAGCATCGTATTGTTTTAAAACGCTTCCAATATGACGCATATCTTATTGAAATCTCTCAGCAATAAAAAGGTCTTGTTTCAATTTAAGTCGCTAGCCTTTTGTGCCGATAAGACTCAGGTAACAGACGGCTTCGTATTTTTGGGGGAATAATGAAAAGAACACGCTGCAACCTTACTTTTTTAGCCACCTCTTTTGCAATCGGTGTCACCTTATTGTTCATGCCGAAATCTTACGCGGCTGATGAGACGAACAGTGATTTGCCTACAGATGTTTCTGATTGTATTGCCAATGCTCAGACCCAGAAAATTGGCTTTAACAATAGCAATACCCAAGCTGCGCTTAAAGAATTTGATAATGTTGCTAACCAGCAGATAACCGCTAAGACTCCAGCTAAAGGTGCCGAAACTACGCAAAGCCCAGCCGATCGGGCGGCTTTAGCAGATTTTACTCAATGCAAAAAAGCAGTTGATGACCGGGCGTCGCAGTTGAATTTAAAAATGAATAGTGTCAACCAATCGATATCCACAAAGCTATGCCCCTTAGAATTAAAATACACTACCACTGACAAATCAATTTTGCACCCGTTCAACACTTTTGGTGCATCCAACGACCTGGCACAAACTGGTCAACAAATAAAGTTAGATTCGGCCAACTTGAAACAAGCGGCGGATACAACATTTAATAAAGCAAGTCAGAGTCAATCTAGCGACGGAGCTAAATTTGACATATGCCAACAGCGTTGTTCTGGAGCAGCAGAAGCAGATTTAAGACCCCTTTGTGACAAGGTCGCCGAGGCGTATATTACTGAAGTACACAATATTGCCCAGGTCATAGATTCAACGACAACCTCTGCAGGGAACACTGCATTGGCGGTGAAAGTCGGCTTAGGCGTAGCCGCCGTTGGCGCTGTCGCTCTCACAGTCGCCGCTGTTCACCGTCATAACGATGCCAAGGCTCGTGCGAAAGTGGCAAGTGATCTCGCAAATGGCATCATTCATAATCCAGACGGCACAACGACCAATTGCCTTACCGCAAGTACTTATACAACGAGTACATGTCAGCCGGTGCTGATCAATTATTGTTCGGTTGCATCAAACACAGGTAAACCAGGTTGCACAGCATTCAACAGTAGCTACTGTTCGTCGTCTTCTGCTTCGCAAAGTTATTGCTTAACTGGCACTTCGACAACTTATTGCTCCCAAGGCGGGGCGACAATTGCACAAAGTCCGGCCTGTCAGTGGATGAGCATGCGGGCCACGACTTGCACTGCATCTTCAACTGACATCGGTTGCATGAGCAATATGTCGGCCTCTCAACTTCAATCACTTTGCCCAAGCTTTCCGAATGATCCACTTTGTCAGTCGTTCAATGCGGGTAATGTTGTGACTCAGCCCGGTGTGGCGACGACTTTGCCGGTTTCGTCAACACAACCAATTACAACATTGAATTCGGTTGTTGGCACAACCACAAGTTCGAGCACAGCGCCTGTTGCCGTCGTGCCAGTTGGAGTGCAAGTGAAAGCTGCCACTCCAGTTGCTAATGTTTGGGCGAACAATTCCAGTGTATTGTCACAGTTGTGTCAAACTGGGCAGCTGGGCAGCGGTTGCAAGTAACTAGTTTGCAGGTCACCGGCGCCACCAGTTATTTTACGTAAGGTAAAACATAAGAAATGCGCGTGGCGTCCTCGCCACGACAGCCGTTTTGTGGGCAGCGATTTGAAGCCAAACATTTGTTTTGCGCCACAAAGTCTTCTTCGCCACGAACGAGAATACCTTCAACTTCATTGGTGCGCGTATTGAAAACGGCTGAACCAGAATTGCCACCATAAGTATCAAGGCTCGCCACTAAAAAGAAATTATTCACCGAACGAATACGACCACCATCAGCGACCTTGGTTGGCAATCCGTATGGATAACCGATGACCATGAGTTCGTCGGTGAGTGCTGGGTCGCCACTCTGACGAAGCTTGAGAGGCATATGATCGGCAACCGGACGATCGAGCTCCACAACCGCATAGTCTTGAGCGTTATCCAGTTGTTCACGTTTAATTATTTTCTTGCAGCCATAAACCTGTGAAGTTGGAACGCTAGTCAGATCTTTATTTGGCGAAGTCAGGCCAAAGCCAAACACAAAGCGAGTTTGAGCGCATGGGTTAGATGTGCCAACACTATTTGGCATGCAGTGACCGGCGGTGGCAATGATGTCTGGGGCAATCAGAAATCCGCTGCAAAAAGCAACGGTGCCTTGTTCGCGAAATCTTTCTGTGGGGCATAGCGGAAGTTCAAAATCATCACCAAACTTGGTCGTGCGGATGTTGGTGCGATCACCTGCAGTTGTTAAATCTGAACTTAAAATGACCGCCACAGTGGCATCTGCGAGAATCAAACGCGCTGGATCTTTGACGTCGTAAAGATCGAGACGATTGTCATCGCCATAAATTACACGCGGTGAAATGGTCGGCGAAGGATCAGCGATGGTCTTAGCTGTAACTTTTCCGGTCCCGGTCTTTTTTCCGTCGGTGGTATCACCGTCGGAGCCACTGCAGGCAGAAAGCAGCAGTGATAGTAGCAATGGTAGTATCAATGATAAATTGATGAGAGAGAGAATTGAAAATGTACTGACGAGCCGAGTTGTCTGTTTCAAGGTTGCTCCCGATGCGGTTGCTTCCTGATGCAGACTTTTCTTCGGTCAAAAATTTGGCGGCATACATATTTGCGCCGCAAATCTCACAAAAAATGGTCGAAGGTCTTACCCGACCACATCCTTTGGTACTGCGTTCATATTTGATGCAGATGCGAGGCGCGATGAGCGCGCGACTGAGGCGTGCGTAACCGCACGTCGCAAGGAGAAAGCGAAGAAGCAACGAAGCAGATGCGCAAATATGAACGCAGCTCTAGAAGGTGCCGATAAATAAATGCCACGCATCGGGCCCTTCGCCCGGTTGCTGATTCAATTTGCGGCCGTAATCAAGACTGAGTGGGCCAACGGGAGTATTGATTCTGAGGCCTAGGCCGACGCTTTGTCGGTACGGATTATAGAAAGTCTGACCGCCGATATCGACTTGGCCGGCGTCGTAGAAAATGACTCCACCGACGGGGTCAACAATTGGATAGCGAATCTCTGACTTAATCAAAAAGTAATCGCTATAGGTCGGAACAATCAGCTGGTTGATTGTCGATGTGCTGACCGGAAACTCATTGCCGTTCGGAATGCGGTCGTTGCCGGTGCCGCTATAGCCACGAACCGTGGTGTAGCCGCCAAGAAAAAAAGCGTAACTGAGCGGAATTGCACTGCCGTCTAGCGAATTTAAATTTCGCTCATAACCACCACGTACAGAGTTGGCCCAAACTAATCGCGGACCATGAAGTTGGGTGTAATGCGAAAAAGTGCCCTCGGTGCGAAAAAATTGAACTTCTTTGCTGCTACCATAAGCCGGATCTGAGTAGAGCGCTTCGAATCGAGCATAATTACCCTTTGTTGGCAAAAATCGATTGTCGCTGTAGTCGATATCAATGATCGGGCCGATGTATGCCACTTCAATGCGGCTTTCGCGTGTGCTCGGGCCGTTGTCGGGCACTAGGTATTGCGTGTCTGAATCAAGGCCCCAAGTGAGCCAAGTGAACTTGATGCGCGAGTTAATATCGCGCTCGGCAGAAAATGTAATTCGATTTGTCGCGAGCAATTGAGTGTTATCGATATCGAGCAAATATTCTGAGTGAGAGTAGTCGGCTCGACCTAACCATTTTGAATTAAATAAAAATGGCTCTTTGTAGCCCACATCGACTTCGTATTCGAGCCAATTGTGATTGACTAGATTTTCTTGCAAAGTCGTAAATAAACTCACGGCACGACCAGTGCCCATAATATTATTATAAGAAATACCGCCGCGACCGCGCACGGTGATTCTATTTTTATTCGTTAAACCAGCACCCACTTTAAATAAGCCGGGGTTTCGTTCGGTCACATTAATGACAAGAGTTCGTTGAGAGATATTGGTATTGGCTTCGCGAGTGTGAATTTCAACTCGCGAGAAAATGGTCGTTTTTTCGAGAATACGTCGGTTTTCGTCAATCACTTCTGGAGTCAATAAGTCGCCGACTTCAACGGATATCCTTCGGCGCACAAAATACTCTTTCGTAAATTGTAAACCTTCAATTTCAATGGCGCGAACAAAAATTTGCGGTCCTTCTTCAATATTGAAGTGAACAACGGCAGCAACACCTTTTTCGTCATATTCAATGACGCTGTCATTTTCATTCAGCAGTTTCATTTCTAGAAAACCGCGGTCATAATAGTATTTCTTCAAAATCCCAATGCTCTCTTCTAGTTGATTGAGGCGAAGCGGAGAATTCGGCTGCATGGGCAGAACTTTTAAAATCTGGTCGGAGCTAAACGCCTTGACTCCGTTAAAACTCACTTTTGAGAGCTGCGTGAGGGGGCCTTCGTCAAGATTCACAACGACTATCACTTCAGTTTTCTTTTCGTTGTACTCGGCGCGACCGGTTTGCGCTTTGGCGTGCAAAAAACCCTGATTGTTTAAATCAGTGACTAAATTTTTAATTCCATTATCAAGGTCTTCTTTAACGTAGAATCCTTTTTCAACAATTTCTGAGCTATGGGTGCGAATAAATTCAGCGTAATATTTGGCCGGACGAGAAATGCGCCCCAAAATTTCAATATTCGAAATACGAACCTGTGAGCCTTCGTTTATATCAATAAGAAGTCTTTTGATGTCTGTGCCAGCGATGAGTTTCTCTTGAAAATTGACCTTTACGTTCGGAAAGCCGTTTTTAATATAAAACGCACGAATGGCATTGGTAATGTCGAGTCCAGGGTCGCGACTCCCTTTAGCGAAGTTGTCCAGTTTTAGATTTCGAATGATTTCGCGGTCCGTGTACGCGGTTGTTCCAGAAATAAATAATTCATAGGTGTAAGGATCGGTGAGGTCATAAGTTAGAACCACTTCGGTGCGAGCGGCATTATAAACGGCATCTTTTTGTAGAAGTTGAGAGTTCAGGTAGCGATGGTCTTTTAAATAGCTGTTGATGTTACCCTCAAGATCGAGAGTGGTGTCTTCGGTGAAGGGTTTGCCAATTTTTTTTGCGGCGAGCGATTGTAATTTAACGTTGAGCGCAGGATTTTCACTAGTAAAGTTAACTCCCTTGATGAGACAAGGCTGGCGTTCACGTACATTCATTAAAATGCGAACGTCATTGTGGTCCATATCTTGAAAATCAAAACTCACGATGGTGTTAAAATAGCCGTGCTTGCCATAGAGTTCTTTGACCCGTTCGCCGGCGTCTTGCAAATGCCCGACCTCAAAAGTTGAACCCGACTTCAACTGAAACGCGGCGAGAATATCGTCTTTCGACATTTCGTGTTCGCCGGCAACAACGATCTCGCCAATTCGCTTTAAAATTAAGGCAGTGATTCGATATTGACCAAGTCCAGTTTCAACAACTGATGCGTTTTGATAGCTATCGAGCTTCATCAATTCACGAATCGCATCGTCTAGAGTCGAGAGTGACGGATGATCTGACTTTAAATCAGGCAGCTTTCGCTCTAAGGCTTTTTGATCCTCAGGGGCAACTCCCGAAAACGCCACTTCGGCCTGTGCAAAACCACAAGGTAAAAGTAAGCATAGAAAAACTAAAATCGAACGTAAGGGCACCTATTTGAACTCCAGTTTGTACTGTAAGTCTAAACCGAAGACGTTGTCATTTTGTTGCACCTGGGTCGCGGCGTCAGAAGCCCCATTTGACTCGCGACCCTCCCATTCACCAATGACTGAGAGGTTTCGATTGAGTTTATATTCGGCCGAAACATCGTTCACGTTGGTTTTACCGATCTCTCGGCTGGCGGATGTGCCAAACTTTGGCGTCCATTGTTTGCGAAGGCTGATGGTTGGTTTGGTGGTTTGATCAACTGAATCGTATGAAGATGACACATCAAATTGCACTCCCAGCTTATCTTCGAGCTGTCGATTGATTCCGAGCGACTCGCTGATCAAAGCACCGCCGTATTGAGCGCCCGTATTGGCAAATTGAGAGTTCGGGTCAGTGGTGTTAATCCGGTTCTGAGTGGGGTCATCTTGATTTTCATTAATAAAACCTAAGGTCAGCAACGAGATTAAATCGGGTTGAGCCAGCGGTGGGTCACTGTTCAAAGTGATTTTCGGCTCTTGAGCTTGACCTTGAACTGCCAAATCGACGTCATAGTCGCGGGTCTCGTTGTTCTTCATGATGCCGGTGACCTTGGCAGTGGCAGAAACGTCGAGAGTTGGGTTATTCGGGGGCGCTTTGTTGTAATCGACTGTTGCAGAATTGACTTCAAACGTGTTGCTGCGAAACACAACTTTTCCGCCACGAGCGACGAGCAACCGCCCATCAAGAGTCGGGCGCTCGGGGTTACCATTCACTTTTAAATGGCCTGAAACTGAGGCCCGCACATCGATTCGACTTACCAACATGCGCACAGGTATTTCTTTTGGAATATTAATATCGAGGGCCAAAACAATAGGCGAAAAGCGCTGAGCGCTTAAAAATTTTGGCAAAAAAGCACTGGGCTTAATTTCTGGGGTCGACTTGGTGTTGCTCTCAGGTTTCGATTCGATCTTGCCAGAGTCGACGGTGAAATTCACACCCACAGTGTAAGGAAACCAATCACCCTTCACATAAAAGTCGCCGCTTCCGCGCGTCTGAAATCCTTCAGGAACATTAAAACGAGAATCTTTAAATGTTCCGCGAATATCGACAACCACGCTATCGATGTCGTTAGCTAAAATATTACCGCTGGCCAGCACTAAGCCACCGGCTAAGCGGCCCTTTAAGGAGTTAAGAACAATCTTACGCTCGGCAAAACTAATGTCAGAATGGACTTGCTCTAAAGCATGCGGAAAGCCTTTGACCTTCACAAGGCCATCTTCGACTTCTGCAGTGCCACTGAGTGATGGGCTATCAACGGGGCCAGACAACAAAAATGAAAATCGACTTCGGCCACGAAGATCTTCGAGAAATGGCGTAATCAAACTCATTAGAGTCAAATCAACCTGACCTTCGAGCGCAAGGTTCAAACGTTCTGGCGCGGCGTTGCCCGAACGCAATCGCACAAATGAGTTGCTGCCGGTCATTTCAAAGTTTTGTGTTTGAATGACGCCGTTTTTGGCAGTTAAAAGCATGTTCTTGTTCGATTGCATTTGCGTACGACCGTTTTGCAATTTCAATTCATCGATGGCCAAATGACCCGAAAAAAGCTGCCAATTCTTATTCGGAAACGTAAATGAGCCTTGCGCTGTCAAAGTGGTATTGTAACCGCCCGTTCGCATATTGTCTGACAAAACCGAGAAAGCCTGGGCGAAGTTCCACTTGTTAATATTAAATCGCAAATCGCTTTCGGTTTTGGCGCGACGATAGGTCACAGCGACCGTATCACCTAAAAAATGCCCGTCGGCATTCATCTCTTGATCATTCAAATCAAA
>Ga0207013_1116_pt1 | contig 19660 bp, 23 predicted proteins | sample Alteio_BWMinCont_55_FD_153501 | JGI IMG/M metagenome (GOLD analysis project Ga0207013, IMG submission 153501) | Enriched cells from forest soil in Barre Woods Harvard Forest LTER site, Petersham, Massachusetts, United States -... | ecosystem: Environmental > Terrestrial > Soil > Temperate forest >...
AAGAACGGCATTTGGAATGGCCTGACGTTTTTGAGATTCAAGATCAGCAATCATTCGCAGTCGATAGTCTTTTAGATCAGAACGACCAAGAACATCTCTCACTGCTTGAGCCGCCTGGCTTTCTGTCATTTCTTTACTGATTCGTTCTCTGTCTTGCAGAGTGTAATTAGAGTAATAGAAGCTACCTAATTTAAAATCAGCATGAAACAGATCGTACATTGATTGAGTTTCTGGACGCGAATCATAGGGGCCTAGAACCTCCTTGCTAATGTATAAAAGCGACGCGGTCGAAGAAAAGTCTTTAAGCCTTTTGATCTGGTATCGAAAGTACCCTTGATACCGGTAGCGAACCATTTCTTCAGTAATGTAGAAGCCGTACTTTTCGTGAAGTTTGGTAGAAATCGGAATGGCCCAGAAACGCTCTCTCTCCCACGGACTGGCACGAAATCGATTCAAATAATCCATGTCGAGAACAGGCACCTTCGCCAAACGTTCTTCAATCTCTTTCCGCTCAGCTGTCTCGCGACTGATAAAAATAGGCCTGCTCAGAGTCGCTCGACACCAGCCCAAAAGCCCTGCATGTGCAGGCGCCGTCGAGAGCACCAAAATAAAGGCGAAAAGTGGACGTAACAACATATCCCGCCATATTGCAAATGCGACGCCGCTGGTTTTCTTGGCGGGAGTGCCTTGTTAGCTCCCGCTCGGTATTAGTACTAACCTTTGTTCAAAGCTGCGCGCCCACAATTGTCATTGCAAAGTGGTTGGAGACGGTTTGAGACGATCAGCAATGGAGTCTCTTTGAGCCAAACTAATGCTATTTAAGCATTGCCCATGCGGTCACAGATGTTACTCAAATTTGTCTAAAGTGCTCGTTCTTGACAACGCACATAGGCTGATTAAAACCGTCGCTAAAATTCAGAAACGATGGATTCACTCACTTTAAATATGAGCGGTTTAATAGCTGCCTAATCATCCAAAAGGATTTTGTTTTGTTCTGGCAAAAAGTTCAATGCTGTCAGAATTATTACAGGCGAAATTCCATTTTGCTTATGATATAAATATACACACTTTTTGGATGTTGAGGAGTAATATGAAATTTGTTTTTATCCTAGCTCTCATTTTTGTCTCGTCACTAGGGTTTTCTGAAGATACGAAAGTACCAAGCGGATACATAAAGATAAGAACGATTAATCCCGACGGCAACCCTGCACCAGCCGGCATTGATTTTTGGTACCACTCCTACATCCCCAAAAAGGGATTTGGGTGCGATCAACTACACAACTTATGCGTATATACTAGACCTGAAAAATGGGTTCAGTCGTATCTTGGCCAGACTAATAGTTCCGGAGAGTTTTATATGCCTCGCCCGACGGGAAAGGTTTTGGTAAAGCTGGTTTTCGATCAAGGGCACCAATATGAGGACCAAAACAAGAAGGCACTTTTTCTTCAACCGGCGCCGGGTAACGAAGGTTTATTCTCATGGACGTTGGAAAACTTATCGAGAGATTGCAGCGGCAATGAATATATAACAACAACACCGAAGGATATTGCCAATCTACCTTCTGAATTGACTTTCGTGGTCCGCGATTCCTCTGACCCTTGTTACTAGAGAGGCGACGGCTTAAGAGGCCAGAAACACTTCAATTCTGGCCGCTAACTCGAAAGTTCTGCCAAGTGACCTCGCACTAAGAATTCAACGAACCGTTGACCAGCTCGAGAAAACGCCGCCCGAGAAACGACGCGGGGTTTTTGAAGGGCTGCTTCAATTTGCTGAATTTCATCCGACTAAAATTAAACTTGGGGTTTATACGACTGCTGGGGTCGCGCTCAGCGGCTCTGGTATTTCTAAACTTCGACCAACCGTGAGTTCGACTACTATCAAAGTTGGCGGAGAGGGTGAGGCAAATGGACCCAACTTATAACTCCCCGACTACATTCATGAATTCAATATTAACAAACACTTAGAGATTTGCGTTACGATACGAAGAGATACTGAGCGAGCCTGTTGTAGCATCCCGAGGGACGCAAAGGACGCACTATTTACTCCCCTCCAAAAAACAAAATTCAAGGCACAACTTATGCAATAGCAGACAGCTACTATGCGCTGAGTGCGCTTTAAGCCAAAGCAAACCGAATTTTATTAGACTGGAGACCAAAGATTGAGACAGCTATTTATGAATCGAAAAATATTGATAGCAACTATTTTGATTGCAGTATTTGTTGCATTCTACTTACTCGATAAGACATCTGTATCAAATGGCCTAAATTATACAGTTGGCCCAAATGGGATTTGGAAAGACGTACAGCCGTTTATAGACGCTCATTCTCATAGTACAAACCACCGCAAAGCACTAGAGCAATTGTTTAAAGACTTTCAAAAAACTCTTTTAGATCCCGAAATCGGAGTCGAAATCAAAGAAGGTCGACACCGCGATGACCTCGGTCGCGATTTTACATGTCACTGGAAAACTGTCGGGTTTGATAATCGAATTGACGTATCGGAAATCGAAAATGCAATTATAAATAACGTAGCAAGAGCTCGGGCATACTCAAAGTACAATGGAAACTTGAGCGGCGGTATGTACCCTAGCTGGAACGAAAAAAAAGATGGCTCGCCTTGTGACTTCTAAATTAATTAGTCTAATTTTAGTACACTACTTAGCGTTACAGCCGCATCGTTACAGAATGAAGATGATTTATGGACAACCAAATATCCAGAGTGCGCTGACTTTTCACTCATTTTTCATAATGGAATGTTCAACAGCAAAGAAAATGCGCATGACTCATTGGTTGCTCTTGAAAATAAATTAAAGCGCAATTTTGTGCGAACTGAAGTGGCATACAACACTAGCGAACCAATACTTGAGCAACTACTGCAAGTCTACTCGCAACACAGTGGCGCAAACGTTAGGCTTTATTGGTCATACTTAAGCGAGCTAAATGGACCGAAATGGTTTACCGACGCAGTAGTCTCTAAGATTAAAAGTATCGATTTAATGCAGTTAGCTCAGGACTCGGATCTACGTAAACAAATAGATGTATATAAAAGTGTCTTTCAAGACAGTGTCGGTGTTCTTGCTGTCGCGCACTCGCAAGGTAATTTCTATTTAGAATCAGTGCGTGACTTGCTTCTCAACGAAAACTTTGAACAAATAGCTACTTTAGCGACAGTATCAGTTGCAACACCTGCTCCAGCTGCAATTGGTAAATACGTTACTCTCGATACTGACTATGTTATTCGATCTGTACCATATGCACTTCCGGCAAACGAACACAATATAGACCACGACTTAGTAGATCACGAATTTATTAAGAATTATCTGAACGGAACCCCGTCAGGAGAAGATATTGTTAAGTTGGCTGATGATGCAATTGCCCGTGTTGATGATGACATTGAGAACCAGACTGGAGCAAATTATTTGGATGAATCACTCCACCCCATGAGAAGATGGCTAAACAATATAAAACGTGCGCCATCCAAACCCCTGCCTCTCTATCAATGTTTAGCTATTAACTTATTTTTGAAAACAGATCATTGGTTCGGAGAATCATGCAAAGAGCGCAGCCTCGATTCAGTTTCAGATTATGCTCATGAGTGCTTCGAAGTCGAGTGGTCCCAAAAAGGGAGTCATCATGGTTTTGCACCTGCTTGTCCGTTGCCAGGATACCGTAGACAGCACCCAGAATTTAACGAGCTTCCAGAATCCGCAAAAACCTTTTTTTCTAGCCATGAAGAGTGTATGTGGACGGTCGAAGATACGCACGGAAGACTTACCCCTGACCTTCTAGAAAAAGCATTAATCTTTATAGGAAACCCGATCAATTAACCTACAAACCGTTTTTCCTATCCCCAGACTTGACTTGTACACCCACCAGGTGTACATTTGATAAACACCGTCGAATTTACTGATCAAGTTGAGAAACAATTAAAGAAGCTGCCAAAGCATATAGTAATTAATTTTCAGAATTGGGTTGAGGACGTTGAAGAGCGAGGTTTATTTGAAACCAGAAAAACTCCGAGCTATCACGACGAACCGTTAAAAGGAAAGCTGAAGGGTTTACGCTCAATAAGATTGAGTAAGGCCTATCGTGCTTATTATAAAATTGTCCACGGTAGCGTTCAATTCGTTCAATTCATCCAAGTGGAAAGGATCGATAAACATGAGTACTAGAAAAAGTAAAACTAGAAAATTTCTTGAAGAGATAACTGGTGGCCCAGTTGAGCTTGGTAAACTTCTTGAGTCTATTCGGCTTGGTGAAGAACTATCTCAGGCGAGATTTGCAAAACTACTCGATATCTCACGCTCTCACCTCAATGACATTGAAAAAGGCCACAAGGTCGTTAGCCCTGAGCGAGCTGCTCGTTTCGCAAAGGCTTTGGGTCATGCGCCCGAACGCTTTGTTGAGTTATCCCTACAGTCACTTTTAGACCATAGTGGATTAAAACTTAAAGTTATCGTTGATGTACCTTAAACCCCACCGAGCAAGCCTATTGTAGCATTTCGAAGGACGCAAAATTTTGGGCTCATTTCGCGTCAAGTTTTATATGCCGAAACTTCGCCAATGTACGCTAGCATTACCAACGTAACTGCCGCCACGGCGACCTGAGTGCAAGTATTCTGGCAAATTCAAGTCAGACAACATATTCTTAAAAACCAAATGAATTGCCTTGAGTTGTTCATTAACTAGCCGACTGAGAACTTTCTTACTCTTCAACATATTCAGCCTACACTTCATTCGACTCAACCAACCCGTACTTTTCGATTGCTTTCATAAGCATCAACATTTTGTTTCGGACGCTCGATTTTAGCCGATCTGAAAGTGTCTCCATCCCGATTTCTTCTGCGAAAAAAAGTATCGCTGACGGTCTAATCTTGAAATGCCGGGCATACTTATCTACCAATTCTAAATTAGGTTTTCTTTTACCGTTCTCTACTTCTGAAAGATAACTAACCGCCACATCAAGCGATTCCGCCATAGCCGTTAACTTTACGTCATGAAAAACTCTAATTAATCGCAACGCTTCACCAATCATCTGCTCACCGTTCGTTGAAAGTTTAAGGTGCCCTAGCCGCTTCGCTTCCTAAACAAGAAGCTCGCCAAATACATAATACAAGCACTGGCTGGACACCGTGATCTAAAGACCACGTCAAAGTATGCAAAAGCTCGCGACAAATCGTTACATGATGCTGTCGATAAAATGAGTGAACGAGTACGCGAACATCGTCTAAAAAGGACGCACAGGGACGCACTCTAGTAAAAATCGACAGTTTCAAAAACTGAAAGCTTTTAACTTCAAGGGCTTAGGAGAATTAAAGTAAGAACTGGCGGAGAGAGCCGTATAGTAGTCGAACTCTCTTCTGCCGTTATCTTTGATCTAGAGGCTTATCCAGAGCCCAAAATACTCAATCGCACCGAAATTCACCGCCTATATCGCATTTACCGCGCTGGCACTGCTGTCGCTGAATACCTCGGTTGCGGCCAAACATTCGTATCAAATCGTTTAAAAACAAATTCAAAACAAAAGGGGAACAAATGAAGACAGCACTCTATGCACGTGTATCAACCGACCAACAAGCGACCGGTCTCGAATCTCAAGTTCGCATTTTGAGAGATTATTGCGCCAGAAACGATATTACGAACTATGAGCTCTTCACTGACGAAGGCATCAGCGGAACAAAATCGTCACGGCCCGCGTTAGATCGCATGATAGCGGCAGTAAACAACGGCGAGATCAGCTCAGTCATCGTCTATTCGTTTTCACGGTTTGCGAGAAGCACAACTCATTTGCTAAACGCCTTAAACATTTTTAAGGCGAAGAATGTGGCCTTCGTTTCTATTACTGAAAAAATCGATACGAGTACACCCGTGGGGCTTGCCGTTTTTAGCATCCTGGCAGCCATCTCACAGCTCGAACGCGATCTGATTGCTGAAAGGGTCAAGGCTGGCTTAGCCAACGCTCGCGCGAAGGGTAAGCTCATTGGCCGCAAGAAGATGCGCGATTCAGATTTGATTCGTAAACTGCTAAAAGCTGGAATGACGTTTCGCCAGATTGGTTTGATCGCTCGCTGCTCACATGGTTCCGTTTGGGCTGAAAAGTCGGCGATGATAAAGGAAGATGCGGCGAAGGCGTTGGCTGAATCTCACCCGATGGCAACTTCGGTTATCTTTCCCGAAGTGACAGCGCAGCCGGCAGCTTGATGCGTTCTTAAAATGTTCCGAATAATTGTCAGCTGCTTTTTGTTATTTGGTCACCCGGGCTTGCTCTATGATGGGCAAGCTCGGCTCTACTTTGAAGTTATTTCTTTACACAGAAAGGGGCTGCCCTGGTGTCAGGGGAAATGCCCCCGTTGTTGAAGCCCCAACCATAACACCGCACTACGCCGTCATCTTCAAAAACTAGGATGTAGTCATTGATAGTGACTTTAGCCACATTTGCCGGCTTTCTATTTTTTGAATCGCTCACAGGGCTATTATTGGGCCATTCACCGATTTTCTCACCATCCTTGTAAACAACAAATGACTTTCCTTGGTAAACATAACCGGATTCTCCACACATGCCGGTAGAGCCGTATGCAGAAGTAAGGAGGACAATTGCGGCCACTATTTTTTTCATAAACGCTCCTTTTTCAGTTGGGTAGAACTAATAGTTTCTTCGGAACGGATGGCCAAAATCTAAATAAGGCGTAAGCATTGGGGCACTAATAGGCAGGTTGGTGCGATTTTGTCCTTCGCGGATTCATGAGTGGCTCGAAAAAGGAGGCACTCGATGAAAAGACGAGAAATTAAAATTCGCAACCAACCAGGAATTTATAAAATTCAATTTTTTAACCCTGCGACCAAGGGCTGGACCGAGTCAGGTAAATACCGCGCCTGCCGCAGAATTCAATCGCCCGACGGAACAAAAAAGGAACAGCGAATATTTAATAACTACGAAGATGCTGTTCGGTTTCGCAACGGCGGCACTCCGCTCAACGACATAGAAGCTCAGAGATTCAGATTTAATTCGCAAACTTTTAAAAAGTGGCCTCACGTATCGGGCCATTTCGCTCGTAATCGCGGGGGTTTTTTGAAAGTGCCAATTTAATTAGAATCAAAAATATCGGTGCAAAACTACCCGGCCCGTAGCTAAATATGAAGGATTAAAGTTCAGAAGAGAATGTTATCATCGAGAAGAAGACGGGCGGTCTGAGGAAATGCTTGGTCCAGGGAAGAGATCTGGCCTAATTCCGTGACAATTTTTTATAGTTTCTCCCTGTCTAATATTTTCCTCTAAAGCATCACTTAATTTCTCGACCGCTGTTTTCATCAGTTTCATGGCGGTTGGTCTCGGAATATGATTCGCATCTTGGTCTTCAATAAATCTTCCAACATCTGTAAGGAGATCCTTATGGGCCGTTATACCTGCTATCTGATCAATTTCTTTAAGTTGTTTAAATACTTTTCTAAGGGCCCCACTGTAACCTCCATATTGGTCTTCGTCAGATTTTAAAGTTGGATCTGCTTTAAAACTCTCAAAAGCACTTCTCCATTTGCCATGTGATTGTTTCAGTTCGAGAATTCCAAGGCATTGCGACAGTTTTGGATCCATCTCCTGCCCCACGGCGGATATCGAGAGAAATAATAAAAAGTTTACGACACCAATAGATATCAATCGCACATAGGCCTATCGGCCTATCCATTCCTATTCTTAAAATCAAAAATCCTGTCCATTTGTCTAATGATTAGCATTCTTAAAATGGATTTGAGTACGCTGGCAACATGCTCGCGACGTATTGTAAAAGAACGATCCTTTTGCACCATCGAGCATTGGATTGATGAACGTCGAGATCAGAATCGATGCCCCTTCGGTCGCCGACTTTCACCGACGTGGGTACCGCCGACATTGTTCGCACCGATTAATCGTACACCGTGATTATTGACCTGAGTTTTTCAAGTCACAGCTTTATCTGCGGCGTCTAACAGCATGTTTAATGAGCTATTTTCCCAAGTAACCTACTTAATTCATCTGAAGTAATAAGGCATTCGCCGCTTGTGCTCCAGGTAGAGCTAAATGAGCATTGAGTTGTTACAGTTATTACAAGAGCGGATTTGGAAAGGGCCTCGCAAAGCTGCTTATGCATGACTCTGAATAAATTCTCTGAATCTGCCAAATTTTGATTTTCGGAAAGAGTATAACTAATATTGATTGTTGCAGGAACGCCGGCCGAAACCGACGGAATGGTATCGAGCTCAAATGCTATGCCAGAAGGTACCTGGGATTGCGCTCCACAATTTTTTATTTTTGCCGGAACTGTCACGCCAGCAAATTCTGATGCCCAGCTCTTATCGAACCAAAGCCATCTCGAGAAGTGCACGGCCACGCGAGTACTACTGACAGCAGATGCCGGGTTTATTTCGAAGCTGGCTCCATAAACTAATTGACTGAATAGAATAGGTGTCAGAAGTGAAAAGATCAGTATTTTCATATGTTTCCTCTTCAACCACATAGATGCAACTGACATGCCAAGCGCAGTCAAAGCAAAGTATTGCTTTATGCGTACAAATATGGCATGCTGATATCTGAAATGCCGACTGTGTTAAAGGTTCTAAATCTGATTTTCATCATTCATACTCGGGACCACGGCCATCCCCATGTGACAGTCTATCGTGGCACGCCGGAGAATTTCGACGCCTACGCAAAAGTAAGATTGGATGAAGTTGAAATTATAGAACTCCAAGGCTTTAAAACTTCGGCTGAAAAGATAATTTTGGAGATAGTTTCAAAAAGCCAGGCCGAATGGCTGGAGGTATGGAATGAAACACGCGAAACAAAATAAAAAAATAAAGCACGGCAATGTGGATTTGGGTCCCGAATATCTTGATCCAAAAAACCAAAAACACAGGGTGACTTTTTGGATGGATGGCGATCTAAAAGAAGAACTGATTCGACAGGCTAACCAAGTTGGTGCTGGATATCAAACTTATATGCATAAGCTTTTGCGCGACGCCGCTTTCAAGAACGACTCTCTCGGTGATCGAGTTGAAAAACTTGAAAAGGCAATAAAGAATAAAACTGGATAAGTAAACAGTGATTTTGAGGTGGGCCCGTCGCCGGAGCCGTATCGAAAGGCTGGGAGAAGTTGATCTTTCGCCACAAAACTCGCTGACTTGTTTGGGCGCATAAAAGTGGGTGGATTTTTCATTGTGATCCGCAATGACCTAAGTATTGTCCGGCATGACCATCGCTGCTACCGAGGGGAAATTCAAATTCTTAGAGGCATTTTTCAGATTTTCTGTGCGATCATTTCCACGAGCTGCCTCAGAACGCACAAGACAGAAGCACTTTTTCAGAAAATGTTCTGAAGTGAGTGACGTGGCGAAACTTTAAAATGCTTTATATTCGCCGCCAGTTAGTATCGCTGAGAAACTCATCGCGGTATCGAAAAGAAATCTCTGTGGGTGGCAGGCTGATCATCATTGCGGTCATCTAAACTATATCGATTTTAAAGAGACCGACTATTACCGTCAGTTTTAGTCGCGCTGAATCGCATTGCCATAATCGGCGGTTCTGAGCAGAGAGAGACCCTTTCGATGACCATGAAGCCTGCGGTCTAACTATGGTAAAACGGCAGTTAGAGATTCCTTTTATGAACACCAAGTTTTAGGGAGGTAGGCGTCACGGAGAAATTAACTGAGCAAGTGCACGTGCGTGCAATTTGGTAAAATCGCCAACCTGAGCCTGTTTGTCATTAGATTTTGTTCATGTAAATACTTTAAAGTTACGTTAACCACTCCTTTCATATTTTATTGTGCAAACTACTATGCTATCCATTTGTGAATCTAGTTTTGGGGGGGGGTTGTGAAATCTTTTGCAGTTATATTCTCAGTTGTCTCATTATTTTATCTTGTCCCACAAATCGCATTTGCTGATTACCTGCAATGCCAATTAAAAGTAGAGAGTTCAAACTGCCCAGGTTCTTATTTTGCATTGGATGTTAGTGTATATTGGACCGAAAGCCATATTTTTTATCATGGTTGGCCTTCGCCCGACGGGTCTTGCCATCAAAAATTTAGCGGCAAAATTTTGGACGGGGACCTCAAAGGAAGGAGTCAGTTCAACAGAGATTCTTCTGAATCGAAATCTTGTGGCTCAATAACTATAGACGAGTCCGACGGTGATCCATTCCTCATGGAAAAGGATATGCTGTATAAAACGGGTGATGCCTGCATTCCAGCGATTTATCATTGTTTCCTAGGCGCCGGCTAAGAGATCAATCATAAACCACTTCAATCCCGGCCATTGATTCAATGAAAACCAATTCAAAATAACGATCAAAGAGAGCTCGGGTCATTGCCCGGGTTTTCGAACCCTTTTAGGCAATGCTAAAGCTGACGGAATATCCTTCGGTCGTACTAGTTTTTGTCTGACTCGGATAAAGTCATCATCGACGAGCCAGAAGTTCATACCTAGAGCTCTAAACAGCGTGAGGAGACTATCGAGGCGAGGGTTACCACTCTTTGCTAGCATTCGATAAAGACTTAAGCGGCTGAGGCCTGTTCTGATTGATAGGTTTGAAACCCCGACGGCCTTAACCACCATAAGAAGACCTTTTCTGAAGTGGGCTAGATCTCTGGAGTTATCATGCTCGAGGCAATGTTTTAAGAACTCACGATAGACTAACGGGAATGAGATTTTCTCTTTCAGGTCGGATTTCGATAAAGCGCGACCCTCTTTATCACCAGTCATCAAAACCAAATAGGCTTCAATCGCTATTTGTTCGTCTGATAGCTTCCAGCGTCCTTTTGCCATATGTTACTTATATGTAACAATAAATCCAATGTCTTCTCTTTTCTTGTCAAAAATTTCTTTTACATATCAATAGCTTAAAAATATTTTAAGATTTATTTTTCACCGCGTTTTTGGCCTATTTGAGGGGGCCAAATTGAATATACGCGCAGCCTCGGGTTTAAAATTTGCCGAAAATGTCAAATCCACCTTTTATATACACCACTTTTATTCTTATTTGCCTTAACCAAGTCGACTTGTCTGTATCTCGCCTTCAAACCTCGAAGGACACAAAAATTTGAACGATTTTAAGCAAATGCTGATTGGCATTACGATCATCATTGGCGGAGTCAATTTTGTTGGTTTCGGCATTATTTTCAATGGCGCAAACCATGCTGCCAATCCTGTTTGGGGATTCTTCGCCAGCTTTTTCTATTCTGAGACTATTGTCGCAGCAATCTTAATTTGCGGCTTTTTTCTATTCTTCATCCTGTCTTTTGAGAGCAAAGAAAATATTCAGCCAAAACCTATCGCCATAAATGAGATTTCGAAAAGACAGGAAATTACCGACGAAAAACCTCCTAAAATAAAAGTAGAACCTGTTTTCGTTCAACCGGTTGCCATCATTCCTGAGCCCGAACCGCCGCCTAAACCGAAGCCAACAGCCGCAGAATTAAAACGAAAGGCCCTCGACCAAATTACTGGAAGGGAGTTTAAGTGAATATAAAACTGCAAGAGCGAGATCTCTCGTTGTTGAAAACCATTTTGCGCTACGGTGTTTTAAGCACAAAACAAATCACGTCTTTGTGTTTTGCAAATATTGCTCAAACGACAGTCTTGAGAAGGTTACGCCTGCTTCAAGAAGCAGGCGTCTTGATTAACTGCGGACATCTTTCAGATGGCGCGAAAGTCTGGTCGATATCAAAGCTTGGTTGCAAAATGATAAATGAAAAGCCACCATTTCGTTTTTCAAATCGCAACACCCATCAACACGATGTGTGTTTAGTAAACGTTAGACTCGCACTTGAATCAATGGGCCTCAGTGATAACTGGACAAGCGAATTTGAGATGAAACGAAATGTCTTAGTTTACAATCGCCAAGATCGAATCATACCTGATGGAGTTTTTGTTGCTGAATTAAATGGTGAGACACACATCATTGCACTCGAGTTGGAACTGCATGCAAAATCACACGCCAGGTATAGAAACCTATTCATCGACTACACATTTAAAGATGCGATCAGCCTCATTTGGTATGTCGTTAAAGATGAGTCGATCATCAAGCCAATACTCAAAGAATGGCGTGGCATTGAGGCTGAAGGTAAACGTTGGAACCATCCGCAAAAGATTATATTTTGTATCTACAACGATCTAGTTAAAAACAAACTCGATGCCAAAATTATGAATGACGCGGGAGAGTTTAGGACTATCGAATCGCTAATTAATTTCGAAAAACCCTCACAGCCCCTGAGCACTCAAACAGTCGAAAATTTAGAGAATGCAAATACAGAAATACAAAACAAAAACAAAGACTTCGGACCGCTCCCGAAATTAAAATCAAAGCCCCTTCCGCCGTCGACTCCACCCCATCAACATCAGGGAGATGTGGTGGAGTCGACGGCTACATGGTCTTGAAAATATCGGGAGCGGAAGAGAATAAAAATATAAAAGGGGGATCGATGATTAATAAATTCTAAGAAATAAAACCAAAGCAAAACTACAGAATAAAGAAAGGCAAAACAGAAACTGGAACTAATAAAAACTTAACGAAAACGGAGCAATAGCATGAATCAAAGTATTGAGATCATTCCTATTGCGATCCCGCTTAGCACCTATAATCTGCATATCGCAAACCTAGTTGAACACTTGCTTTTAATTGACGAAAAAATGTTCGTAAACGATAAGACCACAAACGTGACGGAGGTTGCATGAAACATATAGCCCTTTACATTCGAGTCAGCACTGAAGAACAAGCTCGGATACAAGATGGATCGCTGGTTTCACAGCGCAAGCGACTTGAAGAGTACGTTGCCAGTCAAAATAAACGCGATCATGGCTGGGGCGAGATCGTCGACATCTATGTCGATGAAGGTCGATCAGCTAAGGATATGAGGCGATCAGAATTTCAGCGCATGCTTCAAGATGTTCGCTTAGGCCGTGTGAATTTGATCTTATCGACCGAGCTATCGCGCATGTCTCGTTCAATTCGAGACTTCTGAGAAATTTGGGACCTCTTTAAAAAACACAACGCTAACTTCATCACACTTCGCGAACAATTCGATACGACTTCGGCAGCTGGTGAGATGATGGTCTTCAACTTAATCAACTTCGCCCAGTTTGAAAGAAAACAGACCGGCGAGAGGATCTCGGCCAACTTCAAGTCGAGAGCCGAAAGAGGCCTGTGGAATGGTGGGCAACTGCCGCTCGGCTACAAACGTGACCCGACAAATGCTGGGCGCTTGCTTGTGCATGCGAAAGAATCAAAGACTGTGAAGTTGATCTTCAAAACTTTCCTGGCGAATCGTAACTTACGAGACACTTGTCTAAAACTGAACGAACAGGGTTTTACAACAAAGAAATATGTTAACGGTAAAGGCGAAACTGTTGGCGGCAATCACTTCACCGTTCAAAGCCTTCATCACCTTTTAACGAATACAACTTTTATCGGCCAGCGTGAGATCAACAAGAAGCGTGGTGACTTGCGAATGGTTAAAGCAAGTTGGGCACCGATTATCGATAAGAAGACGTTTGATATTGTTCAAAAGCAGCTGACCAAAAATCGCAGAAGCTTCAAACCCGATAGTTGGAAGACTTATGCTTACCCGTTAACCGGCATTGCTGTTTGCGGCGAATGCGGTAAGTCGCTCAATGGCAAATCAGCTCACGGTAAAACGCAAAAGCATCACTACTATGACCATGCGAGAACACTTCGCGGCGACGGTACGGGCCACGTTCACAAATGTCGTATTCAGCGGTTACGTGCGCCTAAGATCGAAGAGATGGTCTTATCGTCGCTAAAAACCATTCTGTCAGACCCGGCTAAAATCAATCATGCCATTTCGATCTATCACAAAGAGCGCAGCAAGAATAAACCCGTGATGCTTCATGGGTTAAAGAATATTTCTGACGAAGTAAAAACTCTTGAGACTAAGCAGAACAACCTGATCGCGAGAATCTCTGAGCTCCCGCAAAAGGTCTCGGCTGAACCGTTTTACAAGCAACTAACTCTCGTTCAAGAGCAAATCACTGAGAAGTCTCGCATTCGTGAGAGCTTGCTAAACCAATCACTCCAAGAGACCAACTCAAAAATATTGCCAAGTGACCTGGCGCTAAGAATTCAACGAACTGTTGATCAGCTCGAGAAAACGCCGCCCGAAAACCGACGCGGGGTTTTTGAAGGGCTGCTTCAATTTGCTGAATTTCACCCGACTAAAATTAAACTTGGGGTTTATACGACTGCTGGGGCCGCTCTAAGCGGCTCTGGTATTTCTAAACTTCGGCCAACCGTGAGTTCGACTACTATCAAAGTTGGCGGAGAGGGTGAGATTCGGATCCACACTTTCTACGTCATTGATCTGATTCGTGTTTTCAATAATAACAAATACTTAGAACACTGAGTTCAGATACTGGATGATACTGAGCGGCCCTGTTGTAGCCTTCGGCGGAACGCAAAGAACGCAAATCGTGCCTTAATATTGAGCAAGAGCTCTTTGGCGAAGACTCTTTTCTTTTCAAATAATCACTGCGACTTTGAAGTCGCGCAATTTTAACTCATTCTCTAGGAGGATTTTATATGACCAATTTACTCATCAAATTAATGGTTCTCGCCGCATTGATCGATCTAGGGTTTACTATTAAAGACATTTCTAAATGTAAGTCGAGGGCGTGTAACGCGCGGATCGAAAGCGCCTCGCTAGACATTACATGCATCGATTGGATACCGATTTCGGTTTGGCCTGAAGTGGCTAAACGCTTTCGCTAAAACATCTCTATTACTTTTCTTACCTCAATTGAAATGAGAAAAGACTACGTTATTTAATCGCGCAGAGTCATCCGATCCTGAGACACTACGATGTAAATCGGATCTTACGGCCTCGATATAAACGAAGGGGACGGTCAATTAGAAACTATTTGTTTTTGATACTCAGTTTCTAAACCCTTGAAATAATCTATTCTATTTTCTTACCACTGCGTTCAAAGATTTTTTTTAACAAAATATAGTCTGCTGATATGACGTCTCTTTTATAATCATTAATCTGGGTCTCCATCTGTACATCCTTGGGAATCTTGATAGATTCTCCGCCTTTCGCCTGGATTTCAAGTCCTCCGAGAGCAAATTCTAACATTCTATCTATATTTTCAAATTTAATTTCAATGGTTCGGCCTTTACCCCTTAAAAAGAAAAGGTCATTTTTCCTCAGGCCTAATGTAAAAGTATTCTTCACTGAATAATAATAAAGATAACTCGCCACGGAAATGAATAAAACACCTAAAAACGGCGAGCCGTATTTATTATCGATGAGTGCAAGGCATGAGATGCAAGCCCCAAAAATCCCGCTGCCAATCCCGATGATTTTTGTAAATTTATTAAAAACGCCGTCATTGAATTTAATCTCTTCCAATCAATGCCCCGGCGCTGATTCGGTTTAGATCAGATAGGATCACGTAGTTGGCAGATTAGAGCCATTCGGTGACGACAGGGAAAGTTCAAAATCACAATACATGCAGACAAATTTTTTCTGAGAAACAATTCTAGCCACCGTCGCGCTCCAGCCAGTTAAACCATAAAGCGGTTTCAAATTTGGACTAACCGCGCGAGAAGTTTGGATTGTGCAATACCGACGGCACTTCGGACATCTAAAGCGCATGGCCCAAATTAGTATTACGGGTGCCAGAACGACTAATATAATCAATGGTGCTACAAAAAAAGCGGGATCTATTTTGGGGCCATTGTCGAATAGCCTTACAGCCACTAGAAGAATCGCCTCAAAAGCAAAAACACTCGCACAGACGAAGGCAGCTATATACAAATAGCCAAGGCGCAAGAGGGATTTTGAATTTAATGTATTATTGCTCAAGCAAATAGACTTCCCATGTAAACTGTCGCGCTATTTATAGTTAGCAAAGTTTATCGGCTGAGAGCCTAACGCCGGAGGTATAGTCTCCGCAATTCCAGTAACAGCTCCCTGTACCACTCCCAATGTTCTCCCCGTCAAACCATAAGTAAGTCCGACGTTTCCTCCAATAGCTGATCCGACACCCGACAAAATGGCTTGGCCCGGATCGATGCTTAACGGAGGCTTTGAGGAAATATAATTCCCCGCAATTTGACCACCGACATTAGCAGCTGCTCCAAAAATAAAATCTACCGCCAATGCCGCAATGGGCGCAGACGCGGTGGGGGTAAACGCGCCCACCGCTCCCCCGACTACTGCACCGGTAGCAATAGCCCAACCGTTACCACCAGAAGAAATTGCTGCACCCGTTGCTCCAGCTACGGCCCCAACTACTATTCCGGGAATGCCGCAATTGCCGCTCGGATCGATCGCGTTTGCTGGATTATTCGTCACGTACCTATAAAGATTAGCATCTCCCGCAACAAATCCAAGTGGATCTTTACTCAAAAATCTTCCTGTATTTGGATCATAATATCTGGCTCTAAAATAATAAAGTCCTGTTTCTTGATCAAGCTCACGTCCAGCGAAATAGTACGGGTTCATCACTCCTGTAGAAATACTTGCAGGATTTCGATCTCCACCGATATTAAACTCGGTCATCTGGCCAAATGCAGAATAGGTCATATTTTGTTGGCTGGCTCCACTACCATATAATGCCAAAGTGCTGCCAAGACGGTCAGTAATATACGCATAAGATATACCATCACGAACCATAATTAAATGACTATCGACTTCGCCGGTGCCAATATACGTTGCGCGCTTAGTGCCTGTGGCGTCGTACTCGAACAAAATATTACTTCGGTCGTAAATATAGTCGGTTCGATCCGCTTGTCCGGCGATAGTTGATGACTTCGTAATTCTTCGGCCGAGACCGTCATATTTGTAATTAGTTTGCGTCAAAACGTGACCGGTAGAAAAATCAATACTCTTATACTGAGTAAGCCTATTTTCGTTGTCGTAGCTTAAAATTATATGTTCATCAGTCTGGTTGTTATACCGCTCAATCATGTTACCCTTAAAATCGTAACTATAGGCAAAAAGTCCAGAGCCGTAAGAATCACTCGTTGGCTGAGCGTCTTCAAGAAGAACATTGTTGAATAATATGGGCCTTACAACCGTATTGCCAGAAAAATTTGTCTTTACTGGCGCTCCAGCGACCGAGTTACCTCCGCTGTCCCAAATAAAACTCTCGCTATTTAGTCCGTCCTGACCTTTATAAAGTGACTGAATTAGCCAATCGCTCTGATCATAACCGTAAATCCATTGACCGCGCGACGTGCTCAAGCTCGCCGCATTTCCAACGTTGTCATAGTTGTAGTTAATTGGAAATGGCTGAACTCCGACCGTCGCGATCGAAGTAACACGATTGGCCGAGTCGAACGCCAACGCCGTGCCGCCGGCTAATCCAGAACGATTGATAATATTTCTTCGGTCAAAAGAATCATATTGAAAAGAGAAATTGAAGCCCGGACCAAAGAGTTGATTCAACCTAGAAACACTATCAAAGTTATAGGCTACTGCCTGACCATTCATGTCACTTATAGATTTAACTTGGCCAGCAGGCGTGTATGTATACGTCAATGTGGTCGTGGGTTGAGTAATTCCTGAAGCCGAGTTATTTTGAGTAGATGCTGTCGATACTCGATCAAGAACATCGAACGACATTTGCAGATTACTTTCATTGTTTTGAACTTGAACTAGATTTAAATCTGAGTCGTATTGGTAATTATAAGAATCTACGGTCGCCAGAGGTGCTCCCGCCTGATAAACCTTATTTGAAACTAAATTAACTGGATTGTACGAATACGCGACAATTTCAGCTTTAGAATCAATTGCTCTAGCTGTTTTCTTTTGGACTAAGTTCCCAGCAAGATCGTACGAATAAGAAACTAACGTCGGCGCCGTCACATCATAAGAATTCGGTATAATCTTATAGTAGTTACGAAACAAAGCTGCTGTTGTTCTTGGGGTTATCTCAGATGTCTGACTCAGTTTATTTAGTGCTCCGTACGACAGACTCGAACTAGATAGAACTGTACCATTTGCGTCGGTAACTGTAATTTGGTTGCGATTACCACGGTTGTCGTAACCATAGTTAGTAACGGCCTTACGAGAATTCATGCTAGAAACGACTTGCCCTCGAAAGTTGTATTTGTAACTTGTGCTATTACCCTTCGCATCCACCACAGATATTAGCTCATTTGGCATTGAACAATTGCACGCCGGATTTACAAAATTGAATTTTGTAACCACACCAGTTTCATCTGTGGTTGACGTAATATTGCCGATCCCGTCGAAGGTGTTTAGAGTTTGAAGTACTTGCCCCTCAGCAGATCTCTGTGTTGAAATTAAATTTCCGACCTTGTCATAAGCAAAACCTCGCGTCATTGGCGAGCCGACCGTTGCCGAAGTCAGGACCCGGCCGAAATTATCGTACGTCGAGCTCGATGTCTTGCCATCAAAATCTACAAACTGCGACAGCCGACCTAGTGGATCAAAGATTTGAGTGGCCTGATCGTTTAATGCATCTTTAACTATAACTGTTTCTCTAAAAGAAGAATCAAAGCTGCGGCTGTATTGAGTGACATTGCCCTTTGGCGAGGTGAAAACCTTCAACTCACCGTCTGGAAAATAGGTATAACCTTTTACAATAGGCAGCGTTTTATTTGGCCCAAGATATTTAGTCTCAGAAAGAATGTTTCCATTAGTATTGTCAATTGAGTACTGACTGACATTCCCATTTCCATCAGTGATACTTACCGGAACATTATAGACAGGATGATAAGTGACTGAAGTCGCACCAAACGGAGCGGGCGGAGTTATCGAAACAGTATTGCCGCGCGAATCGGATAGATATTTGGTTATAAACCCGTCTTCATCTTGTTCAAGAGTCATGTTTCTGTAAAGGTCATAACGTCTAGATATAAATGTTCCGTCTGGATTGGTAATTTTTGATAAGTTGCCCAATATATCGTAGTTGTAGACCATTTTGTTATTTAGTGAATCAATGACAGATGTCTGCTCAGAGAACGTATTGTAAATGTAAGTAGTGCTGTTGCCCTCAGCCTCAACGTGCTTAAATAGTTTGTCGTTAGAGTAGTAATAAAAATCAACCCCGTGACCATTCGGATCTCGAAAAGAAGCAAGATTATGGTTTAAGGCTGTAATTTGCTGATCGTGAAGATAGGTGTATGTGGTCTGAAAGCCGGTAACACCGGTTGAAGTGACTAGATCACCACGAGAATCATAAACGAAACTCACGCTGCGCCCGGAAAAATCAGCGACGTTCGTGACCCGATTGGTCGAATCATATGTAAAAGTCATTGAACGCCCGATCGAGTCAGTTGCGCTCTGAAGATTTCCGGTTGTCGAATAAGCAAACGTCAGGTTATTACCAATCCTATCTTTAATAGTATGAATTTTACCTGCCGTGACCCCACTAGCAAAAAATGAATAAACGCTCTTGTCAGAAAAAGTAAGTTGATACTCAGTACTTGTTTTACTAAAGTTCATTTTCATCCACGGCTGCAAGACAGGTACACCATTAGAAAACACGATCAGTGATTGAGCGTTTCGCTCGTCAAAATAATTTAGATTCTGTACCGTCGCCAAATTAAGCGCTGAACCATCTACAGTCTGAAGTCTCATATTAAAGTTATGGGTCCATCCGTAGCCAATTGGTCCGCTATAGGTAGATTGAGCCAAATAGTTTCTA